>Ga0265323_10000010_pt1 | contig 110795 bp, 100 predicted proteins | sample 41225metaG_FD_193580 | JGI IMG/M metagenome (GOLD analysis project Ga0265323, IMG submission 193580) | Rhizosphere microbial communities from Carex aquatilis grown in University of Washington, Seatle, WA, United States - 4-12-25 metaG | ecosystem: Host-associated > Plants > Roots >...
AAAGATCCGGTAAAATTGGCAGAATAGAAGTAAATTTGGATACTAGAGGCGGAAAGACAAAAGGAGAAATAATTCTACCAAGTTCAATGGATAAAGCAGAGACTGCAATTGTAGGAGCAGCTTTAGAAATTATTCAAAGAATAGGTCCATGTAATGCTAAAGTTAGAGTAGAAAATGTTGAAGATGTTAGAGTTAGTAAGAGACAATTTGTAATTGAAAGAGCAAAGGAATTATTAAAAACTTTAACAGACAGTGTTCTACCTAATTCACAAGAAATAACTGAAGAAGTTGCAGCATCCGTTAGAGTTATGGAAATAACTGAATACGGAAGAGATAGACTTCCAGCAGGTCCAGATGTTGCAGATTCATCTGAAATAATTGTTGTAGAAGGAAGAGCAGATGTTATCAATTTATTAAAGAATGGTTTCAAGAATGCAATTGCAATCAATGGAACTAGTGTTCCTGCAACTATTGTCGAATTATGTAAACAAAAAACAGTTACTGTATTCGTTGATGGAGACAGAGGCGGAAACTTGATTGTTCAGGAATTATTATCTGTTACAGATATTGATTTCGTAACAAGAGCTCCTGATGGTAAGGAACTTGAAGAATTGACTAAAAAAGAAATTCATAAGTGCTTAAGAGCAAGAATTGCAGCTGAACAAGTAAAACTTGAAATAGGTGTTAAGGACGGAACGCCTGAAGCAGATCCTCAAGTAAAAGTTGAGCAGGTAATGAATGGAGATACATTTAGTGTTATGAAAAAGACACCAACACAACAGCAAAGATCTCCACTGCCTCAAAGACCACTTCAATCACAGCCACAGGCAACACGACCTTCTGTTCCTCAACAGGGTTCGCAACAGTCACAACCACAGAGGCCATCTACACCAGTACAACAATCAATACCACAGCATTCAATGCCTCCAAGACCACAGGCTCCAGCAAGTAAGAAGCAAGCGACAGCACATGAACTTGAAAGCTTTAATGATATGCTTGAAGACTTGATTGGAACACGAGCAGCGTTTATGCTTGACGACAAATTAACTATACTTGGCAAAATTCCAGTATCTGAATTGATAACTACAATTAAGAGTTTGAATGGTGGAATATATGCAGCAGTATTAGATGATGTATTAGACAAAGATTTGTTAATGGCAGCTGAACGTGCTAACATACAATTCCTAGTTGCAATGGATGCAAAAATAAAGTCAGACAGATTAACTGTATTGACAACTGATGACTTGTAAAGTTATCAGAATTTTTTATTTTTTTAACTATTTTTAATTTGTTTTTTTATTATTAGTTAATTTTTGGCTAATTTCATCTTCTAATCAAGATATTAAATTGCTTCTACTCTCTAATGGTAAAATATTTAAAGAATAGAGTTTTACTTGAGTTATGACAAATCCTAAATTAATAAACTTACAAGAACGGACTTGGATTGATCCTGTAGACATTCCGCCTTTAGACCCTTTAATTGACTCTTATCAAGTCGCTTATCGATATGAAAATGATGTTGTTAAGATAGTGCGAATAGGTCTCGAGCATGGAGACGGTGTTCGGAAATACGAAGGTATTCTTCAAATTCAAAAAATTGGATTAGACGCAAGTTTAGAATCAATTGAATTTTTGGACGGAGAAGCTTGGAGTTATATGAATCATTCAACTGTTAAAAGACGTGAATCTTGCGCAGATGATATAAGAATATCTCTTGAAAAGCTTATTTTACCTAATCTTTCCCAAAGCAGGATGGAAGAAATATTAACACACTTTGGTGAGGAATTTAAATTAATATTTGATACCAATCCTAAATTGAAAAATGATTGGCCTGAATTTTGTAAAGATTCTACGTCTAAATATTTCACAGCATTAATTCCTTATTTGAAATAATTTTTTTTTTATTGAATATACTTATTTCTTTGTTGCAAAATCTTTTAGAATTTGAGTTGTGGCACCAGCGTTATTTAATTGCTTTAACTTTGCTTCGCTAAGTTCTCTTATCTGGTTTAGAAGTGTTTTAGATTTTGCAGCTAAATCTTCTAGTTCTACTCTTAATTGTGTGATATCCTTTGTTTCAGTAATTAAAGAAGATTTTATTCCGTCTAATACTTGTGGAATTTCCGCAATTATATTTTTTAGATCTTTTACACCTTCTTCATTTTCGAAAACTGCGACAAATTTTGCTACAGATCCTTGTACGGTGATATAATCTTTTTCCATTGTATCAAATAATAATTTTATATCTTTCCTAAAATCTTTTATAAGATTTTCACAACCGTCCACACTTCCTAAATATTCTTGTACCATTGGAAAAAAATCAATTTCAAGTTTTTCTGCTTTTATTTGCCTATCTAACTCAGCTATATCTCTTAATATCACATTAAGTTGATTGCCTGATATTTTACCTATTACTCTTTTAGATTTGAACACAATCCAATTTAATCCTATTGAAGTTCGTATTACTTTACCGACGGTACTGCGCTGTACATTTTCTACTTCTTTAATTTCTTCAGAAGCATAATTGCTAAGTTTAATTCTTTGTTTGCTTACAAATTCTGTGACTTTCTTTTGCACTGTGGCTATGGCATTTGGTGGCAAATTAAATTTACCTTTTTCAGCCAACTGTTCTGCTCCTGTAAGAAAATATAATACATCCTTCATTAATTCTTCATCAAGTCTATTTACTCTGCCAAGAGAATCACTTAATGCAGTGATATAATTTGAAAATGCGTTATGAAATGAAGTTATATCGTTTACATATATCTGAATTATATCTCCTGCTACTTCCTTTAATTTTCTCGGATTGCTTGAGTATGTTCGGTATATTTTATCATATACTTTTTGATCGAAAGAATTAAGTCTTTTTGCGCACTTGGTCATTATTTTTAATTGTTCTCTTTGTATTTGCCCGTCCATAATTTCTCTTGCACCAAATGATTGTACTTGAGATCTTAGATTAGAATAATTAAGTGAACCGCTTATACTTCCAATGGCGCCACTTAGTCCTCTATTGATGCTCATTCCTGCTCTTTGAGCATTTCCGATAGTAGATTGCTTTATGAAACCACCGAGTTGATTTAAAGGGTTTATTATCACAAGATAACTGTCTTTCTATTTGTTTATATATTTTATTGAAAAACTTCATCACTCAGCTTAATCACCTTTATATATTTCCTCGTATTTTGTTTTACTGTGAATAAGAATAGGGAAGTATGGAAAGTTTATGGAAATGTTTTTAGTAAGCATTCTTTAGAATTATTATTTCACATGTCTGCACAAGGATATTTTGAAGATTTAGAGAGCACAATTTCTGTCGGGAAAGAAGCAAACATATTTACTGCTAAAACAAAACATGACGATAGAATTATTGTAAAGATATATCGTCTTGAAAATTGCAATTTTAGTAAGATGTATGATTATCTAAATCAGGATCCTAGATATACTTCTCTGAATAAGAAAACGCGATTGATAATATTTGCATGGACACAGCGCGAATATCGTAATTTAATGCTTGCACGTGAAGTGATTAAAGTTCCAAAACCAATCGCATTCAAAGATAATATCTTATTGATGGAGTTTATTGGTGATAATGATCCCGCTCCAGAATTGAAAAATTTGCCCCCTAAAAATCCTAAAAAATTTTATAAAAAAGTGTTAGATAATATGAAAAAATTATTTGATAAAGGATTGATACATGGGGATTTAAGTCCATTCAATATTTTAAATCACAATGAAGAACCAATATTTATAGATTTTTCGCAGAGCACAATGACTAATGCAGATAATGCAAAAGATTTAATAATGCGTGACGTCAAGAATATATCTATATATTTCAGAAAATTCTTCCCCATATCTGAGGAAGATGAATTAAAGACGTACAATAAAATTGTAGGGAAGAAGCAAGTAGCAAAATCATCATAAAATATTTAAGTATTATCAAATATTTCAGTATTACAAAAGAAGGTGTATTATGGTAACAACAAATATTGGAAGACATCATCAACATTTGCGTAAGCGCGTATATGTTAATATGGAGGAGTATCCTCATTCTGATAAATTGAAGAACTTTGTAGATAAATTAGTGATGCTTGCAGGAATTGTTGGTGTACTAATGACTTTTCCACAGATATGGTTAATATATGTTGGAAAAACTGCTGCAGGATTATCTTTGTCTTCTTGGATTTCTTACTGGCTAATTGGTATAATTTGGTTATTTTATGGGATAATACATAAGGAACGTCCAATAATAATTATAAATGGTCTATGGTTCTTTTTGTATTTAGCAATAATTATAGGAATAATAATATATGGTTGAGAGGACTTCTCACACATGCGTCTGTTTACTGTTAAACGTCGACCTAAGATTCTAATTTTTTTATAATTCGAATTCTTCGATGAAACCAGTAATTAATTTATATTTTTCAAGAAATTTAAAACCTTTATCTGTAAGTGTAATATATTTCTTCCCATCGTAATCTGTTATTTCTTTTATGAATTCTTTAGATATTAATTCATCATAATATTCATTAAAACTGCTTGATGAAAGATTAGAATATCTAAGTAATGGAGTAGGTTTTATAGAATTATGTTTATCTCTTATTATGCTGAGTATATCATAAATCACCGCCATTCTGTCTCTTTTTTTGTTCATTTTGCCCATTTAGTGACTTTAAAATACATTATAACAAAAACTATTAGAGAAATAATTTGTAGTATGATTTTTATTTCAAAAGAGAATATTCCTCTTGGAACGAGTATCCATAAATCTGTTATCCAAAATAAAAGTATTAATGCATACAATACTTTTGTTTGTGATAGTTTCTTATGTTGATTTTTGGATATGAACACCATTATTGTTGTTATTATGAGCATTATCAATTGTAATATTGCAAGTACATCTTGAGACCTTGTGATGAAAGTTACTGCTGATAATACTACAGCCACAATGTGTGTAGTTATAATTATATATTTACTGTCAATTTTTTTCCACATAGAACTGAACATGAGATATGCTATTCCCATAGTGCTAAGATATCCTGTCAATAGCAAGAATATTGGAAAGATGTTGCTTTTAGGCATTCCTGGGCCGTCTATATCCATCAATGTAAATCGCATGGCAAAAAGTATGAATCTCATAAGGTAAGATAATCCAAGAAATAGGAATGCATCTCGAAAAAACATTATACCTTTATATTTTGTTAATTCATAACTCTCTCTTGTTTTGAAATATATTAGAAAACAAACTAACACCAAAGATATAGTATATACTAGTTCAGTCGTAAATCTTAATGGATCAAACATAAATTGAGGAGGCATTATAATCACCAATGCCTAAGTATTATTTAAATATTTATAAAAAATGTGGACTTGAAGTGTACATTTTGGCTTCTTCGAGTTTTATGGACTTATAATCCATTGCATTTATAAATGATTTTTATATACGTATATTAAAGAATAGAACTTATTGGATGTAAACTTATTGAATGTAAATTTATTAGATATAGTATTAAATCGACTAACGATGTCTCCTAAAAAACAAATTTCGGAAAATGTAATATTGCACCTAGAAAATGTATCTAAGATATATAAGATGGGTGAAGTAGAAGTACCTGCATTAAGGGATATTACTGTAGAAATAAAAAAAGGAGATTTTGTAGCAATAATCGGTGCTTCTGGAAGCGGTAAATCTACGATGATGAATTTAATCGGATGTCTTGATATTCCTTCTACTGGAACTATTTATCTTAAATCTCAAGATATAAGTAAGATGAGCGAATCAAATTTGGCATCTCTTAGAGGAAGAACAGTAGGTTTCATATTTCAGCAATATAATCTTGTTCCTTCAATCTCTGCATTCGAAAATGTGTTATTGCCTCTAGAATTTTTAGAATACGACGAAGCAGTTGCGCATGAACGAGTCATAGAATTATTGAAATTAGTCGGATTGAGTGATAAGATGGATAATCTACCCTCACAATTATCTGGAGGTCAGCAACAGCGAGTATCTATTGCGAGAAGTCTTGCAAGTAATCCAGAAATAATTTTGGCAGATGAGCCAACTGGAGCTTTAGATAGTGTGACAGGTACAGAAGTTTTGAAGACTCTTAGAAAATTATGGAAAGAGCAAGGAAAGACTATTATAATGGTAACTCACGATTTACATTTAGCGCAATACGCCCATACAATAATTGAATTAAAGGATGGGAGAGTATTGAGAATTGTAGAGAATAAAAAACAGACCCTTGAGGTGGAATAATGAAAAAAACATTTTTAGTAAATATATCTTTGATGGCTATATTATTTGGTTTATTATTTGCAACAAATGCGTTGGCGGCAAGTTCATCTGGAAATTTAACATATACTACAGGTCAAGCTTTAAGTATTGGTTTAGTAAATCAGAATCCTGATCCTGCAGCATCTGGAGATGTTGTAGAAGTAAGATTGGGTGTACAGAATTATGGAAGTTCAGCTATTGACAACATGGTAGTTGAAGTAGTTCCATCATATCCATTCGAAGCAGTTCCTGGAGAACCGCTTATACAAAATATAGGTTCTGTCGGAGGATATCAATCAGGTTCTGATGCGCAAGTCGTCAAATTTAATTTACGTATAAATAAAGATGCTACTGCTGGAACATATACTTTGAATCTAAAATATTATACTCAAGGAAATGAAGGTAATAGTGTGAGTGAGACTGTAAGTGTAAGTGTAAACAGTAAGAGTAATGCAGAGATAATACATATTGATAAGACTTTACTTATTCCTGGAAAACAGACTGGATTAACTTTTACTGTTAATAATGTTGGAAGTTCTCCATTGAGAGATTTGACTTTTTATTGGGTTAATCCTGATAAAATAATTCTGCCTGTTGGTAGTGATAATACTCAATACATAAAATATTTGGATGTTGGAGCAAGTACGGATATAAATTATGACGTTATTGCAGACACTACTGCTACTGCAGGATTATATACACTTAATCTTTATTTGAGTTATACTGACCCACTTAGCAATACAGAAAAAACAATAAATACTATTGCAGGAGTGTATGTTGGTGGAGGAACGGATTTTGATGTAGCATTTTCTGATTCCAGCACGGGAGCAACATCTTTTACAATAGCAAATACTGGCAGTAATCCTGCTAGTTCAGTTTCTGTTGTGGTTCCTGATCAGAGTAATTGGCGTGTTACGGGTACAAATTCTATGATTATAGGAAATTTAAATAAGGGAGATTATACTGTTGCAAGTTTTAAATTGCAGCGTGCATCAATAGGATCTTTTAATCCTTCGACTGCTCCAGGAACTTCTGGCGCTTCTGGGTCGAATGCTGCTAGAAATTTTTCCAATGGGCGTAATTTTACAGGACGTTCGATGAATCAATCATCTAATGCATTAACTTTACAAATAGTTTATACTGATACTTTAGGTGTAAGAGAAACAGTTGAAAAGACAGTGCAAATATTATCGTCGCAAAATTCTACATCGGCAGGTGCAGGCGCTTCTGGATTTAATCGTGGATCCGTTAGACAACAAAGTTTCTTTGCAAAATATATGTGGTACATAATTGTAGTCGTAGTATTAGCTGGAGGAATTGTGTTCTGGCAATATAGAAAAAAGAAACTTTTGAATAAAGATGCAAAACTTAAAGATGTTTTCAAGGCCAAGAAAAAATAAATAAAAAACTAAAATAACAAACTAATGTAATAAATACGATAAACACATGAAAGCATACAAATGTTTTAAACATGCATTAAATATGGTATTGCACAGCAAATTAAGAAGCTGGCTTACAATACTTGGCATAGTTATAGGTGTCGCTGCAGTTATAGCAATAATGTCTTTGGGTACGGGATTGCAATCGCAATTAAATTCTCGTCTTGGAGGATTAGGTGCTGACATAGTAACTGTGACTCCAGGATTTTCTAGAGGTGGAGGTTTTGGAGGTTTTGGAGGTGGAGATAGAGGTGGTGGAGGAGCGCAAGCTACTTCGAAGCCAGTGGTTCTAAACAGAATTGATGCACAAGTATTAAGAGGAGTGTCTGGAGTCTTGGTAATGGATACAGAAATTCGAGGAAATTCAAATATAACTTATCTTGATAAAACAGGATCCGTTTCAATTACAGGTGTAGATCAAAGATTTTGGTCGCAAGTTACGACAGTAACGTTAAGTTCAGGTAGAATGCTCGATCCTGCAGATCAAAATGTCGTCGTTATCGGTGGAAGATTAGCTAGTTCATATTTTAGTCAACCTGTCGGGATAAATCAGATGATTAATATTGGAGGAAATGCTTTTAGAGTCGTCGGAGTATTAAATGATCAAAGCAACAGTGTATATATGCCTATACAAATGGCGTATGCAGTACTCTCTACAAAAACCAATGGTGATTATGATTCAATTGTTATTAAAATTAGAGATCAGAATCAATTGAATGAAACGATGACTGCTATGACGAATTCACTTAGTATGTCAAGACATGTTACAGGTAAAACTCAAGATTTTTCTATAACTTCAAATCAGCAAACGCAGGCAACAATATCTGCAACTTTAAGTACGATGAGTATGTTTCTACTTGCAATAGCTGCTGTATCTTTAATTGTTGGTGCCGTCGGTGTAGCTAACACTATGTTTACGTCAGTTCTTGAGAAAACTAAAGAAATTGGAATAATGAAAGCGATAGGTGCACGTAATAAAGATATTCTCTTAATATTTTTATTTAATGCAGCACTTATTGGATTGATTGGAGGAATTTTAGGAGTGCTTCTTGGAATGGTGCTGTCCGGATCTATGCAATCGCTTCTTGGTGGAACGCCGTTTGCTCGAGGAAGTACTCTTGTCACATTAAGCTCAGTGATATGGGCATTATCTGTTTCTGTAATTGTTGGCATAGTTGCAGGAATTATACCTGCATATCAAGGATCGAAATTGAAACCTGTTGACGCATTAAGATACGAGTAGAGCAAATAACGTAAAGCTATGCACGCTAGTGAGTATGTATTAAGGTACGAGTAGATACTTTAACTATTAGTGGTATTTAGTTATTATGTTATTTAGTAACTCTAAATATAGGCCAAGCAAAATCCATGCTGATGTTATTATTTTCTTTCTTGAAATTATATTGTTTCCTTAGAAACTCTGGTAATGATATGATATATTCATTTAATTGATATAATTTATTTGAATCTTTTGCTAAGTCATTCTCTAACCATTTTGAAGTATTTATGTGAAATTTTTCTAGATACATAAGTTCTATTTTACTAAATCTGCATTTTTGAAAATATGCTCTTAATTCTGATTCCATACAAAAATATCTATTTTTGACTAAGTCGTCAAATCCTGCCAATTCATCTTTCTTTCGTACTATTTGTTGAAATATTTCTTGTTCGTGTACATCGGATAAGCCTAGCTCCCAGAATACACCTATCCCTCCTGGTTTTAGTGAATTATATATTTGAGATATGGCTTTTTCCTGGTCTACATTAGGTATTTCATGAAGGCCTAGTTTTATTACCAGTCTATCTAGAGAGTTCGATTCAAGAATAGGTTCTCTTATATCTCCAACAATTTTTTTGAATGGGTGATTTTTAGGTAATTGTGCTTCGTATGCATCTAGTATTATTCCTTGTACATAAAATCCTTTGTCTGCACAATACTTTATTACTGCATCGCTCATTTCTCCATGACCTGCCATTACGTCTGCAAATTTGGCATCTGAAAATAACTTTAGACTTTCAATTACTTTTGTGTATGACTCTTCTGAGACTGCATGTATTTTTTTATATTCTGTGTTCCGTGTTTCGTATGTCGAAATATGGTTTGTTATCATGATATAGTGATAACATGATAAGTATATAAACAATGTGTGTCTAAAAATAGACAACTAACAGACAGATTTATATATTCATCAAACTATTTCGTACTATGGATTCAAAGCAACTGGCTAAATTAGGGCTTACAAAATCTGAGTCTATTATATATTATAGTATTTTAAAAAAGGGCACTTGCACTGTAAAATTTATTTCTAAAGAGTGTGGTTTTCATAGAACTAATATCTACGATATTCTAGAGCAACTAAAAGAGAAAGGATTGGTGACTTGTTTTAAAGAAGGCAAAGTAGCTAAGTATAGTGCGGCGGATCCTAACAATTTATATGAATTTTTACGAGAGAAAAAAGAATTTTTGGATTCGATATTTCCAGAAATTGAAAAATTGAAAGAATCAAATGCTGAAGAAATTCAGGTAGAATTATTCAAGGGCGATGAGGGGATGAAATCTGCCTGGCGTGATATGATTAAAGATGCAAAACCTGTTTATGGTTTTGGAGTCAAAGGACAGTTAAGAGAGAAACTTCCCCTATTTGCTATTCAGTGGTCTCGTGATATGAAAGAACATAAAATACCTTATTATGGTATTTATACAGAGAGAAATCCTCCAATGTACATTACTGAAGTGCGTTATGTATCTAAAGAATTAAGTGGGCCTGTAGCCACATTCATATATGGTGATAAGATTAATATCAATATTTGGGAACCAAATCTTGTAGCTATTGTTATAAGATCTAAACTTGTGGCGCAAATGTATAAAAAACATTTTGATTTATTATGGAAGATTGCTAAAAAAAGATAATCTTCAATATGCTCTTTTTTAAACCATCTACTTTAAAAACCATCCTCTATTTCTTTTGTCATTAGCGCGCTCGCATAGTTGTTGTTTCGATGTTATTCCGATTTACAAGAAATTGTATAACAATTTTTTGTTCCAAAAATGCCTTTGCATTTTTGTTATTTGTGATCGTTGATGAATCGATTGCTCGCTTGGCGCTAATGGTGTTATTATGGCTGATGAAGAGTATAGTTATGATTTGAGAATCACTAAAGATAGAATCGCTGTACTTATAGGTGCAAAAGGCGAGACGAAGAATGATTTAGAGAAAGAGACAGATTGTAAAATTAAAATTGACAGTAAAGAAGGAGACGTAACAATCTCTGGTAAAGAAGCTATAAAATTATTTGTTCTAAGAGAAGTAATCAAAGCCATAAGTCGAGGATTTAATCCAGATATTGCTAAACAATTATTAAAACAAGATTATGCATTAGAAGTTATTTCATTAAATGATTATTCTAAAGAACAATCACATCAATTAAGATTAAAAGGTCGAGTGATTGGCGCTGATGGTAAATCTAGAAATACTTTAGAAGCTTTGACTGATTGTTCTATTTCTGTATATGGTAAAACTATTGCTATGATTGGAAGTGTTGAGAATATTGGCAATTGTAAGAGAGCTGTTGAAACATTACTTGCTGGAAGTCCACATGCTAATGTCTATAAGTGGCTTGAAAGACAAAGAAAATTAATGAAGCAGAATGTTATTGATGGACCAGGATTCTGAAATTATTCTAATATATTCGAATATTATCCTACCAAGTTTACTCTGCAAAGTATTTTATTCTCCTATTATATTCTCTCCAATAGAAATATTTATTAACCCCTCATTGAACTCTCTAATTAATGGCTGATAAAGTTAAAGGTGAAGTTAGAATAGAAGAGAAGGCAGTTAAAGTCGATAAAAGCACCAATAAATCTGATAAAGGTGCTGATAAATCTAGAAAACCTACTGCTGAAGATTTAGCAAAAGGTCAAAGAGATATTTCTGTAGCTGAATTCTTCGAGAAGAATAGACATTTATTAGGTTTTGATAATCCAAGAAAATCCTTATTAACAACTATTAAAGAAGCTGTAGATAATGCATTAGATGCATGTGAAGAAGCAAAAATTCTTCCAGAAATAAATGTCGAAATAATTGAAATGGCTGAAAGCAGATATAGAATTATTGTCGAAGATAATGGTCCAGGAATTGTTAAAGAACAAATCCCGAAGATATTTGCAAAATTATTATATGGTTCAAAATTCCACAGATTACGTCAAAGTAGAGGACAACAAGGTATTGGAATAAGTGCTGCAGTAATGTTTGCACAACTTACAACTGGAAGACCTACTAAAATTCTTTCTAAAACAGGTCAAGATAAACCTGCACATTATATGGAATTACATCTTAATACTCAGACAAATAGTCCAGAAATTATGGTCGATGAAGTAAAACCTTGGGATGCAAAAGAACACGGTACAAGAATTGAGATGGATTTAGAAGCATCATACATTAAAGGCGATCAATCTGTTGACCAATATCTAAAAGAGACGGCAATAGTTAATCCTCATGCAACTATAATTTATACTAATCCAAAAGCTGAACAATTTATTTATGCAAGAGCGACGGATAATCTTCCAAAAGAACCTCAGGAAATAAAACCTCATCCATATGGTTTAGAACTTGGAATGTTAATGAAATTATTAAAAAATACTGAAGCACGTTCATTAAATAGTTTTTTACTAAATGATTTATCAAGAGTTGGAGCAGGAACTGCAAAAGAAATATGTGAGAATGCATTAATTGATCCTAAGAAAAAGCCTGAAGATATGTCTATGCAAGATGCAGAGAAATTATTGAAGGCAATGAAGGATACAAAAATTATGTCTCCAACAACAGATTGTTTAAGTCCGATTGGTGAGGAATTGCTCGAGAAGAGTTTAAAGAAAGAAATAAATGCTGAGTTCTATGTTACAGTCACAAGGCCAATATTTGTTTATAGAGGAAATCCTTTCCAAGTAGAAGTTGGTCTTGCATATGGCGGCTCACAAAGTAGAGAAGATCAAGTTCAAATATTACGATTTGCAAATCGTGTACCACTATTATATCAGCAAGGTGCATGTGCAATAACTAAATCTATTACTTCTACGAATTGGAAAGCTTACGGACTTCAGCAAAGTAATGGCGGAATTCCGACAGGTCCATTAACAATACTTGTTCATTTATCATCAGTATGGGTTCCATTCACATCAGAATCTAAAGAAGCACTAGCACATTATCCTGAAATAATTAATGAATTAAAACGGGCTTTGCAGGAAGCAGGAAGACGATTACAATTATATGTTGCAAAAAAACATAGAGTACAAAATCAATTAGAAAGAGCAAATTTATTTGAGAGATATATGCCTGAAGTTGCTGACGCATTATCAAGATTAACTGGAGAAAATAAACAATTATTACTCGATCAATTAAAAGCCATGACAAATAAAGAAGAGATAAAGCAACAAATATTTGAGATGGAATCATTGAAGGGCGAAGCTGATGAAGATAACGATAAGAATGGTAAGAGTTCTGGTTCGTCTGACGACGACGAAAATCCAGAGGTAGAAGAATAGGTAAGGAATGAAAAATAAGTGAGAGAAGAAAATTAAACAAATTAAACATGGTGCCTAAATCAAAAAAATCGGACGAAGAAAATAAAGTAAAGGAAGTTCAGATGACATTTTCACAATCAAATACTGTTAAAGAGAATACTAAAGAAGCAAGTAAGGACTCCTCTAAAGAATATAATAAAGATGCAAGTAAACAAATGAATAGCAGCGATAAAGATAAAAAGAGTATGATGAAAGATATTAAAGTTAATAGTCCAAATTCTGTAGTTAATGCATCAAATGCTGAACGTAAAGCTCTTGCCGGAAGAAGCGGAACTCCAAGAGAAGAATTAGTAAATTTAGGAAAATCAGTTGTAGCAGATATAAAAGCAGGGGACAATCCAAAAATAGAATTATCGGTCAGAGGATTGTCAAATGTTGTTTATGATAGAGAATCCAAAACTCTAGGTTTAGGAGATAAAACTGCACAAAGATTTTTCTTCAATGCTGCTCATTCAAAAAAATTCTTGCAAACAATTGAAGTTGCATCCATTTGTAAAAATTTACTTGATGTACAAAAACACGCAAGCCTGAGAGATGTATTTTATATGGCTAAACGTACTATTCCTAATACTAAAATAAATATTGTTGATGAACAAAAAGAATCTGATAAAGTAATTGAAGACCTCGAACTCATCACAGGTTTCTCTAGAGAGAATTTGAATGTTAATGCAAATAAGATGGGATCAGTTGCTGGAAAAGTAGTTATAGAAGATTCTGGAGATACAATTGATTGGTCAAAATTAGGTTCAGGCGGTTGGTCGATTCCTTCAAATGTTGAAAATATTAAATTCAAAAAAGTAGATGCAAAATATGTAATTTATATGGAGAAGGCTGCTGTTTGGGAGCGTTTACATGAAGATAGATTTTGGGAAAAACAGAATTGCATCATAATGTCGTCACAAGGACAAACGACTCGAGGAATAAGACGATTATTACAACGACTCAGCAAAGAACATCATCTACCAATATTGGTATTAACTGATGGAGATATATATGGATTCTACATTTACAGCGTCGTAAAGTTTGGAAGTATAGCACTTGCGCACATGGCAGATGAGATGGCAATTCCGGACGTAAAATTCTTAGGTGTAACAATGGATGATATTGTAAAATATGATCTAAAGAGACACTTCATTAAATTAACAGATCAAGATAGATCAAGAATTAAACAGATGCAAAATTATGAATGGTTTGAAAAACATAAAGATTGGCAGAGACAATTCAAGATGATGAAAGACTTCGATGCAAAAGTCGAAATCCAGTCCCTGTCATCTAAAGGAATATCCTTTATTTCTGAAAAGTATCTTCCTGAGAAGATTAAGAATAAGGAATGGCTGGATTAATCCGCTGTTATTTCTTCGGATAATTCAAATTAAAAAACCTTTTAAATGATTGAAGATATACTATAATGTGATATTTAATCGAAAATGAAAATACTCAAAGCTAAACTTCATCTTAATGTCGTAGAGAACGGCAGAGACGCTATACTTCTATTCTCGAAGGATTTTGTAAATAAGGCGGCAAAATTTGGGTATGATGGTTTGGATATTAGTTTTGATGATGCAGAGTTTACAATCGCTGAACTTGACGAATTAAAGAAATACGCTGACAAAAAAAATATAAATTTAGTTAGAGCTTCAGAGGATAAGTACACAAAGCAGGCAGTGACTGAAGAAGAGCGTACTAAAATTAAGACTTTCCAGGATATAAGAACAAATATTGGAAAAGTAAATAAAAAAGTAATGATTGTAAAAGAAATCAGTAAAGTATTAACTGAACTTGAAGATTCTAAAAAAAGTCAAAAAATAACTTACTTTAGCTATTTTCAGAACAGAAAAGTGTATGACGAGAATGGTCTTCTTTTAGGGAAACTGAAGGATATGGCTATATCTGGAGGAGAAAGATTCCCTGAAATATCACATATACTTTTAGCGCACCGCGATAAACATCACACTGAAAATGTTCTTGTACCATGGAATCACGTTTTCGAGTGGGGTGAACATATAAAATTAAATTTATTATATGAAAAATTACCTACTAGAGAAGTTCGCGAAGATGATGTTTTGCTTGGCGAAAATATTCTAGATAAGCAAGTTGTTGATGTAAATGGACTTAAAGTTATACGTGTTAATGATATAGCGTTAACATATATTAAAGGTAAACTCGCTGTAGTTAGTATTGATGTAGGAACTAGATCTATATTTAGAAGATTAGGCTTTGAGTGGATATTGAATTTTTTGAATTTAGATGTCAAAAACCATCCAGTTCCTTGGAATAGCGTCGAGCCGTTAACAGGATCTTTGGAAAAAATACATTTGAAAGTTCCATGCCCTAGAGTTTCCGACTTGCATCCAGCTGATGTTGCAGATTTATTTGATGAATTAAGTTTGAGAGAAAGAAATACTGTTCTAAAATTTATGAATACAGATATTGTGGGTAAAGTGTTGTTAGAATGTGATTCTGATATACGCAGGTCTTTACTTAAGACTATGACATTGAGAAAAATTATTTCAATACTTGATAAAATGTCTCCAAGTGATGCTGCATACATTTTAGCAGAGTATTCTACGGATGAAATTAGTTTAATGCTCAAGAAGATGAATGTGCAGAGCGCTACTAAGATACAAGAAATGTTGTCTTATAAACCTGGAAGTGTAGCAAGATATATGGATCACATGTTTGTAACTGTGCCTCAAACAATGACTGTTGAAGAAATAATGAGTTATATCCGTTCTTTACAAAAATATCCCGATAATTTCAATTATGTATATGTAGTAGACGAGAACGAGGTACTATTCGGGGTTATATCTCTAAAAAATATTATTTTAGCGACTCCTGCAAGCGTTGTGAAAGATATTATGATTACGAAGTTAGTTACTGTAGATATGAGTCATCCTATAAGTTACGTTAAAGACTTGATTACCAAACACGATTTAATTTCTCTACCTGTTATAGATATTGCTGGTAGAATGAAAGGTGTAATTGATATATCCGAAATTTTAGATATAGTACTTGAGGAAACTAAAGACGATGAACCTTTGGAATTGACTGAAGAACAGAAAGAAACAGTAGATAAGAATAAACGTCTGAAGAAATATTACGCTAACATTGTTCGAGATGTGGGAAAGTTTATGACTGATTTAGAATCAAAGAAACCTAAGAAAAAAGACTACGTGGAGCACATGAGTCTAAAGAATTTAACAAGCGATATCATTAAAAAAAATGAAAAAAATGATATTAAAAAAAGATAAATGAAAAAGATAAAAAAGATAACTGAGTGAAGATAATTGAGTGTGATTTGAAAGTTAGAGTTAAAAAGTTAGATTTGATAAGTGAGATTAGGAAAGTTTCAGAAATTAAGTGAGAGAATAATATGTTTGAAAAATTAAAAGACAAATTGAGAAACAGGTTAGATAGAACGCAGATAATTTTACTCTTAAGTGTAATAGGTCCAGGAATAATTACTGCGGCTGTAGATAATGATCCTGGCGGTATTACAACTTATAGTGTAGCCGGTTCTCATTATGGTTTCATGTTATTATGGACGATTATTCCTATAATTATAGCATTGGTTCTTATACAAGAAATGGCTGCAAGAATGGGTATAGTTACGGGTAAAGGTCTTGCAGATATGATTAGAGAAAATTTCGGTCTTAGAGCAACATTCTATATCATGTTGATATTGATTATAGTAAATTTTGGAAATGTATTGTCGGAATTTGCTGGAATTGCTGCAGCTGGAGAAATATTTGGAATCACGAAATATCTAGTTATTCCGATATGCGCTATTGGAATATGGCTACTTGTAGTATATGGTAGCTATAAGATTATTGAGAGAGTATTTTTAATTGCGTCTCTCGTTTATGTTGCATATATAATTTCTGGAATAATGGCTCATCCTCCTTGGATGACTGTACTAGTCCAGATTGTGACACCGCATGTTGTTTGGAAGGTAGATTATTTTGTTATAATTATGGGTCTAATCGGAACAACTATTGCTCCATGGATGATGTTTTATTTGCAAAGTTCAATCGTTGAAAAGGGCTCCAAAGTTTCAGAATTAAAATATTCAAAAATAGATGTTGTCTCTGGAAGTATTGTAACAGGTATTGTAGCATTTTTTATAATTGTAGCGTGTGCTGTCACATTATTTGCGAATCATATTCCTGTAAATACTGCTGAAGACGCTGCAAAAGCATTGTTTCCATTAGCAGGAGCATATGCTGCAATGTTATTTGCATTTGGACTCTTTAATGCAGGCGTATTTTCTGCCGCAATACTTCCTTTATCGACGGCATATTCTGTATGTGAAGGACTTGGCTGGGAGTCTGGCGTTAATAAAAAGTTCAAAGAGGCGCCACAGTTTTATTTTTTAATAACTTTTTTGATTGTTGTTGGTGCAGGCATAATTTTGATTCCTAATATGCCTTTAATTAAGATAATGTTAGTATCTCAGGTTCTCAACGGTATATTGTTGCCTATAATTTTGATATATATGTTAAAATTGAGTAGCAATAAAAAATTGATGGGTGAACATGCTAATAGTACTACGTTTAATGTGATTACTTGGGCGATTTGTATAATTATAATGCTATTAAGCATATTCTTGACGCTGTCCTATATTGTGCCAGTTTCACAATTGTAATCCAGTTTTACAAGCGTATAATAGCTTATTATATAAACGTACAAACGTAAAATGAAACAAACGTAAAATAAAATATAGTTTAATACAAAAATTTTTAAACCATAAGTTCGTAGGATTAGTTATAATGTGTGCTAAATTCAAATTCGAAAATAGGAGTGACTTGTCTAAAGGTGAGAAGGATATATTAGTTGCAAAAATATATGTAGAGAACGAAGAAACTTTTCATATGAAAAATCTTTACAAGCTAATATATGAGTGGCTTATGGAAGAGGGATTCACAGACATATACGGTGACGTTGTAGGCGACGGAAATCCTGAAACATTCTATATGGAACGTATTTTAGGTACGGGTGCCAAAGAGCATAGAATACGATGGCGTTGTCTTATGAATCCTAAAGGCAGCACTTATTATAGGTATTTCTTAAAAATTGATTATACTACTATTAATATGAAATCTATAGAAGTAATGCATCAAGGTTACAAGATGAAGACAGACAGAGGAGATGTAATCATAAACCTTGAAGCATGGTTACAATTAGACTATAAAAATGAATGGGATAAAACTCCTTTCTTGAATAGAAAATTTATTCAAAAAGTATTTAGAAACAGAATATATAAGGAACAGGTTGAATCATACAAAGTAGATTTGTATAAGATGACTTATAGATTACAAAATACAATCAAACAATACTTGAAACTTAAAACACTTTACGAGATGCCAAAGCCATTCCATCCTGAGAAGGGAATATAGACAATATAGTTGTTGCCACTTTAGTGGCTTTTTTGTTTTGGTGCAGCTTTTGTAAAAGGTGCAAGCCATTCCATCCTGAGAAGGGAATATAAGTTTACTAATGAGGTATGAGGTTTACTAATTTTATACTTTTTAAATTATTTTTAAATTATTTTTAAAATATTATGAGTGTCATCAGGTGTCATCATGGACGAGATAGAAATTAAAATATTAGAGATAAACGTTGAAAAATTAAGATCCACCTTAAAAAAGAATAAGGCTAAATTTGTTAAGAAAGTATTTCAAAAAAATATGTATTATGCAAATGAACACACGAGGAGGATTGGTGCTTACTTGCGAATTAGACGTGAAGGAAAGATTGCATTCTTGACTGTTAAAGGAAAAAAGAGAATTGTTAATAACCACGTAATTAGAGCCGAACATGAGATGCGCGTAGATTATGAAACTACTAAAAAAATTGTAGAACTGCTGGGCTTATGTAAGGTTGGGGCTTCTGAAGTAAAAAGAGAATATTGGTCTATATATGGTTGTTCTGTAGAATTTTGTCATATTCCAGGCGTTCCTATTTTTCTTGAGATTGAGGGAGATGAGAAAGATATAGAGAGAGTAGCTAAATTATTAGGTTACTCAAAAAAAGATTATTTTACTGGATTTATCCTGAAACGTTACGGTATAACTTCTAAAAATAGTGTATTCAAATAAAACAGGTAACAAACAACAAACTATAACATGCGTATAACATGTAACAAGTATTATTCGAATAATATTTTTTCATCAACTTTTTATATTCTATAAAACTCTTGAAGTTATGGACGGATTAGTTAAAGACTTGAGAAATTTTGTCTCAAAGAAAGAATCTCGAGAAGATTACTTACTTATGAATTCTAGGTATGTTCCAATTAGTATTGAATCCAAACATTTTCATAATGTTTCCGCTATAACATCCAAACTATCCAAATCCAATCCTAACATATTATTTGTTGATGGTGGAAATGCATTGCTATTCGAAAGTGCTGCTTTTTGTGTAAGTTTTGTGCGTGTAGGCGGAATTATTTATTCTGGAGATAAAAGAATCAAACGAAGTCTTAAAGAGTTCTATGTGCTAGTTAGTGAGAATGACGGTAAATATCGTGTTAAAACATATCCTGAAACATCATTTAATTCTATGATGTTCGATCCTGAAGATGAATCTTTAAGAACTGGTCTTGAGAAATGTAGTACAAGCAGAATTGTTTCTGTAGTTCGAAGATTTGCAGAAATAGAATATGCAAGTGAACACTCTTCTGATGCAGATTATATATTAATGGATGGTACACTTGAAGCGAGATATCCTTTTGAAGATAAATACCTAACTAAATTATTTTCATCTGGAAAAACTTGCGCTTTAAGTAAGACATGCTCATTGACGACAAAAAATGGTTTGAGTATAACTAAGAAACTTCTAGATATGGGTTCAGATTCTTTTTCAGACTCTTCAGTTAACACTTTAGGAATGTGGTATTATTACCCTATTGTTACAAATAACAATCCTAAACATGATGCTGAATTGTATTTTATTAAACTGAACAATAAAACAAACTACGTATTTAGATTTGAAGTGCAGAAGAAATTTACAGGAGATATTAAAGAAGTTTTCTCTCTATTATCTTCAAATTCAAACGATCCAATATTTTTAGGATATCCCTATGGTCTAATCGATGTTGATCAATATGTTCGCGTAAGTGATGATGAATCAAGATTACTGCAAACAAGGCTTTCTGTTAAACTCGGTAAAGATTGGAACGAATTATCAAAGCATATCAATAGTGTAAACGCACATTCTATACTTGATAAAATAAAATTCTGAAAATGTGCTCGTTATTAGTAGAATTGTATTATAAATTTATATTAATTTTTTAAAAGATTCTAAATATTTTTCAACATCTTTAACAAATACTAATGTTTCTCCTCTAGATGCGTCTTTATTTCTTAAATCCATCGCTTTATGTATTATATGCTCTTTATTTTTGGACAAATGTTTAACTAGAAGTGTTCTTGAAGGATGGTATTTATATTTATGAAACATTTGGGCTTCTATACGCACAAGTTCTACTATAAATTTTGGGAAATCTTTAATCGGGAATTTTTCATTGCCTTTCTTTATATCGACAATTATACTTTCAATTTGATTTATCAAGAATTGGGCTTCATCTTGAAGAGCAAGAGGTTTTACAAAATCTTTTTTATAATTCCATTTTCTTCCCCAAATTAATTTGAAAAAAGGTAGTCTTTGAACCATACGTTCGGGTCTTAGTATAGTTAATATCCCTTTTATTTCTCCGCCCTGAAGAGAACATAATGGGAACACTCTTAATCTGCATTCGAAGTCATTACATAATTCATGTTGTTCAGATGCTAGCTTATTATTTATTGCTTTCTCGAGATTCATATCGAAGTCAGAATTGACTATTGCAAAAAAATCTATGTCGCTAGTTGCGACACGCTCCTTTTTGTCAAGAATCGTTCCTGCTAAATATAGTGTTATTAGTCCCTTATCTTTTAATTTATTAATTATAGCTTTAGATATATTATTTATTGCACTATGGATTCTTTTTTCTTCTTGAGATTTTAAAGGCCACATGATTATATTCTAATATTATAATATTTATATCTTTCTATTTGTGTTTTCTATTATCTTATTACATTTTGCGCATGTTTTTGCGCATGGTAAAAATTTATAAATGGTTTGATGTATATTAACATATTAAGAGGTGTGAAGTTGTTATTTAATACGTCTAATGTTAGAACTCCAAGGTATGACATAATAACTGTCGGTTCTGCGACGGTGGATGCGTTTGCACACACTGATCCTACGCAATCTGAAATTGTGAATTTGCACCACCACAAAGATATTGCTTATCCATTGGGCGCCAAAATATTAATTAAAGAATTACATTTCTTCGTCGGTGGCGGTGGCACGAATAGTGCTGTTGCTTTCTCGAGATTAGGACTCAAGGTGGCGTTTCTTGGAAAGATAGGCAAGGATGATAATGGAAAGACTATATGTGATTGCTTATTCAATGAAAAAGTAGATTTTATAGGAACATACGGTCAAATTTCTGGATATTCTATGATACTTGATTCTGTAGTGGACGATAGAACGATATTCACATACAAGGGATGTAACGATGATTTCAGAGTTGGTGATATAGATTTTAAGATTATAGATTCAAAGTGGGTATATCTTTCTTCAATGATGAAGGAGAGTTTTTATACCCAAAAAAAAATAGCGGATTATGCAAAGAGAAAATGCATAAAGATAGCCTACAATCCTAGTTTATACATAGTTAAAAATGGCACAAGACAGTTGCGTAGCATATTAGCAAACACCGAGATACTAATATTTAATAAAGAAGAGGCTCAAGCTCTTACGTCGGATAATACTGATAATATTTTCAATTTATTAGTAAAGATATCGAAGCTTGGACCAAAAATGATTATAATCACTGACGGACATAACGGAGCGCATTGTTATAATACTGCAGATGGTACGGTCTACTCAGCTAAACCAAGACCTGTGAAAGTTGTTGAGACAACGGGAGCTGGCGACGCTTTTGCATCAGGATTTGTTACAGGCATAATACTTGGTCGGGATATTTCTTATTCCATAAAACTTGGAATGATAAATGCAGAGTCATTGATAACAGGTCTTGGAGCAAAAACAAAATTGATGGATAAGAGTGCTTTGCATCTTGCTGAGATTGATACCAGAGAGATATTTAAGAAAAAGTTATAAATACAAGTTTCCTGTATATGATAAGAGAGATTAAGAGAGGTGTATGATGAGAATTAATACTACTAAGATTCTAAAGAATGGCAGATCAATGCTACTAGCATACGATCAAGGACTCGAGCATGGTCCAAAAGATTTGAATTTGACGACAGTAGATCCAAAATACATTTTTGATATAGCATTAGAAGGAATGTACGATGGAGTAATAGTTCAGGCAGGAATTGCTGAAAAATATTATCATGGATATTATAAAGATGTACCATTGATTATAAAATTAAATGGAAAAACAGCGTTCCTTGATTCTCCTATGGCTATATCCAGACAGATATGTTCTGTTGAAAGAGCAATAAAACTTGGTGCAGCAGCTGTCGGCTACACTATCTACGATGGAAGTCCTTTGGAACCTGAAATGTTTTCTGAATTTGGAAAAATTGTAGAACAAGCACACGAGTATGGAATACCTGTAATTGGTTGGATGTATCCACGTGGACCAAAAATAGTTAATGAGATTGATACAGATACATTAGCTTATGCTGCAAGAATTGGATTAGAATTAGGAGCAGATTTCTTGAAATTAAAATATAGTAATAATATGGAAGGCTTCAAATGGGTAGTAAAATGTGCAGGTAGAGCAAAAGTATTAGTTGCTGGCGGAAGCAAGATGGATGAACATGCATTATTAAGAATGAGTGATGAAATCTTGAAGACTGGAGCTGCAGGAATAGCTGTTGGAAGAAATATTTGGCAGCATGACAAACCTTATGCATTAACAAAGGCAGTTCGTAAGATGATACACGAAGGAATGTCAGTCGATGATGCATTAAAATTATTCGAAGAAGAAGCAAATAAAAGTAAGAGATAAATTATTTTTTCTTTTTAGATATTTTTTTATTTATTTTATGTGCACTTTTCTTGTTTTTCTTTTTAGAAACTTTGTGTTTAATTTTATTGTGTTGGTGTGTTAGTAATTTCTTTACAGTCTTATGTTTTTCTACTTTCTTCGTGCTGGTAATTTTTTTCTTAGTAAGAATTTTCTTTTGAATTCCCGTCCTTTTCTTAACAACGGTTTTCTTTTTTGTTGTTGCAATATTTTTTATTCCGCTTCTTTTATCAATCAAGATTATCTTTCGAGTCAGACTCTTATGAACGTAATGATTGATTATTGTCAATACGGTTAGACTTTTAGGTAGATTCTTATCAAGTATTTTTTTGTACGGCATAAAACTTGGCATCACGATGACTGCTCGACCAGATAAATTCTTCAAGAATTTTGCATACAGTGTTACGAGTGCCTCGCTCTTTTTACTAGATTTGCCGTATGGTAAATCTGTGACGACATTTTGTAAATTCTTGATTGTTGTAGCATCCTTAATGATTAATTTGTAATTTTTATTTTCGATGTTGTAATATTCTAGATTTGTTTTCGCACTTTTCAATATTTTTTTATCGATATCATAACCGATAAATTTGACTCCAAGCAGTCCTGCTTCTGTTAATATGCCACATGCACCACAAAATGGATCTATGACAGTACTTGCATTAACGATATTAACAAGAGCTCGTGCCATTTTTGGATGCATAGCTGTTGGATGCAATATTGGTTTTAGATGCGCTTTTCTCTCTTCATATGTCTCAAAATTGTGATATAACAGTCTAGTAACTGTTGCTCTATCGTCGATGATAAATATTTCAATAAATAGATTGGCGTTATCTAAGCTTACTTTTGGTCTTGTACTTTTTTCTAAACTTTGCCATACAAAACCAGCATAATATCTCTCGTCATAGTGTTCAGATGAAGTTATTCGTACACAAAAATTCTTTTCATAGAAATTAATCCATGGATATTCTTTTAATGAAACTTCAAGATTTTTACGAGTAGTAACATATACTATCTCATACAGTTTTTTTGTGTAAGATAATCTATTTACCAATTTCATATTTTCAGTAGGAATTGTACAATATAGATAATTACCTTCGAGTCTAGTATCTTCTAGTTTGAGTAACGTTTCAGCTTCTAGACGAGCTAGTTTAAGATTTTCTCCTGATAATAATATTAGATGCATAATACATTAATGGGCGTCACATTTTTAAAGTTATCCATCAAGAACAGATCATGGTAAGATTGCAGGGTAGACCAATAGGTTCTAAAGTTCGGCAGAACATGGTTGAAATATTATATTTCTATAAACAATTACATGGCTACGATTTATTTAAGATATATACAGAATTATATCGTCCTGTAACAATGAGATTGATATATTATCATTTAAAGAAAGGATTGGATACAGGAGAATTTAAAGTATACAAAGTAGACCAGAAAACAGGTAAATACTAATGGGGAACAACGTCAGAGAATATTTTATATGAATTAGGAGATACTGCCAATCCTATGATAGAACCGCATGTAAAATCTTATTGGGAAAAAAATAAAAAAGAATAATTCTATCCTTAATATATTAGTGTTTTCATATCTGGCTATATATTCTGCCCATTGCATATCCAAAAAGAGTTTCAATTGCAGTTCTAGTTCCTGTAATCATCGTCGGTTTTAGATATTTTTGATTTTCCAATTTAGACTCAAGATTCTGTGCGCTATTCAACATTTTTTGAGTCACTTCCTTTTTTTCAATCTCAGTTAAATCTTTATATTTCTTTGTCGTGTGATATTCAGTTGTATTATTCTTGATTTCTAAATTTTTGTTATTTGATTTTTGTATGATTTTTCTATGCATCCACTTTCCGAATATGTTGCTTGTTTTAATTATAAGAGGAGTCATACATACAGCAAAAACTGTAGGTCCATATTTTGTCAAATATTCTAAAGTAGGATTCGTATATACTCCTTTGCCTTCATGATATCCTATATAGAATCCTGAAACGATTGCTCCAATATCATATAGAGGTATTTTTACTCTTCTTTTTATTCCACTGAATGATTTCATATGTACCTCTTAGTTATGTACTGATATAAAAACTAAAATCATAAAAAATAAAAAATTAAACACTTAGACAATTTCTTTTGGTACGTACTTAGTTTTTTCGCTGGTAATTTTCTCAATACCTTTCAAATCTTGTATTCTATGATATACGCTATCTATTCCTACGTATAATTTTTTGACTCCGTCTGGTTCTCGAACAAATAATTCATAGAATGGTAATTCTCTTCTTTTTTCTCTTAAATCGATATCTGGATTTGCCAAGATATTTAATTCTCCTGCAGCTTCTTCATCTTCAAGATCTTCTCTAACTAAAGTTTTTGCTACATACGCCCAATTTGTTCCTTCTGCTTTTGTTTCTTCTTCTTTGTAGCCTTTTCTTGTGTTGACTGTTACAACGCCTGCAACTTTATTTTTGGTTTTCAATGCTTTCTCGTAATCCTTGACGTATTTTTCGGAAACTTCTCTTAATAGATCTTTTCTGACATAGTTTCTGAAATTATCTTCTGTGATATTTCCGTTATTTTCAATATCTAAATGTAAATCCTTCGGAATCTCTTCATTAGCCATAATGCCACTTACGTCGTAGGTTATGGTTTGTTTTACTCCTGGAGATTTGACGCCAGCAATTATCAATTCATATTGCTCTAATAATGTGTCAACACCAATGCACCATTTTCCTTTTTCTTTGGCAACGCCTGTAATAATTCTATCTTCAGATAATAGCAATCTTATTCCGTTGATGTAATTTTCCATCTGTGTAACTGCGGTTTTATATTGCGGTCTTTTTGTAGTTAATTCTGATTTAACATTAAATGTTACATCTCCACGACTTACAGTGTAGTTTTGTGGTTCAGATGGCCAATTGAAATCACTATACCCTGTTACTTTTTTTAGCGTCTCTTCAAGTCTTAATACTCCTTCATCATTTTCTAGCACTGAGACATTTTCTTTAGCTCTCTCGTACATACGATGATTCTCTATTTTTCCATCAAATTTTCCTACGTTTTGAACGATTTTGTCTATGGTTACCATTTTGCGCCTCCGCAAATATTCGATAAATATCTTCATTAGTGTTATCGAATAATTTTTTATTAGTTTATCGCGAATTTTTTCGTAAGTTTTACGAAACATTCGTATTATTCTAACATTAGTATAGTGGATTAACTACATAAAATAAGAAGCACTGAATTTAGAACAATTAAGGAAAAATATATAAATAAAGCTAAATTATAAAAAATATGGCGGGAATAATAGAATATCTATTTGAGAAATCGCGTCTTGATAAAATAGATGTAAAAGTCTTGAACATGTTAAGAACTGATGCAAGAATATCTTTGAAAGATTTGTCTACAAAATGCCGGATATCAAAACAGACGGCGTTATATAGAATAAACCGACTTATAGAAAAAAAAATAATTAAAGGATTTCATGCCAAAATAGATTATACCAAAATTGGTTATTCTGTCTATTATCTGTATATACAGACGAGATATATCGAAAATGAACACGAATTTATTACTGAATTAAGCAAAATAAAAGGATGTATTGTTATAATGAAATCTGTGACGCAGTATAGTTATAATATAAAAATCATAACGAAGAATATCTATAGCACGATGAAAGAATTAGAAGATTTCTTCAATAAAAAAAAGAGTATAACTTCACATTTTATATTACAAAGGTTAGAATCATCTTCTATCTTAATTCCAATCGACGACAAAGATAAGTTGATATTACAAGAATTAAGTATTAATTGTCGTCTAAATAGTCTAGAATTATCGAAGAAACTCAATCTTAGTTATGATATTGTACATAATAGAATTAAGAATTTAATAAAAAACAAAATACTGACGGGTTTTACGACGATAATAAATTTTAATTCTGAAGGGTTTATGTATTATAATATTTTACTTAAGTTTGCCGATGACCAACTCGATAAATTAGCCGTATTTGAATCTCTTCTTAAAATGGATACTTTGGTGGTTGAAAAATTTGAATGCGTCGGAGAATTTGGATACATATTTGAGATAGTGGATAGAGATTATATCGCGATAAATGAAAAATTTAATAAAATTCGCAGTCAATTCCATAACATGATTAGAAATTCTCAATTAGTTCCCATTCAAGATCATTATTTTTATAAGACGGTACTAGAATAATCATAAATACAACACTATGAATAAAAACAATCTTTTTAAATTCTCCTTATCCTCACTATGATATGGCCGAAGAAATTAAGTCAAGTTCAAAATTCTATGATGAATTAGTTAGTTTCATGCAGCAGAAAGGCTTTATATGGGGACCAGAACCAGAAATATATGGTGGTCTTGCAGGGTTCTATACTTATGCTCCTTTAGGAAAACTTCTGAAAAATAATGTCGAACGTGAAATTAGAAAGTTATATACTAAAAATAATTTCTGGGAAGTGGAATGTCCAACAGTTATGCCAAAAGAAGTATGGGAAGCATCAGGACATTTAGGCGGATTTACAGATCCTGTAATTACATGTTCAAAATGTAAAGGCAATTTTCGTGCAGATAATATGATAACGGAAGTTGTTCCAGATGAAATTACCGACCACAAGTCAGATGAAGAATTATTAAATTTAATACAAGCACATCACATAAAATGTCCTAACTGTAAATCAGATTTCTTAAGACAAATAAAAAGACACACATTAATGATGAAGACGACAATAGGTCTTGATGTTGAAGCATATAATAGACCAGAAACAGCAACAACAACATACTTGCCATTTTTAAGATACAATGAATTTTTTAGAAAAAAATTACCTTATGCTATATTTCAAATTGGTAAAGCATATAGAAATGAAATAAGTCCAAGACAGCATGTAATGCGCTGTAGAGAATTTACACAAGCGGAAGCACAAATATTTTTATTTAAAGAACAGAAAAATGATTTTGAAAAATATGAAGATATAAAACATGAAAAATTACCGTTATGGGCGTGGCAATTTCAAGAAGAGAATCGTGAACTAAAAGTAATGACTGTACACGAAGCCTTAGAAAAAGGGCATTTCAAGAATAAGGCTTACGCATGGGCAGTATATATTGCATATTTATTGTTAAGGCAGATAGGAATACCCGAGGATAAATTACGATTAAGACAACACTTTCCCGACGAAAAAGCATTCTACGCAGAAGATGCATGGGATATAGAAGCCAAATTAAATAGTTTTGGATGGTTTGAAATATGTGGTGTACATGATAGAACAAATTATGATTTAACACAGCATGGAAAACATTCAGGAAAAGATTTGCATTTGTTTAATGAAGAATCAAAAGCCGAAACTAAAGAAGAGAAAAATGAAGTTCCAAATATAATTGAAATAGCATTCGGAGCAGATAGACCAACGTTTGCATTACTAGATTTATTCTACCATAAAATTGATGAGAAAGAAGGAAAAACTAAATTCCTAGTGCCGTGGCACATGAGTCCTGTAAATGTTGCAGTATTTCCATTAATGAAAAAAGATGGATTGCCTGAATTAGCACGAAAAATATCTGATGACTTGCAAAAAGAATTTAGTGTAAGATATGATGCTGCAGGAAGTATTGGTAAACGATATTTACGTGAGGATGAATCAGGAACACCATTCTGTATAACTATAGATTACGATTCAAAAGACGAAAATTCTGATAAAAAACACACTGTGACTATACGTAATAGAGATACTGAAGAGCAGAAAAGAATTCCAATATCACAAGTAAAACATTTCGTTGAAATGTTAATTTCGGGCGATAGAAAGTGGGAAGAGATATAATCTATACCATGTGTAATTCTTTGGATTTAACCGCATAGTATATCCAATAAAAAAACCATCCTATCAATGAAAATATTACTCCAATAGCATAGGCTATATTCTGGTTTTTTTTAATTTTTGACGCCCATTTTGCGCATTGATACCCACATGCAATGGAGATAATTCCTCCTAACACTGTCCAGGTTGTTATTTCTAACGCTGTAACTCCTGAAGAAAATTCTGCCACATTAGATATATAATCTATGATTATAAACGCAATTACAAGAACGTAAGACAATATTATTAACCATAATGAGACTGATTTCTTTTTAGAAGTTTTTTTGCTCATATCTTAGATTATCTTTTATTAAGTTAATAAATTTTTCGAAATAGGTTGTGATAGGAAAATTAGTCTGCAGTATAATTTTGATAAGAAACACACTGTGACTATACGTAATAGAGATACAGAAGAGAATTCTTATATCACAAGTAAAACACTTTGTCGAGATGCTTATTTCTGGAGAAAGAAAGTGGGAAGAGATATAGGGTTTATGTATAGATTTTGAGATTTATTTTTCTTTTAGTATCTTATCTTTCAACAATTCAAACTTTGTATAGCCTGCTTTTTCATTGAAATGACCTGCATTCTTTACTAGAATTAATTTAACGTTAAGATTCTTAGCTAGTTCTTCCGCTTTTTTTAGGGGAACATATGGATCGTTGTTTGAATGAAACACAAAAAATTTTGGACAATTCTTCTTGATTTTTTTCCAATCAAATGTTCTATCAACAAATGATTTGTTTAATTTGTCAAATTGTGGATTACCTAAAAGACCTGTGTTTCCAGAAACAAAAAATGCTGCCTTGATGGGTTTATCAAGAGTTTCTAAAACATTCAATAAGAATGGGGCTCCTAGGCTATGGCCCACCACGACGGCGTCTTGATTTAGATATTTTCTATATTTTGCAAATTCTTTATTCCACTTTTCTAGCGATTGATTTTCGGGCGTAGAGAATTTTGGAACAAAAACTGAATATTCTTCTTTTTCTAGTTCAGATTTTAACCAAGGGAACCAGTTCTCTCCGGGATGACCATATGTTCCATGAATAATAATCACGTTGACCATTATTTGTTTCCTCTAAAACACTTCATGATACACTTCAAACTTTCCCTTATATGCTCGACAAACTTTACATTTGTTAGGTGCTTCATGTGCTTCTATGATATAGCCACAATCTTTGCAGCGCCATTTAACGATTATATCTTTCTTGAAAACTTTGTTTTCGTTGAAGCTCTTCAATAATTTCAAGAATCTTTTTTCGTGCTCTGCGTCTATTTGTGCTAACTCCTTAAAGAAGTTCACTATAATAGGATATTTTTCTTCAGTAGCTATTTTTTCATAATGCGTAAAATAGTAATCATGATATTTTCTTTCAGCATCTGCAGCGTCACGTAGATTATTCATAGTGTCTTTATTTTCATGCATAAATTCAAGTATGATTCTTGCTTGTTCACGTTCATTGATTGCTGTTTCAAAAAATATTTGTGCAACGTGTTCGAATCCTTCTTCTTTAGCCATCAATCCGAATAATTCGTATCTTGTTCTGGACTCACATTTTTTTAAAAATGCCTCATTTAAACCGTGTTTAGTTCCTGAATTTTCGAATGTATTCTTATTTTTACCACTAAACTTGTTGACAACTGGTATGTGATCTAAAACAGTTGATCTGCCTTTAACTTCTAAAAGTCTATTGTCTTCAATTTCTTCTTGTCTTAATGTATCAATAGTTTTTATTAAAGCATCAATTTCTGCGATTGCTCCATTAATCTCTGCTTTTCTATCCACACTTAATCCACTATTTTCTGCAAGCACACTTTTTAATGTGGTTTTACGTTTATCATAAATGTCTTTTAATCTTCTTAAGGGCATAATTTCACCTATGTGTTTTGAATATACTTCATTGTTCTAATTTAAACTTTTCTTGGGCTTTCTCCTTTCCCTTTGGCTTCAAGTTCAAAATTTTCTTGAATTTCTTGATCGCGTAAATGATTTATAGTCTTTAACAATATATCTATCTCGCATATTGCACCATATATTTGGTGCTGCCTTGCTGGATCCAATTTAGGATTTTTCTCAAGCAAACCAACAAGATTTGTTCTGCGTTTCTCATATAATGTTCTTAATTGATTTAGACCCATGTTGTATCATTGCCTTCATAGCAGTTATTGCTCACTTGGCTCATTATTTAACTTTAAGTTTCTTATTATCATTATATACTTTATTAAGTTAGCATCTTTTTCTTTATAATATGGTTTATAGTATTACCATATTTGCTTTTGTATTAGCGATGAATCAAAAGATAACTTGAAATTATTAAGATATGAGCAATCATATGTTTATTTTTTGTTTTGGCGCATTCACATCAATGTGTTATGTCAATATCTGCCGAGCTATTTGCTATCCATTGTTTTTTTAGAGTTCGCTTGGCGCTCATCTTTCCTAAATCCTCTTTAACTCTCACTTTACTGTATATTCTCCCTTACCCCTTTTATATTTGTTAGAATATTGCTTGGATCATGGATTATCTTAACATTACGTATCATGTCCATGAAGTATTTATCTTTACGATGTAATCCGTCATTAATTTCAAACTCATTATGACTCCAGTTTATGATTTTCTTTGTTTTGCCATGATTGTCTTCAATAAATATGTTACTAAATTTTGACCTTATGTCATCTAGGTGATCGGTTATCAGGAATAGTTCAATGCTGTCTTTACTGGATTTCAAAAATCCTATGGATTTACATTTTTTTAGTACTTCTTCATATTTGAACGCAAATTTTAACATAAACATCAAATCTTCTTGGTTCATGCTAAACACTATATCAAATAATAATTCGTTGCCATGATCAACATAAAGTAATTTACGCTCAGCTCTCCCGTTCTTTAATATTACTCCGTAAGCTATCTCCACATTCAGAGAGTATATCATTCTAGGTTTACCTGAGTTCTTTTCTTCAGATTTCTCCTTTCGAACAACTTGATATGCCTCAAGAAGTTTGAGTTGCTGGGTTATGTTAGATAAACTTGTATTTGTTTTCAAAGCTAAATCGCTTGGGGATTGTGGACTTTCAGCTATCTCTTTTAGAATGTTCCATTTATTATTTGAAAATATTTCTGTATTGAAATCTTCACTCATTCTTTTTCTTGGATTGTACAAATATATAAATATTTCGATTGTGAATATATTAATAACTTAATATATGTAGTAATAACTATTTTAATTAAGTTATTAAATTACTTATGCTATTTTTGTGCGGGGATTTCAAAAATCAACCATTAATTATACATTTAAAAGTGGTGTTTTTATTGCTGTTTTTCACTTAAAATTTGTCAAAATAATAGAAACATTTTTATATAACTCTCATCAGTAATTGTTAAAATAATTATATTAACAAAGTAGGTGGTAGTAGAGGTGTGATTTTTTACTATTTTTTTTCCATATTTGATGGTGTAATAATCGTATAAAAATTTTACATTTTTACTTTAGAGGTGAGCATGCGTAAATTAAAAGTACTTATGTTTGGGTGGGAGTTTCCTCCATTCATGTCCGGTGGCCTTGGAACAGCGTGTTACGGTTTGACAAAAGGTTTAACGAACAAGAATGTTGAAGTTACTTTTGTAATGCCAAACGGCCCAGAAGATATGAAAGCTGAATTCGTTAAAATATTAATTGCTTCTAACCTCTATAAATATAATTTGAAGGTTAAACGAATTGACACACTTCTAACACCCTATCTTTCTGATACACAGTACAAGCAAGAATATGATAATTATATTAAACTGTTGGAAAAACGTGGTGGCGATAGTTCTAAAGTGTTATATGGTAAAAATATTCATGATGAAGTATACCGTTTAAGTTTAGCTGCAAGAATGATTGCAGAAACTGAAGACTTTGACGTAATACATTGCCACGATTGGATGACATTCCCAGCAGGCATTGAAGCAAAGAAAGTTTCTGGAAAGCCACTTGTAGTACAAGTTCATGCTACAGAGTTCGATAGAACTGGTGGGAATAGCATAAATGATTATGTTTATGGAATTGAAAAAGGCGGTATGGAGTTTGCCGATAAAGTTATAGCGGTGTCATATTTTACGAAACAAAAAATTATGGAACACTACGGTATAAACGCAGAAAAAATTGCTGTAGTTCATAATGCTGTGGAGTTTAGTAATGAAAAAAGATTTGATATAAAAGTTAATGAAAAGGTAGTATTATTTTTAGGAAGACTCACTTTACAAAAAGGTCCTGATTATTTTATTGAAGCCGCAAAAAAAGTTTTAGATTATGATCCAGACGTTAAATTTATTATAGCTGGAAGTGGAGACATGGAAGCGAGATTGATTGATAGAGTAGCTCAATTAGGCATAGGTCATAATGTTTTATTTGCAGGTTTTGTTTCAGGAAAAGATGTTGATAAAGCATACCAAGCGGCGGACTTATATGTTATGCCATCAGTAAGTGAACCATTCGGAATTACTCCTCTTGAAGCTCTGCGAAATGGGGTTCCTGTAATAATTTCGAAACAATCAGGCGTAAGTGAAGTTCTGAAGCATGCATTGAAAGTTGATTTCTGGGATATTGATGAATTAGCAAACAAGATGATTAGTGTACTTAATTATAGAAATTTACATCATGAACTCGCAAAACACGGTTCAATGGAAGTTCATACGTTCAGTTGGAATATTCCAGCAGAAAAATGCATCGAGATATATAATAATGTTATTCATGATAAACGTCACGGTATTAAGATATTTTAGATTTGAAACAGTCTAATAGTAAAAACTACATTTATATTTTACCAAAAAAAGAGAGTGACTATAGTTAACGAGAGTATTACGAAAGTATTGGAAGGGATGAGTTATGCCAAACATATGTTTTTATTTTCAAGTACACCAGCCGTATAGAATGAAGAGGTATTCTGTTTTTAATATTGGTCACAATAGTGATTATTTTGATGAAGAAAAAAATAAAGAAGTCATGCAAAAAGTTGCTAAAAAATGTTATATACCAACAAATCAAGCAATGCTCGATTTAATTAACACTTACAAGAATAATGATAGACAGTTTAAAATTGCATATAGTATTACTGGAGTTGCTTTAGAGCAATTCGAAAAATATGCTCCAGAAGTATTGGAGTCATTCAAAAGACTTGCTGCAACTGGATGTGTCGAATTTTTATCAGAAACATACTATCACTCACTTTCATACCTTTATTCTAAAGAAGAATTTAAGGCACAAGTAGAATTGCATAGGAAAAAGATAAAAGAATTATTTGATCAAGAACCAATTGTATTTAGAAATACTGAATTAATATTTAATAATGAGATTGCAAATTTTGTTGAGCAATTAGGATATAAAGCAATGCTCGCAGAAGGTGCAGATCACATATTGCAATGGCGTAGTCCGAATTATGTCTATAAAGCTAAGACTACAAAGCACTTGAGGTTGTTGTTAAAGAATTATAAGTTGAGTGATGATATAGCATTTAGATTTGGACAAAAATCTTGGGAAAGCTATCCTTTGACTGCAGAAAAATATGCTAACTGGATAAATCAGCATGCAGAACATTCCATTAACCTATTTATGGATTATGAAACATTTGGAGAACATCAATGGGAAGATACAGGAATATTTAATTTTATTAGACATTTACCGCATGAGTTGTTTAAGAATCAACACACTAAATTTATATGGCCTTCAGAATTAGCGACGGTTGAACCTGTAGCTGAATTAGACATTCATAATTATTTATCTTGGGCAGACATAGAAAGAGATTTAAGTGCATGGGTCGGTAATAATATGCAAAATTCCGCACTCTCAGAATTATATCAATTAGAAAAACTTATGAAAGAATTGAATAATAAAGCACTACTTGAAGACTGGCGTAAGTTGACTACTAGTGATCATTTTTACTATATGTGTACTAAATATTTTAATGATGGTGATGTACATAAATACTTTAATCCTTATGATACTCCGTATGAATCATACATAAATTTTATGAATATCCTGAACGATTTGATACTTAGAATGAAAAAATTAATTCAAGAAAAAAATATAGTTATAGAATTAAAAGATACCTATGAAGTCAAACATAGAATAACAGAAAGACCTGCTAAGATGTTAGCGGAGATGAAGATTAATTAATGTTTATGTAATTAAAATATGTAACTACCTTTATTCATATTAAATTATATTATGTGAAAGAGTTATGTTATGTAAAATTATTTAAAATGATTTTTTAGAGGTGATAAAATTGAAAAAGAAAGTATTAGTACACAAAAAATTAGTACAAAAAAAGGTAGGAAAAGCCATAGTTAAATCTGTAACAAAAGCTATTGTAAAAACTTCGCCAAAAGCACCAGTAGTTGCTACTATTGCAGTATCTGCCCCAGCAAAGATTACATCTCCAACACCAGGACAAGTAAAGATAGTGGTTCCGCCACCAATAATAAAGAAACACATCTTGTATGTAGAAGTATCTCCAGACAAGTATTTTGTATTATGCGACGGTAGAAAAATAAAGAGTGGGAAGGAATTAGCAGACGTTTTACAGTTGATTACTGATGATATGTTTAAGTATCATGTAACTGATACAAAGAACGATTTCTCCAATTGGATAAACGATGTATTCGGAGAACCAGAACTAGCAAAGAAATTGAAAATAGTTAGAAACAGATTAGAGATGAGTATAGAACTTTACAGAAATATGTTCGAAAAATTAGATAAGATTAGTCGTCAGAAATAATTTTTTGATACAATTTTTTTAGTATTTATTTTGTTTTATAATATGCTATGTTATTTTGAATATTATCTTTTAATGTTTTTTTTACATTTAATATTTTTTTATTAGTTGATTGAAAGAGGGTGAAAGAAGGTGAGATTTTGATAAATGCGCCTCATGATAAAGAATTCGTTTTTCATGACGGAACAAGAGCTAGGAATTTGTTGGATTTAGTGTCTAAACTAGAAGGCATAAGTGACCATGACTTCCATCATTTTGTGAATGTTCACAAGAACGATTTTGCTAATTGGACGGATCATGTTCTATCAGATAAGCATTTCGCTGAAGAATTAAGAACTGTAACTTCTAGACATGATACTATACGACTAATAAAAGAGAAGATTAATGATATAACTATAGGTCATTCTATAATACAAATTCCGCGAATAGAAGATCATACTGAAAATTCTCATAGCAAAGAGGTTATGCAACACCAAGCAGAAATTCATTCAGAAGTTTATCTAGAACATGAAAGACTGCATGAGAAAGAAAAGTTACAACAACTGCATGAAAAAGAACATAATTTAGGGCATGAGATTGAAGAAAAAGAAAAAAAACATGCTGAGAAATATCTCGAATCTGAAAGAAACGTGGAACCAGAAAAAAACATCGGGACGCGTTTTGAGAAAAATATTAAAAACGAAAATTTTGAAGAAAATGAATATTCTGAAGAGAAGAAGGAAAAGCATCATGAAAAATCTGAGCGATTAAAAGCAGGACATAACTGGTTTAAACTCTTTTCTAAAAAAGATCTATCTGAGAACAGAATTAAAACAATTGAAGCAGAAGAAGAGAATAAATTATTGGTTGAAAATTCAATTAGAGATGATTTAGCTCAAAATGATCGAGAGAATGCTTTATGGATTACATTATATTTTGCACTAGTATTGTTGATAATAACTTTACTGATATATAAATTGTTTTTGTAAATATATTGAAATAGTCGATATAAAATATACGTGAATACATTTTGTAAATTTTTGGCAAATATTATTTTATAAAGATTTGTTAAATATTCAGGTGATTTATGAATTCAACAGCTGATTATGTGTTTGAAATGTCGTGGGAAGTATGTAATAAAGTCGGAGGAATATATACCGTTATAACTTCCAAAGCCGAACAGATGCAGTTGCATTACAAAAACTATTATTTAGTCGGCCCATATTTTGAACAACATGCAAAAATGGAGTTTACTGAGGAGCAGCCTCCAGAATTTTTGAGACAAGCATTTGAAGAATTGCAAAAAGAAAATATTCGATGTCATTATGGTGCGTGGGATGACGTCAAAGGAAAGCCGAGAGTGATATTAATAGAATTTCTAGGTATTGTTAATCAGAAAGATTCGTTAAAAGCAATGTTTTGGAATGATTATCAGATAGATTCTTTGAAAGGTTATTGGGATTTTGAAGAGCCAATGTTATGGTCTTATTGTACAGGAAGATTAATACAAAAATTACATGATACATCTATTTCCGGTAAAAAAATTGTCGCCCAATTTCATGAATGGTTGTCGGCATTTGGGTTGCTTTACTTGAAAAAAAATTGTAAAAATGTGGCTACAGTATTTACAACTCATGCAACAGTTCTTGGTAGAACTTTATCTGCTAATGGTGTCGACTTATATAATTCATTAAATTCTATTGATCCTACGCATGAAGCATACAGATTTAATGTGGAAGCCAAACATTTGACTGAAAAAGCAGCGGCAATTAATACAGATGTTTTTACGACAGTGTCGGAGATTACAGGTATTGAAGCCGAAAAATTTCTTTCAAGAAAACCCGATGTATTATTATACAACGGTTTAGATATAGAAAAGTTTCCAGGGTTTGAAGATATATCAATAAAACATAGAATTTCTCGTGACAGAATAAGAGAATTTTTAACATATTATTATTTTCCATACTATACTTTTGACGTCGATAAGAATTTAATATTTTACACTATTGGACGTTACGAATATCACAATAAAGGTTATGATTTACTTGTGAAAGCTTTAGGGAAATTGAATGAAACATTAAAACATGATGCCACAAATATTCATAGTGTTACAGTTTTCTTCTGGATACCCATGGATCAACATGGTTTAAAAATTGAAGTTTTAGAGAATAAAAATTATTATATGCATATAAAAAACTATGTACAAGCTAATGGTACAGAAATATTGACGAGAATAATATATGATGTTATTTCAAGAAAAGAACATGTAGAAAAAGGAGTATTTACAGATACATTTATGCAAGATTTACGTAAAGATTTACTTGCCTTTGAACGTAAAGGAAATCCTTCATTCAGTACACATAATATAGACGAACAAAATAATCAACTCGTTACTGCCTTTAAACAGAATGGATTACTTAATCGCGAGGAGGATTTAATAAAAGTAATAATAGAACCTGTATATATGGACGGTAATGATGGATTTATAGATTTAACATACTACGATGCCATAATTGGATGTCATCTAGGATTATTCCCTAGTTATTATGAACCATGGGGATATACTCCTTTAGAAAGTGTTGCATTAGGTGTTCCAGCATTAACGACAGATTTAAGCGGATTCGGATTATTTATTAAAAATCATGATACGCACAAAGAAGGTGTGTACTTGTTAGAAAGATTGAATAAGCCTGAAAGTAGCGTCGTCGATAATTTCGCTAATATTATGTATAAATTTACTAAATTTACACAACAACAACGTTTGGAGTGTAAGTTGAATGCGAAGAATTTCTCAGCACTCGCTGATTGGAAAATATTTGCGGAATACTATATTAATGCACACAATATGGCGTTGCAAAACAACATGAGGAGATGAGCACAATGGAACTGCGCAAAGATTATATTTTAGACAGATACGTTATAATTTCAGAGATACGAGGATTAAGACCTGATTTTTTTAGAAAAGGAACAAATATGGAGAGGGTTGTTGACGATAAAACGTCTTGTTTTTTCTGTCCTGGACACGAATATTTGGCTGGAAAAGAGAGAGGAAAAATTGGCGATCCGTGGGTTGTAAGATGGTTTGATAATAAATATCCTGCAGTTGAACCAGTCGGTAAACAATACATTCAGACAGATAATAAATTTTTCACATTCTCTGACGCTTATGGTTATCACGAAGTTATTGTAGAAACCAATGATCATGATAAACAGTTGTTTGATTTTACTGATTCTGAATTGAAGGTACTTTTAAGTGTATATAAGATGAGAACTGATGAACTGTCAAGTAAAGAACATGTAAAATATGTATTAGTATTCAAAAATCACGGACCTAATGCAGGAACTTCCGTCAGGCATACACATTCGCAAATAATCGCATTAAATCACATACCAAAATTAATTAGAGACGAATTATCTGCAGTAGGAACTTATGCTAGTTGTCCATACTGTGAAATATTGAATATAGAAAAAGGATCGCTTCGAAGATGTTTTGAAAATAATTCTTTTGTAGCATTTACGCCATATGCGTCAAGATTTAATTATGAAGTATGGATATTTCCAAGAAAACATTATTCTTCCATAACACAACTTACTGAAGGAGAATTATATGAATTGTCGAGTATAATGCGTGAAGTATTGTCCAAACTAAAAGTTTTAGATTGCTCATATAATTATTTTATACATAACACACCTAGAGAAATGGCCAATAATCCAAGAACTTTACATTTCCACATAGAGATTACTCCAAGAATTGATACGTGGGGTGGTGTGGAGAATGGTGTAGAAACGTATATAAACAGAATTAGTCCAGAAACGGCAGCGAAATTTTATCGAGGAGATTGAGGCGAGGATGTATTATTAATGTAGTATTACTTAGAATATAGCCGGTTGGCGGGTGCATAAAAATAAACTACATACGATAGACCTAATATAAACCTAATATGATAATAACACACAAAGTAAAAAGAGATAAGATTAGTAAGAATATCTTCAATACTGTAGAGCGTACGTTATCGATGTTTATGCTTAATCGTCGAGGACATTATTTTTCTATTCCTCTAGTGCCTACAGATCAATTAACAAATTTTAATGGATGGTTTAATTTAACAGAAGACAATAATGCTTACTCTTTATATAAAAGTATAGAGAATATTTATATTAATAAAACTGTGACTGAAGTTATAGATAACTTCACAAATATCGAGCGTGTCTCGTCAGAAACTATAGAGAAATTTACTTTAGCAAAGAATGGTTTAATATATGAAGTAAACTCTTATAGTGAATATGTTTATTTAGATTTAGATTTTAGAGATATGTTTGATACTGGCGACCAAGGTAGAATATACAAGGTATACAAACAAGATGATTTGATTATAATTGATTACACAAAATATTCCGATAATTCTTTGAAGAATGTTGTTCGCAAAGCATACCTTGTTATTAAAGGCGCAAGCGATTATGAATTGATGGATAAATGGACTCAAAAATTATATCACTATGATATTTCAAGAAAAAATAGTGCAAATTTCTATATCTATAATGCATTAAAAATTCCTTGTAGAAAAAATTTGAAATTATATTTTGCATTTTCAGATGATAAAGATGTAGCAATACAAAAAGCGGATGATATTTGTATTAATAATGAAAAAATTGACGAAGTTTACGACACTTATATAGAGAACGTTTTGTCCATAAAAAATGGTTTACAAGAGATAGCTGGTGCAGACACTGCATTTGCTTACACGAGTTGTGTACATGCGATTGACAGTTTATCGATGCAGTTACCTATTGCTCACAAAAGAATAACTGGAATGTGGGCGGGCCTTCCATGGTTTCATCAATATTGGAGTAGAGACGAACTTATATCTGTTATGTCTTTAATGCTCGAGCATAGATACGATTACAGCAAAGAACTTTTGATGAAATATTTGACTGAGATAATGTCTGATGGAAGATTATCAAATAGATATCCTGCAGCAAATTTAGGAAATGCCGACAGTATTGGATGGTTATTTAAAAGGTTGCAAGACTTCTTATTTTTATGTGAACGTAGAAATAATTTTCATAATTACTTCACTTTGTTTGATTTGAATTTGATTAGTGAGCGTTTAAAATTTAGCATTAAAATGCTTTTGAAATATCATTCTAAAGATGGATTAATACTTAATAGTAATCAAGAAACTTGGATTGATACATTTAATCCTGAAAGTTCAGACAAAGATTATAGAGAGGGTGCGCGTATAGAGATACAAGCGCATTTTTTGAATATGTTAAAATTAATGAATATGTTAGATAATTATCTTGCAAATAAATATGTGAAAAAGAATGATAAAATGGTCAAGGTTGTACGTAGTGAATTAAATGCTGAACATTTAGAGCAAGAAACAAAGAAGTTAGTGAGAGATAAATTCTTTAAGAATGTTGATGGGAAAATGTATTTGAATGATGGCTATGATTGTTCATTACATGACGTTGTTCGTCCTAATATTTTCTTAGCGTATTATATTTATCCTGACTTATTGACGCAAAAGGAGTGGCTTGAAGTATGTGATAATGTCTTGCCGAAACTTTGGTGCGAATGGGAATTGGGAGAAGGCGTCAAAGGAGGAGGTCTTAGTACAATTGATAAGACACATTCATTATATCAGCCATACTATACTGGAATTGACAATAAAAGTTATCATAGAGGAGATTCTTGGTTCTGGATAAATAATATTGCAGCTATTTCTATGTATAGGCTCGATAAAGAGAAATATAAAGACCATATATTCAAGATTATTAATTCATCATCGCAGGATATATTATATTGGGGATTTGTAGGCTATTCGTCGGAACTCGCATCCAGTGGATGGTTCAAGTCTGGAGGATGTTTATGTCAGACATGGAGTATTGCGACTTTTATAGAATTGATGCATGAAGTGTATATTGAATAGTTTTCTATAGCCATTGATGTTTTATAGCTATTAATTTTGTATAATTCCTTTGAATAGAATTAGTGAAGTGCACCCAAAAATGTTTGGAATTGAATCCTTTGTATTCAAGTGCACTTCGATATCTCTTATGTTCATATAATTTTTGTTTCTAATGTTTCTGTTATATTGGTGGTTGCTTTTTTTATATGTCAGAAATTGAAAATTTCTGAGCATGATCAAGAACAGTTAGTTCTTGACAGAACAAGCGTGATTCGTGATTTTGTTCTGATGTTTTTCCTCTTTTGTTTGTGTTTATGATTTTTTATTGCTCGCTGGGCGCTTGCGAGCTTATGTCTTTTTTTATATCTTCCATCCTTGTTTGAAGCTTGCTTTGGATTCGAACTTACTGTTTGAGATATAATTATCTCGAGTATGTTCATTGCTCGAATCTCTAGTCATTTGATATATCTCAAATGTGAATATTGCTATCAAGGCTAAAGGTATTGTAATATAAACTACTTTGAGGTTTAACATGAACATTATGAATGGGAAATTAATGCTACGCCTAGTACTCCAAATGCTGTAAATGCTCTTCTAATCATAATCCTACTTTGAGCAAGGTTTCTATGATTTGTCGCATTACAAAATATTTCATGGAATGATTTCATAACTTTCTTAACTTTGAATAGTACATAAAATAAGCTTACAGCTATTATTGTTAGCGTTACCAAGTATCCTAACATAACTACTGCTCCTGTTGTATTATATGTTAACATTACACTCAATAATTTTCTCCATCCGAATACTGTGAATAATATTGCTAATACTCCGAATGCTACTCTGAATACGTTAGTCTTTAAATTCTGACTGTACTTGTTATCTAAATCTAATTGTTCTGATACTGTTCTTATGTATCCTGCATACTTGTCTAAATTTTTCTTGAAGCCATATGGCATATTATCGTTTGTAGGATGATATAATTTGTTGCTGTGATTTAATGTTAAACTCATCAATACTGCTGTTATAAATACTATTGCCGCACTTATACTCATCAGATCTGTTCCTACATTAAACTTCTGACTCTCTTGTGCTATTAATAGTGCGAATTCTCCAACACTAAACATTGCCATGCTACTGAAGAACATTTTGTCTCCACGGAAATTGGCGAATAGATATACTATTAATCCGAATGCCAATAGTCTTGTTAATATTACTGTTAATACTAATATTAGTATCAGCATTATATTTGCTTCTACTGACTGGAAATTTATCATTGTACCTATTGCAATAAAGAATAGACTACTAATTATTAGATTGTATGGTGATATGGCTTTTTCGAATCTCTTAGCTTCGGGCAATGATGCAACAATTGAACCTGCAAGAAATGCTCCTGCTGCTGGTGATAATTGAAGGTGATATGCAAGGTAACTGAATCCTGAGCAAACCGTCAATGCTAAAAACGTCATTATCTCGTCGCTGTTGTTACCTTTTAATATCCATATCAATATAGGTTTTATGAATTTCACAAATGCTAAGTAAGCAAATATTAGTATGCACATAGATACTACTAGATTTTGCATGCTTCCAAGTATTCCTTCTGTTTTGTCGCTTATTCCTGAAAAGAATGTCAGCATCATTACTGCAAGTATATCCTCAATTATAAGAACTGCAATTATTAGTGGAACTTCTTGTCTATCCATTAAATCTTTCTCTTCTAATACTTTGACTATAACTACAGTACTGCTGAATGCTATTATTATTCCTATAAATAATGATGTTTGAACTCCAAGGCCTAATAATAATCCGACGCTGAATCCTACGAATACTACAACTGCGCTTTTTAGGAATCCTACTATTATTGCTTTCAATCCTATTTTTTTTAATTTGGATAAATCAAATGCTAGTCCAATCATGAACAGCATTAATATTGCTCCAAAGTCAATCATCATACCAATCATGTTTTGATCTTTTACAAGTCCGAACATGTGTGGTCCTATGAATGCTCCTACTAATAAGAGTCCCATGAGCATTGGTTGTTTGAAGCGTGTGGCTAAAATTCCTCCTACTAATGCAAAGAAGAACAATATGCCTAACGTTACTAATTCCTGTTCCATTTTTTAATCCCAACTTTTTTGTCCGTTATGAGTTGTTTGTTTTTTTGATTGTTATTTCTTTTGTTGTTTTTCGATTGTTGTCGATAATCTTTCTAAATAAAAGTCGTATCTGATATACGCTTTTGTATACTATGATACTATTATGTATGTTGTTATATTTAAAGGTTTTGTTTTGTGTTTAATTAAGCTTGAAAAAATGCGTATTTTATTATTCTAATCAATTTGAGCTGTTTGTAGCGAATTACTTGTAAATTAATTATCTTTATAAACACGGTAACCTATTTCAAAACATGACCGAGAAGGCTGGGTTGTTTGCATGGATTAGAGAGACGTCTTTCTTACGTTTCTTTATTGCTTGGGTAATTGGAATATTCCTCTTCACAGGATTTTATTGGTTATTGTCGCTTCTAAATTCAGGGATAAACATAATGACTATCGATGGACATAGTCTCCTTTTCAATTTTAGTGGTCTAATCGATTCATTATATGCTAGTCTTCTAACGGCAACTATATTTGGTGTAGTAAAAGTTATGGCTACGGGAGTGTTTAGATTATTTGTATACGTGCAATTAGCATTTAGCGGTCTTGTAGTAGTAATATTAATAGACAAATTACTCCAAAAATATGTGTTTCCTGATTATCACGTGCAACATAGTCAGGATAAAAAAATAAATACGATGCTGCTGACGATGTCTATATTTAGAAGCGACATTGAAAAATTAAGGGCGGAATTTAAGGCAAAAACAAAACATGACGTCAATATTAAAGAGATAGAGGCGCTAATTGATGGTTTATATGTAACTTTTTTAGATATAGATAAGATGTTTAGCACTAGAAATATTCACAAACATCATATAACTGATCATCAATATCTAATGGTTGTGACTAATATAGAGGATTCGTTACATAAATTATCTAAATTTGTTGATTTTTTAGAGGAACACAAAATTGCATGGAGAGACAAGAGTGTAGAATTCTGGTTACGATACATTTTGGAAACAGCAGATAAAATCACATTACATTTTGAAGATGTTAAGATAAAAAATCCTAAATTAATCATAGCTATTGAGAATATTAAGGATTTGACGCAATCAATAGAGAAAAAAATATAAATACGTGATTATTGGTCATAATTATTGACCATTATTAAGTAAATAACATATAGGCTAATAGGTTGCGTGAAGTACAAAATGGCGCAAATAATGATTGATAACAATTACAGGTGATTTATATGGATAACGAAAATTTGTTGATAGTATGTAGAAGTTGTGGAAGAAAAATATTAATGCACAATATGCGACCAGATGGAACTTCCGAGAATATGATTTGTGTAGATTGTTACAAACGTAGTTCTCCATCTAAAACGATGAGTATATCTGAAGCAGCCGCGGCGCAATCTAAACCAGTAAAGAAAGTAACAGAAAAGACGGAACCAATGTTAAAATACATTTGTACAGGATGTAAATACAAATTTTCTAGAAAACAAAGTCAAGAAGTTAGCAAGTGCCCATATTGCGGTAAGAATAATATCGTTCTCGACACAGGTCTTGGCGCAGACAAATTATTACAAGCTTCACAGGATAGAAAATTCGAGAACTGGTAAGATATTTTTTATAGATTTATTCTTTCTCTTTTTTATCTTATTTTTTTAAATTTTTTTGTTAATTTTTCTATTCATCCCTTAATTGTTCTTTAAATGCTGTTTGATGATGTTTCTTTGAACCAATAATCGTCTTACCATGCATGTATGGAATTAATACTTTTGGAACTGTTACTGTACCGTCGATGTTTTGATTGTTCTCAAGGATTGCGACCATTATTCTTGATGTTGCAAGAGCAGTATCGTTAAGTGTGTGTAAAACTCTTTTGTTGCCTTGTGCGTCAGAGCATCTTATTCCTAATTTTCTTGCCTGATATTCTGTACAGTTAGATAGAGACATTACTTCACCGTATGCATTCGATGTAGGTCTCCATATTTCTAAATCTGCACTTCTAAATTTCCAATCGGCCAAGTCTCCCGTGCATATTTCGATTATTCTATAAGGTATGCCTAGCGCTTGTAGTATTTGTTCGGAATTATTCATTAATTCTTCATACAAGTCCTCAGAATCTTCTGGTTTACAGAATATGAATTGTTCTACTTTATTGAATTGGTGTGTTCTCCAAAGTCCTTTCTCATTTATTCCATGTGCACCAATTTCTTTTCTAAAACACATAGAATATGAAAAATATTTTTTTGGTAATTCTGATTCAGGAATAGTTTCTCCTGTATGCATTGCAAGCACTGCTTGCTCTGATGTTCCTATAAGATTTAAATCTTCATCTTTTATAGAATATACTGATTGCTCGATCGCAACTTTATCCATAGACGCATATATTGCTTTTTCGTTTAACATCAATGGAGGTTCTATATACTCATAATTTTTCTTCAACATGAAATCTATTGTAAATCTCAATAATGCTTGGTTTAATATTGCTAAATCTCCTTTTAGATAATAAAATCCTGTGCCTGCAACTCTTGCTGATGCATCCCAATTAGCAATTCCTAAATCTTCCGCTATTTCAATATGATTTTTTATTGGAAAATCAAAGGTTCTTATGATTCCGCCTCGACGTATTTCTACATTGTCTTTGTCGCTTTCTCCTGCTGGAACTTTATCAGAAATTATGTTTGGTATCTGCATCATATTTTTCTGTATTTTCTCTTCTATATTTGTAAGTGTTTCTTCTATTTTTTTAATTTTTTCAGGAACTTCTTTAACTTCCTGAAGTAATTGTTTGATATCTTTACCTTCTTTTTTATGTTTATTTATTTCTTCACTTAACACATTACGTCTATGTCTTAATGTCTCTGCTTCACTTCTTATGCTCTTAATTTCTTTATCGTATTCTAGAATTTCATCAACCAATTTTAATTTATGGTCTTGAGATTTTTTTCTTATATTCTCTTTAACAAGCCCCGGATTTTCTCTTATTAATTTAATATCGATCATGATGGTGTTATTCGACATAAGTTTATAAATTTTTATAAATTTTTCTTGACGTTTTTATAGTAAGAGCTTACTATAATTTGATGTATAAAGTCGATGTATATACTACTAAAAGAGAAAACTATATAAACTTAAATATCAAACTTTATTCGAAAGGGGTGTACAATGGTTAATCAAGATTCTGATGATTATGAGCTTATGCCTAGCAATGAGCTTGACGATTTGAGACGGGAGGTTTCATCGTTGAAAAAAAATTCTTTAACTGAAGGCGACAAAGCACGTGTACTTATAGAATCAATGGATAGAATGACTATATCTTTGAATAGATTGATAACCATTCTCGATGATGCGCAAAAAGATATAATTGATGAATATCAAGAATCAAAGCCTGCTGAAAAACTTAATCAATTGCTTGAGCAAAACGAGATGATTGCTAAAGCTTTGATTGCAATAAGCGAAAATTTAAGTGGAACTTCTAGTACTTCCGGTTCTAGAAATCCATTACCAACATCTAATTATTCTGATGTTTCGACAGTTCCGTCACAAAATATGTCATTACAAAACATGCAACAGAATAGACAACAAAATATACCAACTAATAATATTAGAAGTGTTTTGCCAATAGATTCTCCGTATGATAATTCGCAGAATCAACAATACCAGCAATACCAACAATATAATCAACCTCCACAATTCCCGCCACCTTCGCAATCGCCATACAATCAACAAATGTCTATGCCTACTGGTTCGGCTCCTATGAATTCGCTTGATAATTTTCCGTCAATGGACGACATACCTCCTTTAGATTCTCCACCACCTCTTGCTCCAAAGAAAAAATTCTTAGGAATAATGTAGGTTAAAATGTTAGATTTAAGACGAGATTTATATGCAAGATTGGTTATTTCTGCGCATAAAAATAAACCTTTGAATAAACCTTTTAGAGTAAAGCATTCTAGTTCTTGGAGTAAATATTCTCTTGGTACAAAAGATGATAGAACTGATTTTGAGAAAAAAGTTTCTGATAATACTCTTACATCATCATCGAGCACTTTCTCGAATCCTGCATCGATAAATAAATCTACATTAAAGCCTATTGCTACACAAAAGATTGAGGATAAAATAAATAATATTATTGCTGATCCAAAACTTGCAGAGATAAAAATGGATTTGGAAATTGCAGAAGGATTACTAAAAAAGATTAAAAGCGTAGATGAGCATAATGCTAAGATACCTGTATTAGAACAGAACATTTACCGTCTGAAAATGATGCTAGATCAGAAGATTTATGTTTATTAAAATTTTTCTTAGATTTATTAAATCAGCAAGATATATTATATTTCGTAAAATGTATTAAATAAAAAAATTAAATATCTCGAGCCATAACAGTTTTTCTACCATTGGCTTCTGCTCTCTTCATAGCGTCTTGAATCATTTGTTTTACTTTCTTATTTAATTCTTCAGTAAAATCTGCAGATACACTGTATGTTCCGACCATGTCTTTAATTTTTGTTTTAACTATTACCCATTCATTCATGATATCACCTTTAGTTTAACCAACTCATCATATTTTTATTAAAATCAGTTAGTGCTTCTTCTTCAGTCGTAATCAGATGTTTGGCATTAGATATTTTGCCAACTACTTGTTTTATACTGGATGCTGTATATTCACTGGTTTTTTTTATGTCTATTAAACGTTGTTTAAGCTCATAGCTGTTTTCTGTGAATTGTTTACTTATATGATTATTGGTATCTTTACATTGTTCTAGTATTCGACTTATATTAGTATCAACTTCTATAAATAATTTACACAATCTATCCATGCCGGCTACTATGCTGCTGATATCTTTTGAACTTTCGGAGAAAAAAGTTATATCGCCTATTTTTGTTATTTCCACTATTAATTTTTTCAAGACATTATCTTCTGTACTTACGTGTTTGTTTATGTCAACAATATGTGACTTTAGTTTATCTAATTTTTCTATGACGCTAATTTCATCTACAGTGGTGAAGTTATATATAGGTACATTTTGATGGTTTTTAGTTTCAGTTTCAATTTTTGATGTAAATTTATCTATTAAAAAAATGTAATATTCTAATCCTTCTTTGTATAAATACATACTCTCAATCCTCCGATGGTGTGCTAAACTTGTCTTCCAGGTTGTTTATAATCGATAAAAGACTTTATAAATTTATTTATGTGTAAACCAGAATTTATATTTTTCTTTTCCATGCTCTTTATGTATCTCGTCGAGCCTACAGAATCCAAATCTCTCGAATTGTATTATTTCTCCAACTTTCAAATGTTTAATATTATGTTCTGCTACGCCAGTTATAGTTGATGCATCGTCCATTAATATTTCTATGTCGACGTTTCCGTATGCTGGGAGCCAATGCATTATTTTGTGGCCACTCGTCTTAAATGTTTCATAATCTAAACTATCGAATACCAATAAATTATCTTGTTTTCTAAAATTTAAACAATCCATGAATCTATACAATGTTCCGTCTTTAAATTCATTCAAATCTTTATTCGAGATTAAGAAATCTTTTTCTGTTTCTAGTTCTCTAAATCCAAGATTTTCATTGTCTGGATGCGCTTTAAGTTTTATTTTTTGATAAGGTGCATTCTCGATAAATATTTTTGTGTAATCATGCATCATAAAGAATCTTTTTGCTTTTGGGTCAATGATTTCTTTATTGAATGAATTTATAGTCTTAAAAAATTCTTCTCCAGGAATTGTTTTATCTACTGGCGAAAGTCCTGTAAGTCTAGTGTATTTTAATAATGCTTCAGGTTGATATCCTCGACGTTTTAATGCTCTTAAAAATGGTAATCTTATATCATCCCATCCCCAGAAGTCTCCTAGTTTTATTCTTGCTTTTGTTTTACTGCATGAAAGCTCTAATCCTTCGAAATTATATCGTCCTAAAAAGTATGTTTCTGGAATATTTGTGATGCCTAACGCATGGCACATTAATTCTTGTCTTTTAGCATTTGTTTCATGATCTTTTGCTCTTATGATGTGTGTCATATTGGCTTCTACATCGTCTGCAAATACTGATAAATTCATAAGTGGCCAAACTCTATATTTTAATCCTTGTCTTGGATGTTCACTATCGTTGATTCTTGCTAGAGGGAAATCTCTCATTGCAGGATTATTGTGTTTCATATCTGATTTAAATCTTAAAACGGCTTCGCCTTCTTTAAATCCGTGATGTTTATCGAACATCTTTTTCCATCTGTGAAGGTGTTCGTCCGTATTGAGATTTCTGCACGGACAATCTTCCATTGCGTCGACATATTTTTTGAAATCTTCCGAACTACACGTACATATATATCCAGTTCCTGTTTCTAAAAATTTCTTTGCATAGGAATAATATATTTCCATTCTATCGGATTGTATCCAAACTTCGCTTACATTTCCAAAAATCCATTCAGCATCTTCCGGTAACATATCGTATGCTTCCATATCTATGTTGTCGCTGTTTGTATCTTCAATTCTTAATATGAATTTTCCACCATATTTTTTGACATATAATGCTGTTAATCCTCCTGTTATGGCGTGGCCTATATGCATTGGTCCTGATGGAGATGGAGCAAATCTCATCGTTACTCCGTTTGATCCTACGTGTTTAAATTCTCTTAATTCATCTCTCTCTTCTTTCTTTTTCTCTTCGAGCATTTCTGGGAATTTTTCTTGTAATTCTTGCATCTGTAAATCTAATGTGAATTCGTTAATGTGTTTTACAATTTCATTTACTTCTTTTGACACGTTTTTCATGTCTGCTTTTGCTTCTGGCATTTCAGCAATTATCTTTGCAATAACTGAACCCGGATTTGCTTTGCCATTAAATTTTATAGCATTCGCTAATGCATGTTTTCTAATTAATAATTGTAAATCACTTGTGTTCATAATACCTTTTCCCACAATAGTATCTAGAAAAGAAAATAGTTTATAAATTTGTCTGTGTTTTTGTTGTGATATGGGCTGGTAGTAGAATGGTAATACGTTCCGTTCGCAACGGAAAGACCCTGGGTCCGATACCACGGGCGCCTTTTGAAAAAGTCGCGTCAAAACAATATTAATTGATGGGCAAGTAGTTCAGCTCGGCAGAACGTTCCGTTCGCAACGGAAAGGCCCCGGGTTCAAATCCCGGCTTGTCCATGTTTATCTCTATCATTTTTTTATTATTTTTTATCCCCGTCTAATTACAGCAGGACAAAGTATATAAACAACAGTTCCATTTCTTATCCTAGTGTGAAATTATGAATGATGGCTTGAATAAAATATTCTATTGGATGCTTGCATTTGTGCCTATAAGTGTGTATCTCGGATATTTCACACATTATGATGTTTTGACTTTCATAACTGCAATTCTTGCTATTATTCCACTTGCAGGAATAATCGGATTTGCAACTAAAGATATAGTTCTACAATCTAGTCCTACAGTCGGAGGATTACTTAATGCAACATTTGGAAATGCTATTGAATTGATTATCGCAATTTTAGCATTGAGTCAAGGACTCGTCGAGATTGTACGTGCATCAATTATTGGTAGTATACTTGGAAATTTATTATTACTTATAGGATTAAGTATTTTCTTTGGAGGATTAAAATATAAAGAGCAGCGCTTCAATAAGATGAGTGCAGGTGTTTCATCGACAATGTTGATAATTGCTGTGGCAGCATTAGCTATTCCTACATTTTTTTCATTAACTACAAAAACTGTTCCAGGTCAAATTCAGGTTCTAAGTGACGTATTAGCTGGAGTAATGGCTGTAATATATCTAGCAGGATTATTTTTTGCATTATTCACACACAAACATTTGTTTGATGCAAGCGATGAAATAAAATCTTCACGTGATAAACCTCTTTTAAGTCCAAAAAAAGCAATGATGATACTAATCGCAACAGTTATCGTCGTAGCATTTGTGTCTGAAGCCTTGGTTAAAACTGTAGAGCACGCTGCAGTAAGTATCGGTATGACTCAAACATTTATTGGTATTGTAATAATTGCAATCATTACAAATATTGCAGAGAAACTTACAGCAGTACATTTCGCTAGAGAAAATAAACTCGATATATCTATAGAGATAGGTGCAAGCAGTGCTATACAAATAGCATTATTTGTTGTACCAATACTTGTTGTCATAAGCAGTATATTCAATTATGGATTCTCGCTTGTATTCACAGCTTTCGAAGTTATAACAATGCTATTTGCTGTAATGATTATAAATTACCTTTCTGCCGACGGCAGATGTAATTGGCTTGAAGGCGCTCAATTGATATCGTTATATTTGATAATGGCGATAGTTTATTATTTTATATAGTTGCGACGTAGTTTAGTTCATAAAATTTATAATTCATCTCGATTATATTCTAAAATGAAATTTCATCTTTACAGCAAGACTGTCGAAGAAAGCATGAAAGAAATAGTGCGTATAGCTAAAGCTTCATTCAAGGATAATCTTTTGCTTGTCGGAGCTAAAGGTTCTATAGCCCGAGGAGATTTCAATCCATATTCTGATTTTGATATTCTAATTATTGTTAAAGATAAGAAATATGAGCAATGGCCAGAATTCATGTTCAAAGATACTTATTTTGATATTCAGGTTATATGTTTAGATTCTGTTTTGGGTAAGATACGAAATGTCAGCATGCATTGGCCTGCAGAAGCTGGAGGAAAACTCGGCTTAAAGATTTTTTATGATAAAGAAGATACTTACAAAAAGATGTATTCCTGGTATAAAAAAATCATAACAGATAAAGAAATATTTGAGAATGCAATTTCCTTAAATACGTTGACTGAATATTATTCTAAGACATTACGTTATTATCAGAATAAAGATTATGATTCTTTGAGATGGGCGTCATTATGTTTATTTGAAGAGTTTTCTATGATACTTGCTTTACTGAACAAAGAGTATTATACTTCTCAAGGCCCGACGGAAAAAATTTTGCAGATATCAAAATTTAAGTATCTTCCAAAAAATTGGAAAGAGGTATCAAAAAAGCTTATATCTAAGGATGCTAAGGATAATATTAGCGGCGCAAATGAACTATGGGATTTATGTAAAGAATTATCAAAGAAACATAAATTTCACGATTATTCTATAAAAAATATTAGCGAGATTAAATTTAAAAAATGAATAAAAAACTAATCTTCGTCGTCCAGGAACATCATGCTACACATTTGCACTGGGATTTTAGATTGCAAGTAGGTAAAGTTTTGAAATCTTGGGCAGTCCCGAAAGAACCTCCTCTTGTAGAGGGTGTGAAGAGACTTGCGATTCTTGTCGATGATCACGCTTTATCTTATGCAAAATTTGAAGGTTCAATTGACGGAGGATATGGTAAAGGTTCTGTCAAGATATGGGATTCTGGAACATATGAGATGGAATCTGAACATGAGGATAAGTTCGTATTTGTGCTACATGGAAAAAAACTTACTGGCAGATATACTCTTCTAAAATTCAAGAAAGCCAAGAACGGATGGCTGTTTTTTAAAATCGAAGGATAAATTTTAATATCATAAGGATAAACTTTAAAAGTATAGCAATATCCTGGTCTATATATTCGGGGGTAAAATGGTCAAGGCAATAATATTTGATTTACAAGGAACATTAGTAGAAAATGGAGTATATCCAAGTCCATTAAGACAAATAAAAAACATTCTAAGAATTGAAGCGCCATTCAGCGATTTCGTGATGAGATTTGAGAAGATTTTGATGGTCGGAGAATTCTCTTCATTGAAGGATGCTTTTGCGAGCATATGTGAAGAATTTCATTTACAACCTAAGGATTATTTGATTGAAAAAATGGTTGGATTATGGAATAAGAATAAGTTGTTATCACAAATTTATCCAGATACAATTCCTACTTTAACAGATTTAAAGTCAGAGTATAAATTAATACTTGTAGCAAATATGGATTGTTTGAGTAAAGACATGATAACTAGATTCAATTTAGAAAACTATTTTGATTTGATTTTATTGTCGTGCGATACTGGTCTATTAAAAAACGAGAAAGGATTCTACGACGTTGTTTTTGATAAATTCAATCTTGAACCAGATGATATTTTAATGGTTGGCGATAGTATAGAATCAGACATTGAGACTGCAAAGGCACTTGGTATAAAAGGAGTATTAGTAGATAGACACAATAAACGTGAATATGCTCCAAAAATAATTGAATTGTCAGAGATAAGAAGTTATCTAGATTAAGATTGTTGAATAATAGTCTAAATAGATACTTTGAGATACTTTGAATTTTTTTGTACCTATCTTGGGTGGTGAGCAAAATGCAAAAGAACGATTGTATATTCTGCAAAATTATCAAGGGAGATATACCCTCAGCAAAAGTCTGGGAAGATAAAAAACATATAGCAATACTTGACGTATTTCCTAATACTAAAGGTATGACTCTTGTAATGCCTAAAACTCATTATGAATCTTATGCTTGTAATATGCCTAATAAATCATATTCGGAATTAATGCTTGCTTCTAAAAAGGTTGCAAAATTACTTGATAAAAAATTAAAAGTTGGAAGAACAGCTATTGTTATGGAAGGAATGGGCGTCAATCACGTGCATATAAAACTTTATCCTTTGCATGGTGTAGATGCAAAATTCAAAGAAATATGGGCTAAAGACGAAAGATTCTTTGACACGTATCAAGGGTATTTGATGACTGTTCTTGGTCCAAAAGCGGATATGACTGAATTAAACGCTCTTGCTAAACAGATACGTGGAAAGTAATTTCTTAAAATAAACCTTTATAAATTGTTATTTGTTCTCATCAGATGCTGTATTACACACGTGGGTGTAACTCAGCTTGGTTAGAGTGCGAGTCTCATAAGCTCGAAGTCGCGAGTTCAAATCTCGCCACCCACAGTTGTCGTGGAGCGACGTTTTTTTAGCGCAGGTTTTTGCGTCAGCAAAAATGCTCAGAAATTAAAAATTTCTGGCACGCAGAAATGCATACGTGCATTTCTTTGCGAGTGCAGGAAAATCATCGCCACCCACAGTAAGTCGTGGAGTAATCCACAATATGATGTCGGCCAAGCGACGTCAAACTTTAATTTGCCGCGGTGGCACAATCTGGTACTGCGCCAGCCTTGAGTGGCAAAATCCGAGATTTTGAAAATTTTGGACTTCGCCCAAAATAGCTGGTTCCGCAAGGTTTCCCAGTTCAAATCTGGGCCGCGGCGTATTTGTTAGACAAAATATTAGATTTGGGGAGAGATTATGAATGCATTTCAAAGAAGCTGGGAAATAACAAAACTAAGTTTTGATGTGATGAAGAAAGATAAAGAATTATTTCTATTTCCAATAATTGGTGGAATATTTTCAGTATTATTTTTGATTGCAATGATTTTTCCATTATTTGTGAATGTGCTATTGCCTAGAAGGTTAGGTGGAGCATATTTATGGATGGCCCTATTTGCAATATATTTCGGATTAGCATTTATATCAATATTTTTTAATGTTGCAGCAGTATACACAATTAAGACGAGATTTAATGGAAAAAATGCTACATTTTGGGATAGCATAAAATTTGCATTTTCAAAAATACATCTAATAATTGGTTGGAGTATTATTTCTGCAATTGTTGGTTTAATATTAAGAATATTTGAAGAAATGGCAGAACGTATGGGTGGTATTGGCGAAATCATAATTAAGACAATAGTTGGTCTAGTAGGATTTGCATGGAGCTTAATAACTACTTTTGTTATTCCTATTATGGTCTATAAAGATATAGGTCCAATAGACGCTATAAAAGAATCTACACATACTTTTAAGAAAACTTGGGGCGAAACTCTAATAAAATATTATGGACTAGGATTAATACAATTTATTATGATATTAGTCGGTGTAATAGTTACAGTCGTATTAATAATCTTGACTTTAGGATTGCCTGTAGTTCCCTTTGTCTTTTTGATATTAGGACTATTATATCTAGTCGCGGTTGTAACCTTTTTTAGCATTGCAAATAGTGTATTCAATACTGCATTGTACGTGTATGCAACAACAGGTAAAGCACCTAAAGGCTACAGAGACGACATATTAAAACATGCTTTTGTAAATAAGGATGCAAAATAATTTTTTATAATTTTTTTTTGGGGATATTCATGAATATTGAAGGTTACACTAAATTTGTTGATGATTGGAACAATTCTAGAGTTTTATCTTCCAAAGATATTATCCCTTTGAATACTTGGCGAAATAAATTGTATTCTTTAGGATTGATTGGTGCATATGGAAATGTAGGATATGGTAATATAAGCGTTAGAACAGAAGGAGATGTCTTTATTATTACTGGATCTAAAACAGGAAGCCATATGTTATTGACTCCAGATGATTATTCAAAAATTTTGGAGTTTGATATCGATAAAAATTATGTGAAATCCGTTGGATTGAGGTCAGCATCATCAGAATCGATGACGCATGCAGCTATATATTCTATCGATAATAAAATTAATGCAGTAATACATGTTCATAATCTTGAATTATGGAATAAGTTGTTGCATAAAGTTCCGACGGCATCCAAAGATGCAGCATATGGGACTCCAGAAATAGCAAAAGAAATGATTAGATTATTTAAAGATGAATATGCAGGTAGAAGCGGAATAATTGTTACAGAAGGTCATAAAGAAGGAATATTTACATTCGGAAAAAGTTTGGATTCCGCAGGAAAGATATTGATGGAATATTTTAATAAATTATAATTTATAGTTGGGGATAAAATGTATAGTGTTTATAGAACTTGTACTTTGTGTAAAGATGCGCATAATCCTAATTTTGGAGTTGTAGGTAAAAATTATGAAAGTTCAAGAATAATGTTTATTCTGCATCACTCTGATTCTAGAGTTTTATCCTCACAACTTAGTCTTTCTTTTGATCATGAGGTATCAAATGTTGATATAAATTATTCAAATGCATTACACCAATCCGATACTGGAAGAGTAATAAATTGGTTATTAAAATCTTGCAGAGACTTAAGAAGAAAAACTGAATTCAACCATAACTTGACATGGGATGATATATATGTGACTAATTTTTTCAAGTGTCTATTACCAGAGGATAGAGAACCAAAAAAGGAGGAATATAACTCTTGTGCCAACGTTATGAGATCTCAGATAATTTCTGCATCGCCAAGAAAAATTGTAGCCTTCGGAAATAAAACCTTAGAAAATATGTTTCCTAAACTGTCTTTAGAAAATACTTTATCTCTCAACATAACTCTCTACGAAAATATTCCTGTACTATTAAGTCCTCATCCGCGCAGGATACATGACCAAAAAGATGCTGAAACATTGAGATACTTAAGAGAAATTAGAGATTTTATAGTGTCTTGATTATTTCTTTTTGACAACAAAGTAATATATCAATGCGCCGATAATTCCTACAAGTACTATTACAAGAACCCAAACAATTTTATCATTCTCGCTTTTATACTTGCGTTGTATAGAATCAACAAGCATCATTATCCAGAATATTATTGCTAAAATAACAACCGCAATAAAGAGCAACAATAGTATTGGGAATAATAACAATCCTATCATGACTATACAATGTTTAGTCTATTAATAAAGTTTACTTTCCTCAACCTATGAAAACGTAGTTTTCAGGGTATTTGAAAACACGGTTTTCAAAACCTTTAAAAACGCCCTTTTAATTCTCTAGAATACCTTTGGGCCATTAGCGCAGCCTGGTAGCGCAGTAGACTCTTAATCTATTGGTCGGGAGTTCAAATCTCCCATGGCCCGTTCTAAACTGTTGTCTGCAGTCAAGGGTCCTCTGTCTGGGAGGATTTTCCGATAACATTTATAAAATATAAGGAGATAAGAGATATATGCAATATCTACAACCTACAAGAAAATCCTTTGGTAATTATATAAAGATAGGTTATGAATTTGCTTCTCACAAGAAAGTTAATAAGGATTTGAAAAGATTATTTGATATGATTACAGTCATTGACGATTCTGTTCTAATTATGGACGATATTCTGGATAAATCAGAATTAAGAAATGGTACACCTTGTTTTTACAAAATTCATGGCACACAAAAAGCTATTATAACTGCCAAATTTCAAGAATGTGAGGCAATAAATGCACTGATGCAACTTGCTGTTGTATTAAAGACAAAAGAACAATATGTTCATAAGATATTGAAAACATTTAATGAGTTCTTAATGCAAGTATATACTGGACAGAAAATAGATTACGAATTAAGTAAGATTAACAATTATGCTCCTGAGATTTTGAAGAAATATTTTGAAATGATTAGAATATTCACTGGTGGTCATATTAAATATAGTATTCGTATAGGACACTTATTAGCAAATGAAGATGTTAACCCTGAAATTGACAAAATTGCAGACTCAATAGGGATTATAAGACAGATATGTGATGATTATAATGATTATTTTGAACAGCACCATGAACCATGTGGTGATTTCAAGATAGGTTGTAATAGATTACCTGAAATATTATTTAAAAAACAGAATGGGAATAGGAAAAAAGTGGTATCATTAATATCAAAGAGAGAATTTTCTAAAGTGAGGGAAATAGTCCTTACATCGGAAACCAGAAAAATAATGCATGAATGCTGCAAAAAAGAGTATAAGAAAGTGGAGAAGTTAATACATACATATCATATTCCTATAATCGTTGAGCATTTTGAAGGCATAATTTCATAGTCGAATTTTGGGGTTATAAATATGAAATCGAGATTAAATAAGGGTTCACATACGAATCAACATGTGCGTAAACAAGACCCGAGACAGAGGACAGCAGACCATTCTATCGTCAGTATACCTCACATGGCCCGTACATTTGTTTTCTTATTTGATTACAGGATTATCTACGCATACTTTTTTATAATTTAATTTAATGAATTTTATGTATGTACTCACTGTGAAGTAACTACAAATTAGTAACCTTTATAAATTGGAAAGATTCAACTTGACTATGGATAAATTATCAGACTCGAAAGGCACATCGTATTTAGCAAATAGAATTACGAATATTGCTATAGCTAATGGTTTTCAAGCTGTGAATCCACAAGATTTCTTTGATGGTATAAAAAAATTATATACTGATTGCATGCTTTCAGATGTTATAAATGAAGAAGTTCCAAAGATAATTGCGGAGTGTCCTGATTTTTTCAAGATAACAGGAATGTATATTCCTAAAGAACCCGGATTAGAATTATTTGAATTATATTTTAAAACAAGAGGAGACTCAGGTATAAAAAGTGCAGCTCATTCCGCAAAAGTTTGGATGAGGCACGTAGGATATTTCTTTTTTGATATTCATGATCATTCACAAGGCATACATGCGCTTAATGAATGGAAATGTATTTGGGAAGGCAGACACGGATATGATGACGGATATAGAAGCGAACCAAATAAACCAATCGATTCGTACGATACACACACAGCAGAACTAATGAAAAAAATAGTATCTGAAACTATAAAAAGAGATAGTATTGAAGGTTTAGGAATAGATGATTTAGAAAATCTATTATCTTAAGATTGTATAATTTTTTGTAATTCTTTCTATTCTTAATCTATAGATAATAACATTTATTAACCGTATAATTCTATAAAAACTACATGAGTAATTGGAAAGAAGTTCAAAAAGATTTGATTGATAAAAGTATACATTCTGAAAAAATAGATGTTGTTGAAGAGAATATTTCTACAGGCAGGATTCATGGAGCAATATATTATAAGAAAGCGATTAAGCCATCAAGAGGAGTATTGCTTGTGCATGGATTTTCAAGAAATAGATATACTATGAGCATACTTGCTAAAAGATTAGCCGAATACGGATTTTTTTGTCTTAGTATCGATATGCCTGAGCATTATCTAAATACGTCAACTTTCTCGATGGGAGAATTAAGTGAAACTATCACTGAAGGAGTCCTGCTTATAAAAAACAATTTTAATATACACAGAGTTGCAGTAATAGGGCACAGTGTTGGAGCTGTAGGCAGTTTATTCTCAAATGCAGGCTATAATATTCAGATAGAGAATAATATTTTTTCTATGTGGAATGAGTTATCAAAACTTATTGATAAGGAAGCAGAATTAATCTCTGCTGATGCTAATTCAACTACTCTTATACTCCTTAACCAGAATATAGAATCAAGATATACTGATTTGAAAAAATTGATATTACTCACTCTAAAAAAAGGTATTCAAGAACACGCAGATGTTTCTTGTTATGTATTTCTGGCACCTCCAGCAAATGTAAAAAAATCAATCCCTGCTCTAAGCCTATTAAATAAATTAAATCATAAATGGAAAAAAAGGATATTGGAGAGATTGCTCCATAATGCACAAGTAAAGCGCATCTATGCGGAAGGAAATATTGTACATTATGTTCCTGAGAATAAAGAGAATTATATTTATTGGCAGTTCTTCAAAACAAAAGATGGCGGAGACTTTATGGAATATATGCTAGACCTTAAGGAACCGACAGATTTTTTGACATTAGTTGAAGATATGGCTAGATTCAAACATAAAGATGATAAAACAAATTTTTTTGAATATTATCAAAAAAAATATTTGCTGGCGAAACCAAAACTATTCATATATGGAAAAAGAGATATGTTCCTTAGACCATTTATGCCCTTTGTTGCAAATAGGCTTGAGAAATTTTATTCTAGTTGTGGTAATGCCAAAATTTATTATGGAGATTTTAGTCATAACATGATGAATGACCCAAAACAACACTTTTCTTCAGTCGCATTAGAAAATGATGAAGTGACTGGATTAATAATTCAATTTCTCGACAGCAATTGTTAGAAGAGTATCCTGTCGTCGGTGTGAGTTTAACAGTCCGTAACTTTCAAGAAATATCTTATGTTAGTTCTCTTTTCAATATTTTATGTGCATGATTTATTTCTTTGAATTTTAGTACATCACCACCTTCTTTATCTGGATGGTGTTCTTTTGCTAGAGCCTTATATGCTTTATCTACGACATCAATGTCTATTACGTCATGTTCTAATCCTAATGCTTCTCTTGCATCTTTTCGTCTATCTGCTACATCATGTTCTTCTCTAAATTCTAATACAAAATCTTCAACAGTCTTTTCACCGTCGATTAAAGCATTGATTTCTAATTCAAGCAATTTTTGTACTACATAAAGATTTTCGACAAATTTATTGCATGCACTATAACTATAATGTAAATGATGTCCATCAAAATACCATGATACTGATGCTGGTGCTTTTTTTAATGCAACGTTTTCCATTGGAATATCTATATCGTCTTCAGTTATACTAATTTTACTGAGAAGTTCAATGATATTATTTTGAAATTGCACTGCTCGTCTATTAAACGAGTCTCTAACTGTTATTGTTGTTATTTCGTGTCCTTTGATTTTTATTAATGCCATTCTTAATACTCCGATATTATATTATACTATGATAATCTTTTATTATTATACTGATCTTATTTTTCATACTCCTAATTAGTATGTGTTTAATCATACTTTTAGGAGAAAGTCACGCATTATAAAGCTATTTGTACAAGATGCATGTACGAGATGCAATATACTTTTTTGTTGCACGAGATAACTTTTTAAATCGTTTCGTGTAAAATATGTTTATGACTAAAAATGATAGAGTGAAGGTTGCAATCATACGTTGCGAGACATATGACGAAAAAGAAGTTTATAACGCAGTAAAAAAAGGTATTGATCTCATTGGTGGAATAGATTTATTCGTCAAACCGCACGAGAAAATTCTTTTGAAAGTTAATTGTCTTGCAGGGTCTAAACCTGATGATGCTGTAACAACGCATCCTTCTATCTTAAATGCTGTTATTAAAATTTTACATGGAGCGCATGGAAAAAATCTTTCTTTATCTTATGGTGATTCTCCTGGATTTGGAAAACCAGCTCTTTCGCTTGAACAATCAGGATTTAAGGATGTTGCAGAAAAACATAATGTAAAATTAGGAGATTTTACTGAAGGTAAAACTAAAGAATTTCCGCAAGGTCTTGAAACCAAAAGTTTCAATATTGCAAATGCATGTCTAGAATCCGACGGTATTATTAGTCTTTCAAAAATGAAGACTCATATGCTTGCAAAAATTACTGGAGCTGTAAAAAATCAATTTGGATGCGTATATGGATTAAATAAAGCTAATTTTCATCTTAAGATTCCAAATCCTACAAATTTTTCTAAGATGCTTGTAGACTTAAATATGCTCTTAAAACCTAGACTCTTTATTATGGATGGAATTGTTGCAATGGAAGGCAATGGTCCAAGAGGTGGAACTCCAATCAATATGAATTGTATAATTATATCTACAGATCCAATAGCTGTCGATAGTACATTTTGTAGAATGATTGATTTAGATCCTTTGACTGTTCCGACAATAAAATATGGAAAATTGGCTGGCCTTGGAACATATTTAGAGGAAGAAATAGAATATGTTGGCGATCCCATTGAAAGTTTTATTAATAAAAAGTTTGATGTTGAAAGAAAACCTGTAAGTAATGATTTATTAAAATCTTTTATGCCAAGATTCATCAGGAATAGCATTTATCATAAGCCAGTAATCGATCCAAAGAAATGTATTAAATGTGGAATATGTGTAGAAGCGTGTCCTGTTGAAGGTAAAGCATTACATTTTGTCGATAATAAAAGAACTGCTCCACCAAAATATGATTATAACAAATGTATAAGATGTTATTGTTGTCAAGAAATGTGTCCACAAAAGGCAATTAGTTCAAAAGGAAGATAGTTCAGGAAAGATAAACCCTTTTATAGAGGAACTTATACTAGAGGCACACCCAGAGGCATATCTTTTTTACTCTTCAGTAGTCACAAAGCATAAACCTTTTAAATTCTTATCGCTATTCTTGTTTATGGTCGGAATTGAAGTTAAATTAACATATCCAGTACGCCTACCGATGCTAAACGATAAAGGAATAAAGACTGCTATAGATAGAGGATTAATTAAAATTTCTAATAAAATATCGGAAGATCAATTACAGCCAGGAAGTTTAGATGTAAGAATAGGAAGAACATATGTTTTTGACAATGATTCTCAAGCAAAATATGTGGAAGAAATATCTAAGGTTGCAAATCGCAAAAAATTTGATTTGACAAAACTGGATTCAATACAAGATTCAAGAAAGTATGGCAAATATTATCCTGATAAAAAAGATACGCCAATAATAATTCCGCCAAATGCATTTGCAGAAATATATCCGCATGAACAAATATCAGTAAATAACAAAGATTTTGTTTTAAGATATCAATTAAGGACGAGTAGAGGAAGACTCGGACTACAGTCATGGAGCGAAGCACCTACTGTAGATAATAAAGGATTTTATTTTTCAGTAAAAAACACTAATCCTATCCCTATGAAGTTATATAGTCAAAGCAAATTTGCAAATCTATTTTTTCAATTGCAAAGAAGAATGCGAATAGGACACGGAAAAAACATTACTAATCCAAAAGACATTGCAAAATTATTGCCTGAATTTGCAGATAATAATTCAATAACTCCTGAAGGATATGTATTATTCAGAATAGGAAAAGAAGCAGTAACGCTTAATAATATTGCAGGAGATGAAGTTTTAGGAATAATAGACACAGCTAAAACTATCGACTCTAAATTCTATGAAAAACATGATTTGACCAAAGGTTATATTTTGCCAAAAGCGGTTTCAGCAATAGTCCAATTGACACCAAAAGTTAATTTGCCAAAAAATGTAGGAATAATGCTTCTACATGATCCTCCCTATAGTATGGAGATACATCAATATGGTTTTTTATTTACAGACAGTACTCGAGTAAAGTCTGGATGGGTAGATCAAGGATATGTTGGTGGACTTAATGGGCAACCGATATCTTATATGTTTCCTAAATTTTTAAAAGAAGGCACTGTAATAGCATTTGGTCTAGTATACCAATATAATTCCGATTCAGATAGCGCATATGGTGATTCAAATCTTAATAGTCATTATCAAAATTCTAGCGGTGCAACCACGTCGAGATCTTGAGTGGATAAAAATAAATTAGATATAATAATAGACTGAGATTATATAACTAAAATAAAAAAGAAAACAAAAATTAAAACCGAAATTAATGATATTTTAGAAGAACACTTCTTCTTTTGTAAATCTAAATTTTGGTCTTTGAGTGTCTGCTGCATATCCTATTGGCACTACTACTGTAGGTATTAAATTGTCAGGCAATTTTAATATCTTCGAATATTCTGCTGCATTAAATCCTTCCATTGGACATGAATCGAATCCTAATGCTTTTGCTCCATTTAGGGCATTGCCCACTGCAAGATATACTTGCTTTTGCGCCCAAGATATTTGTTGATCTGGACTCATGTTGTTGATTGCACCATTTAGCATATCCGTGTATGTTTTTAATCCTTCTTTTGTTGCTCCGTTTTTTATTAGAGATTTTTCCAGAAGTTTTGCTTTGCCTGTCAAGTCTTTATCTGCACAAAATACTAATAATTGCGAGCATGTTGTTACTTGCGGCTGATTGTACGACGCTGAAGATAATTTTTCTTTAATTTTTGAGTCTGCAATAACCTTTATTTTCCAAGGCTGTATATTAAAGGAAGACGCACTGTATCTTATTAGTTCCAATAACTCGTCAACTTTTTTTTGTTCAATCTTTTTACCATCAAATTTCTTTGTGGCATATCTTTCCATTACTATTTGTTTGAATTCCATATAAATCACCCTATTTCTTGTTTTTTTCTTGTTCTATTGGAAATAAATTTTTATTTATAACACTTGTGAACGAACAATCACTAGTGCTTGTGAATTTTTTATATTGATTTTTTCACACTTTCATAACTTTTATAAAGATATGATTATGTCTATTATTGTCTAAGTGATTTATCATACGATTATAGAGTTGCGAAGAGCTATGAAATTTAGAAGAATTATAAAATTTAAAATCATATCCGAAAATCTCGTTATATAATTGATAATCAACTTGGACAATCGATAGGTGAGTATCATACACTTTAACTATTAGTTGGAGTTATGTTAATTATTAAAAATTTCGACAGAAATTTTGTGGGATTTAATACCTTACCTTTAGGTCGAAATTTTTAATCCCAAAAACTTGCGATTAAGCGAGAGACGTAATATCTCGGGCTTTAGCCTTAGGATAGCTCGAGTAGCAAGTTTTTGTTATCTAAAGATTATCGCGCGACTGCACGTCGATAGACTGCAATCGATATAGTATCACACTATATTCATACAAAAATTATCCTATTTAGAGGTATGCAAAAAATAAAAGACGCACGAAAAATACCCGATGGAAACAAATCATAATGGAAACAAATCATAAAAGAAAAAAAACTAGAATGGCGACAACGCTGGCTGTTTCATCAATAATATTATTAACAGCGACGCACAAAGTACTTAGTTACGCATCTGGTAATCCTTTGAGGTTGGATACTTTATTTAGGAATAGTGTTTTCGTAAACGACCAAACTCCAAAATTTAATCCTGATACGACTTATCAGATAATGCCTATGGACTTTGAAAAGGTAACTAGTAAGGTCACTCTCGAGAATGTTAGACCAACAGTTCAAGCATCAATTCAAGCATCCAAATTTTTGTACGATTCACAATCAGATATTAATTCAAAATTAATTCCAACACATAATAATTTAATAAAGAATAATTTAATAAAAGTAATAAATCCTAAATCACCGAGTCTGGAATCGATGATTGGAAATGTTTCTGATTCTAATGATACAGGCTCTCTTTATGCCGCAATAAAAGTTTTGACATCAGACCAACGAGCTAATATGCTTTTTGCAAGTCATATATCAGATTCATTATATATCATGAAAATTTTAGATACAGTAAGTTATTATTCTCAGGTAGTCGACAAGGAATTAGTGATGTCGCTCATTCAAAACGAGTCGCATTTTGTATTAGATTCTAAAGTGAGTTCGGCAGGAGCCAGAGGACCGATGCAGCTTGTCGACGATGGATGGTATACTGTTATGCCTTCATCAAGTTCATATATTCCGAATGTCTATAAACCAAAATTAAACATAGAAGCAGGTATAAAATTATGTTTATGGCTTGAGAAGTATGGTGAAAATAATTATTCTGAATTGACAAAAAAACATAAATATATAGGATGGAATAATGTTAATGTTTCGCTTGAAAGAAAGCGTGATATAATAGCCGCAGCATACAATGCTGGTATTGGAAGACTTTCAGGGCTATACGGAGATCCGAAAAAAAATAGACCTAAAGAATTACGCTGGATAATTTATTCTGATTTGATACCAGGAGAAACAAAGAGTTATGTAACAAGTGCAAGAACAACTTATAACGTGTTGCAGGAAAAAAAGTTTAGGCTGCAGTCAGAAAAACTTTTAGCGGATAAATAATTATTTTTGTATACTTAAATAAGTACATTTATTCCATTTTTATTCTATTAACTTATCTGAATTTCATCGCTTTCATGTGTTGAGTTCTAAAGAATATCATAAATACAATCCATGCGACAAATACTAGTGCACTTCCAACAATTACTGGTAATATAAAATTTATTGTAGCAAAAAATCCTGCAAGTAATGGAGGGATAGCCATTCCAAGCGATTGGAATGATTGATTAATTCCCATGATTTCTCCTTGATTTTCTCTGGATGTCAAATTTGATATGAGTGCATTCATATTCGGCATTGTGAGTCCATTAAATATGGCCATGAACGGAATTATAAAATATAGTCCTATGGCTTTAGTTGGTATGAGCATGCAGGCTATTGATATTGCTACGACGAGTGTACTTATAGATAAAATCTGATATGGCTTGAATCTTTTACTGATTGGTCTCACAATAAGACCTTGACCAAGAGCTATACATAATCCCATAAATCCGAAGAATAAACCTATGTCGCGTTCTGTATAATGGAATTTTTCTATTAAAAATACTTGAAAAAATTGTGTGAAGAAACTAAATCCGAAAGTGAATAGCAAGACGAATATAAACATTACACGCAAATCTATATATGTAAAAGCTTTCTTTAAGTGTCTAAATCCCGTCAATAAACTAACTTTGGTGATTTTACATGATGTTAAAGTTTCTTCGAAATTAAATATAAATAATATTATATTTGTCAGACATAATATTGCTGCAAACCATATTGGTGTAGCAAAGTTGAACCATGACACTGTGTGTGAATCTGCAAGTATTCCGCCTATCGTCGGACCAATAATTATTCCAAGACCAAAACTCATTCCGACTAAGCCGAATCTTTTGACTTTATTCTCTTCATTACTTACATCGGCAATTGCGGACATTGCAATTGTTATATTTCCGCCAGTGAATCCGTCTATGATTCTACTGATAAAGAGCAGATAAAGATTGTGCGTTACAATTCCAACACCAAACAAGATATATCCTATGAATGTTCCTCCAAGAGATATTATTAGTAATTTTTTTCTTCCATGTTTATCTGATAATGCACCTAGTAATGGTGCGCCAAAGAATTGAGCAATAGGAAATGATGCTATTAATAGTCCTAAAATTATAGTTCTCGTTGCAAGTGTGACTGAAGCGTCGAATAATATGTTTGTAGAGAGAAACAGTGGTCCAATTATAGGAATTATTATTCCAATACCGATCATATCTATTAATACTACCAAAAATATTGGTAATATAGAAAATTTTTTTTCTTTCATGAATTATACCCCTAACACATTAAATAGATAAATACTAGTATGTTTTGAATATTTTTTTTCGGATTTTAAATATTATGAAAGATTTTAACCACAATTTAATTAATCCGAACTTGCTAAATATTTAAGATGCACTTGTTCTACGCATTGGTTGTGGTGTTGGAACAGGTTGTGGAGGAGGAGTCGACACTACTGGCGCAGGAGTAGAAACTGGTTGACTTGGCTGCACAACTGGTGCAGGAATAGTAGTATTAAGTTTAACTCCTAATTGTGTGGCTATGACTTGTTGTGCTTCCATTTGCGATTGAAGTGTAGAATTAAGTGAAACAATCATATCTTGAATTTGTTGTTGCTTTGTAGCTAATTCTTCCCGTCTAGCAGAATATGTAGTTAATACTTTATCGGTTTTGCTTTGCAACGATAGCGCTGAAATTACGAAAGTCGCAATCAGTAGAATCATTACAGCCACGATTATTGTGTTAATTAGTTTAGCCATCATTTCCCTCGTTTGATACTTGGTCAGAATAAGTAGTATAAGAACTTTCTGGAATTGAAATCTGTGGCGTCGTGCTAAGATCAGTAGGAATAATTCCTTGCTGCTGTTCTTGTAATAATTTATTTTTTAGTGCAGTATACTGATTTTGATTTAGTGCTATTCTTTGAGTAAGATAATCTGCATATGTAGAATAGTATGTGTTCTCAGTTTGCATCAAACTAATTTCAGGAGAACTATCTGGATTTCCATACGTATTAATTATTTCATGATATGTTTTAAGACTTACTAAAAATGATGCTGCAGAAATTGCAAGTATCAAGAGCATTATACATGTTATAAATATTTTATCTTCTAATAATTTACGTGTTATGAACACTCCAACTGCAAAGAATGCTATAAAAAATAAAAATAAATATATAGGCAATAATATTCTACTAGAAAGTCCTAATACTATTATGGTTCCTGCAACTAACACTGAAAGCATCAATGCAATTGCAACGTATGTTTTAGGTTTCATCTGAAACTGAAATCCTCCATAATTATTCTGTTCTTCTTAACACCAGAATCCATAAGTCCTTTAGCTAATGCGCTTTTCATTCCAGGAGGTCCGCATACGTAAAATTCTTTCGTCTTTAATGAACCACTGTGCTCTCTTATAATTTTTGCATCTAGATATCCGTTCTTGTCTTTTATCCATGGAATTATTTGAAAATTATGATTGGATTTTTCAATTGATTTGAATAGGTCAAACTCTAATAATTCATCCTCTGTATTAACTGCGTAATATAATGTTATTTTATTTTTCATGAGTTTCTCTAAATCTTGCGTCATTCCGATGAATGGAGTTATACCTATTCCTCCAGCCACCCATACTTGATCTAAGCGATCTAACTTAGGATTATTATTTTTATAACTAAATTTGCCGTATGGGCCTTCAATAATTGCTTTATCGCCAACTTTTAAATTACTTAATTCGCTAGTAAAATCTCCTAGCTTTTTTATGTATACTTTTAATTCTGGATCGTCGGATTTAGACGCTATAGAAAATGGATGTGGTTCGCTGCTTATTTTTTTGCTGAAAAATCTTAAGAATACAAATTGCCCGGAATTATATTTTAATGCATCTCTTTCTGGACTGAATGTTATTCCAAATACTGTTCCTAATGTTTGTATATTTTTTACACGATATGTTCTATGTTCCGCAACTCCTTTTCTTAATATTAGAGAATAAAAGAATGCAATTATTCCGACTCCCGCTACAATTCCCGCAAATAAGTAATATCCATTAAATATGTAATCTCTTGCAGCTTGATTTCGAACTAAGAATATATGCAGCATGGCTATTATGAATACAGTTCCTAAAAATTCGTGTGTAAATTTCCATTTTTGATATTTCATTCTAGAATATAATGTTACTCCGACGAGTGTCGCAAGTCCAAATAGAGCGATTATACCGAAGTTTACAGACCAATAAGATCCAGGTAATAAATAGACTGCTGCAAGATTAAAATTGGCTGGTAAAAATTTAAGCACGAGTAAAATAGGATGAAACAATAATAGTACTAGGGCTATACTTCCCATTATTCCATGTGCCATATATACTTTGTCAAGTCCGCCAAAAAGATTCTCTATAAATCTGAATCTTGTTGAAAGCACAAACGTTAATGCAAACAATGTAACTCCGACTAATGCTGCGATTTGTCCAAGTCTATGTGTGATTTCTGAATATGACGTCATATCTCTTGACGGACCGTATTGGAATAGCAAGAATACAGGTATTAAACTTAATACAACTATTATCAACGTTCCCCAAAATGCACTCCTACTCATAGTAATTCCTCGAAATTATTGTAATATTTTATATTCATATTTTTATCAATTGTCATAACTTTTAAATCTTTATATTTTTGTAAGAGTTCAGGATTATCGGAAACAAAAAATGCTGTAGCAAATGCATCTGCTACTGCTAAAGTCTCTCCTACGACGGTAATTGATGTAAAATCTTTACTGTTTATGATGTGCGAATTTTCAAAGCTTCCATAATATTGATTATAATCTCCAGAAGTCGCTATTGCACATTCACCGACTGTAATTTTAGATATAGTTTTATCTTTATCTCTTGGATGTTGTATTCCGATATTTTGAATTATATCTCCAAAGATTCTGATGTCGCCTCTACCGTCAACAAGTCCTGCCATTACTCCCTCATTTTGTAGCGTTTCTACCATCTTATCAACTATATATCCCTTAGCTATACTTCCTAAATCTATAATCACATCATTATTATTAAGCGTTATGAAATTTCCATCCACCATTACATCTTTGAAAGAACAATATGCGGTTTCTTTTAATCCATTTTTTCTTTGCTGGATTAATCTTCCAAGACTCACATCATATTTTCCGTCTGTTAATTCATAAAAATCTTTTGAAATATTTATGACTTCAAGCAATTCTTTAGATACACGCATCTTTCTATTCTTATTTAATAACGATAATTCGCTTTTTTCGTCGTAAATATTGAAAATCTTGCTTAGCCTTAAACCTTCTTCATATGCTTTATTCGCAACAAGTTCTGACATCATATCATCCATGTCATAGACTGCTATTTCAACTTCTTTTCCGAACAACGGTTTTCTAACTATGAATTCATCCATATTATCCGTAGAAAATATCTATTTAAAAAGATATAGGTGTAAACATACGAAATATTTATAAAACAATTTTCAATCCAGGTTATCGTGAGAGCAAGAATTCTATTCATACTCTTAGAAAAAGTTTAATGTGCCCCTGTGGTGTAGCCCGGCCAATCATACCACCCTCTCACGGTGGTGACTCGGGTTCAAATCCCGACGGGGGTACTTTATTGTTTGTTAATAATAAGAGTATTATTGAAGAAATAGGTTTAATTTTTTGTTATTTTAATATTTTCTATTATTTTATCGTATGGAGAGTATCCGATTATACTTGGCACTAATTTATCATCTAATTTAATTAATCCTTGATTAACGAAATTATCAAGAGATGGTTTTAATATTTCGTTATATAATCTAATAGCAGGATAATCGATATGAGGACCCATAATTATAGTTCCATTATTTTTTGTAATTCTTATTTTTTCATCAACCGATTTCAAAAAACTATGAATTCCTTGTTTTATTCTATCTTGTCGAGTATCTACTACTGTTCCATTATAAATCTCATCAAAAAATATATTTTCGATTCCTCTTGATGTTTCTGTATCAAATGGTTTAGGAAATATTATTGATTTGAAATAATAAAATAGTCCCCAATCTTCTATTACGATGTCTGCAGTATTATCAGGCAGATTGGTAGAAAAAGCTGATGAAGAATTGAATTCATATTTATTAGGAAATTTACTGTTTGATAATATTCTTTCTATTTTTGAATTGTTGTCATATTCCGTATCAACTCTTATGACTTTTTTTGCTACTTCTGCTATTTCGTCAAGTAAAACTTCCGCTCCTGAACACATATCCACAACAATTTTGTCTTTGAACATTTCTTTTTTAACATTTAAATCAATAAAATATTTTTCTGAATGGTCTTTTATCGGTGGTTTTCTTCGTGCAACTTCAAAAGAAGGTACAACATCCATAGGAGTATTAGTTTTATAATTGCTAATAAAATCTGGTATGAGCCAAGTGTTTTTACCTATTTCGACTTCTAAATAATTCATATTAAAAGAGTTATTTTATCTTATATAAATCTTTCCTTATTAACTACTTTAGAATAGTATATAAACAAGTTATACGCTATTTTGGTAGTCTATAAGATAGAAACATCAAAATCGCACAAAATCTAAATAACCTATTCAGTATCCGGTGGAGTACCATTATTTTATTAATAATTATTTCCTATTTTACTTCTTCGCTCTTGCATCCTTCAATGCATGTACATACCATTCGAAGTTGTCAAGAAATGCGACTATTCTTTCATCATATACTTTATCTTTGAGATTTCCATTCTCATCGAATACATTTCCAACTGTTGATATCATGAATGGTATTGGTGTTGCAACGCCTTTTAGTTCTGAAATTATTGGACGTAATGCTTCATTTGCGCGAATGCCTCCGAATGGTCCTATGCTATAACTTACTATACCGAATGGTTTTTTCTCGTATTCAGGCATGAAATTGTCGAGTGCATTTTTGATAGTTCCACTAAAGCTGTGATTATATTCTGGCGTTACTAGGATAAATCCATCTGATTCTTCTAACCATTTGTGAATTTTTTGCATATCTAATGACGGTTTTTGATTGTAGTGATTTGGAATTTTTAAAGTCTGTAGTTCTGGATATTCCTCTGGATCTATGATATTTACTGTGTGACCGCGTTGTTCAAGAGTTTTTGCAACCCAATTAGCAACTTTATCTCCTATTCTTCCACTGCGTATACTTCCTATAAATATTGATATAATTGTTTTTTTGGTCATCTTAGCCCTCCATAAATATGTCGTCTAATAAATACATAGTCTATTTGCGTTTATTAATATAATGGAGGATTGCTCTTTGTTTTATGCTAGTCCTTTAGCTTTCTTCTCTTTAGCTTATTTTTTTCGAAATAATAAAAATACCCTTTTGAATTTCGTAAATCTAAGATTTCCGAAATATTTAAAAACCCCTTTACTTAGTAAAGTTAATTATAAGTAATTTAAAGTAAGTTTCACTAAGTAAAATGAAGAAAGAATTGAAAAAAACTAAAAATAGTGATAAGAAAATAAAAACGTTCTTACTTGAGATTCCCGAGGATACTTGGAATAATTGGAAGGATACTGTCCCTCGTTCTATCTCCTTAAATACAGCATTAATTGAGCTGCTTAAAAAAGAAGGAGGCAAAAATGAAAAGTAATTTTAACACTCCTAAAATAAGAAAAAACATACTTTTCATATTATTTGCCTTAGTCTTCGCTTTATTGTTAACATTAAATATGGTTCAAGCAGCGTCTATTACAACTAATATTACAGAAACAAACATCAATACATCAGTATTACTTAATGGAACTGGTTTTTCTCCGAATACAAATTATTCAATTTTACTATGGCTCGAGAATAAAAGTTCTTGGTGGGATGGATTTGATGAGCAATGGTCTACTTTTGGAACAAATGTTTCTGTTAATAACGAGACTGGAGCATACATTAATGCATCAGGCTATACTCTTGCTAAAGCAAATTTTAGTACTGGTATTTATAATATTATTCAAGTAATAAATTCATCTAACGGTGGACTTATCGGTCCTGGAAATTATACTTTATCGGCTAATGGTGTATTAACCAATGCTACAGCACTATCGTTCCAAGCAGTAAATATTAGTTATAATTACGCGTTATTAAGAAGTAATACTATTGTAGTACAAACAGATGGAAATGGAAACTTCTCTTATAGTTGGGATATTCCGAATGATTGGAGAATATCGGGTGGAAAAACATTATTCAGAGTAGGGCAACAACTCGCTTCATCATTAATGTGGTCAACACAGGGAGCAAATTGGGCGGCGGCATTACCAACAAAGAATGGTATTACTGGAGATAATAATTCTAATGGATTTATTTTTACAGGCAGTAGTGCTGCAGGAGCAAACCAAGGAGGAATGGAAAAATTCTATAAAAGTAATGGAAGTCTTGCATGTGCATACAATCTTACTCTCGCCGAAAATATTAATGATTTAGCGAATAACGGAAGTTTAGTTTATGCTGTAACATCTTCCGCAGCCAATAATCTAAAAATTATTAATATGAGTAATTGTGGATTAGTAACCGCCATGACTACAGCAGGAGTTGCATCCTGGTCAATAAATGTTGCTCCGAATAATACTTTTGCTATAATCACATATGCTGCAAACACTGCTCCAAGAAAATATAATATTACAAATGCTACTCCTTTTAACATAGCAGCATTTAGTGCTACAGCAATAAATTCCATTGCATATGATTCATGTATCTCTCCAAATAGTTCAGTCGTATATATTGGATATGCAAATGGAAATGTTACTGCATTAAATGCAGTAACTGGCGCACTTATATGGAATTCTGAACCAATAGAAACGGAATTGAATGATTCTGGTTTCTCATTTCCCGTCAATGGATTATCCTGTGATGACCAAAGAGTTTACGTTGCACATAGTCAGGTAAGTTATCCTGCAGGAATAATTAATCAAGGATTTGTTGAAGCATTATGGGTAGCAAACGGAAGTCGAGCATGGGTCAATAGTAAGACGGATACTATATATGATGGTATGGATGTAAATAATATTAGATGTGATGCCAATTATTGTTATGCTGTTAAAGCTTTAACTCCTGCACCATACTCTGGAATTATTGCTTCCGCGATATTCCAAATAAATAAGACAAATGGAAATGTTACTTGGTGGACTTGGCGTTCATGGTTACCTGCGACATATAACGGTATATATGGTTCTAGTGCAGTGCATTCAGCAGCACAAACACTTTGGGTAGATAATGATACAAATGGATACATATATCCTGTTTATACAAATGGATGGGTACAAAAAATTACTAAGAATGATGTGAATGCTACAACATATGATGCGAATTTCTGGATTCGTGGATTAACAAATTTCTGGAATTATGTTGCTGATGTTCCAAAAAATATTTGGCTAAGCAATGAAACTCCTTATTTCAATTTTAAACATTGGAATCAACAAGGATTACCATTAAATACGTCTGATCCGAATCTAGTCGGAACATTGTTTAGATATTCAATGTTAAATACATTTAATTCTTTTACAGCATATGAATATACTACAGCTAACATCCTAGGAAATTCGTTATTTATTGACCCTGTTATGCAGGTTGCTGTTACGCAGAAAAATGCTGTTCAATTCTTTTGGAATACTGCACCAGGTGTAGCGACATGTACTGCTGCAAGATATGGCTACGTAAATTTGAATGGATGGTATTATGAGGATAGAAACTGCCATTATACTGAAGTTCCAGCAAATGCTGCAGGATATAATATTGGAACAACAATTAATGGAACATTCATAACTGGAGTCGTGTATTCTTTAATTAAAACAAAGTTCTGGGAATATTATCCTATAACAAAATATTATGGAAGTAATAATTGGGCATGGGCATCATGGTACAATCAAACTAATAATCAACAACTAGGTTTTACAACCAAATTCGGAAGCGATCAAGAAGATGTATATTCTGATAATTATGGTCGTGCGGTACTATTCACGAATTCTGGAGCAGTATATTATTATAGACCACAATTTAGAGCTGATTTGAATAGAAAATCAGATAATTATATTTTCTTCAAACCTCAAGGAGGAACATTTAATGGAACTAGTTATCTTTGGGGAAGTGTTGATCAAGAAACTCAAAAGGTAGCAAATCCTGTTGTAATTAATCTATCGAGTGATGAATCAGGAAGTTTCATGATTGGAATATATCCTTATGCACATAGAATTAATTTTACGGCACAAGAACCTAATTTATTCAATAGAACTTATGAACCAGTCGAAATAATTTTCAATGCTACTGGAAATGTAAGAGCTGATTGCCAAGACATCATCATAACGGATAATACAGATACTCCAATAAGTTTGTGGCAAGTTGATAATTCGACAGCGTGTGCGATAAACACGAATATTTCTGTTTGGATAATGATGAATTGGACGCAGAATGAATCAAAGAGTTTAAGACTATATTATAATGGTTCAAGTTCTAATCCTACACCGATTGGAGTAACTGATTTAACAATAACTACAGCATCAGGATCCTGTGGAACAAATAATCATGAAATAAATGTAATATCTGCTAATTGGTACAATTGGACAAGACCGGCTGCAGCAGTTGTTGCAAATGAACAGACCAGATATATGTTTAATGATACTACTACAAACATGTGGAATGCAGCAGCACACTATGCTGTTACTAACTGTTATAAGAGTTCTAATAACGTTGCAACAGGCGCTGGACTTGCAGCAGATCAATGTGGTGTTACAGCAGTACCAGTATCTAGATGTTTAGTATCTGGTGGAACTGGAAAAATATTTGCAAAATTAAATGCGACAGTAGCTATGACTGCAATAGCAAATAGAAATGTTCCTGTGACGACATTGAATACAGAATATTATTTCTTTGCTAATACTGGAAGAGTTAGAATAAGAACTCAACTTAATCAGTCAATTCCATTAATAAATACTACAGTCTCTAAGAATTGGCCTCCATATTATTATTTTTCAATAAACGGACTTACGCCTCCTGTAGGAACAAATAGTTGGCTTTATTATTCCGGATTATATGAACAAATGAAAAGACCTATTGCAACTTTTAGTTCAGACATGACTGAAGCAAATCTTTCATCAGGACCACTTCCATTAATGTTTACAATAAAATATGGTGGCTTCAATAATGTTTCCCAAGCCAACGGCAGCATATTACGACCAGCATCTTTAGATCAGAATTTTTGGGATAAAGGATGCACTGCACACAAAATTTGGGAATATTATTCATACACAGGAGGCGCCACATATGGTGCTGCAGCTGCTCCTTTGTATACGAGTGAATTCATAAGTTGCGACGATAGTTTAGCATCGCAACTTCCAAAGCTTGGACAATCAGGATATGTTAATGTAATTCCAGAAATGTCTTGGGATGATACAACAGTAAATAGGTGGTATGATCCTACGTTAATTGGTAAATTTTATATGATGCCAAATACTTATAGGCCTTACGATAGAGAGAATAGACTTCTTGCACCGTATGCAACAGCAACTGGAGCTGCAGGAGATTCAACTCCTTATGCACTTTTAGCAAGAATATCTTCATATATAATTCCTGTTTGTCCAGAAGAACAATATGGATACAAAGGATATGATGATTTCTTAAAAGATGTTCCTAACTTAATTGCAAATACTGCACTTCATATAACCAATAATACTAAAAACATTCCTTGTGCAGTTCAAATAATAAAATTTACAGATCAAAGAGGCTCAGACGGAACTCATTTTATCTTTGCAAGAAATTTAACTGTAATTGTCGGTGAGACGATGAGTGCTGGTTGGACTTATCCATTTAATACATTTGCTAATGGAACATATACGTATCAACTTGATGGTAATTTAGATATGACTTTTGCACAAAAATCGAGTTTGAATGCAGGATATTATGGTAAATATTATTTTACATACACTCCTTACAATTATGTTATGGATACTTTCTCAGATTCTGGTGCTCCGCAATTTACATTAGCTGGAACTCCAAGTACTCCAACATCAGCTACTGCTGCAATGTATACGACAAGATATAGTTATGCTCCTGAAGAATATTATAATAAAGTGGTTTTTGATGAATCGACATTATGGAATAAAGACATTCAGAACTTTACATATTACAGAAATCCGTGTTGGCTTGGAAGATATGATAATATTTATGGTGCAACAGCAGCAGGATATCCTTTATATGCACAATTATCAACTCCAGGATGGCAGACAGATTTATGGGGTAGTGCTAATAACGCTTATTCCACAACTTGTCCACATAGTAATTATAATTTAGAAATGCAAGATACATTTAGACCTGCGTGGGGCAGTAAGGTTCCTGCAGCAGGTGATGCAGCTGCTTGGAACGAATTAATGATTGACGGTAGAGAAAACTTTGCTGGAAATGGAACGCCTCCAAATGCGCAAGATACATATTATGTCGCAAGACACAACGCTTTAGTTGATTACAAGCATAGTGATGATTTTAATTCTATCTTGACCGACTACAATGATTTGAATCAGGGTGTAAAGCAACCTAATAAACAGCCATGGTATTGTCAGATTTCAAGACATACAAATAGAAGTTTCTGTGTTATGACAAATAGTTTATCAACTTTAATTTATAATTTTGCTCCAGGAGCAGGATTGACATCAACTCAAGGTTGGAGTCCATATTGGTCTTCTGCTAGGGAAGCCGCTACTTTTAGAAATTATTATGTTTCTAGATATGGTGATGTAGCTGGATGGCTTATGCCTTACGATTATATATTAGATGTTACAATGTATCCTACATTAGATTCATCAGAAGTTATGACTTCTAATTTATTATACACGACTGCTAATGCTGATGATTATCAGACATTCTTTAGAAATCAATTCCCGACGGCGCAGAAGAGTCTTGAACAGACACAGTTCTTGCTTAAAGATTGGAAAAATTCTGCATTTATTTATTTTGATCAAGATTCCAGACAATATGCTTCTGGTCTACCTATGAAAATTAATGGCATAGCTTTAGTTAATGGAAGCATTTTAACTAACACAAATATAACCCTTGGAATTTATGATTCACAAGATACTTTTATACAAGGAATAATTGTTACAACAAATTCTTCTGGAATGTTTAATTGGTCCATGATATTACCTGCGAACTTATCTGCAGGATTAAATTATGTGATGATTAATTATTCTAATCAGATAGCTGATAGAGTAGCTTTCAGAACTATTAATTTAATTGCTACAATTTCAAGTAATAAAGCTGCTTATGAGCAATGGGATAATGCTACAACTACAATACTTGTTGAAAATTCATATACTGGTTTAGTTCAAGATCCTGATCAATTAGAATTAAGATATATTAATCCTAGCAGTCAAATATTAGAGTGTGCAAAATATCCCTCGTCTGCTATTGTATCTAATTGTAATAATAATTTGACAAAAACGGGAACTGGAACTTATTCATATAATATTTCTTTAGGTGCTAATCCTTTAGGCGTGTATACGCAAAGAGCCACAGTTACCGAGACTGGAATTGCAGCAGACTTTAATGCTAACTTCGTAATTGCTTTAATTGATCCATGTAAAGCAAATTCACTTTACGCTTATGCATTGAATTATCCTATGTCTTACAATAATGTAACAGACGTGCTAACAATTATAGGTAATTCTACTTTTGGAAATGCGAGTAGTCCAATCACATTCGAAAATATGTACGAATACAGTCAAGCTGTAAGAGGAACATGTATTATTGATAAGCCATCAACAGGATCGTATTCTGTAAAATCAAGATTAGTCATTGGTAATGGTACTCAAACAGTTTATGTTTCAAGTAGAGGAGAAACTATTTCTTTCTCATCACAAGCAATGCCGCAACTAACAGTAAATACTTCTGCACATATAGCTTTTGGTGCAACAGTCGATGGAATTTCACAAGAAGGTTCGAACATTAAATTTAAAACTAATCAGACTAACGATATATTATTAGATATTGCAGGAGGAGAATTAGCATTCTATGATTGTTATGTAGGAGATGTAGGCAATTATTGGGGCAGATTTATGTATAGAGGAAGTTGCGGTCAACTCGCTGAAGAAAGTTCTACTATTAATTCATCTATAATAATAGAGAAAACAACTTTTGATAGAGCATCAAGAGGACAATTCTTCTTCACAGGAAATGTAACAATAGATGATATGAAAGTTAATAGAGTCAATTCTTCAAGTTCAGAAGGATATGGCATGGTAATAGGATGTGCTGTTCCTATTCTAAATAATATTCAAATCTATCATCAATCGCAGAATGGATCAGGAATATTTGTGTCTAATAATACTCAGAGCAACACTAATCTAATAATTCAAAATTCATTTTTAGGAAATAATACAAAAGATGTTGTTGCAACTGTCGACGGAAAAGGAGTAACACTTGTAAATACTGAATGGGATAGAACTTATGGATTTAATTGGACGGGAACATGGACTGGAACCACATCGATAGAGGAATCATATAGTTATATACCAACATTTTTAGACCCTTCAAGTCAAGGTGTGGAGAATGTTTCTGTTATATTGCTCGATAGATTAGGAAATGTACAACTTGTTAAAAAAACTAATTCTACAGGAGAAATACCAGAGCAATATGTGAATACTTGGGAAGTTGATAAAACAATTTCTACTGAAATAGCCAGTTCATTTAACCCTTACACTTCATACGTAAAGAAATATGGTACAAAATTCTTGTCCGAACCAAAATTATTTACGACAAAGAAAATTGAAATAAAACAAATTTTAGTTAATCCATTCACAACAAAATCAGAATCACAAGCATCTTCATTATCAAATATTACTTATAACGTTCCTACACAAGTGGTTTATGGAACTGAGTACAATAATACTTGGACGACTACTGGACAACTTCGAAATTATCCTGTAGATCAATGTCAATATTTTGCATTGTTTGCAAATGATACTAAACTCAATAAGGATGTAGATTATACTATTAATTATCAAACTGGAGCAATTACATTCTTACAAGATTTTACAGGATATACTATATATCCAGTATATTTCTACGGAGGAAATATCACGATAACAAATGGATTTACGCTTACAAATGCTTTCAGCATGAATGATGTTTATGATTATACTCAATATCAGACATCACAAAATAATTTAACAGAGGATGTTTATACTATAGATGGTTCAACATATAATTTCTGTGTCAATCTTGTTATCGGAAATGCTACAACAAAAGGAAGTTTATCAGACTCTGGAGCCACACTTGCATTCAAAGATGGTTATGCTATGACGTTTGATGGACTTGGAGGATTTGTGGATTTAGCAGGAATTACTGCAGGAGGAGGAAGTAATGGCGGTCTGCCTCTTAATATATTTGACAATATAGGATCAAACTATGCTCCAGGAAATACTGCTTATTTATTCTCGACAGTTATGAATAGTCAAGGAAATTTAGTTGATGCAACCGTTTCTATATCAACGTATTATCCGAATGGAACTTTGTTCTCTATAGGTTCTTCAACAAGAAATTCTCTAGGAAGATTTGAATATAATATCACCCTGCCTTCTGATGCTCCGACTGGAACATGGCTCAGTAATATTGATGCGATTTATTCAGGAACAGAAGTTCATGACAATGTGGTATTCACAGTTTCTAACGCTGTAACTGGAGGCGGTGGAGGAAATGGAAGTATTCCTAATATTCAGATAGATAGTCCTTCAAGTATCGACGTGAATAAAACTTTTGGAGTAGTCGCATTTACTAGAAATTCTAATGGATTACTTGTGAATTGTGATGGTACTCCACTATTAACATTAAAGGATTTGTCTAACGGTTCAACTATAATTAACGGGCTTCCAATGAGTAGTATGACTACAGGACAATATAATTATACTGTTTTATTAAATTATCAATCTACATTCTTGGCTTCAGTTAGTTGTAGTATAAGTTCAACATTATATATATCAAATCCAAAAATTATCAGTACACAAAATGTTGCATCTAATAGTTCTGGAAATTCAAGTGGATCAGGATCGGGAGGTTCAGCATATCCGACGATAGATTTGTCTGCATCAACTCCTATCGCAACTTCTTCAGTAGCAAGTATAGGTGCATTAGTAAAATCTTCAACAGGAATTCCCGTAAATTGTGACGCTGGATTAAATATTGGTATAAAGAATCTTGCAAATGGCTCTTTAATATCTGGATCAATGACAAATCTTGGAACTGGAATGTATAATTATTCTTGGACTACGCCACCAACAGCCGCAGTATTTTATATCAATGCAAGTTGCGCAGTGTCAGGAACATCTTACACAGGATTCACAATTCTTTCAACACAACAAGTAGGAGCTACTGCATCTATCGACTATAATACAATGGCTACCTATGTGTGGAATTATACTTCAAGAAATCTAACTTATTATAATCAGAGTGTATCAGATAGTATTCAATCTTGTTTGAAAGATGCTCAATGTTCTGGATGGTGGTTAAATACTACTTTGAATGGAATAACTACTACTATCACTCAATTAAATTCAACATCTAATTCGATAAAAAATAATACTGACATATTATTAACATATTTCAATTGTACACAAACTAATGATATGTGTACCAAACTTCAAAATATTATAAATAATGTTACAGATATACAGGCGCGTGTCAATAGTTTGAATACGAGTCAAATTCCTGCTCTTCAAACTAGTGTAAATAATGTTTACACCGATACACAATTCATACGAGCGAATATGGCAACACTTTCTTTATTGCAAAGTATGAATACTACGCTAAATTCTATGAGTCAGAATATGATTAATCAGTCTGTTTTTGATTCTAATTTTTCTGATTTGCGTTCTCGTTTGTCTGATATTAATTTGACTGCTCGTGCTATTTTGTTTAATGTTAATTGTTCTTTGTCTCTTAATTCTAGTTTGTGTTCTTATTTGTCTAATCTTACTTCTAGTGTTAATTTGATTAATTCTTCTATGGCTACTTATTCTCAAGTGTCGAGTATGAATTCTAATGTTAGTTGGATTGTTAATAATGTTGTGACTCAATCAGTATTTGATTCTAATTTTTCTGATTTGCGTTCTCGTTTGTCTGATATTAATATAACTGCTCGTGGTATTTTGTTTAATGTTAATTGTTCTTTGTCTAGTAATTCTAGTTTGTGTTCTTATTTGTCTAATCTTACTTCTAGTGTGAATTTGATTAATTCTTCTATGGCGACTTATTCTCAAGTGTCGAGTATGAATTCTAATGTTAGTTGGATTGTTTCTAATGTTGTGACTCAATCAGTATTTGATTCTAACATGTCTGATTTACGCTCTAGATTGAACAGTATTAATACTACAACTCAGAGTATTAAAACCACAATTGACTGTTCTAACTCATCGAATTCAAATTTGTGTACATACTTAAATAATATTAATACTAGCGTCGGTTTAGTATATTCTAACATGGCGACATATTCTCAATTTCAAAATATAAGTAATGATACTCAATGGTTGAAAGATAATGTTGCAACAGAAGAATCATTATCAAATAATTTCAGTTTAGTAATTACTAAGTTGGGTGAGATGAATTCTACGCTCGAGAGCCTATTAATAACTACCGTTAATATTTCAAATAATTCCGATACTGGTCTATTACAAAGATTAATGGAGATTCAAACTAATTTAACTTGGGTATTAGATAATGTTGCAACTTCTTCTGAATTAAATTCTAATTTCACAGAAACATTCAATAGATTATCGGGTGTGAATTTATCTTTAGATACTATGAAATCTTATCTGTATTCAAATATTACTGCTGTTTTACTAGATATAAATCAAACAACAAGCAATTCTACATCTTATTTATACACCAATATTGCCAATATGTTGAATGAATTAAATATGACTACGCATAATTCTACAGCATATTTGTATACGAGCGTCGGGGCTAGGCTTTCAGAATTAAATATTACAAATAGTGCTATGTATAATTATCTTATATCGAATTTATCTATACAATTAAATCAATCAAGTGCTTCGACTCTTAATAATTTGACTGCAATATTAGGTGGAATAACTTCTCTTCAATCAGATATATTATTTGTGAAAAATAATATGTTCTATCAAGGTAATGCGACTGGATCATTCTTAGTTGATTACGCATCTAGTGTTTATACTCAACCAGGAGCTAGAGAAGATTTATGGATATCTACGAGAGATTTGCTCGGAAACGACAAGACAGTAACTTCGGCTGAATGTTATATAATGAAACAAGATACAGTAATGTATAATGCAACTATAGTTATAAGTTCTGGAGGAGTTCATGCCTATTGGGATATTGCACCTAACGAAACAGATGGAGAATATTATTGGAATTGTACTTTAACAGGAAGTATAATGAATCTACAGGTTCCTTTCTATGTTTCTAATGTGGTATCTGACACTGTAACACATGATTTTACAATTGATTCTTTGACGGCAGGTTCCCCAAGATATCCTAATGAAGAGGCTCTAATTGAAGCAACATTTACAAATGAAAATGGAACGGCAATAGATCCAGATGAAATAAATTTAACACTTTACACGTCTAATGGAAACGTCTGGACGACAGCAACAAAACAAAATTTCAGCAAGAATAGTTACAATATATGGACGTACGCAAAAGATATTGAGAGTAATCCTACAACAGGAATGTATTCTGTGTATATGATGGCTTCATATAATGGAATGACTTCATCTAAAAGCGTGCAGTTTAGAATAGCTACTGGAGGACCATATAAAGTATATCTTGATTGTCCAACAACAAGTTATACTGGTCAGGATTTGATATGTAATGTTATCTTGAAAGATGAGGGAGAAGCTGCAACAGAATCTATTTCAACAGTTTGGGTTGATGAAAACAATAATGGTGTATTAGATGCAGGAGAACCTCAAGCATCATTTTCTAAGAGAACTGTGGCCTTCCAAAATGTATCTCAGCCTGTTGCAATAAATGTTCCTTCAACTAAAATAAATGGATTATATAATGTAAGAGTTGATACTAGTTATGTCAATTCTGATCAACCAGATTCAGAAAGCTCTGATTCAGTATTGTTTTCTGCACCACCTCCTGACACGGGAACAACAGGAGAGACAGGAACAGGTGCAAGTTCGACTGGGGGCGGAAATGATCAGATAGTATTACCTCCGTCTACAAATGGAACTGCAGGAACATCTGCGGGAGCAGGACAAAGTTGTAGTGTTCCAGATAAATTCCGAGATGCAATGCTTACTGTGTTAGATGATTATAAAACTGTAACTTCTGATTCCAAAATATTAGCAGAATTAACTGTATACAATTTGGGAAGTGACGGTATGAAAGAAGCCTTAGTAAAATATTGTATAAAAACGGAATCTGGAGAAATTGTAAAATGTACTGAAGAAAATGTTACGATATCAACTAAGACTCAATTAATTAAAGAATTATTAATATCAAAAGATATGTCTGACGGTAAATATTATTTATCTGCTCAAGTATCTTACGACAATAAAACAGTCTCTTCGGAAACTACATTCACAGTAAAATCTCTTTCGAATGCAGCCAATAAAGAAACGCCAGGGATGATAAAGAGCAGTGTATTAAATATGATTTATGGAGCAGTGTCTGGAATAGATTTCTACAAAGCGTATATGATTATTTTAACAATTTTAGTTGCAGCATTATTAATTTTATTATATCGTAACAAAGTTAAATCTGATAAAGAAAAATCGTCTGAAAATGTAAGAGAACGCAGTAGAGAAAGTTATGCTGAACATATTAAGGACGTTAAAGAAAAATCATCAGAAATATCCTTAAATTATTCAGGAGGATTATCTCTAACAAAGCCTCCAGGTCATGCTCACGAAAAATCTTTGTCCGAAGAAGCTGTGATTGAAGATAAAAAATTAGAATCTAAAAAATCCGAATCTGTGAAAGATGTTTCTAAAGAAATTTCTAAAGAAAATTTTAAAGACAAAGAAACTTCTACTAAGGATAAAGACTCTTCAAAAGATAAAGAGATTTCTAAGGATAAAGAATCTCCTAAAAATAAAGATGTTTCAAAAGATACTTCGAAAGAAGTTCCTGCGAGCCTGCTTGCTTATCGGGAAGAAAAATCAGTTGCTTCAGAAACGAAGTCAGAAATCAAAACTGAACTTAAATCAACTGAAATTAAATCTATAGGAGATAAATCATCAGAATCAGCTCAATTATTTGAAAAGATCAGGGCACTTCTTTATATAACAAGCTTTGAAGATAAAGCATTTGTATTATCAAATAATAAGAGATTACGTAGTATTAAAGATCTTTTAGATTATCTTCCTACTATGCCTGAAGATGTATTTAATCATCATACAAAAGAAGGCAGAAATGATTTTGCGAATTGGATAAAAGGTGTATTTGAAGATAAAGAACTCGCAAAACTTGTTGCCAAATCAGAAGATATTGATAGTCTAATAATTACACTCAAAGACTATTTTAGATTGTAGATAATATCTAGTAGTAATTTGTTCTGCAATATGTTTTTTATGCTTTTTCAAAATCAAAAACATATTTAAACGTGTTTATTCTTTTACGGTTATGATTGGCGAAAATGTTAATTCGAACATTAAATATAATATTAAATCCAATTTATGGAAATATTACGTTTTTAGTTTTCTTACAGAATTCACAATATATTTACCATTTATAGTTTACTATTTTCAAGAGTTAGGATTTTCTTTGGGACAGATAGCGATGCTACAAGCTATTTCTGCTATTACTGTATTTATATTTGAAATACCTTCAGGATATATTGCGGATAAAATAGGAAGAAAAAACTCTCTAATAATGGGTGTAATCTTCCAACTTATTGGCGTTATCATTTTGTATAATTCACAAAATTATTTAATGTTAATTATTGCACATATATTTAATGGGCTGTCATGGGCGTTTGTTTCAGGTGCTGATTCGGCTCTTATATACGATTCGCTTATACTTTTGAAGCGAGAATCAGAATACAAACGTATAGGCGGAAAAGCTAATTTCTTCGGAGAGATAGCAATAATTATCTCCGCTATTTTAGGTTCTCTGATTGTAGGGTTTGGTATTAAACAAACAATTTTACTTACGCTAATTGGATATACTATACTAGTTTTTGTAACATTTAGTTTTGTGGAACCTCCAAGAGAGATAACAAAAAAACATAAGATTCACGAGGAAGTATCTGATTTATTCGCAATAGTTAAGAAGTCATTGCATAATAAAAAACTTCTAGGATTATTTTGTTATTCATTTATAATCTTAGGAATATCAAGTACAGTATTTGTAATATACCAACCATATTTTAGAGCAACAACGCTACCTCTTCAATATTATGGCTATATTTTTGCTGCATTCTCTATATTTGCCGCCTTCACTGCGTTGAAAGCGCACGATATTGAAAAAAAGATAGGCGTATATTGGTCACTATTACTTATGCCTCTCTTTTTAGTTGGTGCTCTTATTGGTGCAAGTTTAGTATTTATGTGGGCAGGATTTATGTTCTTTTTTTTAAGAGAATTAGTTAGAGGATATATTTATCCTGTAATAGGCGACTATACTAATAGAATTATTAGTTCAAATGAAAGGTCCACAGTATTATCTATTGGAAGTATGTTCTCAAGATTAGGATTTGCGATAATTTCGACAACGTTTGGATTCTTAACCAATAATTACGGACTTAAAGTAATGCTTCTAGTCACAGGAGCATTATTGCTAGTGTTTACATTTATTGTACCGCTACTTATAAAAAATAAATATAGTAGCGCGGATTAAGACGGCAACATCCTTTTCGATTATGGGCATAAATTAACCTGTGCCTGTTCAATGGATTATTTTCGGCTTAATATTTTCATCAACTATTAAAACCCTCGAATTGTGCTATAACTCGAGCGGTTGTAGTCTAGTGGTTAGGATGCGAGCTTCCCACGATGTGTATTTTACGTCGGAAAAAGCTTGCGACCCGGGTTCAAATCTCGGCAGCCGCATTTATATTAAATAAACAATTAACTATTAAAAGTCTTTATTGTTCTTCTATTATATTGCCGGCGTGGCACAACCTGGTTACTGCGACGGTCTCGAAATTCGAAAGAATTGAGTGAACCGTTTCCGAAAGGTATCCCAGTTCAAATCTGGGCGCCGGCGTTATTTTATCCGTCGCTGATGCGACCTTTGTGTTTTTCCCGAGGCTTTTTGTAAAAAGGCTCAGAAAAATCCCGGGTCTGGGCGTTTATTTTATTGTTTTAAAGACTTTTTTTTAACAAATCCTTTTTTAGAAATTCTTCTTCCATAAATTCTTTTAGGAGCTTTCTTAACTAATTTAAATTCTGCAATGACTGGAAGATGATCTGATACTCTTAATTTATCTTCGACATAACTTTCAACAACTTCAAAATCTGGACTATAGAATATGTAATCAATTCTTCTTTTAGGTTTCCATGAAGGGAATGTATTCGTCGTCTCAATTCTTTTAAGTCGAGTATTATTAAGAGCTTCTAATTCATTTTCTTTTTGAGTGTTTAAATCTCCTGTGAATATTACAGGTCCTTTGATTGTATTTATTATATCAACTATTTCTTTTAATTCGTTTGATCGGCTACGTTTTCCTAATGCTAGCTGTGTTGTTAAGATTGTTATTATATCGCCGTTTATTCTGAGTTTACTTACGCTAAGAAATCTATTTTCCATTCTTGTTCTTAACCTGACATTCTCTGACGAGATGATTTCATATCTAGTAGATATTCCGTTACCACGATTACCAAATTTAAATAATCTATTTACTGGAAAAAATACTCCGTTCCTTAGACGAGTCATTTCGGCTATTGTTTTAATGTAGTTTACATGACGTGTCCTGTAGCTCGGTCCTTCCATTTCTGTGAACGTAGCTATATCTATCTTTTCATCATTTATTACGTCTACAATTTCATAAATAGCATTTCTATGATGTGGAAGAAAATATTTCCAGGTAAATTCTAAATATTGCCAGTATCCTCTAGTAACAGAGGCGCAGAACTCAATATTAAAACTCACAACTTTTATACTTTCAGACATGTTATAAAACTCTGCTAAGATATTAATAAAGTTTATGTTTATAAAAAGTTGTAGAAGAATTGTTAAAAAAAGAATTTATTCATCAATCATTTCTATTTCGATGTTCAAGCCTTCTGGTATTGGAACTTTCATTACCAATCTTAATGCTCTCTCATCAATACCCAAGTCGATTAATCTCTTGTGAACGCGCATCTCAAATCTGTCCCAAGTTGCTGTACCATTACCACATGGACCCTTTCTAGTTGTTATCTTTAATTTCTTTGTTGGTAAAGGTATTGGTCCCTTGATTACAACGCCAGTTTTTTCGGCTACATCTTTGATGTATTCACATGTCTGGTTAATCTTGTTGATGTCTGTACTTGCTAATTTGATTCTTGCCTTTTGCATTGTTTACCCCAACGATAAATTATTAATTTATCGTATATGAAAAATAAATATAAAAAAAATAAAGTCAATTGACTTACATTTGTTTTCCAACTACTTCGATGCACATTCCTGCAGCGACAGTTGCACCAGAGTCTCTAATTGCGAATTTAGACATCTGTGGAATTGTCTTGTTAGTCTCTATTACCATTGGATGTGTAGGTTTACACTTGACAATTGCTGCGTCTCCATTCTTGATAAAGTCTGGGTGCTCTTTCAATGTCTCTCCAGTCATTGGGTTTAGTTGTTTAACAATTTCTGTAATTGTACATGCGATTTGTGCAGTGTGTATGTGGAATACTGGTGTGTATCCTATAGTTATAACGCTTGGATGATTCAATACAACAATTTGTGCAGTGAATTCAGTTGCTACAGTTGGTACGTTGTCTACTCTACCTATAACATCTCCACGTTGAACATCCTTCTTGCCGAATCCTCTTATGGACAATCCTACATTGTCACCTGGACCTGCTTCTGGTAATTGTTCATGGTGCATTTCAACAGTCTTTACTTCGCCAGGAACTCCTTTACCTTCTCTACCTGGAACTGCCATAACTTTATCGTTAACTCTTATAATTCCAGTTTCTACACGACCAACTGGTACTACTCCAATTCCTGTGATGTTGTATACATCTTGGATTGGAAGTCTCAATGGTAATTCAGTAGGTTTTTGTGGAACAGCTAAGTTGTTGATTGCTTCTAATAATGTTACTCCAGTGTACCATGGCATTTTATCAGATCTCTTAACAATGTTGTCTCCGTTTAATGATGCAACAGCTACAAACTGTACATTTTCAACTTTCCAACCGCTTGCTTTTAATAATGCTGTAATAACTTTCTTAACACCTTCAAATCTTTCTTGTGAGTAACCCTGCATATCCATTTTGTTTACAGCAACTATTAATTGTGTAACTCCTAAGATTTTAGTTAATCTACAGTGTTCAACAGTTTGTGGTGGTAATTCTGCTATTGTTTCAGTACCTTTAATTTCGTTTGCTCCACATACTAATACTGCAGCATCTGCTTGTGATGCACCAGTAATCATATTCTTTACGAAGTCCTTGTGTCCGGGAGCATCGATTATTGTGAAGTAATATTTATCAGTCTCGAATTTCTTGTGAGATAAATCAATTGTGACTCCTCTCTCTTGCTCTTCCTTTAAATTATCCATAACGAAAGCGAATTCGAATCCACCTTTACCTAATTCTTGAGCTTTATCTTTTAATTTTCTCATTGCTTGCTCATCAACATTACCTGAATCGTATAATAATCTACCTACAGTAGTTGATTTTCCGTGATCTACATGACCAACGAATACAAGATTTATATGTTCCTTTGTTCCTCTTGCCATTTTACATTCCTCCGTATATTACAAAGCTAATTATCCTATTTTTTAATATTTCACCCCAACATGGGAATATGATTAGGAATTATAAACTCTTTATAAATATTTTGCTTTTGTATAGAATGAATCCTTGACGGAAAAATCACCACTTGAAAGGTCATATATTTTTCTTAGTATTCTCTAATGGTTATAATTACTTTGATTGTGCTGTTGCATATCGTCATAAGCTTTTCTCATTATAGGTGTTATTGTGAACATTTCATTAAATATTCCTTTCACTATCATATCTACAATTATGGCTCTACTTGGTTCTTCAGGATTTTTTTTACCTTCATATAGTTTTTTCAGCGCGTCAGATAATGCTGGATTATGAAGATATAATCTTCTGAACATATCTCTAGCGTATATGTGTTCTGCAGTATGTCCTATATGCGGACCTGTATATGCCCTATGCATGGTTTGATTCATTATCCATATTTCTGCTCTCTCACCGTCAATATAGCCCTTTGCCTGTTTTCCTTGAAGCATTGCATCTTTTAATTTTATTATTCTTTCTTCTTTCTTCTTATCTAATCTAACTAAGTCGTTTATTTTACTTAGCTCATGAATTTTCTTGAGAGAATATAACTCCTTATCCCATTGAGGAATGAGTCGCATAATTTTATTATAATTTTCTTTACTATATTTTTCCGTAAGTTTTAATAAGGTCTCATCTTTATTATTTTTGAATTCGTTCAGGGTCATAGTATTTTTTAGCATTCTTATCTTATGGTTTGAAAATTTTTCTTGAGTTATATAATCTAAATATTTATACATAAGTTCAGGGCATGACATTTGTCCTATTCCTTCATCTGGAAATACTGCTATTTCTCCCATTCCGTCATATGGATAATCTTCCCACACTCTTAATCCTGCAACCCAATCTGCTGCTTTTGCTTTTTCTCTGTCAGATAATTTTATTCTTGAAAATAGAGATATAAGCATTATATCTCTTACCTCATTAATTTTTGTCTTACTTCTAGGATCGTATAATCCTGTAATGTTTGATACAGATGTAAGTTCTACTTCATCCATCTCTGCCCTTCTGCCATTAGGTCTTATAAATTCAGGAACATACTCTTCTGGATTTTTATTTATTGCATCATCGATATGTTTCTCGTTATAATAATCCGTTACAGGAACTATTCTGGTTTTGACGTCATATGTTAGTTTTCCATTGATACTTCGAACCATTTTATCTCTAGCACTTGTTTGTATGAAATGTGCTGTCAATAGATTGCTCTTTTTACACCAGTCATCCTTGATTAATTTTACACTGTCCTCTACAGTTCTCTGTAATATTTCATCTCTTCGTAATGTCATAGAATAGAAGTTGTCTTTGAAATTTTTTATCTCAGTAGGTGAAATATTTTCATATAATGTATCGTATATTAATTTTTGTACGTATGGTGATCCTGGATTGTCATCCACAGATTCTGCTTTTTGTTGTTCTTGTGTTATTATTACTTCTAATTTTGTTCTAATGCTATCTAGAGTCTCTTCCATTGGTGGATACGATAGCTTAGGTGTATTCATGTTTATATTATCCTCTATTTATTTATAAAGTTTACTTATATTTGTTACTTAGAAGTGATTATTGTTTTTTATTTTTAACCTATTTAAAAAATTAAATAAAAAAATAAAAGGAAAATTATTTTCCTTATTCAGACTGTTCTTCTTCGCCACCCTTCAATCCCTTACGAGATCTGATGTTGCCGATTATCTTTCCTTGCAATTCTTCAGGCAATTTTTCGAATGTCTGATCTAATACAAAGAAATTTCCTCGTCCTTCAGTAGCTGATCTCAAGTCAGATGATAATCCAAACATTTCACCGACAGGAAGTTTGCCTTTAACAGCGATATGTGCTCCTTCTTGTTGCATGTCTAGTAATTGTCCTCTCTTACTGCTAATCAACTTACTAATCTCTCCCATGAATTCCACAGGTGCATCGAATTGCAATACTTGTACAGGTTCAAACATTAATGGATTAGCCTGCATCATTGCGCCTCTTATACCTTCTCTAACAGCAGGATATACTTGTGCTGGTCCTCTGTGAATTGCATCTTCGTGTAATTTAACATCGTCTAAGATTACTTTAACACCGATACATGGTTCTTTTGCAAGTGGTCCTTTAGTCATAACATCTTCAAACATATCAGCAACTAATTCTATTACTTCACCGATGTGTACGATTCCTCTAGTTCCATCGACTAGCATACTACCATTGAATACGTCTCTAACTTTTCTTGATTCTTTAGTATCCATACCTGCAGCTTCAAGTTCAGCCCACAAATCTTGAGTACTTTTCTTTACTCTTCCACTAGGAATTTTTCCTGCCTTAATTGAATCTTTCAATTCTTGGCTTAATGGCTCGACAGTAAAGTAGAACTTGTTGTGTTTGTTAGGTGATTTACCTTCGAATGATCCAGGACTTCTCTTAGTTATAGCTTCTCTATAAACTACGATTGGTGGAGAAGATTGAATTTCAACACCCTTTTCAGTTCTGATTCTATTCTCGATAATCTCTAAGTGCAATTCTCCCATACCGCTCATCAAGTGTTCACCTGTTTCCTGATTAATTTGAATTACTATTGATGGGTCTTCTTTGGATACTTGAATTAATACTTCAACTAATTTTGGTAAGTCTCCAGGTCTTTTTGCTTCAATTGCTTTAGTCATTACTGGTTCGAAAATGTGTGTTATTTGTTCGAATGGATCCATCTCTCCGAATGAAACTGTTTCACCAGGATATGCTCCTCTTAATCCAGATACACCAATGATGTTACCGACTGGAACATTATCTACAATTTCTCTTTTAGCTCCATTATAGATGTATACTTGTTGGATTCTAACATCAGCCTTAGCTCTGTTTAAATGAACAGTTTCTCCTCTACGCATAGTTCCGCTGAACATTCTACCTGCACAGATTTCTCCTGCCTGCGGGTCGATTGTCATCTTAGTTACAACAAACGCTAATGGTCCTTTAGGATCAGCATGCATTAATGACTGACCGATTGGAGAATCAACATCGCCGTGCCAAATCTTTGGAATTCTATATGTTTGAGCTTTTACTGGACTTGGATGGTGTTTAATTACAGCATCTAATATAACTTCATGAAGTGGTGCAAGATTTTTCAAATCTTTCCATTTATCTTCTTCATATGCTTCAATTATTGTCTTGAATGTTAATCCTTTCTTCTTCATGTATGGAACGCTCATTGCCCAATTATGGAATGCTGATCCAAAACATACTGAACCATCAAGTACATTAACTTGCCATTGTGGTCCCATATCAGGTGATATTTCAATAATTAATTTGTTAACATGATTAATTATTTTCATGAATCTTTCTTGCATTGCTTCTGGAGTTAATTTTACTTCTTTAATTAATCTATCAACTTTATTGATAAATAATATTGGTTTAACTCTTTCTCTTAATGCTTGCTTCAAAACTGTTTCAGTTTGAGGCATGATTCCTTCAACAGCGCAACATAATACAATTGCTCCATCTACTGCTCTCATTGCTCTTGTTACGTCTCCACCGAAATCAACGTGTCCGGGAGTATCAATTAAATTGATTAAATATTCTCCACCGTCTGATTCGTGTACCATAGATACGTTTGCAGCATCGATTGTGATGCCTCTAGCTTTTTCATCTTCGTGAAAATCTAAGACACATGCTTTTCCAGCTAATTCTTGGGACATCATTCCAGCGCCGAATAATAAATTGTCTGAGAATGTTGTTTTACCGTGATCAATATGTGCACATGTAGCAATATTTCTAATGTGATCTGGCGTATTCATAAGACGCATTACTCTATCAACCATTTTCTCTCCCATAATATTTTTGCATGAGCGAACTCGTGCAACCTCCGTGTTTTTTGTTTGTAAATAGTAATTAATATTATATGATTAGTATAACATTATACTTTATCTAAATATATATTAAATATAAAAATATTAATTAAAAAAATTAAAATGTGTGTATCTCATGCACTGTCTTATATGTATGCAATTCTTCGTCTGTGAACCATAGCTTTACTTCATAAGATGCTTCTTCATAATTGCCTGAAGCATGTATTAGATTTCTTACAGCTACACCCTTACCATCAGTTGATTCGTATGAGTGATGTGCAAAATCTCCTCTTATAGTTCCTGGTAGAGCTGACTTTGGTTCAGTACTTCCGACTATCTTTCTGACATTTTCAACAGCATTTACGCCTTCAAGACATAATGCCATTACTGGTCCTTCAGTCATGAATTTTAGTAAATTCTTGAGTACTGTTTCACCACGTCTTTGTGCGATATCGAAGTAATGTTTTTTACCAAACTCTTCAGTAATCCAAACCATTTTTGCACCAACAATTTTCAAACCTACATCTTCAAATCGTTGTATTATTCTTCCCATAAGACCACGTTGTACACCATCTGGTTTTATTAAGATTAATGTACGTTGCATTATTGGATCTTTTGATTTTTCTTTAGCGTCTGCCATGTTTTCACTTCTGCTTTGCGTCTTTCTTTTCAACAGCGTTGTTGACCCATTTTTGCTCTCTTGGAATTCTTCCTAACTTTATCAAGTTCTTTTCACACTTGCTTGAGCAAAAGTAAAGTATCTGTCCTGACACTTTTACATACATTGTACCTGTACCTTTCGGCAACTCGTTATTACAAAATGAGCATTTAACCATTTTTTTTCACCTTAGTGTTTGTTATTATTTATGAACTCACGTTTTCGTGACGTTCATCAGTTTTGATAAACCTTTTTCTAAAAGGTTTACTGATTTCCACGACCCATTTTATTTAATGGTCTTGCTTCTAATTCTGTTTCTCTAAGCATTAATGTATCGCCAACCTGTACTGGTCCTCGAACATTTCTACGCATAGTTTTATTTTTATCTCTACCATCAAGTATTTTTACTCTAACTTGTGTAGCTTCTCCTCTTGTTCCAGTTCGTCCAACAACCTCTTCAACCTTTGCAGGAACTCCTTGTGTAAAACTTACACTGCCCTTCTGCTCGACTGGCTGTACTGGTGCGTTGTCGAATTTCATACCTTTTGATTTTTCGGCCATTTTTAACCTCTAATTTAATCCTTTAATAAACCCTTAGCGTCGCCTGCGTCCATTATTGCGACAGCTGCTGTTGGTTTTGTTAATCCTGCTGCTGCTCCTAGTTCTTCTTTACTTGGAACTTCTATACATAATACTCCTTTCTCTTTTGCGAGTAATGGGATGTGCATTATAATTTCTTTAGGTGTAACGTCTGCAGCATAAACTATTGCTTTTGCTGTTCCTCTTTCAACCATCTTAGTTGCTTCATTAGTTCCTTTCTTTATTCTTCCAGTTTTACGTGCTACTTCTACAAGTTCGTATCCTCTATGATCTGCCATTTTTTATTCCTCCAAAACTTTTCTCAAAGAATAATATATTATACTATCCTTCGTTGGTATTACTTAGAATGATAATACCTCTCTCAGCTCCGTAGAGCCTCATCAATCATCGGTAAGATATAGGAATAATTAATGTTTTATAAATGTTTTGGCAAAAAAATAGTAATGTAACTGTATAGTGATTACATTGATAAAATTTATAAATACTTATGTATTAGGGTATTTAATGGATGAATTAAGATATGAAAAATCAAAACCTAGAACCGCTAAAAAGATAACCTTAGATTGTTTAACAGGTGTAGGTGAAATTGTAGCAGGAACTGCATTAGGATATCTTTCGATTAAATATGGCGCCAGTGTTGTTGATTATTTGTCTCATATGGATAAAGTAGGTGCGTTATTGTCTATATTTGCTTCAACAGTTCCAGTAGGTGCGGTATTTCTTCCAGTAGACGGAGTTGCAACAATATTCAATTATAAATTAAAAGATGAGTCTAAAACTTATTCTACTATTGATACAAAATTAGATTAACGAAAATAATTTTTAAGAAATAAAGAAAATTATTAAAAAATAACTTCTATCTTACAAGCATTATTAATATTGCAATCAATCCGACTATTGCCACGATTGCTACAATGTATTGACTTGCTTTATCGTCATCAATTTTTGCAAATTGAAAACCTTTTAGACCAGTAAATGCTGATTTTACATGAGCATGCATTTTTGCAAAATGCTTGACTGGAGCTTTTTTTGGAACTATCTTAGGTTTATGATTGCCGTTGTGTAATGCTATTAAGTATGATGCGACTATTGATAATATTACTATCGATACAACGAAGTATATCAAAACTAATCCTGATAAGAAGTGTCCTTGTGCCACAGGCTGTGCTACTGTAATGGTATCATTTACCGCCATTCCGCTGATTCCTCTTCCGATAGAAAAGAATGCAGGAATTAACGCTACTGCTAATATTACCAAAACTAGATTTTTATTCATTTAACTCACCTATTTTAATGTTATTTTAGTATTAATGTATTATCTTATTAATAACTTTTACTATTTTTTATATCTGATTTACTTTTCACGACTGATTATTTATGCTTCGTATTGTTCTTGAAATATTTATTTCCGCCTTTTCCATAAGTGTTAGTGTAGTTGCCGTTCGTTCTAGTATATCCTTGTAATTTATAATTTGTAGTTGTATCTTGAGGAACAAACCACTTTCTTCTTTTCTCTTTAGTTATTGGTTGTAATGGTTCTATCTCTTCTCTTACAGGAGTATCTGCTGTTGCTGGAGGAATTACTGGTGGAGTTGTTATTGGAACTAAGACAACTGTCTTACTATCCTCTGTCATGATTACATGTGCTGTTCTAAGATGAGCCATAGGTGCTATAATATTTTTCTCATATCCTGCTTTATCGTTTTCTTTATAGATTAAGATTTGACTGTGGAATCTCATTCTCTCTTTTTCATTTTTGTTACGAATCTTTTCAGCATCTATTGGAATATATTTTCCAGAGAACTTGCTTGCTAGATAATCATTAAGATTTTTACATACCACATTTACTGAATCGTCATCATAATTAATTTGTGAAGATAAATGCATACTATCAATATTTGTAATCGTTATCATACTATCTTTTTGATGTACTATTGCTAGTGCTTCTATAACTCTTTGTTTCATAACTTCGGCTCTTGCGATGCCTAATTTATTTACATTTAATGTAGAGTCTCCTGCTATATCAGTACCTCCAATTATTTGTATATTTTTTCCATCAATAGTAATTTGCATATTTGCTTTTTGACCGTGAGTTTTCTCTTGAGCATCTTTTCTTGTTTTTTGTGTTAAGTCTAATACTGCTTTAACAACAGTACTTACAACATCGTCTTTACTATATACGCTACCTTCTTTATTATCAAAATGTGTACTAAAATGATATGTGGTTTTTTCGTTAAATCCGTCTTTAGAATCCAAAGTACTTTGTGATACCATAGGAATTGCATTAAGTTTTGTTGAATTGAATGCACTTGCGGTAGAACCAATCATATTAAATGCCATTGTTCCTGCCATTATATATCCGAATATCTTTTTTCTAAACCAATCAAGGGCAGTACCTGTCTTTGCAGGTTTTGCAGATGAAGGACCTTCTGAGTGTATTCTTGAGTCGTCACTTACTATTTTTTTAGATAAATCTGGTGCAGATGGTGGTGGCGTAGAATTTACTTTAATTCCTGGAGCAGTTGTATTCTTTGTATTAGTAGGTTTATTGGTTATAGGTATTTGAATAGGTTTTTTTGAACGTAATCTTGATTCTTCATCTATTAAACTTTTTGTAACATAGGTGCCTATCCTTTTCTCATTCATCATAGCTTTAGTATCGTCACTTAATGTTTCTGTCAATAAATATTGACATGTAGCGATTGTACCTGCAGATAAATTTCCTATCTGTGGTGATATTCTTTTCGCATCGTCTTCTATTGCTATTAATTTCTTAATGTCTTCATCTAATGCTCTTAACTCTTCCATTTTTGACATTTGTAGGAGCAATGTTTCTCTGATTATTGCTTCCGAAGATTCTGTTCGAGTTTTTGCAAGAGTACTTAACATGCTAAATTGACTTTTGAATTTTTCTATATTGTTTAGTATTATGCTCGCTTCTTCATCGGAAAGAATTTTCTTTTTTTTCAACTCTTCAAAATATTTCTCAAGATATCTGATTTGATTCATTAATACTAATGATCGTCCATTTAGTTGTCTTTTTATTTTTGCTCGTCCTTCCATTGCAACAACTAGATCTGTGGATGTATTAGTTGGCGCAACTTTCATTTGCTGAATTTGACGAGACATTTCAATTGTGTGTATTAACATTTTATCATATTCTGCGTTTATTTCTCCCATAAGACTAATTATTTTATCTCTTGCTTTCCCGCTTATTACAACATTTTTCAAGCTTTCTTCTAATTTAAGTCTATAATGTTCTAGTAACATCATCGGTCGTCTTATATCATAAAGAACACTTAAGTGTTCATTTGCAACCAACTCTTGTGAAAGCGTGATTACTTTTTCTATATCAATGATTTCTTTTTTTAATTGATTCTCGTATTGTTTTGTATTTTTTTTAATTTCATCGTCAATTTCGAGAATTTTTTCTTTGCTAGAAGTATCTAAAACTTTTTTTAATTTCAAAACATTTGCAGCGTAACCTTTTCTGAAAGTATCTATTTGATTTTCATCCGATTGATAGTTCTCAATTTCTCTTGCTATTCTATCATCGGTATTGGCAATGGCATCAGCGTTTACTGTTTTATCCGCGAGAAATGCATTCTTTGTGAATCCTGTTTTAATTCTCCATAAGAACTTACTCATGTTTCTGCCTCGTGTTCATCTCTTTGTTATGATTGTTGATTGGTTTACTTTAACACTATTTGGTCTTTGTTGTATAATCCTGAATAAACTTCGATTAGAACAGGATATGCTTGTGTGATAAATAATTTTCTCTCTTGATGATTTTGTGGATCCATTCTGACTATTTGTCTGACTTTTGCTTGCTCTTCTGTGGTTAATATTAACTCCGTATTTGTCGGAGTAAATCCTATATCTACCATTATACCCTTTATATTTTTTACATTCTGTTGTAATTTGATTTCGTCTACGGTTTCTATAACGTCTTTGCTATTTTTGACTTCTTGTATTAATGCATTGAAAGCTTTTGCTCGGTTTAGCGAGTGAGATATGCGTTCTAATGCACGTACTGCTTCATCTAGTTTGTTCTTCTTTGAGTGTATGTCTTTGTCTTCCAACTTAATACATTTATCTGCGCTTGGTTTTAGTTGTATTTTTAATTTTGGACCTATTGGGCTATCGTTTCTATTTATTAACTCTTCTTCTACTTTGCCGCCAAAATCTGTTATTATTTCAGTTGTATCCTTTTCTTTTGTTTCAATATCTTTTAGCATGTCTTCTACTTCTTTAATTATTATTTTTGCTTTTGATGCTTTTTTTATTAATGCTTCAGGGCTTATTGATTTTCCAAACATTTTAGTCTCTTAGTTGTATTTTGATTACTATATCTGTTGTTAATTTCAATTATACTTATTTATTCTTCTGTAATACTGCTTGATGATTTATGTGTTGACAATTCTCGCATTGTACGGGAAACGTGTCTGCAAATAATACTGTGTTGCATGATTCGCATGTGAAACCGTATACTTCATCAGGTATAGAAAGATCGAATAACATCGGATCAATTGGTACTTGTTTATTTTGAGATGCTTTTGGTTTATTTTGATTGACTGTTTCAAGAATACCTTCTGCAAGACAGCCTAGACAAATGTTTAATTCACCCTTTGCATAGCTACACGTAAACACGGCTGTATCTTCAGAGCCACATCCACATAAATTACAGTTTTTGAAAGCTTGCATAGGCAACCAGTATACTAATAACTACACTAATATATAAATGTTTTGTTGTTATAGGTTGGTGATGAAAAGTTACCAATAAACTTTATATAATCCACATAGAATTAGTAAACCATGCTTTTAATCGGAATTATCATAGCGTTCATTGTATTAATTATTGCTTCTATAACTGATCTAAAAAGTAGAGAAGTACCTGATTACCTTTCTTACGGATTAATTTTTATTGCATTTGCGATAGCCATATTAGACGCTGTGATAGAATGGAATTATATCCTTTTTATGCAATCAGCGATGGGTTTTATTGTCGGATTAATTATTGCCTACTCAATGTTTTATCTAGGACAATGGGGCGGTGGAGATAGCAAATTAATAATGGGTCTTGGAGCAATAATCGGTTTTAATGTGTTTTCAATATTTGGAAAAAACAATTTTTGGTTGCTAATATTAATAGCAGGGATTGTATTTTTTGGAGCAGTATATGGTCTTGTATGGAGTATATTTTTAGCAATAAAAAATCGAAAAATCTTTATGAAAAATATGGCTATCTGGTTGCAGAAACGTGAATTTGTGATAGCAAGATGGATATTATATGTGGTGATTGTATTAGCTGTCATAGCAATATTTACAATAGTTCCTAAAGACTTTAGAATAATGTTGATAACGTTTGTCGTAATGTTTTATATGATATTTTATATATGGTTATTCGTTAAAGTAATCGAAGAAACATGCATGGTAAAAGAAGTTCTTGTAAGCAAATTAACAGAGGGCGACTGGATATTTAAAGACGTATATATTGGCAAAAAATTCATAACAGGTCCAAAAGATTTAGGAGTTTCACGAGAACAAATCGCTTTGCTTAAGAAATATTCTGCAAAAGGAAAAATCAAAACTGTCACAATAAAAGAAGGTATACCCTTTATACCTGCGTTCTTACTTGCATATGTTGCAACAATTATGCTTTATTTTATGGGTGTGTTCTAGATTAGTCTTATTCCCCTTCCCCAAAAAATACCAACATTTATAATCTAATACCTTTTTCCAGTAGTAGGAGGTTATCTCATGAACGGATTCAATCGAGGCGGAAATAGTGGCGGCGGATTTAGACGCGATTTCGGCCCTAGGGAAATGCATAAAGCAACGTGTTCTGAATGTGGTAATGAATGTGAAGTACCATTCAAGCCAACTGACGGAAAACCAGTTTTTTGCAAGGATTGCTATAAGAAAAAGAAGGGTTATTAATTACAATTAATACTATCTATAATAATATATAGCTCATTTTATTTTTTTACTAATTTTTTTCAAATTCTAGAATGTTATTGGTCTACGTCTACAATTTATTACTACGAAGTAAAATATATAAACGATACGTCTTTCCTTTCCATATGTTTGAAGCGGAATTTTCTAATTGGAAAGATGGCAATTTTATCTTGAAAACCAACAGGGTTTATGTTTCAAATCTTGAAATGGCTCGAGAAAATTTTCAAATTATGATGGAGAATTCCGGTTCTATATTAAAAAATACTTTTGAAAATTATTATACTAAAACTAAAGGTGAGAATTTTCTTAAATCGGAATACTATAATATGTGGCGATTCGAAGATTTATTCTTCCTTAAAGGAAATTTAATAACTTTTTTTGGTGTTACTAATTACAATTCTGATTGTATGTGTAAACCTTATTCTACTGCAAGTTATAATAATGGTGGACTCTTAGTAGGCTTAGATGAGTTTTGTGATTCGTTAGAACATTCTAATTTTGATAGAAATTTCGGGATTAAAGGAAGAGATGCTTCTCCGTCTGATTCTGGTTATTTAAGACTTAAGATAGAGGGTTATTCACATCTGAAACCTACCAATTCAAATATATATAAGATAACTCATATTCCAAAATCGCCCAATGTGTCTTTGATGTTGGTCGATAAATTAAGAGAATAATCTTTCCGAATATTATTTTATTTCTATGGTATTCTTTCGAACATTTGATGATAGAAGTTTGTCTTTTTATCTTCAGAATCATTGTCATCTGGTCTATTATCATCTTCATCATCTATTACTCGTCTCATATGAGGTTTTTGTTCAGGTTTTGATTCGAGTGTTTCTGCAATTTCTTTTTTCTCTTCAATAATCTGTGGTTCAGGTTGACTCATGCCTTCGCCTATAATTCTTTGTACACTATCGAGTGCTTCTGGAGATGCTTGTTTTAATGTCCAATCAAGTTTTAAATTATCGTCTGTTCTTCTAGGCAAAATATCTACCGCAAAGTGTGGTATTTTTTGTCCTGCAGGTACACCATTATTTATTATGATGTTTGTTCCATGAACTTTTAATGCTTCAAAAAGTATCATTGAAATTTTATTTGCGGCACTAATCATGTGTGCTATTTCTTCGTCGGAAGCTTGTTCCATGATTATATGATGTTTTTTAGAAAAAATTTGGATGTGTCCGTTTACAGATGGCTCTACTGCGAGCATTATAGTAATATTATCATTCTCAAAAAGAATGTTTCTTTCAAATTTTCTGTCGCATATGATGCAGTCCATATTTTTTATCCGCCGAATAGTTTAGCTATATCGTCTAAATCTACCTTGCTACTGTTAGTTTTCTTTTCTTCTTTTTTTACTGGAACTTTCTCTTTCTTCTCGATATGTTTTTGTTCAGATTCGTGTTTTGTTTCTATTTCTTCTTTCTCTGTCTCCTCTATTTCTTCCTCAATTGGTTTTTTCTTCTCAGTAAATTCTGCTTCTTTCACAATTTTTCTTTTAATACCGTACATTTGATTAATATAAGGCGATAAATCATTTCTTAATTTCATTATTTGTTCATCACTCATCTCGTAATTTGGTAATTTTACTAATCCATCATTTTCTCGACGAGGAAACACGTGAATTAGAACGTGCGGTGCCTTTTGTCCTGCGGCAACACCATTGGCAACAAATATTGTTGTTCCCTTGCATTGCAAACTTTTCAATAATGTATTTGACATCAATTTTACATTCTTAAAAACTTTGGCTAGAACATCGTCAGGAATGTGCGGCATAATCATGTAATGCTTTTTTGGATAGACGAGAATGTGTCCTTCAGAAGCAGGATTAATATCTAGAATACATATAGTATCTGCATCTTCATGAATTATTTTTGCCGGAATTTCTTTATTTGCAATTTTACAAAATATACAATTCTGCCTCTGTAATTCTGCAATCTCTTCAGCAGACATATTCTTCATATCATCTTCAGTGATTTCTTTTTCAGGCATAACTCTATTTAGAAATCAAGAATATATAAAGATTGCTATGATACTATATCCTTATACCTTGTGGTATTGCTTTGTCTCCTAAACCCATATCTCTTTGCCAAATCTTGTATAATTCTGGAAGATTTGTATAGTAGTCGCTCGTGTATTTTGGAGAGTGATTGAGAAAATTTAATTCCATACATTTAATGTTCGGACTGTTAAAATTATTTATGTATGGTACGGCATCTTTTATTAAATCTTCGACAGGAAGCCAGTATGTCGTATCTGCTAATTTTCTGGCATACATCTCGTTATCTGCTAATACTGTACTTACGTTGAGAAACACACCTCTAACATTTTGATGATTGTCCATTTTTATGTAGTTTCTAATGATATTTTTCGACTTTGAGAAAGATTGCCAAAATAGGACGTATTTGTCGCTTGTGCTACTGTTATTGTCGCTTATACTCCCTATGTTAACTATGTTTAAAGGAATATTTCTTTTTGATGTTTCTTCTATTAACGGCTTGGCCACATTCATGAATGTAGTAACGTTTGTTGCATACACTTCATCATCAATTCCGTCATTATCTTTATCTATATTCGGTTTGCCGAATGGTTCAAATTTATCAATGCCTATAGAATGGATATAGATTATTTTTTCAAGTCCTTCCAAAGATAGTTCTTCGACAAATTGCTTAGTCACATCTGCGTTATACAAATCTAAAGACTGTATATTTGGATGGTTTTTAGTTCTTGATATTCCGATTGTTTTCATATTCTCTTGATTTGAGTAATGCTGTAAAAAATATTTACCGATGCCTCTGGAAGTTCCACTGATTATAATTAGTTTATTATAGTTTATTTTTTCTTCGTTCATTTCAATTACCTCTTTTAATGTTCTTACTTCTAAGTAAAGACTAGAGGTGTTATATTTGTTTGGTTCAATAATAATTAAACCAAAAGGTTTAAAAATACCATTAACCTTTTTAGTTCAATGAGTCTTAATATAACGCTTCCTTTTGGAAAAAAAGATAATGTAAAGAATTTAGTATTTACAATCTTAATCAATGAATATCCTCTAAAAATTATAGAATTAACTAATTTCATCAAGAAACGTTATGGTAGAAGTGTCACATTCCAAGCAGTCAGAAAAGCTATCCTTGAATTAGTAAATGATGGTGTATTAATCAAAAAAGGTAATGGATTTCAAATAAATAAAACTTGGGTAAAAGATGCTAAAGAAACAATCGACAAGTTATATTTGGAACTACATACAGAACAAAAAATTCCTAAAAAATTTGATTCTATAGAAGGCAATGTTTCCGTATTTACTTTTAATTCAGTAGCTGACATGATGAAATTTTGGGAACAAGTAGTCGATGATTGGTTTAAAAATTTCAAGAAAGGAGACTACAACATAAATTGCTGGCAAGGAGCGCATGGGTGGGAAGCTTTAATGTATCCAGATTATGAACGAAAAATAATGACGCAACTAAAACAAAAGGGAATAAAATCATATGCTGTAAGTACGGGAGCCACACCTTTAGATAGAATGACTTGGAAATTTTACAAGAGTATAGGTCTAATCGTTCATATGTATCCCACTACATCAAAAATAGATAGAGAGTATTACGTTGGAACATATGGAGATATAATTATTCAAGCACATTATCCAAAAGAGGTATTAGACGCATTAGATATCTTTTTCAAAAAGAATAAAACTATGGAAGATTTAGATTTATCAGAATTATCACGTATAGCAAATAAGAAAATTTCGGTCAAAATGACCGTCATAAAAAATTTGCAGATGGCAAAACAGATTAACAATTCAACATTATCGCAGATGGATTGAATTTAGTAAGATGAATAATAATCTTTATAAATTATCAATCCGGGTTTGTACTGTCTGTATGTAAGAAGAGAGAGAAGAGGTGGGCTGTTGTTTTTTGATGAGTCCTTAAAGGATGTTTATCTTAGGTTGAATTCTAGTGATAAGGGGCTCGCTACTGATGAAGCTAAAATTCGATTAAAAGAACATGGCTTTAATGAACTTAATCAGGAGAAAAAATTTACTGCACTCACAATTCTCTATAATCAATTCAAGAATTTTCTAGTCATATTACTAATTGTTGCTGCAGGAATTAGTTTTTTTGTTGGTGAACATTTAGAATTTTATGGAATACTCGCAATAATATTATTGACTATAATTTTAGGTTTCATCCAAGAATATCGTGCAGAACAAGCGATGGCGGCATTAGAAAAAATTACTGCACCATACGCTACGGTACATAGAGACGGCAGAGTTTCTAAGATACCTGCAAGAGAACTCGTTCCTGGAGATATTGTGACTGTTTCAGAAGGCGATATTGTTCCAGCTGATATTAGAATAATTATTTCTGACGGACTAGAAGTTGATGAAGCATCGCTTACCGGCGAGAGTGTGCCGTCAAGAAAATATAATGAACCAGTATCTTCGGGAATGACTATTCCTGATCAATCATGTATGGCCTTCAGTGGAACAATAGTTACCAAGGGCGATTGTAAAGGTATTGTAATTTTAACAGGCACTAGAACCGAATTTGGAAAAATTGCCGATACTATTCAACAAATTGATGATACTGCAACGCCACTACAAATAAAATTTGAAAGAATGGCAAAACAGTTAACATTAATAGTATTAGGACTAGTCTTTACTGTATTTGTTATAGGCTTATTTACTCTCGATAAATCTAATATTCAATGGGGTAAATTTATTGCAGGATTATTTATATTCTCTCTAAGTTTAGCAGTTGCTGCTGTGCCTTCAGCACTCGCTGCGATTGTGACGATAAGTCTATCACGTGGTGCAAAAAGATTGGCATCCAAAAATATGATTATAAAAAGATTGCCTGCTGCAGAGAGTCTTGGCGCTGTGACAATAATATGTTCTGATAAGACGGGTACATTGACAAAAAATCAGATGACTATAACTAGAATATTTACTGATAATAAAATATTAGATGTTACAGGAAGTGGATATGTTCCAATAGGCGAATTTTATTGTGCTGAAAAGAAGCTTGAACCTAGCGTCGTAAATCGAATGGATTTACTTTTTAGAATTGGTTATCTATGTAATGATTCTAAACTTGTTAATAATGTTATTGAGAATAAAAGTTCCAGTGAGAATGTTTGGTCAATAATAGGAGATCCAACAGAAGGATCATTACTTGTTCTTGCAAAAAAAGGATTAATTAATGAAAAGTTTATGGAGGAAGATTTTGCTAAAATACAAGAATTACCATTTGATTCGGAAAGAAAATTAATGTCAACAATATATGAAAATTATAATAATGATAAAACTGAAAGTTATATTAAAGGTGCACCAGATTTTGTATTAAACTTGTGTACTAAAATTCTAGTCAATGGTAAAGTTAGGGCTCTAACTAAAAAGGATAGAGATGAGATATTAAAACATAATAATATGTTTGCCGAAGATGCACTCAGAGTATTAGCATTAGCCTATAGAGATGTTTCTAAATTAAAAAAATATACTGTCGAATCTGTAGAAACAGATTTAATATTTGTTGGACTCGTCGGAATGATTGATCCTCCACGTGAAGGTGTAAAAGAAGCAATACAACAATGTGATACTGCTGGAATAAAAGTTATGATGATAACTGGCGATCATCCGACAACTGCAAAGGCAATTGCCAGGCAATTAAATTTATTGCGAGATGGAGATATAGTATTAACAGGTTCGGAACTTGATAAATTATCCGATGCTGAATTAGAGAAACAAATTGATAATATTAGAATAATTGCAAGAGCATTACCGATACAAAAAACAAGAATTGTCGATGCATTACAAAAGAAAGGACATATTGTGGCAATGACTGGAGATGGTGTTAATGATGCTCCTGCGCTAAAGAAAGCAGATGTTGGAATAGCAATGGGTATTACTGGAACAGATGTTAGTAAAGAAGTTGCAAAGACAATACTAGTAGACGATAATTTTGCGACTATTGTAAATGGTATTGCTGAAGGCAGAAATATTTATGATAGGATATTAAAATCAACAAAATATTTGTTAGCATGCAATGTTGGAGAAGTTACAACAGTATTCTTTGCAGTTTTACTCGGTTTTCCTCTTCCATTAATAACTTTACAAATATTATTAATGAATTTATTAACCGACGGATTGCCTGCATTAGGCTTAGGTTCCGAAAAGGCTGAAGAAGATGTTATGAAACATTGTCCAAGAAATCCTAAACATAATCCTCTAACTAAAGAGATGTTGTGGGTAATAGCTATATTTGGAATAGCAATGGGTCTTGGAACACTCTTTGCCTTTAGCTTATTCTATAAGGCTGATTTGAAGGCCGCGCAAACAGTCGCATTCACAACACTTGTAATGTTTGAAATGTTTGCTGTAATGAGTGCTAGAAGTTTTGCACCATTCAAGAGAATGAGTTTATTTAGCAATAAATGGTTGCTTTTAGGAATAGCCGCGTCAGTTCTTATACAATTATTTGTAGTTTATAATCCTTTTATGCAGACTATATTTGGTACAGTTTATTTAGGGTTTAGAGAATGGATTGTAATCCTTGGAATATCTTGCTTCGGATTCATAATGATGGAGATAAGTAAATTATTTGTAAAAGAGCGATATGAGTTTGGAACTCCAAAAGAATTAGCGATACCGAAGATATGATTTCTTTCTATATTTTTTCTATATTTTTTATTTTTCCATATTCTTTATGATCTTTCTGTTTGTTCATATTCTGTTCGTTCATATATTCCACTATTTTTATAAACTAATCATTATTCTTTAATTCAATGGCAAAATTGCTTGATATTGATGAAGCTATTGAAGAAGCAAATGGGATACTCGTAGATGACGCTGAAAGTGGCGTAGATGATTTAGATAGTTCAATACACGTCGTTGATGAAAACAATTCTCATCATCTAGAAAAAATTCCTCGAAACGTCGATGTTAAAAAAAAATTCGAAGATCATTATCGTGAATTATTGGGTGATGATTATGAAAAGTTCATGAATTATTCTTTATCTTATATTAGAAAATGTATACGTGTTAATACATTAAAAGCAAATGTTGTAGATATAAAAAAAAGACTTGAGGAAAGATGGTCTTTGGAATCTATTCCGTGGTGTCCTGAAGGATTTTGGATAACATATAAAGACGGAAAAAGATTTGATATAGGAAATCTTATTGAACATCATCTAGGATATGTTTATGTTCAAGAAGCAGCGTCTATGATTCCTCCAATAGTTTTGAAGCCTGAACCAGGAGAAATGGTTCTAGATATATGTGCGGCTCCAGGAAGTAAGACTACTCAAATAGCGATGTATATGCAAAATTCTGGAATACTTGTTGCTAATGATATATCTGGTTCAAGATTGAGAGCACTTGGAATGAATATGCAAAGATGCGGTGTACGTAATGTAGTATTGACGATGATGCAAGAACATCGATTCAAAAGAATTGCTGATTCACATCCAGAATTCCGGTTCGATAAAATATTAGTTGATGCACCATGTTCTGGAACAGGAACTATAAGAAAATCATTGAGAACAATACTCATGTGGAATCCACTCGGAATAACTAAATTAAGTAAAATTCAGAAAAGTTTGATAGAAGTTGCATTTAATATGCTAAAACCAGGTGGTGTCATGGTATATAGTACGTGTACAATTGAACCTGAAGAAAATGAAGTAGTCGTTTCATATTTACTCGAAAAATATCCAAACGCAAAACTTGAAGATATAGATGATAAAAATCTTGGAATAAAAAGAACTCGAGCCATAACAAAATTTCAAGATTTGAAAATAAGACCAGAAGTAGAAAAATGTTTGAGGATACATCCTTATGACAATGATACTGAAGGTTTCTTTGTTGCAAGGATTAGACGCTTGGAATAATTTTCTTAACTAATTATTTCGTGCCACGCTCACATCAACTCTGTATCTAATAGGCTACCGAGCTATTTGTAATCGAGTGGAATTATATGGTTCGCTAGGTGGCACTATTTTCTAAAGAGAGTATATAACACAAAATATATAAATAAGATTCTCTTGGATGGAATATGGTTGAACATAAACATAAAGTTAACAATTCTCTTTTGGCAATACTTGCAATATTTGCAATTTTCTTTATAGTATGGATTACAATAAAGGATAATACTTTTCAGGTAAATACTGCTACAACTGCTTCAAGTGCGTCTACAACTGATGTTGCCGGTCAAGCAACAGATGCAGTTTTGACTCAAGCTGTTCAAGATACTCCTCAAGTTTCAAACTCTGCTATGTGTAAGTTAATAGTTGGGCAAACGACAATATATGATAGTTCTACACTTGCTATAGATCTTGAAAGTGGCGCATCAACATATTATGCAGGATATACTGTATCTGTTCAAGATGTAAACAGCAACGGATGTGTAGTTGGTATAAATGGAAATTCTGATTTTATTGCAATCGGTCAAATACAAAGAATCGGTACATTATATGTGACTGTGAAAGAAGTGTTGCAGTAATCTACACGTGTCTACACGTTATTTATTTTTAACAATTTTTTCGATAGTTTTTTCTCTTGCTATTTTTGGAATGTTATATTTCATCTTGGTTTCTAGAAATATTTTATTACGTTTACATACTACGTTTACATATATGTTATGTTTACATATATTTACCCCATAATTTGTATAGTGTATAGTATACAAATGAATACTTTTAAATATTAGTAGGTTCAAAATACATCTGTCTGATTTGTTTATTAACTTATTTTTATTGGAGGAGGATTTAAATGGAGAATAAAGCGGGATTTTATATTGTTTTTATAGTTGCAATCGTTGGATTAATTGGAGTAACAGCGATGTTTATAGGTAGCGCAGGATTAGGGTTATCATCTAATAATATACTAAAATCTAATAATGTGAATGTGGATAGAGCTGGTGCAGCAATTGCTGGAACAGGATATCTAGCATTAGATTCTTCAGGCAGGAGTATGGAATCGTCTTTTGCTGAAACTTCCTTAAATTGTAAGTGGACTGATTGGCTTAATCGAGATAATCCTTCTGGTACCGGCGATTGGGAAACGAAAGTAGATTTTCCAAATGTATGTGCAACACCATCGGCTATAGAATGTCAAACTCTTGATGGTGTAGATTGGAAAGTTGCAAATCAAACTGGTTATATTTGTAACACGCAAAGTGGTGGCATATGTCAGAATTCTTTAACTAACGATACTTGTCTTGATTACAAAGTCAGATTCTGCTGTACATCTACTATTGGTGCTTCTAGTGGTACTACTCCTACTAATAATCCTACAAACACTTTTGTACCATTTATTATTGGTATTGGAGATGGTGGTCCAAGTTCAGACGTTAATATAGGCGTAAATGTTACAGGACAATTAGTTGC
>Ga0265323_10000011_pt1 | contig 109381 bp, 78 predicted proteins | sample 41225metaG_FD_193580 | JGI IMG/M metagenome (GOLD analysis project Ga0265323, IMG submission 193580) | Rhizosphere microbial communities from Carex aquatilis grown in University of Washington, Seatle, WA, United States - 4-12-25 metaG | ecosystem: Host-associated > Plants > Roots > Rhizosphere...
GTCGTCGCCCCCGAAGCTGCAGAAGCCGTCGTCACCGCAGAAGCCACCGCCACAGCCTGCGTCGGCGCTGCTGTTGCCACCGCGGACGCCACCGCAGCAGCCTGCGTCGGCGCTGCTGTCGTCACGGCAGACGCGATTGCCGCCGCCGAACTCGCCGCCCCTGTCGTCGCCCCCGAAGCTGCAGAAGCCGTCGTCACCGCAGAAGCCACCGCCACAGCGGAAGTGGGCGAAGCAGTCGCGGCGGACGCCGCCACATTCGCAGCCTGGCTCGGGGCAGCCGTCGTCGCTGCCGATGCCACCGCTGCCACGGCAGCAGTCGTTCCACCGCTGGAGGCCACCGACTGCACGGCCGCGGTCGTCACAGCCGATGTGGCCGTGGCCGCAGAAGCAGCCGAGACCGCCGAAGTCGGCGAGTTCACCGCCGCCACAGCCTGGCTAGTAAAACTCGTTGCTTGCGCCGGCATCGCCGTCGTTGCGACCGAGACAACCTGAGTCATGAGGTTCGAGGCGGATGCGGAGGAAATGCCGCCAAGGTTGCTCGAAACCACCGTGGAAACCGCCTGCACCGCAGCCTGCACCACAGCCGCGACTGCCGGGCTCGACGCGGCGGCCTGGGCCAGCGGAATTGGCGGCTGAGGAACGCCACCGGGAGGCGTAATGGAGATCTGGCCGGCTGAAATGCTGTATGTCGCGCCGGTCGGCGTCGTGAATGTCACGTTGTCCGCAGTCGCCGCGATGGAAAAGCCATCATTGCTGACCGAGACCGAATAGGAGGTGCCTCGGGCCGCCGCAACGCCCTTGGGTGTGCGCACACCGTAGTTGTTGATTTAACGCTTGGAAGGATCGATGGTCGAAACGAGGTTTCCGGATTTGAGATTTAGCAGCGCATTCTGTTTGATCACCGTGCCGCCGCTCGTGGTGGTCAGCGACAATCTCTCCATCACTACGATGCTGTTCTCCTTGATCGTCGAAACTGCGCCCGAAAAAGGCTGCACATAGACCTCCGACCCGGTGCCAGTAATGATCGCCGCGCCCTGCGGCACACTATCGCCAACATGGAGGGCAGCGGTCTCGGACTGGCCGGCCAGCTGGACCTTTACCGAACCGGTAAGTTTGAGGACGATGGCTTCGGCAGGATTCTCCGCCGCCATGAGCAATGCGCCGCTCAAGCCAAACAGGGCCGCAGCAGCTAACGTATACAAAGACTTTTTCATTGTGCGATGTGATCAGATTGAAACTGGCGAATTGGATCCATTGAACTCCTACGCAAATCGCGACTTTGGGCAAGTGCAAATATTATTCAATCGGAGGTTTTGCGAAAGGCGTAACATCCGATTTGTCCTGACAACGCCCAATCACCCGCCCTACTTTGGACTGCCCACATGCCGCGCGAACATCGCCATCGCAAATTTCACAGGCCTGCTCCGATCCAGCCCGCGCCTTCGTTCGGGGGGCCGCCGCGGAAATTGTCCGTCCCGATCCATCCCCTCGAAAGGGCCCTGCTTGCGGTGGTGGCAATCCATCTCGTCTTCCTGCCCTGGGCGCTCGGCACGATGCACGTGTGGAGCCAAGAAGTGAGTTTTGGCTTGAGCATTCTGAGTTTCGGTCTGGCGCTGCGCCCGCGTTACTATGCCGAGGATTACACCGACGGACATCCATTCCACCTTCACACGCGTTCGAAACTGCTGCGCTTCCCCATTTTTTGGGTGGGACTGCTCTTCCTTCTCTACATCGCAATCCAGGCACTGAATCCCGCCTGGGAATACATCACGGACGGACGATTCTGGTGGCTGCAAGGCATGTCCTGCATCGACTGGCTGCCTTCCGGCATGCGCACGCCGTTCGAACAGGCGAGTCCCTGGCGCTCGCTGATGATCTACTCGTCCGCCTGGATGACCACATGCGCGCTTTGGATCGGTTTCACACGCCGTCGCCCGCTGCGGATTCTGCTGGTCATCATGGCCGTCAACGGCGCGTTGCTGGCCCTGGTTGGCCTGGTCCAGCGGGCGCTGGGCGCAGAAGAGATCCTGTGGTTCTATCGATCGGCCAGCTCCGATTTTGCGGCCACCTTCATTTCCCGCAATCACGGTGCCGCCTATCTCAACTTGGTGCTCGCGGTTTCGTCCGCCCTGGCAATCTGGTATTATCGACGGCAGCTCCGCCGGGGAGAGTACTCAAGCCCGGCCCTGGTCTTTGGCTTCTTCGCTCTGCTCATCGCCTTGATGGTGCTCTATAGTTACTCCCGCGCGGGCGGCTTCTTGATGATCGGCTTCCTTGCCGTCGCCGTGGGTCTCGTCGGTCGCCGGTTGTTGTTCTCCACCGATCAAGGCCAGTCGCCGCTGGTTGCGACAGTGCTTCTTGTCGTAGTCGTAGCGTTCGCCGGTTATGGGATCTACTCCCTGAAGACTGACAGAATCCGGGACCGCTTGAAGGAGATCAGCAAAGATCTCGATGCAGGCGGAGAATTGCCGCGCTGGGTGGCGGCCACCGCAACATGGGAGATGGCCCATGATCAACTGATTACTGGCTGGGGAGCCGGTAGCTTTCGATTCTATTTTCCCGTCTATCAAGTGCGGCATCCGGCCATCGTGACAGACCTGGGCACCGGCAAGCGCTCACTTTGGGAACACGCTCATGACGACTACCTCGAGATTCTGGCCGAGGTTGGCGCGATCGGATGCAGCATTCTTGCGATTGGCTTCCTGTATTACCTGATCCAGATGACCAGCCTGCGGATTTGGCGCCACCCACCATCAATGGTCCTCGTCCTTGGCTGTCTCGGAACGGCACTCCATGCGACGGTGGATTTCCCCTTCTTCTGCCCTGCAGTCCTGATCACGTGGTGCGCGCTCTGGCCGATACTCACGAAGTGGACTGAACTGGAACAGCAGAAACGCGAAGGCGCCTAGCGCGCCGGACTTCGTCCTCCGCGCCTGTACAAAATGGCTGCGCCATTTTGGAGGAGGCAAGCCGTTGCTCCGCTTCGATTTCCAGGCGAAGTCAATTCGACGCAAAGGTCGGGTCACCGCTTCGCTTCTGGCCGCTCGCAGACCAGCGCTTCAGCGTCCGGGAGTCCTGGAAGACTGCTTCAGCGAGAAATCGTCCACGTCAACCCAGTCGTCGGCAACCTGGTGCTGCACGCGCACGCCGATGCCGGCCCAGCGCGCTCCCGCCGGCGCCACCCCACCCTGCCGCAGCCGGACCCACCCGGTCCATTCCCCCTCCGGCAACCGCGCGAGATTGTACTCCCCTACGTGCCGTTGGGCGGCGTCCAGCCATCCCAACGTCAGCACCACGCTGGTGCCTGGGGCGACTCTGCCCCGCACAAAGACCGCGGCATCGTACGTCCGCCCCGGCTCTGCCTGGACCCACTGGAACATCGCCGCATCAATCGCGCCGGCAACGTGCAACCCGGAAGCACCGCTACGGGCCGCCGAGCCGGCGATCTTCACGATCTGCAGTTGCGCCGGTTCGCATGAACTCGTCCAGCATACCGGCGCGCTGAACCCATAATCCAGGCCAGCAATTCGTCGCCCTGATACCACGAGACCTTCGAGCGAGCCGTCGAGCGCGATCTCGCGCGAGGGAGCTGGGTTTTGGGTTTTGAGTTTTGAGTTTTGGGGTTCGAGTTTTGGGGTTTGAGTTTTGGGGTTTGAGTTTTGAGTTTCAGCTTTCCCGGTTTCCCAGCCTTCAAGCGCCCCCTGCACTCCCGGATCCCCAATAGCGGCCAGCTCCCGTGCCAGGCTCCCCATCCGTTCCGGCGCCACCTGTCGCGTCGTTTCCAGCGCCGCAGCCGTCGCCCCGAAGAGCGGATCATTCCGAAGGAAATCGTCGAGCCGCGTCGAATAGATCGCCAACGGCTTCGTTCGCCCGAGCCAGCGGGCATACACGGTCAGACGCACGCGGCTCCGCAGGTATTCGTCGATCTCCCGTACCGCAGATTCGCCAGTCAGCGTTCCCTGCAACTGGTGCCGCACCAGGTTCGTCCGCGCCTCATTGAAGGCGACAAAACGCTCGGTCAGCGAGAATGCATCGGCAACCAGCGCCACTCGCGACCTGACCTCCGCCGTGCCGGCCGCGCGCGCAGCCTCGTCGAGCAGCCCGCGCAGTTCCAGGCAGACCGCCGGCGGAAACAGACCCGCCTGGCTTTCATCGCGGTAGTATTTGAGCCAATACGGCGGACCCGGCTGCCGCATCCATTGCTCCTCGCAGCGCTCGAAGAACCGCCGCATCGGCACCCCGGCCGACTGGAAGTAGCGGCGGTAGTATTCGTCGAGGAGCTGCGCCTCGGACTGTTCCGGATCCAGCAGCAACTGCGCAACCAGCCAGGACATCGGACCCTCCAGGCCCCAGTTGGGACTCGCCTCGCCGAAATAGTCGGTGAATCCGGTCCGGCGCGCATGGCGGATGTTCTCCGCGATCAGGCGGGTGTGCACGCGCGGAATCAGATAGCCGAAGCCGTCGAGGTAATCGTACATCCCCAGGCGCCGCGCGCCGGACTTCGCCCAACGATCCTGGAGTGTCAGTTCATTCTGCCCGAACGCCGCGTCGTAGCCCTGCGAGCGGTCCGTCGTGAGAAACGGGACAACGTTGGGCGCCACCGGAAACGACGGCGGGTTTTCGCACCAATAGTAGGCCAGACAGCCGAGGAGACGATCGGGCGCCGAAGCGGCGACGCGAGCTGCAGCCCGGTTCATGAAGGTAAACACCAGATTCGAATAATCGGGCCTTCCGCGAAACCAGCGCTGAGGCGTCACCAACGCCGTCGTCGCCGGCGACTCGCCGAAGATCAACCCGTCGTTGACCCCCAGGGAAAACGAAACGTCATCGGGATGCTGTTCTAGCGTTGCGCAGGCCACCGCGGCGGCATGGGCCGCCACATCGGGACTGCCGAGGTCGGGATTCCAATTCACCGCAGCGGGTTCGGGCGCCGGCTGCATCCGCGCACCGTCGACGAACGGAAAGTATTCGGGATGGCTGGCGTAGAGCTCCGGTGGAAACACCCGGCTCAAGTTGTGCATGAACGCCAGCGGACCCGTCTGTCCGTTGCGCCGGGCCCATTCTCCGCCGCCGTTCGGGTTCACACCGGACAGCGTGCGCGTGAGAAACGCCCGCGGCGATGGCGCCGCCGCGTTCGCGCCCGGCTCATGACCCAACGGCCCGGGAATGAACCAGCGCTCCGGCTCGCGAGGTCCTGTCGGCCGCGAGGCGAACCACCAGGTGCCCGCCGCGATCGCGACGAGGGTGGCAGCTGCCAGAATCCGGGGTTTTGTCGACGCCATCGAGAAAAGGAGATGCGTTTCTTTCAGGAGCTCCCATCCAACGCAAGACCGGTGAGCGAACGCGGCTCCTTCTCAATCCCGGCGCGCGGGCCGGCATAGACGATCTCGCCGCCCGACTGCCCCCCGCCCGGCCCGAGGTCGATGATCCAGTCGGCCAGGCGGATCACATCGCGGTTGTGCTCGATGACAACGATCGTGTTGCCTGCGTCGCGCAGTTTGAAAAGCAGATCCATCAGGCGTTGGATGTCGACCCAGTGCAGGCCGGTTGTGGGTTCGTCGAGGATGTACAACGTCTGCCCCTGCTGGCGGCGGCTCAACTCGAGCGAAAGCTTGATGCGCTGGGCCTCCCCTCCCGAGAGGGTCACGGCCGACTGTCCGAGCCGCAGATAGCCCAGGCCGACGGCATCGAGCGTATCCAACTTTTCCATGATTCGCGGGATGTGCCTGAAAAGCTCCATGGCTTCGCGCACCGTCAGGTCGAGCACATCGGCGATGTTTCGCCCGTGAAAACGCACTTCGAGCGTTTCCCGGTTGAAGCGCCGGCCGCCGCAACTCGGACATTCGACGTAGGCATCCGCCAGAAACTGCATGTCGAGGCGGATCTGCCCGTCGCCCTGGCAGCGCTCGCAACGGCCGCCGCGGATATTGAAGCTGAAACGGCTGGCGCGATAGCCCCGCACCTTGGCGAGCGGGCATTTTGCAAACAGATCGCGCAACAGATCGAGGAGTTTGGTGTAGGTGGCCGGGTTCGACCGCGGACTGCGCCCGATGGGCTCCTGGTCCACCCGCACCGTCTTCTCGAAATGCTCCAGGCCGTCGAGTCCGCGGTGTCGCCCGGGCAGGATCTTCGCGCCGTTGAGCTTGCGCGCCGCCGCCGCGCCCAGGATGTCGTTCACCAGAGTGCTCTTTCCCGAACCGGAGACACCCGTCACGCAGGTCAGCAGCCCGACGGGAAACGCCGCATCGATGTTGCGCAGGTTGTGCTCCCGGGCTCCGCGCAGCGTGAGCCAGCGGCCGTCCGGCACGCGGAGATTCGCGTCCCGCGTCACCGACATCGTGTGCGCAAGATAGGGCCCGGTGCGCGAGGCTCCCGCCGGCTGCCGCGCGCACGCGTCCGGCGTCCCTTGAAAGAGCACGTGGCCGCCCTCGGTGCCAGCCCCCGGTCCGAGTTCGACGAGTTCGTCGGCAGCCCGCATCGTCTCCTCGTCGTGCTCGACCACGATCACGGTGTTTCCGCGGTCGCGCAATTCGCGCAGCGTCTCGATCAATTTCCGGTTGTCGTGCGGATGCAGGCCGATGCTGGGCTCGTCGAGCACGTAGATCACTCCGATCAGGCCCATGCCGAGCTGCGTCGCAAGCCGGACCCGCTGCGCCTCACCGCCGCTGAGGGTGGCGTATTCCCGGTCGAGCGTCAGGTAGCCCAGGCCGGTCTCGAGCAGGAAATGCAGGCGCTGTTCGATTCCCGTGACAAGGTCGCGGACCGGCTCGACTCCCGCCAGCGAACGTTGGAGATCGAGCGCGAAGGCGTGCGCCCCGGCAACATCCATTGAGAAGAACTCCGTGATTCCGACACCCTTCTCCCGGTAGGATGCAACCGCCAGCTTCACCGCCGCCGCCCGCGGGCTGAGCCGCGCGCCATGGCAGAGCGGGCATTCGGAGCTCTCCTGAAACGTGGTCAGCCGCGCGCGAAACCCATCGCTGCGCGTCTCCCTCCAGCTCTGGTCCAAAAGCGCGAGCACCCCGGCGAACTGCATGAGTTTCGGCTGCCGCATCCGGCGCAGGCGGAAACTGAAAAGCCGCTCCCCCGCCCCGTGCAGCAGCGTGTGGCGGACGTCCTCAGGCAGCTCACGCCACGGTACCTCCGGATCGAACGGCAGCTGTTCCGCCAGCTGCTTGAGAATCGCATTGTGTTTGATGATCAGGTTCTTTCCGCCGATCCGCCACGGTTTGAGTGCGCCGCCCCGGACGGACTTTTCGGGATCGGGCACGACGAGCCCGGCGCTGAACGTCATCTGCCGCCCGAGTCCCCCGCATGCGGAGCAAGCGCCCTCCTGATGGTTGAATGAGAAGTGCCTTGGTGTGAGCCGGTCGTAGACCGTTCCGCAGACGACACAGCTCAGGCTCTGGCTGAGCGCGATCTCCCGCCACGGTCCATCTGGAGTCGCCTGGGCAAGCACGACCGCGCGGTCCTGGCCCTCGCGGAACGCAAGTTCGAGCGAGTCGGCGAGCCGGCTTCGCTGATCCGGCGACGCGACGAGGCGGTCAATCACGAGGTCGACCGCCAGCTCGCGGGAACCCGGCGGCAGCAGATGCGGATCGTCGAGCGCCTTGATCTCCCCGGCAATCCGGATGCGCTGAAAACCTCGCTGCCGCAGACCCGCAATTTCATCGCGGAGCACGGCCGGCTTGGCGCGCATCCATGGCGCGAGAAGCACGATCCGCTCCCCCTGGGCTTCGTTCAACACACGCGCAACGCAGTCATCCAGAGAATGCGGCTCGATCCGGCCGCCGTCCTTCGGACAGAACTGGGCGCCCTGCAACGCCCAAAGCAGTCGGGCATAGTCGGCCAGCTCGGTGACGGTCGCCACGGTCGTGCGCGGCGAGCCGCCGCCGGTCCGCTGCTCGATCGCAAGCACCGGCGAGAGTCCATGAATGAAATCGACGTCGGGCCGCCGCAGTTGCTCCAGCACCTGCCGCGCCTCCGTGGAGAGGCTCTCCATGTATTTGCGATAGCCCTCGGCATACAGGGTATCGAAGACCAGCGACGACTTGCCGGATCCGCTCGGACCGGTGACCACGACCAGCTTTCCACGCGGCAAACGGAGATCGAGATTCTTCAGGTTGTGCTCCCGGGCACCCTTGATGTGAATCTGCGGCGCTGCTTCCATGGCGCCATCACCTCACGATTTTGGCCGGCGCGTCAAAGCGGGAATCCGTTTTAATTCTTGCCGTCACAATGGAAACTCCGCTTTATCCCGTCCGTTTGAGCTCCGCCCCGGGTCAAAAACCTGAACTCCAAACCCCGACCTCCCTGTGCGGAGGTTTTCATTGTCTATACCCAAATCCATGAAACCTCTCTCTCCTCGATCCACATCATTCTGGAGACGGCACGGAATCGCTCTGTCCGTGGTTGCAGCTCTATTCCTATCGGGGACGGTCTCCGTCCATGCCTTCGTTTTTGCGCTCGGCGACGTGAATGGCAGTTTCGACACCACCCTTTCGATTGGCGTGCTTTCGAGGCTGAATTACCCCGATCCCGCCCTCTACGGCATCACAAACACGTTTCGAGGGGTCCAGGGCCGCGCCTATTCCGTCAACGGCGACGACGGCGACCTGAACTATAATCGCGGTGTCGTCTCGGAGATGTTCAAGGTAACGCATGACCTGGAGCTCAAGTGGAACAATTTCGGCGCCTTCGTCCGCGGTTACTATTTCTACGATCCGAAGAACGATAGCGGCATCAAGCCGCATACGCCGCTCACCCACCTCGCACGGGAGCGGGTCGGCTCCGATGCGGTGATGCTCGACAATTACCTGACGGGAAAATTTGAGATCGGCTCGATGCCGCTGACGCTGCGGGCGGGCCGCCAGGTGATCAGCTGGGGTGAGAGCACCTTCATACCCAATGGAATCAATGTGATCAATCCGGTCGACGTTGCGCGCCTGCGGTCCCCCGGGTCCGAACTGCGCGAGGCCCTGCTGCCCGTCTACGCGGTCGACGCCTCCCTTGGAATCACGGACAAGCTCTCGCTCGAGGTCGTCAGCCTTCTCGAATTCCGCCGCACCGAGATCGATCCGGACGGCACCTATTTCAGCACGAATGACTTTGCCAGCCGGAGCGGCCAGAACGTCATGCTCGGCTTCGGCGCGCTCGCCGACAACCAGTCCCTCGGCGCCATTCCGCGGGCCAAGGACCACGAAGCCCCCAACTACGGCCAGTGGGGAGCGTCCATGCATTACCTGGCAAGCGGCCTCAAGAACACCGAGTTCGGCTTGTACTATCTCAACTACAGCAGCCGCCTGCCAGTGATCAGCGCCGTCACGCCGACGGCCGGGATCGATCCCGTCTTCGTGCAGACGTACGCCTCCAACCTTGCCTCGACGTCCCTGGCGCCGGGCATGATTGCCAATGGCTATCCGGCCGCGGGTGTGCCCGCGGCCCTCACGACGCTGCTGGGCGCCGCGTTCACCAATACGCCCATCGGATCCCTCCCGGCCAGCCTGCAGCCATTCTATCCATCGGCCCAGGCCATCGCCGCCGGCGCCGGAAAGGTCGGACTGCTGACCGCCGCCGGCACGGGACGCTACTTCGTCGAGTATCCAAAAGGCATCGACATGTTCGGCGCCAGTTTCAACACCGACGTTGGCACAACTGGGATCTCCCTGCAGGGCGAGGTTTCCTACAAGAAGAACGTGCCCCTCCAGGTCGACGATGTCGAACTGCTCTTCGCCACCCTGTCGGCGCTGGACAGCCCCGGCGGCTCGGTCTTCGGCGCCAACAACCAGATCGGCAGCTTTTCAAAGCAATATAGCACCTACATCTCCGGCTACCGCCGCCTCGATGTCTGGCAGGCGCAGGCGACAGCAACCAAGGTGTTCGGCCCGATGCTCGGCGCCAACCAGCTGACCGTCGTGGCCGAAGTCGGCGCCACAGTAGTTCCGGATCTGCCGGACAAGAGCGTGCTCCGTTTTGACGGTTCCGGCACCTCGACCGCGGGCAGCACCGCGGAGATGGTCAACACCGGGAACGGCACGACCCCCGCCACAGACATCAGTGCATTCCCGGACGAACTTTCCTGGGGTTATCAGGTGGTGGGAAAGCTCGATTACAACAATCTGTTTGCCGGAATCAACGTCTCCCCGTCCGTGGGGTTCGCACACGATGTCAACGGGAACACGCCGCTTCCGCTGGGCAATTTCGTGCACAACCGGAGAACGCTGACCGTTGGGGCGGACTTCACCCTTCAGAACAAGTGGGGACTCGAGTTGCGCTACGTGAATTATTTCGGCGGGGGCCCCGCGAACCTTCTCTCGGATCGTGACTATGTGTCCGCGACGCTGAAGTACTCGTTTTGAAGCCGCACCGGAACAACACGCAGATCCTATCCTTTAACCCCGACTCTCCTTTTCCCATGCGCCTATCGCCACTCGCTCTCGCAGCCCTGCTCGCCTCCGCTTCCACTTCGTTTGCCGCCGCAACCGCCGACCAGGCCGCACGGCTCGGCAACGACCTGACGCCCCTCGGCGCCGAGCGCGCCGGAAATGCCGCCGGCACAATTCCGGCGTGGACCGGTGGAATCACCCAGCCGCCGGCCGGCTACACCGTCGGCATGCATCACCCGGACCCGTTTGCGGGCGACCAGACACTCTACGTGGTCACGCCCGCCAATCTCGACCAATACCGGAGCAAACTCACCGCCGGCTCGATCGCCCTATTGCAGGCCTACGCGGACTACAAACTGCCTGTCTATCCCACACGCCGCAGCGCGGCGGTCCCTCAAAGTGTCTACGACGCAACGAAGGCCTGCGCCACACAGGCAAGTCTTGTCCGCGACGGCGCCGCAGTCGAAGGTGCGATCGGATGCATCCCGTTTCCCATTCCGCAAAACGGCATGGAAGTGATGTGGAATCACCTGCTGCGCTATCGCGGCGTGGTCGCCGAGCGGCGGATCGCCCAGGCATCTCCGACCCGCGGCGGTTCGTACACGCTCGTCGATTTCGACGAGGAGTTCCTCTTCAACTACTATCTGCCGGGCATGACGGCCGAAAAACTTGGCAACACCGTATTCTATTTTAAGCAGGAAGTGAAGGGACCGCCGCGGCTCGCCGGTCAGATTCTGCTCGTCCGGGAAACCATCGACCAGATCAAGGAGCCCCGCAACGCGTGGGTCTATAATCCCGGTCAGCGCCGGGTCCGCCGCGCGCCCCAGATCGCCTACGACAATCCCGGCACCGCGTCCGACGGCATGCGGACCAGCGACCAGCTCGACATGTTCAACGGCGCCCTCGACCGCTACACGTGGGAACTCGTCGGCAAGCGGGAGATGATCGTGCCCTACAATTCCTACAAGCTCCATTCCGACCAGGTGAAATACGCCGACATCCTCAAGCCGCTCCATATCAACCAGGATCTCACCCGCTATGAGCTCCATCGGGTCTGGGTGGTCGAGGCCAAGCTCAAGCCCGGAACCAGCCACATCTATCCGCGACGCACATTTTACATCGACGAAGACTCGTGGCAGGTGCTCGCCGTCGACCAGTACGACTCCCACGGCCAGCTCTGGCGCGTGTCCGAGGCGCATTGCATCAACTACTACGAGGTTCCGCTCTTCTGGAGCACGCTTGAGGTCCATACCGACCTGCTCGCCGGACGCTATCTCGCCTTTGGCCTGACGAACGAGGGGCCGATGTACAACTTCTCGCTCAAGCGTACGCTCGCGGATTACGACAATCCCGACAACCTCCGCCGCGAAGGCGTGCGGTAAGGTGTTTTCGGCCGGCGCCATACAATTCCGCTGGCGCCGGCCCTCTACCCGACAACCGGCCGGCTCATGATCGCTATTCCCGCCCGAAGCGCGCTCTCAGGATCGAAGACAACGCCATCCCTGAAAGCATGCGGCTTCAGCGCGACGCGCCTGTTGATCGGCCTTCTGGGCGGGTACCTGGCGCCCGCATGCTGCCAGGCCGCGGACCCGGCAACCGCCGTCGCAACCCATACCCTCCTGCTCGACGCGCAGGCGTTCGGCCAGACCATCGTCGCCGTGGGGGCAAGCGGCCATATCGTCCGCTCGACGGATGGCGGCAGCACCTGGCGCGCAATCCCCGCTCCCACGATCGCCACGCTCACGGGTGTGAATTTCCCGGATGAGCGACACGGGTGGGCGGTGGGGCACGATGCGATCATCCTGCATTCCGAGGACGGAGGCCTGACCTGGGAAAAACAGTATCAGGGATCGGACCTGCAAACATCGTTTCTCGACGTCTGTTTCCTCGATGCCCAGACCGGATTTGTCGTCGGCGCCTACGGCCAGTTCCTTGCGACCAACGACGGCGGCCAGACCTGGACCGCACGCCGGATCATCGATGAGGATTACTTCTTGAACCGGATCACCCGTGGTCCCTCGGGCACATTGTACATCGCGGGCGAGCACGGCACCCTGCTGCGATCGACGGACCGGGGAGCCACGTGGACGGCCATTCGCACGCCGTACGATGGATCGTTCTACGGGGTTCTGCCGCTTGGCCCCCAAACCGTGCTCGCGTATGGACTGCGGGGACGCGTCTATCGCTCGGAAGACGACGGAGCCACGTGGAATCTCCTGCCCGTCGATCTGCGAGTCCTCTTCGCCACGGCCGTTCGCCTTCGAAGCGGCGTCATCGTGATCGCCGGTCAGGCGCGTTCGTTCGCAGTGAGTCGCGACGACGGCCGGAGTCTTGCGCCCTGGTCGCCGGGCCTGACCACCGGCGTCGCTGAGGTGATCGAAGCCCCCGATGGAACTCCCCTTGCCTTTGGTGAAGACGGCGTGAGCCGCCTCCCGCTTCCCTAGCCCGGATGTCTCACACCTCGCTCCGCCACAGAGCCACAGTCTGTTCGACGCAAAAATCTGCCGGACCGGCGTCAATGACATCCGGGCTGAAGGCCAAACCGCCCCAGGACATGAATGATCTATCTATCACGAGATCGGAGATTGTAGGGTTGATCCGGTCCTTTGCATTGGCAGTTTTCTTCGGAAGATTCCGAAAGGGCGGTTTGGCCTTTAGCCCGCATATCCTGCGACTCTTGCCGACGCCCAATCAAGAGCGGAAGAATGATTGTGCCGACGACCGAGACTGTGAAATATGCGGGCTAGCATGAAAGCAACCGTCGAGCGGTTTACCGGCTGGATCTTCGGCCATCGAGGCCTGCTGGTCCTCGTCTTCGGCGTTCTCACCGCCGTCATGATGTGGTACGCCGCGCATCTGCGGGTGGACGCGAGCTTCAACAAGGGCCTTCCGCTCGATCATCCCTACATCCGCACCTTTACCAAATACCAGAGCGAGTTCGGCGGCGCCAATCGCGTGATCGTCGCGCTCATGGCGCAGAAGGGCGACATGTTCACGCCCGAGTTCTTCAAGCTGCTCAAGGAGGCGACCGACGATATCTTCTTCCTGCCCGGCGTTGACCGCTCCCAGGTGCAGTCCCTGTTCACGCCAAACGTCCGCTACACCGAGGTCGTCGAGGACGGTTTCTCCGGAGGCAACGTCATTCCCCCCGATTTCCAGCCGACGCCCGAAGGGCTCGCGCGCGTCCGCCAGAACGTGATCAAATCGGGCAAGATCGGCCAGCTCGTGGCCAACGATTTCACCGGAGCAATCGTCAGCGCGCAACTTCTCGAGGTCGACCCCACCACGGGGAAAAAGCTCGACTACCTCCGCGTCGCGAAGGCGCTGGAGAACCTCCGCGCGCGTGTGGAACGCGAGAGCTCAGGTGGCGTGCGCGTCCACATCATCGGTTTTGCAAAGGTGATGGGGGCGGTCGGGGACGGCGCGCGCGGCGTGCTCCTTCTGTTTGGAATCTCGATCATCGTCACGGCGCTGCTCGTCTGGTCCTATGCCGGCCGCTGGAAGATCTCCGGCGCTCCGGTCCTTTGCTCCCTGATCGCGGTAATCTGGCAGCTGGGACTGCTGACTGCGCTCGGCTACGGCATCGACCCGCTTTCAATCCTGGTGCCCTTCCTCATCTTCGCCATCGGCGTCAGCCACGGCGTCCAGATGATGCGCGCCTTCCGCTCCGCCGTGTTTTCCGGCTGCGACAACAGCCTGGATGCGGCCCGGAGCGCGTTCCGGCAGTTGCTGCTGCCTGGCGGCATGGCGCTGATCGCGGACACCATCGGCTTCCTGACCATCCTGGAGATCAAGATCCAGACCATACGCGAGCTGGCGATTTCCGCGAGCCTCGGCGTCTGCGTGATCATCATCACGAATCTGTTTCTCCTGCCGATCATCCTCTCCTCGCTGCGACTTCCGCCCGCCTACGGCGAGTGGATTGCGGCACGCCATGCCGGCACGGACCGGATCTGGGCGCGGATCTCGGCCGAGATGAAGCCCATCCCCTCGCTCATCGTCATCATTGTCTGTTTCTCGCTGGGATTGTGGGGCTGGCACAAATCGCTGCAGGTGAAGATCGGCGACCTGTTCGCGGGCGTGCCCGAGTTGCGCCAGAATTCCCGATACAACGAGGACACGCGGATCATCACCTCAAAGTTCAGCATCGGCGTCGACATCCTGTCCGTGATCGTCGAGTCGGTTCCCAACGGCTGCGTCGACCATGACGTGGTCTCCCTGATGGATGAGTTCGAAATGCACATGCGCGCCGTGCCAGGCGTGCAGAACATCATTTCGCTCGCCTCGGTCGCGAAGATCGTCAACGCCGGCTGGAACGAAGGCTCGCTAAAATGGCGCATCCTGCCGCGCAATCAGCAGGCAATGGCGCAGGCCGTTACCCCGATCGACACCGCCACGGGCCTGCTGAACGCCGACGGCAGCGTCCTGCCGGTCATGATCTTCCTCACCGATCACAAGGCGGAGACCCTCAGCGGCGTCACGGCGGCCGTGAAGGCGTTCGCCGAAGCCCACCCGTCGCCGAAGGCGAAGTTCCTCCTTGCCAGCGGCGGGGCCGGTGTGATGGCGGCGACCAACGAGGTCGTGCAGGCGGCGCAGTATCCGATCGTCATCTGGGTCTTCGGAGCGGTCACCGTCCTCTGCCTGATCACCTTCCGCTCGTTGCGCGCCACGCTCTGCATCGTTGTTCCGCTGGCGGTGGTCAGCTACCTCGGGTACGCGCTCATGGTCTATCTCGACATCGGATTGAAGACATCGACCCTGCCGGTCGTGGCGCTCGGGGTCGGGATCGGCGTGGACTACGGCATCTACCTTTTCGCGCGCCTGCAGAAGGCGCTCGAGGGAGGCCAGTATTTCGAAGACGCCATGTTTGTCGCGTTCAAGGAGACCGGCAGTTCCATTCTGTTCACCGGACTGACGCTCGCAATCGGTGTCAGCCTTTGGGTCTTCTCCGAACTCAAGTTCCAGGCGGACATGGGCCTGTTGCTGACGTTCATGTTTCTCGTCAACATGATCGGCGCGCTCCTGCTCCTGCCGGCAATGGCCCGCTGGCTCTATCCGCACCGTCGCGGAGAAAAGACTCCCCCCGCGCCATAGTCCGGATGTTTTGCACCCTACGCGATCGCCTGCCTGCAGACTGTAGCCGACCGCACGTTCGAGGGCAACCGCGAGGCTTTCCCCTTTTCTTATGGACCCCGATTCACGCCTTCTGACTGAAGGCCAGCGCAAACTGGTGGGATTCTCCGTCGCCCTGTTCGCCCTCATGGCCAGTGCCGCGCTGTTCCTCATCCTCATCTGGGGATTGGACTGGCTGATCGCCCACTTCTCCAGCGTGCTCTGGCCCCTGGTGATCGCCGGAATCGTCGCCATGGTCCTTCGTCCGGCGGTGGATCGCCTGGAACGCTGGTTCCGCGGGCGCCGGCTCGCCGCAGTAATAGTCCTCTATGGTCTGTTTCTCCTCGCCGCCACCGGTCTCGCACTGTTGATCGTCCCCTCGCTGGTGAAGCAGGTCATCGACTTCGGGTCGTATCTTCCCTCGCTGTGGCAGCAGATCGTGGCATACGTGCAACAGCTCTACCCCGCCTGGGTCGATCATGTCCGCCGCGATATCGACAACCCGGCGGTTCAGAATGCGTTGAACGCGATCGGCACCGAGCTCCAGACGCTGCTGCCGCAGGCGCTCCCGTCGTTGCGCGCTGCCGGCCAGGGTGTGCTGGATGCGCTCTCGTTTGCCACCGGACTGGCCGTCATCCCGATCTACCTGTTTTTCTTCCTGCTCTCGCGCAATCATCCGACTGACAAACTCGCCGACCATCTGCCGTTCCTCAACCCCGGTCTGCGCGAGGACGTCGTTTTTCTGGTCAGGGAATTCGTCGGCATCGTGGTCACATTCTTTCGGGGTCAGATTCTGATCGGGCTCTTCATGGGAGTCTTGCTGTCCCTTGGGTTCTCCCTGATCGGCCTCAAGTTCGGACTCTTCATCGGACTTGCCGTTGGGATGCTTAATATCGTGCCCTATCTCGGCACAATCGTCGGATTGGCCGTCGCGGTTCCCCTGGCGTTCTTCCAACCGGAGGGCGGATTGAAGCTCGTCGGTCTCGTGCTCCTCGTGAAAATCATCGTGCAGGCGGTCGAGGGGTGGATTCTGACGCCGAGAATCATGGGCCACCGGACCGGGCTGCATCCGGTCGTGATCATCGTGGCGATCCTGTTCTGGGGCACCGCCCTCAGCGGAATCCTCGGCATGGTCTTCGCCATCCCGCTGACCGCTTTCGTTGTCACCGTGTGGCGCCTGGCCAAGCGGAAGTATTTCCGGGCAGGGTGATGCCCTGGGACGTACAATACCGCCGTGGCTTGTGGCTGCCGCAAACGGGTTGGTGGCTCGACGCGCAATCCGCCGTCGACCGTTCGTTCGTCTCGCATGCGCATTCGGACCACATCGCCGCGCATCGGGAGATCGTCAGCTCAGCCGCCACCGCCCGGCTGATGCGGGCGCGCCTGCCCGGAAGACGCACCGAGCATCTCCTGCCGTTCGGCCAGACGGAGCAGCTCAGCGCCGACACAACGATCGCGCTCCACCCGGCGGGTCACATTCTGGGCTCGGCCCAGTGTCTCCTCGCCCACGAACGCCACGGGACCCTGCTCTACACCGGTGACTTCCGGCTGCGCGCCGGCGGAGCCGCCGAAACCTGTGCCACGCCGCACGCCGACGTCCTGATCATGGAGACGACCTTCGGGCTGCCGCGGTATGTCTTTCCGCCGGCCGAGCAGGTGATCGCCGCAATCGCGGGCTTCTGCCGCGAGGCGCTCGCCGACGGCGTGACGCCGGTTCTCTGCGCCTACAGCCTCGGCAAGAGCCAGGAATTGCTGCTCGGGCTCGCGGCGGCGCAGCTGCCGGTGATGGTCCACCCGCAGGTGTTCAAGATGACCCGGATTCACGAGGAATGCGGACTGACGTTCCCGGCGTACCGGTTGTTCGAGGCCGGGTCGGCCGACGGTCACGTGGTGATCGGGCCCCCGCTGCCCGGCCGCGGGGCGTTCCTCCAGGCACTGCCCCGGCGCCGCATCGCCGCGATCACCGGGTGGGCGGTGGATCCCGGGGCCATCTACCGCTACCGGTGCGACGCCGCCTTTCCGCTGTCGGATCACTCCGGCTTCCCCGATCTCCTGGAGTTCGTCGACCGCGTCCGGCCCCGGGTTGTGTATACAGTGCACGGATACACCCAGGAATTCGCCCGGACGCTGCGCGCCCGCGGCATCGAGGCGTGGGCGCTGGGCGCCGGCAACCAGCTCGACCTGGGGCTCGTCGAGGGCTGATTCGGGATGCCCCCCGGGGAGCGGCGGCCGGCCGGAGTCAGCGGCTCCCGTGAGGAAACGTCCCGGTGCGCAGAAACGAGACGGTCTGTGCGATCACTTCGCGATTGCGCATCATGAACGGGTGCGTTGTCGCCACGACAACCTGGTCGGCCATCCCGGCAACCCTGGTCCTTTCCACCGACACCTTGCCATCGTCAGGACCCGGAATCATCAGGCTGTTGATCCAGTTGACCGACCTGCTGCCGGCGATGATTCCGGCGCAGAATCCCACCGACCCGAGCCGGGACGGAACCGATGCTCCATCCGTCCCCAGCTGTCGACCGGCGGGTCCATTCAGCCAGGAGAACAGCCGCCAGCGACCCAGTCGGTCGACCACCTCGCTTCCCTGGTTGGGCGGACCAAGCATGACGACCCGCCCAATGGCGGCCTCCGGATGGCGGACCGCATATTGCCGAACCAGGATGCCCCCGAGCGAATGGGTGACAAAATGCACGGCTCCCCCTCCCCGCGCACGGCAGTCCGCCAATGCCTTGCCGACTGCCTGCTCGCTCAATTCCTCGACGGTCCCGCGCCGCGAGGGATAGTCGACGTTTAAGGTGTCAAATCCGGCTTCCTCAAGCGCATGCTGCATCGCGCGCATCGATTTCGCGGTACGGCACAGGCCGTGCAGCAGAATCACCCTCTCGTGCGCCGGGAGACTGTCTGGGGTGGGTGTCATCCGAAGCAACACGTAGCGTCCTATTGTTGGCGATCAGGCGCCAGGCAGGCCCTTTCCAATCCGAACCGGACCGTGCCGAAAGCGCGCGCGGGTTGCCATCCGAAGCGATTCCCGGACCGCGACAGCCAATGCCTCCACGATTGTCTCAAGCGGCAGGCTCGGCGGATCGGATTGCGGGGCTTTTCGCGAATGCGGCGATCCCGCGGCCGTCGAACGGCGCCGGCGGGCGATCTGCTCGGGAATCCAGGGCACGTGTATGAATCCGCCCTTTGCATGCTCCGGATCCCGCTCCAACTCATGCATCAGACCATAGAACACGTGGTTGCAGACGAAGGTGCCGGCAGACTCCGAGACGGCGCCCGGAATCCCCCGCCGCCGCAGCGCACCCACGATGGCCTTGACCGGCAGCGTCGACCAGTAGGCCACCGGACCGCCCGGCACCACCGGCACATCCACCGGGCTCCGTCCCGCGTTGTCCGGTTTGCGCGAATCGTCGATGTTGATCGCCACGCGCTCAACGCTCACCTCCGGGCGCCCGCCCGCCTGCCCCACGCAAATCGCCAGAACCGGCTTGATCCTCCGCAGGTGACGCCGCAACCGCGCCAGCGAATCCGCATACGCCGTCGGCAGCCGTCGCGCGACGATCCGATGGCCGCGAATCGTGCGCCCGTTCAGCCGGCGGACCGCCAGCCACGACGGATTCACCGTCTCCCGTCCAAACGGCTCAAAGCCGGTTAACAAGACCGTTCTCATCATTCGAGATTCAACGTCAATCGTCTGGACCAGACTTGGTCGCAACCAACTGCATGAAACCACATCGCGTCGCCGTTCGCCATGAAAATGAGTGTTCCCGCAACGCGCAATGCAGGCAAAGGTGTGCTAGGGTACGCCCGGTTCCCGCCTGATTGATCAACCCGATTGAATTCGGAAAACAAGCCTTCGCCACCATTGCCTCCGGAATGGCAGACCGGGTCGTCTGCCAGGAGCGGAGCCTGGCCCATCAATCGAAAGCCGCCTCAGCCACCGACCAGGATGAAAATCACGCAGGTCCTCGTAGCCGAACATCGTGTGATGTTGAGCGTGTTTGACCAGATCGAACGCGCGTTGCCGTCGCTGACCACGTTGCCCGAGGTTCGGATGCTGGCCACGATCATCGAGGGGATGCTCGAAGGCCATGGGCAGGCGGAGTCGGAACTGGCGTATCTGGCGCTCGACCATGTCCTGGAGGACCGGGGGCAGCTGGACCGCCTGCATGAGGAACACCAGGAGATCGATTCCAGCCTGCACGGCGTGCATTCCGCCACATCCTTTGCAGATGCGCGACGCCTGTTGGCCGCGGCGATTCTCGCATCCCGGAAACACTTTCTCTTCGAGGAGCAGCTCGTGTTCCCGCTTCTCGAGCGTGTGCTTGGCGAGGATACGCTGAACGAACTCACTTCGGCAATGATCGAGCGCATGCACTTGTCGTCGCCCGGATCGTACCCCGCGGGCACATCTCCCGATTGTCGGTAGCGGCGCGGGCCGCCTTCGCGCAAGGCTGCGGCGTGGCAGCAGACTTGCGCTCGATCACCCCACCGGCTCATCCTGAGCGCAACGGCCCTCTTTCAGCCATGCCACTCCCTTCCAACGTACTTGTCATCGGTTCCGGCGGACGCGAGCACGCGCTCGTCAAGGCCTGCCTCGCATCGCCCGCGCGGCCCCGGGTCATCGCCGCGCCCGGCAACGGAGGCATCGCACAGGAGGCGCGCTGCCTGCCGGTTTCAGCCGAGGACATCGACGGAATCGTCGCGCTTGCGCAGCGCGAGAAGATCGATTTTGCGATCGTCGGCCCCGAAGTTCCGCTGTCGCTCGGTCTCGTCGACGCGCTGGCCGCAGCGGGAATTCCCGCATACGGTCCCAAGCGGGATGGTGCGCGACTCGAGGCATCGAAAGTCTACACGAAGGAACTGCTTCTGAAATACCGGATCCCGACGGCGCCTGCCGCCGCGTTCTCCGAGGTCGGCCCCGCCCTCGCCTATCTCCGCACACGCCCGCTTCCGGTCGTCGTCAAGGCGGACGGTCTCGCCGCCGGGAAGGGCGTGATCGTGGCGCAGACCGCAGCCGAGGCTGAATCCGCAGTTCGCGGCATGATCGAAGAGGGTCAATTCGGCGATAGCGGCCGCCGCGTGCTGATCGAGGACTGCCTGTTTGGAGAGGAGACGTCGATTCATCTGGTGGTATCGGGCCGGAACTACGCGCTGCTGCCAATCGCCCAGGACCACAAGCGCGCCGGTGACAATGACACCGGGCCCAACACGGGCGGGATGGGAACCTATTCGCCAGCCGAGGTCGTGACGCCCGAACTGCTCGCGCGGATCGATCGCGAGATCTGCCGGCCCTCGGTCGATGCCATCGCCGCAGAAGGCATCGACTTTCGCGGGACTCTCTTCATCGGCCTGATGTTGACGGCCGACGGACCGCAGGTGCTCGAATACAACACCCGCTTTGGCGATCCCGAAACCCAGGTCATCCTGCCCCGCCTCGACACGGATCCGCTGGCCCTCATGTGGGCGGCGACCCAGGGAAATCTGAACGAGATCAAACTCCAGGTGAACGCCGCATACGCAATCTGCGTCGTTGTCGCCGCGAAGGGATATCCCGGTCATTATCCGAAGGGGGAGCCCATTGCGCTGCCGCCGAACCTCCCGCAGGATGCCTGGATCGTCCATGCCGGAACCGCTCTGAACAGCCGCGGCGAACTTGTTTCCGCCGGCGGCCGCGTGCTCGGGATTTGCGCGCGGGCCGATTCGCTCCGGGCCGCCGCCGACCGGGCCTATTCCGTGTGCGCGGATCTCGGGTTCGCGTCAAAATACTTTCGGCACGATATTGGCGCACGCCAGTTGAATCGAAAATGAATCGCTGGCCGTTCCTGATTGCGCTGTGTGTCTTTGGTCTGCTCTCGCGCGCTTCGTGCCTCGCCGCGCCCACCGGGGCGGTCGATCTCGGCCAGAACCTCACCTATCTGCGAATCCGCCGCCTGCCGGACGACCTCCCCGCCCTGAAGACAGCATGGAGCAAGGCCGCCCTGATCCTGGATCTTCGGCGCACCCTCGGCGATGGCGGGAAGGACCTTGCGGACGTTCTTCCAACCCGTCCTGCGCCGACGCCGTTGTTCGTACTCGTCGGACCCGACACACCGGCGGATGTTTTCGCGGCGCTTCGCACGCGAGCGCCGGCATTGATCACGCTCGGCCTGCCGGCTCCGGGACTGAAACCGGACATTGCCCCGGCCGTCAAACCGGAGGACGACCGCCGTGCCTATGATGCCTTGGATGCCGGAACCTCGATCGAGTCCCTCATCAACGAAAAACCCCTCGGAAAGCGATTTGATGAAGCGGCGCTCGTCCACGAACGCGCCCGAGATGCCATCGATGCGGATGCGGCCCGGGCCGATGTCAACGGGCCGCCAGATAGAGGGGCGCAGGTCGCGGCCCCGGTCGGCGACGCCGGAGTCCATGCTGCGCCCGCCGCGCAGCAAGCGGAACCCAAGGACATCGTGCTGCAGCGCGCCGTCCAACTTCACCGTGCGTTTCTCGCGCTCGGAAAACTGCCGCGCAGCTGACCGTTTTTGCGTTTCTGCCCTCGACAAGCACGGGGTGCGCCTGCTTATTCACCATTCTCGCGCATGTCCGGCCCGGGCCACATTCTCGTCATCTGCACGGCAAACATCTGCCGCAGTCCCATGGGCGCGGGACTCCTGCAGCATTTCCTCGCCGGCCACAAAGAGCCCCTGAAATCGTTGCGCGTGGTCTCCGCCGGCATTGCCGCCCGCAACGGCGATCCGATCTCGGACAACGCCGCGATCGCAATGAAGAAGGTCGGCATCGACCTCTCGGCGCACGCCAGCCACTCGCTGACCCAACGTCTGCTGGACGATGCGCTTGTCGTCCTCTGCATGACCGAGTCCCACCGCGCGATGATCCAGCTGCAATTCGATCCGGTCCCAGAGCATCTCTACCTGTTCCGCCAGTTCTTGCCGCCGCCGGCCGATCCCGAGGTTGATGATCCCTACGGCGGCCCGCTGAGCATCTACGAATCGTGCCGCGACAATCTCGTCGAGGCCGTTCCCAGCCTCGTCGACTTCATCAGGACCATCGTGCCCGCCGCGTAGGGCGCATTCTTCCTGGCCCTGCAGATGCCGCCGGTCGACGTTGCTCAGGTCCGGCCCGGGGCGGCTGCCTGCGGACGCGGGAAGAGCACGAGCGCGGGCTGCACCTTGGCTCCCGTGAGGCACCCGCCCCACTGGAGTTCATCGCTCCACGTTGCAGACGGTGTGTGGCCAAGCACCGCGTAAACTTTCTCAGCAGTGCCCGGCATCACCGGCGAAAGCAGCGTCACGCCGAGCCGCAGCGCCTCGGCCATCGTGGCCAGCGAGGTGCGCAGCAACGCCTGATCCGCGGCCTCGGCGGACTTGGCGAGTTTCCACGGCGCCCGCTGTTCGACGTACCGGTTGATCGCCTTGATGAACGTGAGCGTGCGCTCCAGCGCCGCATGAAACTGGAATCCCTCGCACAACGGGATTGCCTCGTCGCGCGTGCGATCCCACAGCGCCCGCAGCTCGCGCTCGGGTTCCTCGCCCGGTCCGGCTTCCGGCACCACGCCACCGGCATAGCGCCCCGTCATGTTGAGCACGCGGTTGACCAGGTTGCCCAGGTCGTTCGCCAGGTCGCTGTTGTAGCGGCTGAGAAAAAGCTCCAGCGAGAATTCGCTGTCCTGCCCGACGTTCATCTCGCGGATTAGGAAATAGCGGAACGCATCGACGCCAAAACGCTCGATCAGGTCCAGCGGGTTCACCGCTTCGCCCGTGCTCTTCGACATCTTCTGCCCGCTCTTGAGCAGCCACCATCCGTGGACCAGCAGCGATTTGGGCGGTTCGATTCCCGCCGCGTGCAGCATGATCGGCCAGTAGACCGCGTGCGGCGGCGTCAGGATGTCCTTGCCGATCACATGGAAATCCGCCGGCCAGTGCTCAGGGCTCGGCGCGCCGTCGGCCCAGACCCCGGAAACATAGTTCACCAGCGCGTCGAACCAGACATAGGTGACGAAGGCGTCGTCGAACGGCAGCGGGATGCCCCATTCGAGGCGCTCCCGAGGACGCGAGATGCACAGGTCGTTGAGCGGCTCCTTCAGAAACTCGAGCACCTGCTTCTGGCGGAAGCGGGGAAAGATGAAATTCTCGTGCGTGCGCAGGTGTTCCACGAGCCAGTCCTGGTAGGCGCGCAGCTTGAAGAAGTAGTTCGGCTCGACGATTTCGGTCACCTCGCCGAAGATCTCCGGCCACGAACCGTCGGGCAGGCGGTCCTTCTCCTGGAGAAACTGCTCCTGACGCGTGCTGTAGAAGCCCCGGTACTCCGCGCGGTAGATTTCCCCCTTGTCGTAAAGGCGCTGCAGGAGCTCGCGAACGACATTTTTGTGACGGTCCTCGGTCGTGCGGATGAAATCGTCGTACGAGACCCTCAGGCGGTCGTAGAGCGCGCGAAACTCGGCCGCCGTCGTGTCGACGAACTGCTGGGCGGGAACCCCGCGTTTGCGTGCGCTCATCTGCACCTTCTGCCCGTGCTCGTCGGTGCCCGTGAGGAAGTGGACCCGGTCGCCCATCAGCCTTCGAAAACGCGCGATCACGTCGACCAGCACCTTCTCGTAGGCATGCCCGAGGTGTGGCGACCCGTTGACGTAGTCGATTGCCGTGGTGATATAGAACGACTTCATGGCGGAAAAGAGGGCCGACGGTAGTGTGCAGGTGGCAAATGTCGATACCGCCGTGGTTAGGTGAGCACGGCAGGCGTGCATCTGCCGATTGGCGTTGCGTAGCGGCGCGGTCTTGCCCGTTCGACAAGCTCATCCGTTCGACAGGCTCAGGATGACCCTGAGCGCAGTCGAATGGGTCAGGCCCCCGAGACCTGTCCGAGGGGCTGCGTCCCTTTCTGGGCTGGCGCCGCCCGGGAAACGTGCGGATTGCACTCGCCCCAAGTCCGGCTATTCAATCGCTCGGCGCATCGCATGCCCACCTTCGCCCGCAATCTCAGTCTCGCAATCCTTCTGCTGCTGGCCTTCCTCACTGCGGCCGTCGGAGGCCTGGCTTGGTTGCAGAAAGAGACGCTCCGTCTCCAAGCCGACGCCGTCGCCGCCAAGCGGGCGCAATTCGTCAAGGCGATCGAGATGCTGCAGCGGGATCCGCAGACTTGGGACGAGACGTTTCAGCACGACCTCGGCGCGTTGCTCGGAGGCACCGTGACGCTGGACACAGCGTCGGACCAGCCCGCCCCCCCGGCAGCTCGCGCCTCTGGAGTCCTGTCATTTGACTATTCGTTTTCCGGAAACGACGGACGGAATGCCCGGTTCGTTTTCGCCGCGCCCGCCCTCAGCCGGCTGATCGCCCTGCACGAGAAAACGCTCGTCGCGTTGGTGCTGCTCGGGCTGCTGTTGCTGGCCATAGCGGTCCTCCTCGCCCTCTACCAGCGGTCGGGAGGCGAATCGAATTCGCGCGCGCCCTGGCCCGGAGCACGTTCAGAAATGCTGGGTGTGGAGCACTTCGCGCGCATCTCGGTCGAGCGAAGCGAGGCGCTGCAACGCGAAGCCGGGGCACGACATCGCGCGGAAGAGGACCTTCAGGTCAGCCGCACCCTGCTGGACCGCTCGATGCAAAAGCGCGTGCAGCTCGGCCGCGATCTCCACGACAACATCTGCCAGACGCTTTACGCCGTCAGTCTTTCTCTCGAAGGAGTCAGGCGCACGGTCGCCGACTCCGGCGCCGGAACGGCAGTCCCGCGCCTCGATCGATGCATCACGGAGTTGCGCCGCCTCAACCATGAGGTGCGCTCGTACCTGAAGGATCTCGAGCCGGATGCCGTCCTGCAACAGCCGTTCATGGAGGCAGTCGAGGCGATGCTGGCCGGCCAGTCTGGACCCGAAGGGCCGAAGCTTGTGCAAGATATCCATCCCGACGCCGCCAGCCTGATTACCTCAGAGCAGACGACCGAGGTGGTCAGCATCCTCCGGGAGGCCGTCAGCAACAGCATGCGGCATGGCCGGCCCCGGACCATCACGCTGCAGGCGCGCCGCGGAAATGAAAGCGTGCTCTTTGCGGTGCAGGACGATGGGGCGGGATTCGACCTCGCGACAGCCGGCAAACAGGGCCACGGGCTCGCGAACATGCAGGCGCGGGCGGCCGCTCTCGGCGGGTCGGTGAAGATCGTGTCCGCTCCCGAAAAAGGAACGCGCGTCCTGCTGTCGCTTCCGTTTGTCCCCGGGATCCAGGACAAATCCGAGGGCTGATTCATGCTGCTGTCGCGTCGGTGAATCGACTCATTACGGGAGATCGTGGATCGCCACCAGGGATGCGACGGCCCTTGTAGTCGGGGGCGCCTGCCCTGAGCCCGCCGAACGGGTTGACCCCGGCACGGAGCCGGCCTCAGCGCGGCCGGCTACAACGGATCGTCGGAAGCGCTTGATGAACTGACCGCATTCGTGTGCATTCGTGGGCATTCCTTCCATTTGAGTCCCGTCGACCTCCACCCGAATCTCTGATTTTTTCAACGATTCATGCGAATCTCAACGACGATGAGCCATTCTCCAATGCCTCCCATCCGCCTGGTCATGGTCGACGACAGTCCGCTCATCCGCGCGGGGCTGCGCGCTGTTCTTGAAGGCTACGCCGGAGTCGCGATCGTCGGCGAGGCCGGGACCGCCGAGGATGGTCTGGCCGCCGTTTTGCACAACAAGCCAGATGTCGTGCTGCTGGACCTTCGCCTCCCCGACCGCCCGGGTCTCTCGCTGTGCCGCGACATTCTGAGACGCCGCCCGGAGACGCGGATTTTGATACTGACGTCGTCCACGGACGAGCGCCGCGTCCACGAGGCGATCGCCCTTGGCGCACACGGATACCTCCTCAAGGAAAACGACGGCGCATCGCTAGTCGCTGCAATCGTGCGGGTGGCAGCGGGACATTCCGTGCTCGACCCATCGATCTCGGACCAGATGGTCAATCTGATGAAGCGCGGCAACGAACCGACGACAGCCGAGCGCCTGTCGGTGCTCTCCCCGCAGGAGAGGCGCGTCCTCGCGCTGCTCGCGGAAGGGCTGACCAACAAGGGAATTGGCGACCGTCTCGGGCTGACGGAGAAGACGGTTAAGAACTACCTCAGCAACGTCTTCGACAAACTGAACATCGCGAACCGCGCCCAGGCCGCAGCGCTCTACGCTCAGTTTCCCGCGGACGCGGGAAGCTAGAGGCTTTCGGCCCTAGTGACATAGGGTCTTTTGTCTGGCCGACCGCCTCTTCTTGACCGCCGCGCCATATCGTATATTTGGGACACTACGAATACCCTGCTCATGCAACCCCACCCCAACGCACTTTGCCGCGGCCCGCGCCACGCCCGAGGTTTCACGTTGGTGGAGGTCATGATGGCGGCCATTGTTCTCTCTTTCGCCGCCGTGGGCATTTTCGCGACGCTCAACAAGGCCTACGAGTTCAGCGCGCTGTCCCGCTATCGGGATGATGCGCGAGGCGTGCTTCGGGCCTATGCCGATCAATTCCAGCGGATGGCCTCGTCCGACAAGAATCCCGCTTCCGGCCAGACTTTACCTCGGGCGCTTTTCAGTTCCGTTGATCCAGTGGATGCCGTTCACCAAGTCGGCGTTGGAACAGGTCTCGCGCCTCTGAATTCTCTCAGCGGAGTGCTCGCCAATGCAGGCCTGGCCGGTAGCGACCCGATGCCCATCTGGCTTGGTGCTGTGCAGGACGACACGCACCCAAACAATCATATCGTAGCCTACCTGACGCGCATCGTTCAGCCCGTTGTGTTTGATCCCGCGGGCGGAACGACCAACGGAACGACGATTTCGGCGATCGTCACTCCGCCACGGTACGTCGCGGGCCAGCTCTTGTTGGGGACGTTTACGATCAAATACCAGCTCATTAGCAATGGGCCTTGGTATTACCAGACTCTCACCGTATTGCGCAATGCACCTGGTTGACTCCCAATCTTTTCATGTCACCCGCCAAATTCATCCGCAAGATACGGGGATTCACGTTTTTTGAGCTGATGATCGCAATGACCATCGGCGCGCTCGTTCTCGCAGCCGTTGACGTGTTGGTCATCATGGCAATGCGATTGCATCAGAAGAATCAACTGGTGGCCGCTGCGTCCAGCACAACGCGCAATGTACAGGAATATATCAATCGCGAGCTTTCCATCGCAATCAATGACAATCCGGCGCAACCGAATGCCACACATCCGGTCTTGTCCGATCCCGATTCAAATGTGCCCGTGCAACGCTACGGCACAATCACCTATCGCACGAGCATCGGTTCCGCCGGCACGCTTACCACGTCCACCGATCAGGCCAAGCAAACGGTGACGATGACTTGGCCGCATGAACTTCTTGCGCTTTCCACTCCGGAGATTCCCCGCAAGGGCGATTTCTTCCTGCTCGACGCGATGTCGCTCGTCGACACGAAGGCGGTCAGCGCGACCCAAACCGGGATACGCCTCGATGCCGATGCAACGTATGATTTTGCCGCAAACACGGTGACCCTGTCATTGGACAACACAATCAACGCGTGCAATACCGGGACAGATCATGCAACTCCGGTGCCTATTAGTTCTGTCGCCCGCATCCAGCGCGAGAGCAAGTTTACAACGAATCCCGCCTCCGGTTCCGGTCCGCTCACCCAGTTGGTCTGGTATCCCACGATCGAGCCAGGATACACCTTCCCCGGCGTCGGTCAGAACCCCGTGATTCTGTCGAGCAATGTCGACTTCAACAATCGTTTTCTATTCGCAATCACACAATATGTTGGACTATCGCAAACCGAACAGGGTGTCAGCTGGCGGTTTAATTATGCAACCGCATATCCAGCCACGGCCACTGCCGGCCTTCTTTCCACGATACTCCCCGGCCAGTCTTCATACTATCAGATGAATTATGCCGAGGGTCTTGTGATGCCGAAATCGGGAAATCCTCTGAATACCTCCTCAGAGACCGCCCCCCCGTGGACACCAAGCTCGACATTGAGCACCACTTCGTCGACGAGTTCCACGTCCAGTTCCACGACAAGCACGACATCCACAATCTCATCGACCACCTCGTCGACCACATCCTCGACGACATCGAGTACAACATCATCGACCATCTCGTCGACAACCTCCTCCACAACAAGCAGCACGAGCAGCACCACGTCAACCTCATCGACGACCACCTCGTCCACTTCGTCCACCTCGTCCACGACGTCGAGCACGACGTCCACGACCAGTTCATCGACCACCTCGAAGAGCACCACCTCCTCGACCAGTTCCTCGACCACCTCGAAGAGCACCACCTCCTCGACCAGTTCCTCGACCACCTCGAAGAGCACCACCTCCACGACCAGTTCCACGACCACCTCGAAGAGCACCACCTCCTCGACATCCAGCAAGAGCACAACGACAAGCACAACCTCATCGAAAAGCTCCTCGAGCACCTCGAAGAGCACTACCTCCAGTACCACCTCATCGACCACCTCGAAGAGCACGACGACCTCGTCGACCACCTCCACCAAGAGCACGACGACCTCGTCAACCAGTTCCACCTCCTCGACAACCACGTCTGCCAGCACGACGAGCAGCACAACGACGAGCAGCACTTCCTCCACTTCGTCCACAACGACGTCGGCGACCACATCGACGAGCACCATTTCCACGACGACGACGTCTGCATCGACCACCAAAAGCACTTCCTCGACGAGCACGTCATCCAAGACGACAACCACCATCCCGATCGATGGCTAGACTCAGCCGCGCCAATCCGATGTTCCATAAAGCCAAATTGTCCCGTGGGAGCATTGTGTTCGTGACGTTTATCTTGATCGTCGCCGTTTCGGCGGCGGCGTATGCCGTCCTCGATCTTGCCTTGGGATCCTACCGGCTTTCGCAACGGAACGAGTATCTCGCCCGTGGCCAGGCGTTGGCAGAAAGCGAGATGGAATATGTCTATTTCCGGATCAAGAACGAGATGATCAGCAATGCAACGACGGCCGACCAGTTACCCGCGAGATTGGGCGATATCTGCGATCTCGCCCCAGATCCGAACCAACCCACCCAACAAACCGGAGAAACTGCAAGGCCCACAACACCGCGTGTTCCATTCATTGTTGCGATGCAGAACACCCCCGAGAAATGGGTTGTGAAACGTTCGTTCACCTACGATTTTCAGGGGCCCGGAGGCATTCCAAATTCGACGAACAAGGCCAATTTCAATTGGTTCACCGTAAAGGTTGAGGTGATTTCAAAATCGGCCTCGGCCGTGATTGGTGACATCGATGTCCACCTTGGCCGGCACGTAAACAGCTCCGTAAGCCCGATCTTTCAATCCAACATTTTCTCCCAGGGCGACCTCGAGTTCTCGCCCGGTGGAAGCACGACGATCAACGGCGATATTTCGGCCAACGGCAGGGTCTACATCGGTTCCGCAAAGGGAAACAACGGCACCTACAACATGACGGTGAACGCCGCCGTCCGATACCTCACGCCGGTCGATGCATCGACCACAATCAATCTAACCTCGCTTGCCGACGGAACGCCAATCAATCCGCCAGTCTTTCAAAACGAAGCAGCGCAGATACAGGCAATGACGCAACCTGCAAACCTCATGGGAGGACTGAGCGCCAGCGATACTGCGCTGCAATATGGAGCGGATTATACGAGCACCGACCCCAGTGCCTTTTCCAATCTTTTCGGCAAGATCGACGCCGATCCGAACATGGATCGAACCACTTATGATCGGGAAGTCGACATTGCGAGCAACAATGTTTATCGTTCGGTGATCGCTCCTTCGCCCCAAGCAGTCTTAAATGCGACAACCAATGACGAATACAAAGCAGAGTATCCGGATGTCGCCAGTCGTGATGTCCTGAACAGTGTTGGCGATGATGCGAGCATCGGAGCGCAACGTGCCTATAATCACGCCGGGCTCGTTGTCACAGTTAACTCGGATGATCCGACAAAATTTACCATTACAGAGGGACCCGGCGGCGTCACCGCACCCACCGCCTTCTATGGCGCGGTCTCATCGAAGACCACGTATGATTTGCGCGAAGGCAAGAGCGTTGCAGTCACTGAGATCGATGTCGGCAAACTCAATGCCGCGATCAAGGGCAACTATACGGATTTCAACGGATTGCTCTACGTGTATCTCGCCGACTCGAGTCCGGACCACCCGGCCGCAGTCCGCCTCGTCAACGGCGCCGAGACTCCGGGCACATATAATTCGGATGGCAGTTCCGCTCTTTCCGGCTTTTCGGTCGCGACCAACGGCGGCCTCTATGTGCAGGGCGACTACAACACGGCCACCGGCGACCACGCGCCAATCGACCTTCAGGGGACCGGGAGCAACGTCAATCCGGCGATGCTCATGGCCGACGCAGTGACTGTGTTGTCCTCCGACTGGAAAGACTCCAATGTGTATAATTCGGACGGAACGCCCAAAACCGATCCGATGGATTCCCTTGGCGATCGTCAGGTGTCGGCCGGAACAACGATGATTGCAGCGGGAATCCTGACCGGCAGCGTCGCGAAAGACTATACAGGCGCCTACACCGGCAAGGCGGACGGCTATATCAAGACCGGCGGCGGCCAAAATCTCGTCCGCTTCATGGAGGACTGGAACACGAACAACAGCACCGTCAACTTTTTCGGTGCTATTGGGCGGCTCTTCCAAAGCACACAGTTCACCGCCCCCTACAAAGCCACAACCACCGGTGTCTACATCGCCCCCGGCGCACGCACTTTCAGTTTCAACAGTTCGATGGCGACAAAGCCGCCGCCGCGTTCGCCGACCGACACACAATATAGCCGGGGCAACATCTTCAAGTGGTAGCCGGGCGCCTGGCCGAGTTCGCGTCGACTTTGGGAACTGAATCCTCTGTAAAATCCGCGGCGCTCTGCCTTCGCCCTTGGCAGCATCGATTCGCCCATTCAATGTCGCAGGGCGCATTTTCGATATGTCCCCTCCCGTTGAGTTCATGCGGTTTGGCAGCAACGAGCGGCAGTTCGTGCTGCTGCGCGCCGCCCGGTTTGTCCGCGATGGCGAGCTTGTCCCTGGCGATTTTGCCGACCAACCGGCGCAACCCGATCCCGACGTCACCGCGATCATCCCGGCGCGAAACGAAGGCCCGACCATCGCCGCGGTGGTCGGCGAATGTCGGCGCTATGCCGCCACCGTGATGGTCGTTGAAGGCGGTTCATCCGACGGCACTGCCGAGCTTGCCGAAAAGGCCGGCGCGCAGGTCGTGCGCGATCAGGGGCTCGGCAAGGGGATCGCCCTGCGCCTGGCGGTCGCCCAGGTCACCACCCCGATCAGTGTTTTTATCGACGCCGACGGCTCGCATGACCCGATCGACATCCCCATGCTCGTGGCACCAATCAAGGCCGGTGAGGCCGGGCACGTCGGCGGTTCACGCCTGATGGGAGGCTCCGACGAGCTTCATGGCGGCGGCGACGAGTTCCTCCGCCTCGCCGGCTCCGCGTTCATCACGTATTTGATCAACCGCCGTTTTGGCGCCCGGCTTTCCGACTCGCAAAACGGATTCCGTGCAATTCGCACCGATCTGTTCCGCCGGCTCGACTTGCGCGCGAGGCATACCACGATCGAGATGGAGATGATCATGGCAACGCTCGCCGCCGGATACCGCATCGTCGAGGTGCCCACCCATGAGCGGCCCCGTATCGCGGGCTATTCGAAAATCGCGCTCTCAAGCCCACGCACCTGGTTTTCCTACGGCTGGACGCTCTTCGCCGGACTGTGCCGGCGGCGGCATGCGGCAGAATCAAGCACCGCACCATGAATCACGCCAGATCACTGCCAACGCTGCGGAGCAGCGATCAGGCTCAAGTCATTTTACAGGAGGCAACGGAGCAAACGGAGAGGATATGCGACGGCCAACAGACTCCACTCAGTTTCCTTCGTTGTCTTCTGTAAGATGAAGCCGACACCGCCTATTGTGAATGCCCCGCCAGAGAACAAACCGTCCCCATCCTTCGATGCCGTGATCGGCGTATGGGATGGCCACGACGCCGGTGCCGCGCTTGTGATCGACGGCCGGGTCGTGCTTGCCCTCAACGAGGAGCGACTCAGCGGACGCAAGCTCGACGTCGGTCTTCCGGTGCGCTGCCTCGCGGCAATGCGCGAAGCCGCGAAAGGGCGCCGCATCGCCTGGGCAACGACAACCTCCGATCCGGCCAAAACGCTCACCCGCGTATTCCCGTCCCTCAAGGACAACTATTACCGGCTGCGCCGTCGTCTGCCGCCGCCCGGCTCCCTCTCCGGCATCAAGCAGCGGGCCAAATATTCGCTGACCCAGCTGCCCACCAACGCGTTCTTTCGCGGATGGGCGCGCCGGTGGTTCGCGTGCGCCCTGGAGGCGCCGGTGGAATCGGTATTCGTGATCGATCACCACGAGGCTCATGCGGCCTCCGCCGCATTCTGGCCCGATTGGTCGGACGGCAGCAATTCGTCGAGACGCGACGCCCCCGTCGCGTCCGCCACTCGAATACGCGACGAGGGCGTCGCATCTTCAGGGGATTCCCCCGCCGCGCCGCTCGTGCCACCTCCGGCAGATGTGCTCATTGTGACACTCGACGGAATCGGCGATGGCGAGTCAGGCTCCGTCTGGCGCTGGTCGGAAGCGCGCGGAACTCTCCACAAGATCCTGTCGATTCCCGGATCCGCCTCGCTGGGTTTGTTCTTCGAACACGTCACGAATGAGCTGCAGATGCGTCCATTGGAGGATGAGGGAAAGGTCATGGCGCTCGCCACCTTCGCCGCCGAGATACCCTCCCAAACCAATCCATTTCTGAGCTGGTTCTCGCTCTCAAGCGATCCCGATGGGCTCCCGCTGCTGCGCTGCTCGATCGCCCCGACGCAGATGGCCGGCGCCGTCGCGCGCGTAATCTGGTCGACCCCGCGAGAACAGGTCTGCCGCATGGCACAGCAGACATTGGAGCACTTTGTTCCGCGGTTTTTTGCCCAACTGGCGAAGGCGACCGGTATCGCCACGTTTGGTTATGCCGGCGGCGTGGCATCGAACATCAAGGTCAACCGGCTCGTGCGCAGCACTCCCGGCATCGAACGGCTCGAAGTCTGTCCCGCGATGGGCGACGGAGGCCTCGCGCTCGGAGCCGCGCTTGCGACGTGGCACCGGCTGGAGGGAAGGCGCCCGCAGCCGTTCACGGATTTCCGGCTTGGAATCGATCACGGCGACCTCGGGCGGGATGCGGAAGCCGTTGCGGCCGCAACCGGCGCAACGTGCGAACGGCCTGCGGACATGGCCGCTGCCGTCGCGGGGCGGGTTGCTGCCGGCGAGATTGTGATGTGGGCGCAAGGGCGGATGGAGCTGGGTCCGCGCGCGCTTGGCGCCCGGAGCATTGTTGCGCGGGCTGACAGCATCACGGCCAAGGACGATCTCAATCTGCGGCTCAAACGCCGCGTGTGGTTTCAGCCGTTCTGCCCTTCAATCCTGCTTTCCGAGGCGCCCGCGTTGCTTGCGGACTATCGTGGCAACTGCGATGCCAATCTGCACATGACGATGGGATTTCTCACAACGCCACGCGGCCGCGCTGCGCTCGCCGGGGCGGTCGGCGCCGACGGTTCCTGCCGGCCGCAGATGGTGCCCGAGGATGATGCCGATCCGTGGTATCGCCTGCTGGCCGGCGTGAAAGCGCTCACGGGAACCGGCGCCGTGATCAATACCAGTCTCAATCTGCACGGGAAACCCATGTCCGACGCAGCGTCCGGCGTGATCGAGGCATGGGTCGACAGCGGCGTGCAGCACCTCGCCCTCGGGTCGGCCCTGCTGACCAAGAAAAAGAATTGGACGCCTTGAATCGCTTCTCAAGGAATCCGGATCGCCCATCATGACTCCCCGTTTCAATCGCCTTCTCTGGCTCGCGTTCGCCCTGGCCGCGCTCGCCGCGACTGCGTTCTGGGCGCATCGCACAGCCACCGAGCTTTCCGACGACGCCCAGCGCAATCTTGCCGCCGTTTCGACGGTCTGGGGCATGCATGCGTGCCTGGTCGCCGCGATCGCCGGTCTGGGTGGGGTCGCAGTACCCCTTGCGAGGATTGTCGGACGGCGCAACGGTCTGATCGCCCTTGCGCTGCTGGTCGGCGGCTATTTCGCCTGCGACCTGGCGCCGCAGACCACGCGCATCTTTTTCGACGAGCATCTCTACATGCAGATCGGCCAGACGATCGCTCTCACCGGTCGTGCGGAGACTGCCAATTACGCCCGGGTTGAATATGGCCAGTTCGAAATGTACAGCCCCTGGGTTAACAAACAACCCAACGGCCTGCCCTACCTGCTTTCATGGATCTACCGCCTGGTGGGCGTCTCCGACCGCGCCTCGGATTTTCTCAATCCAGCGCTCGTCGGCCTGACGGCGGCCGCCCTCTTCCTCGGACTGACGCTCGTGCCATGGGCCCTTCCGACCGGCGCCGCGCTCGCTGCGGCCATCCTGTTCATGTTTACGCCATTGGTGCCGTGGTGGGGCCACACGGTCGCGGTTGAGCCGGGCGCTGCCGCCACTGCTGCCTGTGCCTTTCTTGCGGCCTGCGCACATGCCCGACTGCGGGAAACCAACACGGCGCAGGGCCTTCCCGCAAGCGGACTGCTGCTCGCGGGCGCCACCGCGTTTGCGGTCTATTTCCGACCCGAATCCATGCTGGTCTTTCCGATGGTGGCCGCCGTGCTCTGGTCCACGGACGACCGTTTCATCGAAGACATCTCCGCCTGGGGCGCCCTGGCCTTGTCAATCGCAATGGCGGCGCCAAATGTTCTGCAGCTCTGGGCCGCGCGCGGCGAGGATTGGGGCGCTCGCGACGGGCGCCGCTTCGCGTTCGATTTCATCGGCAAGAACTTCTCCAACAATGGTGGATACTTCATCGATTCGAAGTGGTTTCCATTGGCCGGAACGGTGCTGGCCGTAGCGGGCGCATTGTGGCTGCTGCGGCGGAATCGAACGGCCGGTCTGGCCCTTGGCGTCTGGTTCATGCTGTCCTGGGGCATCTTCATTCTGTTCTACGCCGGCGGCTATTTCTACGGGGCGAGTTCGCGCTACGCGGTCGTTTCGTGTGCTCCGGTGGCGGTCTTCATGGGCATCGGTCTGACCGCGCTGGGCGGACGTCTCCGGCGCGTCCCCCTGTTGCTCTACGGCCTGGGCGCGGTTGGCCTGATCAACTGGGTTGCTGCAATGCACTTCGTGCCGACGTTGAGCCGCGAAGCCGCGGAAGCGGTGGCAGATGCAAAGTTCATAAAAGACGTTGCGCCGACCTTGCCCGAGGGCTCGCTCGTCATTTCGCACGTCCCGTGCATGTGGCTCCTGCAGGGAATCAACTCGTCCCAGTTCTTCGTCATCGACAACATGGTGCGGGGGCAGATGCGCGAGCTGGCAAACCAGTTTCCCGGCGGCGTCTATGTTCATTGGGGATTCTGGCACAATGCCGAGCCCGACAGGGCCCACAATACCGCGAAACTCCTGGCCGAGACCAACGCCAGGGAGGTGACGCGAATGCTGTGCCAGACCTACAAACTCGCGCTCTTCCGAATCGACACACCCGAGGCATTTGCCCGCTTCGGGGGCAATCCGCCGGTCGGCAATCCCCCGAAGGACTCCGACCTGGACAAGGTCCTCGCCAGGGCGCGCGCGCAACTCGAGCCGATTGCCCCCCCGCCGCCCGCCCGATGAGCCGCGTGTATTCATGGAGTCGTTTTGCGCTGCGCACCGCCGCCGCGGCCTCCGGGATCGAGGGCCGTCCGACCAAGCTCAATTTCGTCATCACCAAGCGCTGCTACTCCCGCTGCGTCTACTGCGACATCTGGAAGGTGAAGGACACCCCCGGCGGTCTCGACAGCGAGCTTTCGCTGGACGAGGTGCAGGCCGTCGCCTCCGCAAACCCGTATCTTCAGTGGATCGATTTCACCGGCGGAGAACCGACGGACCGGCCGGATTTCGTGAAACTGGTGCAGGCATTCGCGCGCGCATGCCCCGACCTGCTCCTGGTGCACTTTCCAACCAACGGGATCGCGACGAAGCGGATTGAGGAGGCTGCAACGGAGATTCGTCAGACCGTGCGCGCGACCCTGGTCGTCTCCGTATCGATCGATGGCCCGCCTGAGCTCAACGACCGGCTGCGCGGCATTCGCAACGATTTCGCGCACGCCATCGACACGTTTGCCGCGCTCCGCCGCCTCCTCGGTCCCGACCGCGTCTTCGTCGGCATGACGTTGCACGGGCACAAAGGCTCGTGCGGCCATACGACATCGGAACTGGTCGAGCAGACATTCGCAGCCGTGAATGCCGCGTTGCGCGACCGCGCGGTAGCGCCCGCGGGCTGGAGCACGCTGCACCTCAACATCCCGCACTTTTCCCCGCACTTCTACGGAAATACGGCCAGCAGGGCGATCGACGGATTCGGCGGCGAGGCCCACCGGGAGGAGATCGCCGAGGCCCTGCGCCAGGCGGCCTCCCGCACCGGCTCCGGAGGCCCGGCCGCGATGCGGGCGATCGAACGGATCTATCGCGCGGAGGCGATGCGCTATCTTGCGGGTGGCCGGACGGCGATTGGTTGCTCAGCCCTTCTGTCGACAGTCTATCTGTCTGAGAAGGGCGAAGTCTATCCGTGCACCATCTGGGACAAACCGCTGGGCAATGTCCGAAACACAGGCTTCAGGCTGATGCCAATCATCGAGGCCGCGCGCCGGGATGGGCTTCGGCGGGTCGTGGTCGATCGCAGGTGCCCGAACTGCTGGACGCCCTGCGAAGCATACTCTTCAATCCTGGCGTCGCCGCTCAAATCCACGCTCGCGCTGATGGCGGGCACTTCCAGTTCCCAGCCTCGCTGAAACAGAGCTTTCCCAGGTATTACGAATAACAATATGAAGGCCTTCCTCGCCCCAAAGTTCCTGTCCCGTGCACTCCCTGCATTGGTTGTCTCGGTCGTGCCGGTCGCCGCGTTCCTCGCCTTTTCCATCCAGCCAATGCTGGGAAAACGCCTGCTGCCCATCTATGGAGGCACCGCCGGCACGTGGCTTGGCTGCATGGTGTATTTCCAGGCTGCGTTGCTGCTCGGCTACAGCTGGGCGGCCTGGCTTGTGCGCAAGAGCGTCCGCTTCCAGGTGAACGCCACGGTCCTTCTTGCCCTGGTTGCCGTGGTGACGTTCAGTCTGCCCGACGACGACCCTGCGGCCACAGCAAGCATCGCGCGCGTCGTCTGGCGACTGGCTGTCGCGACCCTGCCCGCCATGGTCCTGCTCTTCAGCTGTGCGCCGCTCCTCCATGCCTGGATGCGGCGGCGCGGGCAGGAGGTGCCCTACTACATCTACGCCATCTCCAACGTCGGCAGCCTCGCCGCCGTTTTGTTGTATCCGTTTCTTGTCGAAACCAACCTTCGCCTGTCTGAGCAGGCGTTCTATTGGCATGCCTTGCTGTTCATCGTCACCGGTCTGCTCGCCGCTGCCGGCTTCGTCCTCAAGCAAAGCACGGAAGACGCGAGTGCCGAACCCGCGCCGGAACCGGCGGCCACCGTGCCGCTGGGCACTGCCGCGCTATGGCTCTGGCTCAGCGCGCTCACGTGCATCGGCATGCTGGGGGCAACGTACCACATCGCAGCCGAAATCGGCTCCAACCCCGTGGCATGGGTGGGACCGTTTGGCGTGTATCTGCTCAGCTTCGCCTTCACGTTTTCCGGGCGTTGGCGCCGCTGGATGACGCTCACAACGATCGTCCTGCTGGCCATAAGCCTGACTGGTTTCATGGTGACCAAGGGATTCACCGCCAAGACCGTCAATGCAGAGCGGCTCCTCTGGCTCGTCCTGCTGACCGCCGCCGGCAGCTTCCTGGGAAACGCGATCATCCACAGCCTTCGGCCGGCGGAGCGTTTCGAGAGGTTTTACCTGTTTCTCGCCGCTGGCGGCGTGCTTGGCGGCCTGATTTCCGCCGTGGTCATCCCCCGCCTGCTCTCCCAGCCGATCGAATTCGAACTCGCCTCGGTCGCCCTGCTGGCCACGGGCATGATCTGGCTTACGGACCGGCGCGACCCCGCCACCATAACCGTCACCGCCTGCGTGCTGCTTGCCCCGGTGCTCGGCCTTGGGTTTTCCCAGTCCGCACAGGAAGCCATCGACAACAGCCGGGTCCGCCACGTTCGCGATCTCTATGGTCACATCATGATCAAGACCGACAATCGCAGCGTCGTCCTGTCCAGCGACACAACAACGCACGGCACCCAGATCACGACCGATGCAACAACAAGACGCCACCCGACCCTCTACTATTCCGAAAGCTCCGGCGTCGGCCGGGTCATCCAGAAACTGCAGGCGGACCGGCCGCAGATGACGGTTGGGGTGATCGGACTCGGTGCGGGGACCCTCGCAGCCTACGCGCGCAAGGATGACGTCTACGATTTCTGGGACATCGATCCCAAGGCCGTCCGCGTTGCACGTGAGAACTTCACCTATGTCGCCGAATCCCCCGGCAAGATCGCCATAATCCAGTGCGACGGACGCAAGGGCCTCCAGGAATCGAAGACGAATTACGACGTCCTGGTGATCGACGCTTTCACCGGCGACGGCGTGCCCGCACACCTGCTCACGCGCGAAGCCATGACGGTCTATTTGCGACGGCTGGCGGTGAAGAACGGCGTGCTGCTCGTGCACGCCTCGACCCGCTATTCAACGCTCTTCCCGGTCGTCGAGGCCACCGCGCGCACCCTGGGCTGCTCCTCGATCGACGTGAACACGGACATCAGTGAGTCTGGCGCGGACCGCGATTGGGATCCGACGCACACGGAATACATCATCGCCTGCCGCCCCGACGAAGCCAAGTCGATCATCGCATGGTTCCCCGACGAGGAGGACAAGGGCCGCGTCAAGCATCAGGTCGCCACGGTGAAGTCCCCCCTGGTCGACCCGCAGCTCATCTGGTCCGACGAACGGAATGCGGAGCTCGATGTGCTGGATCTCGGCCGCTACCTGACCAACTGATGAGAGCCGGGGCCCCGGAGATCGCGCCAACGGGCGATCGCGGGAATGCGCCGCTCCAACCTATTTGATTCGCATGATCCACTCCGAGGCCGATCGAATCCCCGCCCCTCCTGCGACAGTGTGCACACCAGCGTCTCCCGCTGGACGGCGCGCGGTATTCTGGCGCTACCTGGCGTTCATCCTCGCCGCCAAGGTTGTGCTCGAGATGTTCTGCTTCGTCGGGATTGTGCGGCAATATGGCGAAGAGGATATTTTCGTGTCGCTCGCACTGCCGTCACAGGAGCCAGGCAGGACCTATTGGGATTCCATCGCGCATTTCAAACCCGTCACCAACTGGGCCGAGTGGAAGGGTGATCCGTCCGACATGTATCCGTTCCGCATCGCCGCGCTCTATCCGAACCAGTATTTCATGCAGGCGTTCGGCGCTTCGGAGTATTCGCTGTCACTTTGGTCCGCGATCACCGGCATCGGCGCGGTCCTGCTGGTGTCGTTGATCGGGCGATCGCTCGGCGGCGCCGAAGCCGGCCTCTTCAGCGGATCCGTGCTGGCGCTCATTCCGGGCCACGTCATCTATTCTGCCCGCGTCGACACCGACATGCCGCAGCTCTTTTTCATGAGCCTCGGGGTCTTCTTCCTGGTCCTGGCTCTCAAGGCGGCCACAAACTGGAAGCAATGGGCGCTGGCCGCGGCCAGCGGGCTTGCCTTCGGTTTCTTGTACCTCGCGAAACTCCTGCCGGCATTCCTGTCGCTGCCCTGGGCACTCCTCATGCCGTTCCTGCTTGTCGCGTTGCGAGACAAGGAGACGCTGCTCGCGCCCCGGAGCAAACTGCGCCAGGCCCTGTCAATTTCGCTGCTGTTGCTCGGTGGTTTCGCGGTGGTCTTCACCGTGGAGGACATCGCCTACCACCATCTTTCGGGCCACTGGTTCCTGCATTGGAAGATCATGAAATGCAATGCCGTGAACATGGAGTCGTGGCGTTGCAGCAAGTTTGCCACATTCGCGTTCATCAAGCTCTGGCTGCCCGTCGACGGCTGGCGCCACATGTTCGAGCACGCGCAGATGTTCTACAACAGCCTTTCACCCGAGGATAACTTCTTTTCCGTGTACGCCGCGCCCATCCACGGATGGAGCGCCGTCATCTTCCTGCCCGCGCTGCTGGTCCTGCCCTTCCTCCACATCAGCCACCGCAAGCTCTCGCTCCTCGTGGTCCTCGGCTTCGTGTTCTACTATCTCTATCAGGAGTTCTTCTGGTTCTATCCGACCATCGAAGGAGGAATGCTCAATCTGACCTTTGTCGACAAGGTGCACCGATTCATCTTCCCCTGCTATCTTGGCATCGGGCTGTGTGTCGGATTGGTTCTTGGGGCGGTCTCGCGGTTTGGCCGGAGGTGCGCGGGGCGCTGGCCGCGGCGCATCTTCCAGGCGGCTCCGGTGTGTCTGGTGCTCGCCTTCGGCGCCGCCAATTACCCGGGCATGAAGTTCTTTCAGCACGCGCTGCACGGTTCCCTTCAGGATCTCCGAAACGTCTGCAAGGATCTCCGGGGCATCGCCCAGGATGGTGCGCGGGTCTATATTCCGGCGGGCATGAATCCCTATTACCGGGTGTTCCAATACCCGCGGCATTATGAGTTCAAGTATTTCGTGGACGAGCCAAAGGATGCCGTGCGCAACGGTTGGGGAGTCGTCGGCGGCTTTCTTGGAATCGGCCTGTCCCCGGAGGTCTTCGTCGAGGAGTATTCCGACTGGCTGCGCCCCTATTACCTGGGGAAGGCCGGACCTCCGCCCGGATGGAAACTGGTTCATACGAGGCCGACGGCGGCCTATGATGGCATCCCTCCGGTGCGTATCCTGAAATTGCCTCCGGCAGACGGCGAAACCGATCCATGACCACAGACCACGATCCGAAACGGGTGGCGCCAATGGCACAGCCCATGGCCGCCAATGAAAACGTCAACGCCACGTTTTTCGACGCATGGAAGAACTATCAGGATCTCGTCGGGAGCATCGACACCTATGATCTCATCTCGCGGACCCTGGTCGGGGAGCTTCGCGGACGGGTTGTGGACGTTGGAAGCGGCGGCGTCGTCAATTACAACTGCGGCGACATCACCGATCTGGTTTTGATCGACATCAGCACGGACTACCTCAGTCACGTGGTCCTGCCGCCCTGCGCGGCGCCAAAAATCGGAACGGCCGTCGACCTTCCGCTGGCCGACGGCGCGCACGACTGTCTGCTCATGCAAATGCTCGTGCATCACCTGGCCGAGGGAGACTACGCAACCACGCGCGCTCGAACCCTCACGGCTTTGCGCGAGGCGTACCGGGTGCTGAAGCCCGGCGGCAAGATCGTCGTCGTCGAATCCGTCGTCAATCGGTTCTTCGAAACAGCGGAGCGCCTGTTGTTCCGTCTGACGCGCCTCGCGATGCGTTTGATCGGGCATCCGATGGTCTTTCAGTGGACTCCGGCCAGCCTCTGCGCCTTCGCACGCGAAACGGGATTCATCGATGTTCGCGCGACCAACATTCCGAGGGGACGGTGGATGATCTTCCTGGGCCGGCGCTGGCCAACGATGCTCGTGCCGGTGAGCATGTGCAAGATCGTGGCAACCAAACCCGCGTGATCACCGCGGAGCGACGTCCGGATCAAGCGCGGGTTCGAATTCCGCCCGCGGAGTGCCCCAGAATTGGAAATAGAAATTGCCCCCGGCGTTGAAGTAATCGATCTCGATTTCGTATCGTCCCGGTTCGGCGTCGATCCCAATGGCGAGGTCCTCCGTCGCATTTTCCATCCAGTGAACCAGGCACCGTTCTTCTCCCGCGGCGTTGCGGAACCGGATGCGATATCCGTCGTCGCTCCGCAAATGCATGATGGTGTGCTTTGACAGAAACGTGACCCACCCTCGCATCTTCAGGCTGAAATTGCTCGAAGATCCGCCGAGTTTCTCCTCGAACAGCATCTTGAGCCAAAGAGAATAGGTGCCGAACACGGGAGGCTCCTCCACGACCGCAAGCGTCGGCCCCGCCAGTTCACGTCCGGAATAGAGCGACATCCGCAGGTATCCCGGAGGGTTTCCCCGCAGCGTGCCAGGCGCCACGGGATGATCGAGCGTCAGGTCGCTGCGTTCCATCCGGCGTATCGATGCCGGTATCGGGAGCGGTTCATTTTGAAACTGTATGCGCCGCATGCCCAGCGCCAGGCCGATTGCAAATGCGATGCCGCACGTCCACCAGATCCAGCGGTTTCCAGGCACGAGGCTATGGGCGGGTTTCATCGGTGCCTGTTGACTCCGGAACAAAAAGCCAAAGCTGCAAAACGTGGGCTCTCCAGGGCCGTCGAAGCCCTGCAAACGTGCGAATCAGGACGAGCTTCCCGCCAAGAACCTCCATCTGATCCGGCGACCACGCCGACTCGGGGCTCAAGCCTTCCCTGCGGGCTCCACCCGTCCAGATGCAGACCGGCGGTGAACTCCGCAAATCCAGGAACCGCGTGTCGGTGAGCCGCAATTGCGATCGTTCAGGAAAGCCCAGGGCGTCGATGAACTGCCAATACCCGCTTCCGTCGATGAGCTGCGGAAGGCGACAATAGGATTTCAGCGATGTCGTGCTCTCCAGCGCAGCCCGGCGATAATCCGCCGTGTTGTCCTCGAACATGTGATAGCGAACGACCAGACAATATCCGCAGACTCCAAAACAGGCGCCAAGCAGGCAACAACGCAGGGCGCCGAGAATCCAGCGGTCGAATACGCCCGGCAGTGTCAGGATGATGGCGGCAAAGGCCGCAACCAGAGGCGCGAAAACGTCCGTGTATCTCCACGGGCGGACATCAAAGGAAATTGGCAGATAGTACGGTCGCAGTCTGAACGGCCAGAATTCGAAAAACAAAAACAGACCGAGCGCACTTCCAAGGAAAACGAAGGCCACGGTTCGCTCCGCCGCCGGCAGCCGCCGCCAGAAAACGACTGCGAACACACCCAGCGCCAGCACGACCCAGATCCAGGGCCCGTGCAGCAACACCCGGAAACCATCCGGCCCAAAGGGGAGAAAGAGCTGCTCGAGATACGTTGGAAGAACCTGGTCCAGCTTGAACTGACCGCTCAGGTAGCTTTCGGGCACCTTCAACTCATAAAAGCGCATCTCGCCGGCAATATTGTCGAGGAAGTCGCCCGTCTTCGCCAGATAGAACAGCTGCACGCCGAATGACGGCAGTACAAAGACCGCCGACGCCAGCGAAAGCGCAGCACGGCTCTTTCGCCCGGGCCAACCCCGCCGAACCACCTGCAGGAGGAATTCGGCCGCCAGCCAGATGCCAAGCAGCGGTATGGCGGTGACTTTCACCTGGTAAGCGGCGGCAAAGGCCGATCCCGCCAGCAGTGCAAGGACGATCCACGACACTCGCTCGCGCGGCGTGGGCGCCGAGTCCGCAATGCGTGCGTATGCGCTGCCAAAAAAGAGGACGCAAAGCAGGCACCAGAAGATCAACGGCATTTCGTTCACCAACATGAGCGAGTCGACGAAAAGCACCGGATAGCATGCGAGGATGACTGCGCAGAGCACCGGCGCCGGGGATCGGGGCGGAAGGTGTCTCCGCAGCCAGAGGGCGGTGAGCAGGGGCCAGAAGGCTCCGGTGATCAGTGGATAAAGCACCAGACCGTGGGCCGTCCAGCCGAGCAACCGGAGGGAGGCGGCAATTGGGACCAGCCACGCCGGACGATACTCATATTGTCCCATGGGTGGAATATACGTGTAGTGCCCCGGTAGTATCCGCTTGACGCACTCAACGTAGCCATCGTCGTCAGGGAGCGCTGCGCCCAGCGCAAAAACCCAACGCGCCAGCAGACCCACAAGCGTTATGGCCACCAGGATCAGTAGGTCCCGGTCACGCGTCGCCAACCATCGCCTGATCCGATGGAAATGCGAAATCATGATTGCCGGACGAGAAACCGCACGGTGTCGCGAATTCCCTCCTCGATCGGCATTCGCGGCCTCCAGCCCAGCGATTTGATCCGGGTCGTATCCAGCTGGACCAGCGGGCTGTCGCCGGACCAGCCACGCTCCCCACCGGTGGTTTCGAAGCGCACGTCCTTCAAGCCTAGCTCGGACGTGACGATCTGCGCCACCGCGAGCACATCGAGGCAACCGTCGTGCCCGAGATTGAAGACCGCCTTCGTTCCGATGCTCCTTTCAAGCGCCAGAAAAATGCCCGCGACGCCATCGCTCACATGAAGATAGGACTTCCGTTGCCGCCCGTCGCCAAGAACTTCGAGCCGGCCGGGATCCGTCCGGAGTTTTCCCACAAAATCGGCAAGGACTCCATGGCTGTAGCGCTGCCCGATCCAGCTCACGAAGCGAAAAATGAGAGAGCGGATTCCGAAGTACTCGCTGTAGGCCTCGATCATCGCCTCACCGGCAAGCTTGCTGGCTCCGTAGAGCGACGTCTGGCAGAGGGCCGAGGTCTCCGGCGTGGGAAAGACCGCCGGTTCCCCGTACACCGTCGCGCTGCTGGCAAAAACGATGGTTCGCGCCCCCGATCTTCGCATCGCATCGAGCACGTTCCAGGTTCCGATCGTGTTCTGTTCAAGATCGACCCGCGTCCGGCCGATCCCCCCGCGGACATCCGCATTCGCCTGGAAATGGAACACCGTATCGCATCCCCTCATCTCCGCGGCGAGGCGCGGAAGATCGAGAATGTCGGCTTCGACGATCCGCACCCGTGAATCGCCCTCGTGCTGCGCCAGATTCCTGCGACTTCCCGTGCTGAAATTGTCGTAGACGATCACATCCGCTCCGCCGGACACGAGGCGATCAACCACGTGGCTGCCGATGAACCCGGCGCCGCCGGTGACCATGGCCCGCCCCGGCTTCATGGCGTCGAGCGAATCCGTTCCCTCAAGGTCTCGGTGAAGACATGATTCAAGACCAGATGAGCGTCCTCGATGGGCCCGTAGGCGTCGCATTTCAGGTGGATCGCGACGTCAGCCAGCCCGCGCAGCCGGCCCCCGTCAAAACCGACGAGCGCCAGGATGCGGCCGCCGCGGGCTTTCGCAAACTCGGCCGCCCGGACGACATTGGGCGAATTGCCGCTTGCCGAAAGCGCAACCAGCACATCCCCGGGCTGCAGGAGATTCTCCATCTGTTCCACGAACACATTCTCGTATCCCAGGTCGTTGGCGAGAGCGGAGAACCATGCCATGTTGTCGTTGAGGCTGAGCACCCGCAGACGCGGACGGCCGGCTGCAACCGTATTCTTGCCGAGGTCCGCCGCCATATGCGAGGCGGTGGCGGCGCTCCCACCGTTGCCACACACAAAAACCGTGTGGCCGCCATCGTAGGCGTCGAGCAACACTGACGCCGCGGCAGCAACCGCCTCGAGATCGAGTTCGGCGAGCAGCCCGCGAACGCGGGCCACGTAGTCGCTCGCAATGCACAGCGGAGAGGTCATCAGCTAGTCTCCCACATAGATGATACGGGTTCCCTGGCGTTCCAGCCGGAAGTCGACGTGCCGCAGATCCCGCAAGGCATCGATCACGGCCTGGCGGCGTTCGGGCTCCACATAAAAAAGAAAGAAACCGCCGCCGCCGGCACCGAGGAGCTTGCCGCCGACGGCCCCGGCTGCGCACCCTCGCGCGTAGAGCTCGTCGAAATGTGCTGATGAAACGCCCGACGCCATCTGCCGCTTCAGCAACCATCCCTCGTGCATCGTGCGGCCAATCGCTTCGACATGCCCTTCCGCCAGGGCGGAGCGAAGCTCGTCAGCCTGATCCCGGATGCGGCACAGGATATCGAAACGCTTCGGATCCGACAGAATGTTCTGCCGCTGCTCGGCGAGGATGCCCAACGCACTCCGCGTGACTCCAGTGTAGAACAAAAGGAGGCGCTTCTCCAGTTCGGCGCGAGCGTTGGAGCCCAGAATGATCGGATCGACCTGAACACTGCCATCGCTGTTGAAACGGATGTAGTTCATCCCGCCATACGCCGCCGCGTACTGGTCCTGTTTGCCAATCGGCTCCTGCAACCGTTCGATCTCCACCTCACAGGCACGCGCCGCGCAGATCTCATGCGACGGCATGCGGCCCTGGCGGGCCAGCAACGCGTGGACGAGCCCCACGGAGAACGCCGACGAGCCCCCAAGTCCGCTGCCAAGCGACGGCATGTCCGCAAAGCTGGTGATCTCGAGAAAGTCGCGGTTGTCCACCACACGGAGACATTCGCGAATCAGCGGATGCCGGATGGCATCGATGCTGTCGCAGGTCTCGGTCTGCGCATATTTCAGGAGATACCGGCGCTCAAAAAACTCATGGAGCGCAAGGTAGACAAACTTGTCGACAGCCGAGCTGACAACAGCGCCATACCCGCGTCGGTAGAAGTCGGGAAGATCGGAACCGCCACCGGCAAAACTGATCCGAAACGGGGTCTTGCTGATAATCATTGCCGGAAAAAGCCATCTTCGACAACGGCCCTCGCAAAGGCGAGCAGGGAATCGAACTCGCCGTCGGGAACAGACGCCGCTCGAGCCCGATTGCGGTGCTCCGGCGTTCCCAGCAGGACAGCCCGGATGCCGGCTGCCCGTCCGGCCCTTATGTCGCAGGCCCGGTCCCCCACCATCACACAGCTGGAAAGATCCAGGTTCAGTTCACGGCGGGCGCGAAAGATCAGGCCGGGCGCGGGTTTTCGGCAGCGACAACCGCAGCGCAGCTCCGCCACACCCTCGCCGTGGTGCGTCTCGGGGTGGTGGGGACATGTGTAGATTGCATCGATTCTCCCGCCGCCAGCGGCAATCTCGGCGCGAAGCCGGTCATGAACGGTCTCCAGCACCGCCATCGTGCAAAGCCCGCGCGCCACGACAGGTTGATTGGTCGCCACGATGCACCGGATGCCGTTGCGGTGAAGCAAGGCCATCGCCTCCGTAACTCCCGGGAGCAGCGCCAGCTTCTCCGGCCTGTCGACCAGGCCGGTGTCGACCGTGAGCACGCCGTCTCGGTCGAGGATAACCGTTTTGACCGGCTGCGGGCGGACCCGGGCCTCCGCGGCCAGCGCCCGATCGGCGAGGTATTCCTCGACCGCGGCCAGCCGCTCCGGTGTTCCCATGTCTTTCACGAACCCTTCTTCCTCGAGAACGTGGACGCCCAGACGCCCGCCGGCGCCGATCGCCGCCGGGAAGACATCGGCTCCAAGATCCGCCGGCCCTTCCATCGGGACAAAGTCCAGCACCCGGCGCGAGAGCACATGGACGGCGGCGTTGGCGACATTGCGGTAGAGCCGGCCCGGCTCGCGCCGATTGACGAACTCGATCACGCGGCCAGCCTCGTCCGCCACAACGAGGTGCGAATCCCAAGGATGATCGGACGCACGCACAAGCAGCGTTCCCAGCGGGTGTTTCGCCTCGTGGGCCGCAACCAGGCGCTTGGCGTCGAAATCGAGGAAGACGTCCCCGTAGGCGAGCAGGAAATCATCATCCAAGCGGTCGGCGCACCAGCGCAATGCTCCAGCCGTCCCCCGGGGTTCGGGCTCGGTCAGCACCTCGATCAGGCAATCGGCATGGCGGACCGTTGAATAGTGACGGGCCACCACATCACCGCGGTATCCGGCAGCCAGCAGGAACCGGCGGACGCCGGCCTTCGCCAGATTCGAGATGATGTGATCGAGCACCGGGCGCCCATCGAGCGGGATCATCGGCTTGGGCAATTCGCGAACCCGCTCGGCCAGCCGGGTGCCTTTCCCACCGCAAAGAATGACTGCCTGTTCGACGGGCATGCACCCGGGATCATGCCGGCCTGCAGGCAGGCGGGTCAACGGGTTTTGCTTCCGCTTTCGCCAGCGAGTCAGATCCCGACGGGTGTCATCGAGCCAGGGTCGATGGGTGGTCGCGCACGCGGTCCTCGGATGAAAAACCAATCATCCGGTCGATGATGAACTTCGGACGCATGCGGACTTCGTCATAGATGCGCCCGATGTACTCCCCGAGAATCCCGACGCTGATCAGCTGCACACCGCTGAGAAAAGTGACCACGATCAACATCCCCAGGTTGCCACTCAGAATTGGATGACCTGCGAATTTCAGGACGACAGAGGCGCAGGCCAGCAGCACGGAAAAACCCGCTGTCAGAAAGCCCATGATTGAACTGAGCTTCAATGCTGCCGTTGAAAAACAAATCAGTCCGTTCAATCCGATCCTGACCGAGCCGATGACGGGATAGTTTGTCTTGCCCGCAAATCGCGTCGGCCGGTCGAACTGCACCACCGTTTGCCGGAAACCGACAAGAGAAACCAGGCCGCGAAGAAACCCGTGGCATTCTTTCAGGCGATTGATCTCGTCGACCGCACGGCGGCTCAGCAACCGGAAATCGCCCGTGTTCTGGGGAATGTCCACCTCGGCGATCCGCCGGATCACCCAATAGGCGCCCCATGCAACGATCTTTCGGATCAGCGGCTCGCCCTGGCGGGTCCGCCGCTGGGCGAGAACGACGTCATATCCTTCGCGCCATTTGGCCACCATCTCCTTGATGAGTTCAGGAGGATCCTGGAGATCCACGTCCATCACAACCACGGCGTCTCCGCGCGAGTACTGCAGGCCGGCGAGAGTCGCCATCGGTTGACCAAACCGGCGGCTGAACGTGAGGAGCTTGACGCGAGGGTTTTCGTTTCGCTGATCCAGAATCACTTGTTCCGTGCGGTCAGGCGATGGATCGAGACAAAAGATGATCTCGTAGTCCGATGCGAGACCCTCCAGGACAGCCATTGTCTGGCGGAGAAACTCCGGGATGTTTTTCTCCTCCCTGTAAACGGGGACGACAATTGAAAGTTCCATTTAGGATGGGAAGAGCGGCGGGCTGTTCTTGGGGGATTCGCGCGTTCCGGAGAGAGACGGCTAATATGCGAGGACGCCTGCCGGATGGACAAGTCTTTTGGGTGCCCTTCGCGTTTAGGCTGCTACGCCGCAGTATTTTGGCACAGCCAGGCCACAAGTTTGGCCCAGGCGCGACCGCGGTGGCTAAGCTCGTTCTTGATCGAGGCGTCCAGCTCGGCAAACGTGCGCTCGTGGCCTTCCGGCACGAAGACCGGATCGTAGCCAAATCCTCCCGATCCGGCAGGTTCCCGGATCATCCGGCCATCGCAGCGCCCCTCAAACACGTGCTCTGCCCCGTCCGGCCCGATCAAGACGAGCACGCAGGTGTAATGCGCCGCACGGTTGTCCGGAGGCACATCGCGCAACACCTCGACGAGTTTGTCGAGGTTCGCGGCGTCATTGCTCGGCAGGCCGGCGTAATAGGCCGATTCCACTCCCGGCGCGCCCCCAAGCGCGTCCACGCACAACCCGCTGTCATCCGACAGGGCCCACGCCCCCGTCGGCAGCCGCCCTTGCAACGCCCAGGCTTTCTTGCGCGCGTTGCCGGCAAATGAGCCCGTGTCCTCGACGACCGGGGGCATGCCGCCGATCTCTTTGGCCGAACGAACCTCAATTGCTGGAGCCCCTGCCGTGTCCGCCAAAGCCTTGGCGATGGCGGAAAACTCCCGCACCTTGTGTGCGTTGCCGGACGCGAGATAGATCTTCATCCCATGCTAAAGGTTGTTTCATCGACCTGCAGCTTCTGCGGGTAGGCCATGCGACCGCGCATCAGCTGGTCTGGTCCGAATGAAGTATGGCGCACGCCTTCGAGCTGCACGGCATTGATGAGTTTCTCCGTGCGCAGTCCCTTGAATACGGTCCTCGCCTTGTCGTCGCCGAGCAGGATCGGCGCCCGATAGACGAACAGGTAGTCGAGCTGGCGGGATTGGATCAGCTCGCTGATCATCTGCGCGCCGCCTTCGATGTAGACGCCGGTGATCCCCGCTTCGGCACACCGCTGACGAAACTCCGGAATCGGCGCCCGCACCGTCGGCGAATCGAAGTTCCACACCTGGACACCCATCGCCTGCAGCTTTCTCACATAACCAAGCCCGCCGTGCGGCGTGGTTACCACGATCGTCCGGTCCTTGAATTCGTCCGTGTACACCTTGGGGAGGCTCTTGTCCACGACGGTGCGCAGCAGGCCGTCGAAGACGAAACGCACGGGACACCAGACGCCCTCCTCCGTCCGGCTCGTGAGGCTTGGGTTGTCGCTCATGACCGTTCCAGCGCCAACAGCGATGGACGGAAACAGCCGTCGCCACCGGTGAACATCGGCTCTGGCCAGCTCGCCCGTTATCCATTGGGAATCGTTCGTGCGGGTCGCGATCTTGCCGTCGAGCGTCACGGCAGCCTTTGCAGCGATCAGGGGCTTCTGGTCGACGATCCAGTGATTGAATATCAGATTCAGGTCCGAACAGTCCTCGGACAGGACTCCCGTCGTCACCTGCAGTCCCGCGGCCCGCAGCACCTCAAAGCCGTGACCGGCATGCACCGGATTCGGGTCCGTGGCGCCTGCGACAACATGCCCCAGGCCCGCCGCAATGATCGCCGACGTGCACGCCCCGGTCCGCCCCTCGGTGCTGCATGGCTCCAACGTCACATAAAGGACCGCGCCAGCCCTCGGCAACCGTCCGAGATGATGCAGTGCCATGATTTCAGCATGCGGTTCGCCGGCCTTCGAATGAAAACCCTCCGCCACGATCTCCCCCTGTTCGACGATGACGGCGCCCACCATGGGATTCGGATGAGTCGTACCCCATCCCTGACGGGCAAGATCCAATGCCCGCCGCATGAATCGCTCGTGGGTCAGAAGCTCATAGGTTTGCATATCGATCTCACAATCGCGGTTCGCAGTGTTCTTTCACCGTCATCGGACAATTGCCAGCTTACAACCGCCTTTCCACCTGCGATTTATTCACTTTTGATAATGCTGCCACCATGGACGTAAGGATTCGTCTCCCGCTCGACCCCCACTGTCGTGTCGGGGCCATGGCCCGGGTAGACCACCGTGTCGTCGGGAAGCGTGTAAAGCTGCTCGCGAATCGAGCGCTCCAGGACCGGGAAGCTGCCCCCTGGCAGGTCCGTGCGGCCGATGCTGCTGTGAAACAGCGCGTCTCCGACGAACACCACAGACAAAGAAGCAAAGTAGAAGGCCACATTGCCCGGACAATGCCCCGGCACATGGCGAACCTCGACCCCCTGGCCAAGCGCCGTCCACCGCTGCCCTTGTTCCACAAACTCGTCGATCTTCATCGGTCCAATCCGCATCCCGGGGATGAGAAACATCTCCATGACCTCAGGACTCTCGATCAGGACCTGGTCGTCGCGATGAGCGCGCACCCGCGCATGCGTCGCCGACACCACCTCCGCCCCACCCTGCGTATGATCCCAATGACCATGCGTCAGCCAGAGTTCGCGAAGGACACATTTCTCTTTCTCAAGAATTGGTTCGATCTGCTGCCATATCCCGCCCGGGGCGTCGATCAATACAGCTTCGCCGCGATCCAACGCCGTCAAGAGGTAGGCGTTGGTTTGAATCGGCCCCGCCGGCAACACGTGGATGTTCATCCCTGAATAGTTGCGGCTTCAACGCCACCCGCGCAACCGCGAATTCTCGCGCAATGCTGCAACAGCCTGTCCCTGGGAACCCAAACCAAACGGCGTCCGCCGTTTGTTCAGCAGCATGGAGGGCGAAGCCCGACAGGCTGCTGCTTGACATCCTGGCCGCCACGGCAAGTCTCCGCGCCTTCGCAAATCCTGCTGGATGCCATTCCATTGCATTTAAGATTGCGGCGGGAAGGTCATCCGCGCTTTGCGAGTCTCTCAACGCGGCACAGTCTGCACCGCAAATCGCGGCCTGACTGCGCCAGACAATGTCTCAAATCCGTGCTGCACCGGGCAGCGGATTCAGCACCATTCCAATTTTCACATGCCACCACTCAAGTTTGCAGTACTCGGCGGAGACGGAATTGGGCCCGAGGTCATGGCCGAGGCCCTTCGAATCCTCGACCACGTCGCCAGACAGGAAAAGCTCCAGCTCGACTACGTTGAAGCCGACGTCGGAGGCATTGCCATCGACCGCCACGGCGCCGCGCTTCCAGAAGCGACGCTCAAGTCTTGCGCCACGTCCGACGCAATTCTCTTCGGGTCCGTCGGCGGCCCGAAATGGGAGACCCTGCCTCCCGCCGAGCAACCCGAGCGCGCCGCGCTTCTTCCGTTGCGGAAACATTTCACCCTCTTTGCCAATCTCCGGCCTGGACTGCTCTACCGCGAGCTGATCGACGCCTCGCCACTCAAATCCGAGCGCATTCCGAACGGCATCGATATTCTCTGCGTCCGCGAACTGATCGGCGGCATCTACTTTGGCCAGCCCAAAGAGACCACTTCCATCGCCGGCGGCGACCTTCAAGCCGTCGACACAAAAGTCTACTGTCAAAGCGAGATCGAGCGCATTACCCGAGTGGCAATCGAAGCTGCTCGCGCCCGCCGCAGGCGTCTGTGTTCGGTCGACAAGGCCAACATCCTCGAGACTTCCGTTCTATGGCGGAAGACCGTCGCCGCCTGCGTCGCCCGGGAAGCGCCTGACCTGGAGCTTTCCCACATGTACGTCGACAACGCGGCGATGCAACTGGTCCGCAACCCGGCCCAGTTCGACGTCATCCTGGCGGGGAACATGTTCGGCGACATCCTCTCCGACGAAATGGCATGCATCTGCGGTTCCCTGGGCATGCTCGCGTCAGCCTCCCTTGGCGCCGGCAAGAACGCACACGGACTGCCCTTCGGCCTCTATGAGCCCGCCGGCGGCACAGCCCCCGACATTGCCGGCAAGGCGATCGCCAATCCCTGCGCGCAGATCCTGTCAGCCGCTCTTATGCTGCGCTACAGCTTCGGACTCGACAAAGTCGCCGCCCGCATCGAGGCCGCCGTCAAGGCAGCCGTGATCGGCGGCACGCGCACCGCCGACATCGCGGTCGGCGGGAAATCGGTCGGCACCCGTGCGATGGCCGACGCGGTGATCGCAAACCTCTAACCGGAGATCACCCATAAAGACACGACGGTACTGAACGTGTTGTCTTGTGATCTCAGAGCCCTTTGTGCCTTCTTGGTGAAACAGTCCATTTCATGACCTCAGCCGAAATCCGCCAGAGCTTCCTCGATTTCTTTGCGAGCCACGGCCACACCGTCGTGCCATCTTCGTCGCTCCTGCCCGACTCGCCCGGCCTGCTTTTCACGAACGCAGGCATGAACCAGTTCGTGCCGATCTTCCTCGGCGACCGCCAGCCGGACGTCTCCAAGTGGGCCGGCGCCCGCCCGGCGAAGGATACCCGCGCGACCGACACGCAGAAATGCATTCGCGCCGGCGGCAAACACAACGACCTGGAGGATGTCGGACTCGACACCTACCACCACACGATGTTCGAGATGCTCGGCAACTGGTCGTTCGGCGACTACTTCAAGCGTGAGTCGCTCACCTGGGGCTGGGAGCTGATCACCAAGGTCTGGGGCATTCCGCCAAAACGCCTCTTCGCGACGGTCTACCAGCCCGACAAGACCAAGGGCGATCCGTCCGAGTTCGACCAGGAGGCCTATGACATTTGGGCCGGCATCTTCGTCGCCGCAGGGCTCGATCCCAAGGCCCATATCGTTTTCGGCGGCAAGAAGGACAACTTCTGGATGATGGGCGACACCGGCCCCTGCGGTCCGTGCTCCGAGATCCACATCAACCTGTCCCCGTCTGACGACGAGGCGGCCGGCCGCGCGCTCGTCAACGCAGGCGTGCCCCGCTGCATCGAGATCTGGAACCACGTCTTCATCCAGTTCAACGCAAACGCCGACGGCACGTTCTCGCCTCTCGCCGCCAAACACGTCGACACCGGCATGGGCTTCGAACGCGTCGCAGGCATTTACGCCGTCACCAGGGGCTTCACGGATTTTGCGCCCGAACCCTCGAACTATGCAGCCGACATTTTCACGGAAATCTTTGGCAAGATTTCCCAGCTTTCCGGCAAGACTTATCAGGGGACAGTTCCCAAGAATCGCGAGGGCCTGAGCGAACAGGAGAACATCGATGTGGCATTCCGCGTGCTCGCCGACCACGCGCGCTGCGTCTCATGCGCGATCGCCGACGGCATTCTCCCGAGCAACGACGGGCGCAACTATGTCGTCCGCCGCATCCTCCGCCGAGGCATCCTCTACGGGAAAAAGCTCGGACTCGCGACCGGCTTTTTCGAGAAGCTCGTCGAGCCGGTCATTGCATCGCTGGGCAGCGTCTTCCCGGAATTGAAGGAACGGCAGGACGTCGTCCGGAGGGTGATTCATGCCGAAGAAGAAAGCTTCGGACGAACGATCGACCGGGGACTAAGCCTTTTCGACGAACGGTTATTCGATGAGGCATTCAAATTGGCGCGTGAGCGGCTTCATGCGGAACCTGATTGGGCTGGTCTTCTGGCAGAGGCAGTAGTTGACGGAATCGAAGGAGCAACGTGCAATCTTCCTCAGGACGGATTCAACAGAGAAAAGGCGATCAAGGATATTGCCGAAATTAAGAGTGTGATCCGCATCTCGGACCGGATCGCCTTCGAGCTCTACGACACCTACGGTTTTCCGTTGGACATGACGCAATTGCTGGCGGCAGAGCGCGGATTGGCTGTCGACACCGCCGGATTCGAGGGTTTGATGAAGCAACAACGCGAGCGCGGGCGCGCCGCGCAAAAAAAGGAAATCATCGTGGCAGCCACCGAAGGAGAAGAAACCGCCGCACAGCAACCGACCAAGTTCCTGGGCTATACACAGCTCACGGCCGAGGCCAGCGTCATCGACGTCGTCAAGACCGACAAGGACACCTACCTCGTCTTTGACCAGACACCTTTCTATGCCGAGATGGGTGGCCAGACTGGAGATCATGGCGCCACCGAGATCGCCGGCCAGGTGTTCGCAATCGTATTTACGGTGAAAGACAAGGCCGGTCGCCACCTGCACCGGCTCGCCCCCGCCTGTGCCCTCGATGCCGCCAAGGTCAGTCTTGTCGGAAAGGCCGCCTCGTTGGTCGTGTCGCCGATGGCCCGCCGCGCAATCTCCCGTCACCACAGCGCGGCGCACCTGATTCATTGGGCGTTGCGCAAGGTCCTCGGCAACCACGTACGCCAGGCCGGCACATCAAAGACCAAGGAGCGACTCCGCTTCGACTTCTCCCACTTCGAGCAGGTCAAGCCCGAGCAACTCCGCGAGATCGAGCGCCTCGTCAACGACAAGATCCTCGATAACGCGAAGGTCGAGACCTACGAGGTCGAATTTGACAAGAAGCCGGCCGACACACTCGCCTTTTTCGGCGAGAAATACGGCAAGATCGTCCGCGTCGTCGACATCGGCGGCTACAGCCGCGAGCTCTGCGGCGGCACGCATGTCACCACCACTGGCGAAATTGGCCTGATCAAGATCGTCGCCGAAATGGCTATTGCCGCAGGCACCCGCCGCGTCGAGGCCGTCGCCGGCCAGGCAGCCTATGATTTCGTGCAGGACGAAGAGGAAGCCCTCAGAGCCGTGAACGCCCGCCTCAACGCCGGCCCGCAGGACGTGGCCCAGAAACTCGATTCCCTGATCGCGCATCGCGCCGAACTCGAGAAGAAGCTGAAATCATTTGAACAGAAAGCGTCCGCAGGCCTGGCCGACGAGCTCGCCGCGAAAGCGGTCGTCAGGGACGGACTCAAGTTCGTCTCCGCGGTCGTGACGACTGAGTCCCCTGAAGCGCTGCGCAGCCTCGGCTCGCAGGTGTTGGGCAAGCTTGGCGACGGCGTCGTGCAGCTTGGCGCCGCGTTTGGCGAGAAGGCGACCGTGGTGGCTTTCTGTTCGCCCGCTGCAATCAAGGCCGGATTCCAGGCCGGAAAGATCGTATCCGAGTTGTCCGCCAAGCTTGGCGGCAAGGGCGGCGGCAAACCAGACTTCGCAATGGGCGGCGGCAAGGAACCGGCAAAACTGGCTGAAGTGCTGAAAGTCTAGCAAAGCGGACGACGGGATGAAACTTGCAGCCGGGGGCGCCTGCTCTGAGCCCGCCGAACGGGAGCCTGTCGGATCCGTCGAACGGGTTGACCCCGGCGCGGGCCGGCCTCAGCGCGGCCGGCTACAACTCTTGCTTGGCGCCCGCCTTAACTTCTTGCCAGCGACCAATCTTCCGATCTTGTCTTCGGCTTTGATTTGCCGGTGACGGCAAATCGCTGATCCCCATGGAATTTCTCGAACTCGTCCGAAAGCGTTACAGCGTCCGCGCCTATAAACCGAATGCGGTGGAAGACGCCAAGCTTGCAAATGTGCTCGAGGCGGCGCGGCTCGCACCCACCGCGGCAAATCGTCAACCGTTCCAACTGATTGTCGCCCGCGTCAAAGGGCGCGAGGCCGAACTAGAACGGGTGTACGGACGCCGCTGGTTTGTGCAGGCGCCAATCGTCATCTGTGCCTGCGGCGTTCCGGCCCAGGGATGGGTTCGCGATGTGGACCGTGTCAATTACACGATGGTAGACGTCGCCATCGCGATGGATCATCTGGTTCTCGCCGCAACAAGCCTCGGACTGGGTACGTGCTGGGTTTGCGCGTTTAATCCCGTCGCGGCGCGCCAGGCTTTCGCATTGCCCGACGGCGTGGAGCCGATTGCGCTCACGCCCCTTGGCTACCCCGCGGACAAACCGTTGCCCAAGGAACGCAAACCGCTCGCAGATCTGGTCCGCTACGAGCGGTGGTAGGCAGCAGCGTGTCGGGCTGCAGATTCGGCCCGCGGGTAGTCAACAGTCTGCATGCAGGCTGTAGAGTAGAGTGCGAAACATCCGGGCTAGACCATGCCAGCCACGAGGTCGCCGACTTCCTTCGTGCCGTAGCCCATCCGACCGGCGGCGAGTGTCTTGAGCTTCTCGCGCACAATCTTGATCACCGCGGCTTCGATTGCGTTGGCCATCGCGCTTTCGCCGAGGAAGTCCATCATCATCGCGCCGGCACAGACTGCCGCGAGCGGATTGATGACATTCTGATTGGTGTACTTCGGAGCGCTTCCGCCAATCGGCTCGAACATCGAGGTGCCTTCCGGATTGATGTTGCCGCCGGCGGCGATGCCCATGCCGCCCTGGATCATCGCTCCAAGGTCGGTGATGATGTCGCCGAACATGTTGTCGGTGACGATCACGTCGAACCATTCCGGGTTCTTCACGAACCACATCGTGGTCGCGTCAACGTGAGCATAGTCGCGCCTGACTTCGGGATAACTCTTCGCGCCCACCTCGTGAAACGCCCGTTCCCAGAGGTCGAACGCGTAGGTGAGGACGTTTGTTTTTCCGCATAGCGTAAGCTGCGACGTCTTCCCGGCCGTGACATCATTGGGCTTGAGTCCCTTCCAGGGTTTTCCGCCGCGCCGCTTCCGGGCGCATTCGAAGGCATATTTCAGACAACGCTCGACTCCCCGGCGCGTGTTGACGCTTTCCTGGATCGCGATCTCGTTTGGCGTTCCCTTGAAGGTGAAGCCGCCGGATCCGGTGTAGAGTCCTTCGTTGTTCTCGCGGATCACGACGAAATCGATGTCTTCCGGTTTCTTGTCCTTGATCGGACAGAAACGGTCGTCGTAGAGCCTGACCGGCCGCAGATTGATGTACTGCTCCATCTCGAAGCGCATCCGGAGGAGGATGCCTTTCTCGAGAATTCCCGGCTTCACGTCGGGATGCCCGATCGCACCCAGCAGGATTGCCGGAAATTTGCGCAGCTCGGGAATCGCGCTGTCCGGCAGCACTTCGCCGGTGCGCAGGTAGCGATCGCCACCAAAATCATAGGGCGTATAGTTCAGTTTGACGCCGAACTTGGGAGCTGCCGCATCGAGGACCTTGATCGCCTCGCGCACAACCTCCGGCCCGGTGCCATCGCCGCCGATTACTGCGATATTGTAGCTCTTCATAGTGAAAATGTGCCGCCCGCGCGCTGCAAGGACGGAGGGCGCATCGTACGGGTCCGGCCCCGCCGATCAAGCCCGGATCTGCGAAACGAGCGTCGTCAGAAGTTTCTCATGGAATACCTGACCCAATCTGCTACGGTTTCGCGCATCCCGCATGCCTGTCTGGTCTGAAATTGCGATCTCAGTCGGCGCTTACCTTGTTGGCGGTCTGTCGCCGGGTTACTGGCTGGTGCGCTGGCGCAAGGGCATCGATGTGCGCACGACCGGCAGCGGGGGAACCGGGGCGACGAACGTTGGCCGGGTCCTGGGCTGGAAAGGCTATGCGGTTGTGATGGTCGTGGATCTGCTCAAGGGTGCCCTGGTCGGAGGGGTCGCCCGCGCCATGGGGTGTCCCCAAGCCTGGGCTTTCGGCGCGGTTCTTTTTGCGATGATCGGCCATATCTGGCCGGTTTGGCTCGGCTTCCGGGGCGGAAAAGCGGTCGGGCCATTTATTGGCGCATGGCTGGTACTGGCTCCTCTGGCGCTCCTGCCCAGCCTCGTGCTCGGTTTGCTTTTCCTTGCGTGGCTGCGCCGCTTCTCAATCGCGGGACTCTGCAGCCTGATCGTGCTGCCTGCGGCAGCCTGGTGGGCCACCGGGAGCAGAATTCCAGTTGCGGCCGCATGCATCACAATTTCACTTCTCCTTTGGTCTCATCGTGCTAATATCCGGAACTTTGCCGCCGGCCGCGTGCAAGGAACGGAAGCGCCTTCCGCCGGGGCACCGACAAACCCCTGACAACCCTATGTCGAACGAAACGCCGTCCACGACCGAACTGCTCTTCAAGATCGCTTCCGAGCATTGGGAATTCGAGGAGATCCACCGGCTCAACTACCGCACGTTTGTCGACGAAATTCCGCAACACGCTCCGAATCCGGAAGGGCGGCTCGTCGATCGCTTTCACGCAGAGAACACCTATCTCATTTGCCTCCAGGGACGCCGTCTCGTCGGGATGCTGGCTTTGCGCGCCAAACGGCCGTTTTCACTCGACGGCAAACTGCCGAATCTCGACGTCTATCTGCCCAAGGGCCGCTCGCCCGTCGAGGTGCGACTGCTCGCCGTGGAACCGGAATTTCGGAAGACCGTTGTATTCACGCAGCTTTTTGAGCACGTGGTGCGGCATTGTCTCACGGAAGGATACGATATCGCAATCATCTCGGGCACAACCCGGCAGGCGAAACTGTACCGCCATCTCGGCTTCACTCCTTTCGGACCGCTCGTCGGAACCGATCAGGCGTCTTACCAGCCGATGTATCTCACAATCGAGGCCTTCGGCCATACATTGGAACGCAGTCCGGCGCTCCGCAGCAGCTTCTCGGATTCTGCCCCCCCGGATCATCAGGTGTTCAATTTTCTGCCCGGTCCGACCACGCCCGTGCCGGAAGTCCGCGCCGCGTTCAGCGGTACCGCTGTATCCCATCGCGGCCAGATGTTTCTGACGCGAATGGCGGAGGTTCGCTCCGCCCTCTGCCGCCTGACGAATGCCTCGGACGTTGAGATTCTGCTCGGTTCAGGCTCGCTCGCAAACGAGGTCGTGGCGGCCCAGTTGTCGCTTCTCGAAACCACCGGCCTGGTCCTGTCGAATGGCGAATTCGGCGAGCGTCTCGCCTCGAATGCCCGCCGCGCCGGTCTGCGCTTCGACTGGCTGAGGCTGCCGTGGGGCGAGTTGTTCGACATCGCCCAAGTCCGACGCTTCGCCGAGCGCCTGCCGCGCGGCGGATGGATCTGGTTCGTGCATCACGAGACGTCGACCGGCGTGATGAATCCGCTGGCCGAACTCAAGGCGCTCTCGTCCGAACTTGGCCTGCATTTGTGCTGCGATTGCATCAGCTCCATCGGCGCAATGCCCGTCGATCTCCATGGAGTGTATCTCGCGACGACCGTCAGCGGCAAGGGGCTCGGCAGTTATCCCGGCCTGTCGATGGTCTACCATGACTATCAGCCCAAACCGGCCACGGATCGTTTGCCGGGCTATCTGGATCTCGGCCATTGGGCCACGCATCAAAGCGTTCCACACACCCACTCCTCGAATCTGCTCTTCGCGCTCCTTGAAGCCGTGCGCCGGGCCACACCGGAACGCCTGGCGCAGATCGCAGAGAACGCCCTGTGGTTGCGGCGCGAACTGCGGTTGCAGGGGTTCGCACTCGTCGCCCCCGAATCGGTCGCAAGCCCCGCAATCGTCACTCTTGCGCTGGATGACGGGATGTCGGCCGCAGAGCTGGGCGAAGAGCTCGAGATCCGCGGCTATTGGTTGAATTACCGCAGCGACTACCTGCTCCAGAAGAACTGGATTCAGGCAAGTCTCCTCGGCAATCCGGACCGGGCCAGCATCGAGAAACTGCTCCACGTCCTGCGCACGGTCTGCACCCGGCACAGCATGCAGAAGAACGGATCGCCCGACACCGCGAAAAAATAGGCGAATCGCGTATTCGTCGCTGAGCCTCGTCCGGCTCCGGCGGCACGGGACGCCCGCTCGACCAGCACATCCGTCCGACGGGTTCGCCCAGCTCACCGCAGGCAGGATCAGGATGATCCGGTGTCAAAGGCGATCAAAAGTGGCAGGGCGCACATTCGTCGACGCTTCGGCGGGCCGCACCGCTACGGTCCACCGTCAATCGGGATATCCGCCCACTTTCAATCATCGTAGAAGAAACCGCTTGGCAAATCGCGAATAGTCCCCTTATTTCGACGCCTTTGGTACGGTGGCGTCGCATAGCGGCAATTGCGGAAGACTGTAAATCTTCTGACCCAACGGTCTACATTGGTTCGAGTCCAATCGCCACCACCATTCTGAGGGCAGTCGCCCGGTAGATCGGTTTCGGCGCATCAATGGTGAGTCGGTCGATTGGGCCTGCACCAAGGCTTGGATTTGCCCCCAGAATCATGGGACTGCGTTTTATTGGATTGCCCATCCAAAAACCCGCGACTCGCAGGCGCGCCTGGAATTGCTCCCTAAAGAATCCACCGCACTTGACGATAGCCCTAGGCAGGTCGACTGGTTCGATCTGCGATGAGACTTATGCTGCAACCGGGCGTCAGTTTGATTCCCTCGCATGGGGATTTGCGCCGCGCTCATGCCTGCTGCGCCATGACCCATCAGGACTTGGCAAAGAGATCCCTGAAAGGAACCCTGCCCGGTCGCAAGATCGGATGCCTGATGCTGTTTTGCGTTCTCCTGTTCGCGGCAACGCCGCCGGCATCGGCTGCAATGGAACCGGCGGTGCCAGTACGGATGGTTGCTCCGGAATACCCCAAGGGCATGCGACACGAGGGAATTTCCGGCATCGTCACGGTTACATTCCACGTCGATGAGAAAGGGGATGTGGTCGATCCGGCCATTCAGAAATCGACAAACCCGGGCTTCGACGACGCGGCGCTCGCCGCCATCGTCAAATGGAAGTTCAAGCCGGCGCGCCAGGATGGAGTTCCCGTGCGGACAAAGCTCTCTGTCCCGCTTCAGTTTAAAATCGAAGATTAGCGCGAATCCACCAGACGCGGGAAGCGCAGGCCACGCCTCCCCTGGATCGGGCGCCCCTCAGGCGTTATCGCAGACTGGCGAGAAACCTCAGCCGAACAGGCCAGGGCGACCTCGGGGGTTTTGCGCTTTCGCGGCGCTGACCGGGACTTGGTTGTCTTTCGCTGAAGGCGGATCTTTGCCATCCGCGTCAGACGAAGGCCGGGCGCCAATCTTCTCAAGGAGATGCTGCACCGCGCCGCCAGGGGTCCGCGCGGCGCGGGCTGCCGCATGCGCGAGGATTTGTTGCACATGCACGTCAACCTGCCTGAGGACCGAGGGCGAAACCGCATAGCCGTCGCTTTCGTAGCTGAGCATCGGCATGCCGCGCTGGAGGCTCAACGGCTTGAGGATGGCCTCCGAAACCCGGTGCGGCAGACAGTTGAACGGACCGATCAAGATGACGCCGTCGTAGCCCTCGTCGTCGGCGCCAAGCGCCTTGCCGACGGTTGGAATCACCTCTCCGTAGATCGATGGCGAAACATGCTCGGCCGCCTTTTCAAACAGCGAGGAGACGTCGTTGCCCTCCGCGACAAGCATGCCGGTGCGGCGGAACAGCTCGCGGTAATGCGCCTCCGCACGCTGCTCCGCCTGGATGGCCAGCCATCGCTGCACGTATTGCTGACCGTCGGGCTGGAACAGCCGCGTGCACGCCCTGGCCAGCGCGAGGCTGCCCGGCTTGAGACCCCAGGAGCTGGCCGTGCCGGCAACGTCGTGATAAGAACTGTAGAGGAAAAGATCGTTCAGATCGACCGGCTTCAGAATGATGCCGTGCGCGGCGTAGAGATCCCGGACGCCATCCATGAAAAACGGGCTGAAGCGCGTGAAGAAGTCGCCCGTAACCACGACGCGCGGGCATGTCTGCGGATCGCGCGTGCGCGGCAGCGCGGCCAGCCGGTCGATGAAGGAGGGAAGCCCGGCATGGAACTCGTGGAGCGAACGCGCCGCAGCCATGAAATCCCGCCACTCGTCATGAAGCCTTTCCACGGCGCCAGGCGCACCCACGACGTGCAGGACATAATCCATCTCCACAAGGATGTCCGCCGTGAAGATGGCCGGAGGCAAATGCAGCACGAGCGCGCTCGCATCGAGACCAAGATAGTCGTTCTCAGCGGACGGATGGAGAAGAAACAGATCGCTCAGCCGCTGCTCGGCGATGAAGCGCTCGAAATAGTCCAGGTATGCGTCGCTGACGCACGGCGCGCCACCGCTCACCATGTAGAAACCTGCTATTTCTCCGGGCTTCCGGTGCTCGGCGATCTGCAGCAGCTGTCCGATGCCGATCGGCAGCGGCAGGCATTCGCGGCCGGATGTGTGCTGCAGGCCGCGGTCGAGCTGACGCCGTTCCAGCGGAAAGACGTCGCCCGGATGCAGACCGAGCCATCGCGCAGCCAGGCCAAACGCCTCTGCGTGGTAGCGGGAGAAATTCGGGCAATACAGGCGCACACGCGGATCCGTGAGCGGTACGGATTCGCCATTGGCGCGAATGACGCGACCTCCTTTTGCAAGACGGCATGGCCCGAACGGCACACCGGCGCTTGCGGGCGGGCCGCGGAAATTGCGCACCGTGTCCAAAAACGCCTCGAGCCGCGTCTGCACTCCCGCGTCGGCCGTATGCGCATCGATCTCGAGGATGAGATAGGGCTTCGCTCCCATCTTCGAGGCGAGCAGCGAGTGCGTGAACGCGTCGACCGTGCAGCTGAAATTGCTCACGCAGAGCAGAAACAGATTCGGATGGCGCTGGGTGAGCGTCACGGCGTGCATGACCTGGTTGGCAAAGTGCCAGGCCATCGGTCCGTCGTCGACCGGCATGAGGCAGTCCGCGGGGATCGCGGTGATTCCCATGCTCGCAAGCTTCCGACCGACCGACTGCGAGGCATCTGCGGTAAACGCGTTGTAGCTGTGGCCGGTCAGCAGCACCGTCGGCTCGCCAGATGCCGCAGCCCGGTCGACGGCGCCCCACCCGAGAGCGGCCAGCGCACGCTCGGCCTCGGTCTGCGCCCGCACGGCCGCGATCCAGGCCGCAGCGGCAGTCTCGCGCCGGACCCCGAGCTCGCCGACGGCGAGCTCGACGAGCGCCGTGCTGCCTGCATAACCGGCGGCGAAGTCGAGCAGCGGCGACAGGAACCGGATGTCTGGAAAAGCCTTGGCGAGAAAGTACGGCCCCGCCTGCGTGATCGGGCACAGGTAGGAATCGCGACAGGGGTTGGGCTGCGGCATCCTCAGCACGTGGGGCAGGAAAACCACTTGAATGTCGTGCCGCGCGAGATCCAGGACCGCGCCATGCGCGATCTGCACCGGAAAACAGAAACCGGCATACGCCTTCAATTCGCCCTCCGGATCCACGGACGAAAGCACGACCTCGAATCCCATTTCCGAGAAATACGTGGCGTAGAGCGGAAACAGCGAATGCGTCGTCAGCGCGCGCGGCAGGCCGATGCGCGTGCCGGGCGGCAGCGCAGGCACGGCGCCGCTCGCTCGCGCAAACGCGTCGCCGATGAATGCCTTCGCGGAATCGAGCGTTTGTTCCGCCTGACTGCGCGGCCGGGGCGGTTCCGCCGGCTGCCGGGACGGCCGCGCAGCGATCTTCTCCTGCACCGCATCGAAGAGCACGGCGGCGCGTTGCTCGACGAGATCGGGCGCTGCGGCCGTCGGCGCGCGGCGCTTCCAGACATTTTCAAACAGGCTGCATCGTCCACCGAACGGGAAACGCCGGCCGCCAACCTCAAACCGGTCGACACTGCAATACAGTTTGCATGCGCGGCAGGTGAAGCGGCTGACCAGTCTCATCTCGGCCGATGCGAGTGCGAGCAGGTCGGTCGCCACGCCCGCGTGTTCGCCGGACACCGCTGCAGCCGGGCCGGGCGAGGCCGGCAAGGGGCCGTCGGTCGCAGCCGCGACGCGGCTCCGATCGAGCGCGAGCAGCGCAACCCCGAGGGCTCCGAGCAGCTCCGGGTGCGGCGGGATCACCACCGGGCGGCCGACGCTTTGCGCGAAGGCATGCGCGACCGCGCGATTGAGCGCCACGCCGCCCTGAAGGAAGACCTTCCGGCCGACCGCGCGGGAACCCTTGACGCGCTGGAGGAAATTTCCCGCAACCGCATAGGCCAGGCCGGCCACGATGTTCTCGCGCGAATGCCCCTGTTGTTGCGCAAGTCGGATGTCCGAGTTGATGAACGCGGCGCACGTTGCCTTGAACTGCACCGGCGCCGGCGCCGCCAGCGCGAGTTCGGCGATATCCCCGACGCCGATGCCGAGGTCGCCCTGCGCGCTCTCCTCGAGAAACGAACCGGTGCCGGCGGAACACGCGTTGTTCATCGCGTAATCGACGGGCACGCCGTTGCGCAGGCAAACGTATTTTGAATCCTGTCCGCCGATCTCGAAGATCGTGTCCACCCCTGCGTCGAAATGCGTCGCACCGGCCGCATGGGCCGAGATCTCGTTGCAAACCTCCGCCGTTCCGAGAAACGCGCCGACAAGTTCGCGCGCCGAGCCCGTCGTCGCAGCCAGCGCGACGCGGCGGTTGCCGACGGCCCCGGACATCGCGCGAAGGCACTCGCGCGTCGCCGCCACCGGATCGCCGTGCGTCCGGCCGTAATGCGAGGCAACTACGGCGCGCGTCGCAGGATCCAGCAACACGGTCTTGGTCGTGGTCGAACCCGCATCGACGCCCAGCACAAGCGGAACGTCGGGTGGCGGCTGCACACGCGGCATCGGAATGACCCGCACGAGGCCCGCGAAATCGCCAAGGGGCGGCAGGCTGCCCATGGCCGCCTGCTGCCGAAATTGCGGCGCTGCGTGCAGCGGCTGGTCTCGCGTGAGCAGCGCGGCGCCCCAGGCTTCGAACCACGGGCTCTCCGGCAGCACGGCGAACTCCACGCCGGACAGCTTCGTTCGCAGCGCCTCGACCATTGCCGTGTTGCGCGTCAGTCCGCCGATCAGGAGCACGCGCCGCAGCTCGCGCCGCCCTTTTTCGAGGAGGGCGATCACCTTGTTCGCCATGCTGTCGTGCAGCGTGTGCAGGATGTCCGCTGGCGTGGCCTCGTGCCGGTTTAACTTGTGCGTGATGTCCGATTTGCAGTGCACCGAGCAGCGCGAGGCGAGCGGCACGACCGCACCGCCGAGCGAAAGCCGGATCGCCTCGTCGCGGTCCAGTCCCATGCGGCCGATCTGCTGAATGAAGAACTCGCCGCTGCCCGCCGCGCATTTGTTGTGCGAAAGCACATGCGCAATCAGCCCCGCTTCGATGAGATAGACCAGGAACGATTCGCCGCCGAGCGACACCACGGCATCGAAGCTTCCCTGGAGCTCGGCCAGTGCGCGTTGGATCGCGGCGGCTTCCGACAGGTGTCCTCCCTGCCCGCACACCCCGTACGCTGCGGCGCCGCGAAACTTTTCGCCGCCGAGCAGCCCGTGCAACACCTCGAGGGGCCGGCCTTGATGCGCGGCGACGCAGGCCGTGCGCTCGTCGCCGAGCAGTGCGACGACCTTCACCGACAGCGACCCGATGTTCACTCCGACAAAGGACATGGCGAAAACCGTTGTTCCCTCCGCCCGTTATGAGCGAACGCCGGCCAAGACAACAACGATTGGTCAAACCGGCGTTGCGCCGGAAAGCAGGTAGCGAATGACATCCGCAGCCGAATAGGAATCGCGATCCGGCGGCAGATATCGCGCCAGGTTGGCAACATCGTTGCCGACCGTGAGGAGCGCCTTTTCATCGGCGCCTTCCGGACGGACCTGACAAAAGCCCGCGGTGGAAATCAGGCCGTTGCACAGGCACTTGCGGCCCGCCGACGCAGCCGGATCGCCGCCCTTCCGAACAAAATCGTCCAAGGGTTCGGCTGCGCACCGGTAGCCGAGGCTGCCGTCGGATTTGCGGTAGGCCTGGCGGAGATAACCGAGGTCGCAGATGCGTTCCCGGCTTCCATAGCAGTCCGCGCCGGAGAGCGTGCCCTCCATCTGCATCACCTTGAACGGAAAACCCGTGGGCGATGCGAGCGGGTCGGTGAACACCCGCGCGCCGCCGGCCCGCCCGAGTTCGCAGGCACGGCGTTTGAGCGCCGGATCGATTCCCGACTCCTCGCAGAAGGCGAAGGCCGTTCCAACCTGGATGCCGGCGGCCCCGAGGCTCCGTGCCGCAACAAGTTTCTCGGGCTGCCCGTAGGCGCCAGCGAGCCAGAACGGCAGGCCCAGATCCCGAAACTTGCCGAGGTCGGCGGCATCGCGCGGCCCGTAGATGGGCTCGCCGTCGGCGCTGAGCTGCAGCGGACCGCGCGGCGGGGCGTTGTGGCCGCCCGCAACGTCCCCCTCGATGACGAAACCGTCGACGCGGCCGTTCGACTTGCGCGCAAGGGTCAGGGCCAGCGTCGCCGAGGAGACGATCGGGAGGAACTCCGGGCGCCGAAGCGTCGGAGGCTGGCCGCCAAAAAACGCACGTGGATCGAATGCTGTGAGAAATTCCTCTCCCGCCAGCGCGCCATCGACGTCGACTTTCAAGTCGGCCGCCTCGCCCCGCGCAAAACGATCGAGCGCGCCTGGAATCGCGCGGGGGATGCCGGCCCCCATCAGAACGTAGTCCACATCGGCAAGCATCGCGCCATAGAGCGAGGGCAGCGTGGCGACCTGAATCTTCTCAAGCAGATTGATCCCAACGCAACCCGCGTGACCCTCCTTGGCGAGGAAGACCTCGGCGAAGTTGGCCGCGACGGTAAGTTCCACAAGCGCGGCGCCGGGCTGCAGCGTCGGCATTGCAGGCCGCGCATACGGCAGCTCCGCCGCCTTTCCGCCGGGCACGAAATAGGCGTCCAGCACGCGCTCCGCGACATCGCGGATCGGGAAGAATTCCATTGCGCGGCGCATCTGACCGCCGGCGTCGCCGGCCTGCAAACGCCGGGCAAAGACAACCGCAAGCAAGGCTCCGGAAACGACGCCGAGCTGCCCCAGCTGCGCAACGGCACGGGCCAGCCGCCAGCCGGAAACGGCGACGCCCATCCCGCCCTGAATGATGATTGGTTTTGACATGATTGAACCCTCCAGACGTTTCCCCGCAGCCGAAGAAGACTCGCGGCAGAAAAGTCAGGATCTGCCAGACCAGCTCGAGGCAAACCGGCGGGTAGACCGTCAAGAACCGACGCGTATGCAAAACGATGCATGCGCCGGCCAGCAAGGGAAGCCCTGATTTCGCGAAGCGCGCAACGCTGGCTGGCAACGTGACATCGATCATGCTTTCATCGGATCCATGAACCCCCGATTTGCCGTGCGCCTCGTCCTTCTCATGGCCGGCGTTGCTGGATTCGCCGCGCCCGCCGTATTCAGTGCGCTGACACCGACCCATTTGCGATGCGAGTATCGCAGCGATCCGGCAGGCATCGGGGAGCCGGCCCCGCGTCTTGGCTGGGGATTGGATGCGGAGGCCGGAGCCCGCAGCGTCCGCCAGACGGGCTACCGGATCCTGGTGGCCTCGTCGGCCGGGATTCTCGCGGACGGGCGCGGCGATCTGTGGGACACGGGCAAAATCGCCTCGGATGCGACGCAGCAGATTGTCTACGGTGGGAAACCGCTCGGGTCCCGCCAGCAATGCTGGTGGCAGGTCCGCGTATGGGATGAGGCCGGCCGCGAGTCGGCATGGAGCAGACCCGCGCGCTGGAGCATGGGACTGATGCAATCGGGCGACTGGCAGGCGCAGTGGATCGGATTCGACACGCCCGCGCCGACGGACGGGACTGCGCTCAGCGACGAAGCCCGGGCCCGCCTCCAAAAACAGCGCTGGGCTTTCGCGCCGCTGACTGAATCGAAAACGGCGCCGGTCGTGGCATTCGTGCGCGCCATGCTCACGCTGCCGCCGGAGAAGACGCTGATCCGTGCCGCGCTGGCGCTTTCGCCAGACCAGGTCTGCATGATCACCGTCAACGGCCAGCCGGCCGGCAGGATCACCCGCTGGGAGCAGATGCGGCCGGTTGACCTCACGGCGTGGTTTGGTGCGGGAGAGAACGTCATCGGCCTCGTCATCGGGCAGTATGACGGCTACCAGCCTGCGGCCCTGGGCGAAGTTGAACTGCGGTTTTCGGATGGGACCGAGCAGGTGATTCCCATTGACGCGACCTGGAGATTTGCCGCAACTGCGCCGGATGGCTGGGACCGCCCGGGCTTTGCCGCGAGCGGCTGGCAGCCGCTCTTCGTCAATCCGCAGCGCCGCGTTCCCTGGGACGGCCCGCCCCAGACGTTCACCTGTTCTTTGTCACCGGCTCCGTTCCTGCGGAAGACATTCACGGTCTCCAAGCCGGTGCGCCGCGCCACCATCTACAGCACCGCGCTCGGCGTCTACGAGCTGCACCTGAACGGCGCGCGCGTCGGTTCCGACTACCTCACGCCCGGCTGGACGGATTTCCGGTCGCGCGTTCTTTACCAGACCTACGACGTGACGGCGCAGGTGCGCCGCGGGGCCAATGCGCTCGGCGCCATCCTCGGCGACGGCTGGTACGCAAGCGTGCTGAGCTACACCGGCCAGCGCTACTTCTACGGCGGCTATCCGCGGTTTCTCGCGCAATTGGAAATCGAATACGCCGACGGCACGCGCGAGACGATCGCCAGCGATGGAACCTGGCGCGCGGCGACCGGGCCGATCCGCTCCGCCGACCTGATCGCGGGGTGCACCTACGACGCACGGCTGCAGCGCGCCGACTGGTCAAAGCCGGCGTTCGACGCCTCAGCGTGGCAACCGGTCGCCTCCGGGCTGCGTCCGCTCGACCCGCAGAAGCCGCTGCCGGCGTTCACCGTCGAGGCGGCCAACGCGGAGCCTGCGCAGATCGCCGAGGAGTTGAATGCGCGCACCGTTGCCGAGCCGCGGCCCGGTGCATGGACGTTCGATCTCGGGCAAAACATCACCGGCTGGGTGCGGCTGAAGGTGCGCGGGCGCGCCGGCCAGAAGATCATGGTCCGCCACGGCGAGATGCTGAATCCCAATGGCACCCTCTACACATCCAACCTGCGCGGGGCCAATGCGACTGACGTCTACTTTCTCCGGGGCCACGGTGTTGAAACGCTGCAGCCGTACTTCACGTTCCACGGTTTCCGCTATGTCGAGGTGACCGGCCTCGACGCGAAACCCGGGCTGGATGCGGTCACCGGCATCGCCGTCCAGTCGGCGATGGATCGCACCGGCACATTCACGTGCTCAAGTCCGCTCGTGAACCAGCTCGTCAGGAACATCGCCTGGAGCCAGCGCGACAATTTCCTCGAAGTTCCGACGGACTGCCCGCAGCGCGACGAACGGGCGGGCTGGAGCGGCGATGCGCAGTTCTTCATCGGCACCGCGGCCTATAATGCCGACATCGCGGCCTTCTTCACGCGCTGGCTGACGACCCTTGTCCAGGATTCCCAGCTGCCTTCGGGCGCGATCGCAAACGTCGCCCCGAAGTTCGGCTCGCTCTGGGCCTCGGCCGGCTGGGGGGGCGACGCGGCAATCCGGTGTGTGTACACGCTCTACCGCGTCTACGGCGATACCCGGATCGTCGAGCGCAATTTCGACGCGATGGCCCGCTATCTCGCGTGGCTGGGCGGCGGCCGGAAGGACGGCGGTCTCACACTGCGCACCCTGGGCGATCACCTTAATCTCGGGGGCGGCGCCAATCTGGAGGTTCTCCAGCGCGCCTACTTCGCGCACCTCTCGGCGCTGATGGCGGAGATGGCCGCCGCCATCGGCCGCACCGACGATGCGGCCCGCTACCAGGCGCAAAGCGCGGAGGCAAAGGCCGCATTTCAACGCGACTTCGTCCTGCCGGACGGGACCATCAAGGACAGCAGCCAGACCGGCTACGCGCTCGCGTTCACGATGGATCTGCTGCCGGCGGACTTGCGTGAGAAGGCGGCTGGGAAGTTCGTCGATGAGCTCAAGAAACGCGACTGGCATCTCGCAACCGGCTTCATCGGCACTCCGCGTCTCCTGCCGGGTCTGCACCTCGCGGGTCGCGACGACATCGCATACCGCGTGCTCTTGCAGGAAACCTATCCGTCGTTGCTGTTCCCCGTCAAGAACGGCGCCACGACCGTCTGGGAGCGTTGGGACGGCTGGACGCCCGAGAAGGGCTTCCAGACGATTTCAATGAACTCGTTCAACCATTATGCATTCGGATCGGTGTCTGAATACCTCTACCGATACGTCGCCGGCATCGACTCCGATGGCCCGGGGTACCGCAAGATCGTGATCCGCCCGGCCGTCGCCGCGGGTCTGACGCAGGCGCGTGGCGCCTACGATTCGCCTGCCGGTCACATCGAGAGCGCGTGGCATGTTGACGGCGTACGTTTTCACCTCGACGTGACCGTCCCGCCGAACACGACGGCGACGGTCTGTCTGCCGCCGGGCGCGGCCGACCAGGTCACCGAGGGCGGCAAACCGGTCGCGCACGCGCGCGGCGTCTCCCCGTTGCCTTCGGAGGACGGCGCGAACGTGTTCCGCGTCGGCTCGGGCAGCTATCAGTTCGAATCGCAGCTCCGGTGAACGAGTCCGGGCTCGAGCGTCTTTCGTATCGACGGAAACACATCGCGCCGGGCAAACGAGTGTAATTTTGCCTTTGTGCCGGCAATGCCTTTTGGTGCAAACTCCCGCCATGGCTCCGTACATCGCCCCGCCCTTCCTCGTTGAGCTGCTCCACGCCCGCTCGCCGTCCGGCTACGAATTCGAGGCGCAAGAGGTCTTCGACCGCCACGTCAAGCCAGCCGCCGATGAGTATGCGAAGGATGCGCTGGGCAACCGCCTTGCGACGCTCAACCCCGGCGGGGATCCCGTGCTCATGTTCGCGGGGCACATGGACGAGCTCGGGCTGATCATCACCTACGTCAACAAGGACGGTTTCATCTACTTCGACACCATCGGCGGCCACGACCGCACGGTGATCTCGGGCCGCCGGGTCATCATTCAGACCGCTGCCGGCCCGGTGAAAGGCGTCACCGGCAAGCGCGCAATCCATCTCATGGATGAAAGCGACCGCAAGAAGGTGCCGGAAATTCACGAAATCTGGATCGACATCGGGGTGCGCTCAAAACAGGAGGCGATGGAGCGCGTCGCAATCGGAGATGTCGCGACCTACGATCATGAGTTCGAGCTGATGCACGGCAGCATCGGGACTTCCCGGGCCTTCGACAACAAGGTCGGAGCCTACGTCGTGGGCGAAGCGCTGATCCGCCTGGCCGCGACCAGGAAGAAACTGGCAGCCAAGGTCGTCGCCGTGGCCACCGCGCAGGAGGAGATTGGAGTGAGGGGAGCGACAACGTCCGTCTATGCGGTCAACCCGCATATCGCGCTCGCCGTCGACGTCGGACACGCCACCGATCATCCGGATTGCGACAAGCGCAAGTATGGCGAGACCAAGCTGGGCGGCGGTCCAATCCTCTGCCGCGGACCGAACATCAATCCGATCGTTTTTGAGCGGCTATTGAAGACTGCGCGGAGGCTCAAGATCCCGTATCAGCTCGAAGCCGATTCGCGGCCGACGGGCACGGACGCGCGTGCCATCCAGATGGGGCGCGGCGGCGTTGCGACCGGACTCGTCAGTGTTCCGTTGCGCTACATGCACACGCCGAGCGAGATCGTCGACCTCGAGGACGTGGAGCGCAGTGTGCGGCTCTTCGTTGCCTTTGCTCTCTCCCTCGAAAAGGGCGACTACGCGCACTGGTAGGTTGCTCGCCCCGCAAGAAACCTAGGCCGCGTCCGCCTTCGTATCGCCGGACTTCGCCGTCTTCTTGAGCAGCGGGCGGCGGAGGCCCTTCACGACCGCCTCGTCGATCACAACTCCGGCGATATCGTCGCGCTGGGGCAGGTCGAACATCACTTCAAGCATCAAATTTTCAAGGATCGATCGCAGCGCACGCGCTCCGGTCTTGAGCTCGATGGCCTTCCGGGCAATCGCGTTGACAGCATCCCGCGTGAAGCGCAGTTGAACGCCGTCCATCGCGAACAGCTTGGAGTACTGCTTCACCATTGCGTTCTTCGTGCGCAACAGGATGCGCACCAAGTCAGCCTCGGTCAGCGGATCCAGCACGGAAACGATCGGCAGCCGGCCGATGAACTCGGGGATCATTCCGTAGCGCACCAGATCCTCCGGCGCGATCATCCGCATCATCTCCTCGGGCGTAAGATTGTGATCCTCGGGGTTCACATGGAAACCGAGCGATCCCGAACCGATCCGTTTCTTCACGAACTGTTCGAGCCCGACAAATGCGCCGCCACAGATGAACAGGATGTTGGCGGTGTTGACCTGGATGTACTCCTGGTTGGGGTGCTTGCGACCGCCCTGCGGCGGGACATTGCAGACCGTGCCTTCAAGAATCTTGAGCAGCGCCTGCTGCACGCCTTCACCGGACACATCCCGGGTGATTGAAACATTCTCCGTCGTGCGGCGGATCTTGTCGATCTCGTCGATGTAGACGATGCCACACTCGGCCTTCTTGACGTCGTAGCTCGCAGCCTGCAGCAGGCGGAGCACGACGTTCTCCACATCCTCGCCAACGTAGCCGGCTTCCGTCAGGGTGGTCGCATCCGAGATGGCAAACGGCACGTCGAGGATGCGAGCAAGCGTTCGCGCGAGGAGCGTTTTGCCCGATCCGGTCGGGCCCACGAACAGGACATTGCTCTTCTCCACCTCCACGTCGGAGAACTCCGGCGCCATCGCAACGTTGGCGCGGTGCGGCTGGCCGGAGTCGAACATGAGCCGCTTGTAATGGTTGTAGACTGCGACGGAGAGCACCTTCTTGGCGTGGTCCTGACCGATCACGTAATCGTCGAGGGTCTTCTTGATCTCCGCCGGTTTCAGCAGCCGGAAGGCGGGGCGGCTCTCGGCCGCTGGCACCTTGATCTCCCGGTCGATGATCGTCTTGCAGACGTTGACGCACGAATCGCAAATATACACCCCGGGACCCGCGATGATCTTCTTCACTTCGGCCTGCGACTTGCCGCAGAACGAACACAGGGTCATGCGTGAGGATTTTGCCATGCCGGTGCGAAGTTGAGGGCTGGGAATGTGGGCGGGACGGGTTGTCCGCAGGATCTTCGCGAAGCCGCAATCACGCAGCTTTCACGGTCGCCAGGGTCTGTGCCTCGCGCGTCGAGGCCACCACGTGGTCGACGATGCCGTAGGCATGCGCTTCTTCCGCGCTCATGTAGTAGTCGCGGTCTGAATCCTTGTCGATCTGCTCCGGCGTCTTGCCCGTATGGCGGGCCAGCGCCTCGTTGAGCGTGCGGCGCCAGCGCAGGATCTCCCGCGCCGCAATGGCGATGTCGGCAGCCTGCCCGCCCGCGCCTCCGGTGGGCTGGTGGATCATGACACGGCTGTTGGGCAGGGCAAAGCGTTTGCCCTTTGTGCCGGCCGCGAGCAGCACGGTGGCCATGCTCGCAGCCTGGCCGATGCAATAGGTCACCACATCGCACTGCAGGAAATTCATCGTGTCGTAGATCGCCATGCCGCCGGTCACGACTCCGCCCGGGGAATTGATGTAGAGATGGATGTCCTTTTTCGCGTCCTCCATTTGCAGGAAGAGCAACTGGGCGATCACGAGATTCGCAACGCCATCGTCAATCGGCGTGCCAATGAAGATGATGCGGTCCTTCAGCAGGCGGGAGTAAATGTCCATGCTCCGCTCGCCGCGGCCGGTGTTCTCGATGATGAAAGGGACGTAGTAGCTCACGTGGTTGTCGGTTCGGTCAATGTTGCTGCGCTGCCGTCGTGAGCGTAGCCTTGCTCACCAGGAAATCAAGCGCCTTGTCGAATACGATCCCCTCTTTGAGGGAACGAAGCCGCTCGCGATCCTTGGAAATCTCGCGGGCAATCTTGTCCGGACGCTGGTTGGAGCGCAGCGCCTCGCGCATGATCGCGCCATCGATGTCCCGCTCGTCGACCTGGATCTTCTCCTTCTCGGCGACCTTGACAATCAAGAGGTGCTGCTTGACCCGGGCGACGGCGGCGCGGCGCGCGTTCTCATAGAGCTCCTTCTTGTTCTTCTCGAACTCGGCCTCAGGCACTCCGCGGCCGATGTTCTCTTCCATGAAGCGGCGCAACACCTCCTGGGTCTCCGCCGCGATCAGGCTCTCCGGCAGCGGGAATTCGATCCGCGATGCCAGCGCTTCCCTCACCTGCTGCCGTTGCGAGCGGCGGTTCTCGAACTCCTTGCGCTGCTTCAGGTCCTGCCGGAGCTGTGTCCGAAGGGCGTCGACGTTCTCAACGTTCCGGGCCTTGAAAAACTCTGCGTCCAACGCCGGAAGCACGCGTTCCCGCACCTCCTGCACTTCGACCGCATAGACCGCCGCCTTGCCTCCCAATTCCGGTGCCCCGGCAAACCCGGCCGGGAACGTCACGGGCACATCCTTCTTGTCGCCCGCCTGGAGCCCCGAAAGCTGGCGCCCGAGCCCGGGGATCAGCCCCTCCTGCTCCGCGTCGACTTCCTCCCAGGTCTGCGGCACCTTGCCGTAGATCTGTTTCTCCGGGACCAGCTCCGCAATTGGTTTGCCGTCGATCGAGCCCTCGTAGGCGAGCTTGACGTAATCGCCCTTCTGCGCCGCTCGCGCAGCCACTTTGAAATCGGCATGCTCCTGGCGCAGGCGCTCGATCACCCCGTCGATCTCGGCGTCGGTCGGCTCGACGGGCTGCACCTGGATCGGAAGGCCGATATACTCGGGCATTTCGAACGGCGGCTGCACATCGATCGTGAAAGTGATCGCCGCGGAAAGGCCCTTTTCAATCGTCCCCTCCTCCACTTTGACGATATTGATGACATCGAGCTTTGTCTGGTCGATGCCCCCGCGGTACGCCTTTCCGACTACCTTGCTCTTGAGCTCGTCGAGAATCTCCTTGGCGAAGCGCTTGACGACCAGGCTGGCCGGCGCGTGCCCCGGACGGAACCCGGGCAGTCGGGCGAACTTGGCAATTTCGCCAACGACGGCCTGGTGCTCCGTGTCGACCTCGCTTGTGTCGAGGGTCACGATGAGGCTCTTGCGGGTTTCGGAGAGATCTTTGAGTTCGATGTTCACTGCGGCGAAAAATATTGGATGGCGGCCAACGGAATTGGTCACGGTACGGGATGGCCGCACCGTCGGTCAATGCTGGACTGCGCAGCCGCAGGATTCCTTTGCCTCCGGAGGGCGTTCCGTTCTTCCTTGGCGTTTCGATGCGAGTCCTCGTTGCCATGTCCGGGGGAGTCGACAGCTCCGTGGCCGCGCTGCTCGAACAGCGCGCCGGCCACACTGTTGTCGGAGCCTACATGAAGAACTGGATCAACGAGCCCGGCATCGCGGGCAATTGTCCCTGGATGCAGGACATCGAGGACGCGCGGGCGGTGGCCGACCAACTGGGAATCGAGTTCCGCGTCGTCAACCTCATGCACGATTACCGGCGCCTCGTCGTCGACTACCTGCTCGATGGCTATGCCCGCGGACTCACTCCCAATCCGGATGTCATGTGCAACCGGGAGATCAAGTTCGGCGTGTTTCGCGCCTATGCGAAAGCGGAGGGATTCGAGGCCGTCTCAACCGGGCACTACGCGCGCCGTGTCGAGATGGGTTGCACTGGCGGAACGCCGGGTGTCGCGCCCCAGCTGGCCTTGCATGAGGGCGCCGACAAGAACAAGGACCAGTCCTATTTTCTCGCGTTGCTGTCGCAGGAACAATTGCGCGACGCACGTTTTCCGATCGGCCACCTCACGAAACCCGAGCTGCGCTCCGTCGCCGCGGACCACAAACTCGCGACAGCGCGGAAGAAGGACAGCCAGGGCATCTGCTTCATCGGCGAGGTGAAGATGCAGGATTTCCTTCGCGCGTACGTACCCGATGCTCCCGGGCCCATCGTGAGGGCGATCGATGGACGGGAGATCGGGCGTCACCGAGGCCTCCATTATTACACGATCGGCCAGCGCAAGGGCATCGGCATCCCATCCAACGCCGATTTCAAGGCCTACGTCGTGGTGGGCAAGCGCGCCGCCGACAACGCCCTGCTGGTCGCGTTCGATTCGCCGGAGGCTCCGGGCCTCTTCGTCCGGGAAATTGCAGTCCATGCGCTCAGCTGGATCGGCGAACCCGTCGCCGGCATGGGTTCGCTTGAGGGGCGCGTTCGCTATCGCGATCCACGCGTGCCCCTGGAGTTCGATCCCGGACCCGATGGCACCGCCCGCGTGCATTTCGCCCAGCCCCAGCGCGCGCTCGCATCCGGTCAGATCCTGGCGCTTTACCGCGGCGAGCGGCTGCTCGGCGGCGGTGTGTATGTGTGACGGACGCGGGCTATCGTGCAGTCGCCAGCGCGAGGCGCACGCCGAGGCCGACCAGAATCACGCCCATGACGCGCTCAAACCAATGTCCCGAGCGGAGAAACGCGGCGCGCACCGGCTCGTGCGAGAAGAACAGCGAAACCAGGACGAACCACACCACGGTCACCAGAGCCATCCACACGCCATAGGCACTCTGGATCAACACCGGCGTACGGGGATTGATGACCACTGAAAAGAGCGAAATGAAGAACAGCGATGCCTTGGCGTTCAGAGCATTCGTGAGGAACCCGGTCACAAAGGCCGCGCGCCAGTCGGGCGTATTCAGAACTTCATCCGCACCGGCGCCGGCAGCGGTTGCCCCGCTCGCGAGCGGCTTCGCACGGAGGGCCTTCTGTCCGATCCACACGAGATACGCAGCCCCCAGCCATTTCAAGACCGTGAACGCGAGCGCCGAGCTTCGCACCAGCAGCCCGATGCCCAACAGCGAATAGGCGACGTGCAGAAAAATCCCGGTGCCGATGCCAACACTCGTCCAGATCGCCGGCCGGCGTCCACAGGTGACGCTTTGCCGGAGGACCATTGCGAAATCCGGCCCCGGGCTGGCAACCGCACCGAAGTGCACGGCGGCGACGATGAGAAACTCGGACCAGTAGCTGCTCACAGATCCGGCGGCACCGTCGCCAACGCCTCCTCAAAGGTCGTGATGCCGTCCTTCACCTTCTGCATGCTGTCCTGGTGCAGCGTCATCATGCCATGGCGCATCGAGATCCGCTTCAATTCGACGGTCTCGACTTTCCGATTGATGCCCTCGACCAGTTCGTCATTGACCTCCATGAGCTCGTGGATGCCGACGCGGCCCTTGAATCCCGAACGGTTGCATCGCGGGCAGCCGCCGGGCTTCGCCTTGAAAATCGGTCCGCTCCAGCCAATCGCCTTTTCGATCAATTCCTTTTCGCGGCCCTCCGGCTCCAGGGGCATCTTGCAGTTCTTGCAGACGCGCCGCATCAGGCGTTGCGCACAGACGCACAGCAGCGACGCCGAAATCATGAACGGCTCGATCCCCATGTCGGTCATTCGGGCCACCGCGCTCGGCGCATCGTTCGTGTGCATCGTGCTCAGAAGCAAGTGGCCGGTCAGCGCGGCTTCGACCGCGATCTCCGCGGTCTCCCGATCGCGAATTTCGCCCACGAGGATGACATCGGGGTCCTGGCGCAGAAAGGACCGCAGCGCCGTGGCGAACGTGAGGCCGATCTGCCGGTGCATCTGCATCTGATTGACGCCGGCAAGCGTGTATTCGATCGGGTCCTCGGCGGTGCGGATGACCAGATCCGGCCCGTTGATCTCATTGAGCGCGGAATACAGCGTCATCGACTTTCCCGAGCCGGTCGGACCGCAATGCAGGATCATCCCGTACGGCTGGCGGATCACTCTTCGATAGATGGTCAGGTTCGACTCCGTGAACCCGAGCATCGGCAGCGGCAGCGTGCTCTTCTGCTTGTCGAGGATGCGCAGGACCATCCCCTCCCCGTAGTTCAATGGCGCCGTGGAAACGCGCAGGTCGATGTCGATGCTTTTTTTCGTGAATTGCTTGAAAATGATGCGCCCGTCCTGCGGCAGCCGGCGCTCCGCGATGTCCAGGTTGCTCATGATCTTGAAGCGCGCAACGAGAGCGCCCGCGACCTTGGCAGGCAGGCGGAGCTTCTCCTGGCACACCCCGTCAATTCGATACCGCACGATCAGTTCCTTCTCCCACGGCTCGATGTGGATGTCGCTGGTCCCCGCAAAATAGGCGTCTTCGATGATGCGGTTGCCCAGGTCGATGATCGGCCCCGACTCCTCGTCGGCCAGATCCTCCTCCTTGATGTCGTCGCCGACGCCGAATTCGGCGCCGAGCTGCTCCACGACATCGCTGAACTGCACCTCGACCTGCTGGTTCTTGTTGAACTTCTCGCGGATATCCCGCTCGCGGGAAAGCAGGCGGACAACCTTCTTGCCGGTCATCTCGTGAATCTTCGCCGCGACCGTCACCTCGAACGGATTCGCAAACGCGACGAGCAGGTAGTTGCCCACCTGGCCCACCGGCAACGCGAGATTCTGCTGGCAGAACTCCTGCGGAATGCGCTCGAAGGTCGACGGACCGATCTGGAAGCGCTGGACGCTGAACGGGGCAAGGCCGTGTGCCCGCGCCCGGGCGACAAGCAACTGGAAGTCGGTGATCTTGTATTCCTCGAGCAGGAGCTTGTCGAGCGCCTCGCCGGTCAGATCGCCCGGCGTCGCGAGAATGGTCTCCTCCTGCTCGGCGGAGAGACGGTTCATCTCCTCGAGTTTGGCGACAATCTGCTGTTGGACCTTGCCGAGTGCCATGATGGATCAAGCGCTCTTCGCCATTGGCGCCTGCGCCTTGGCGCGCGCCGCCTCCGTCTTCTCAAGAAAATCCGAGATGATCTCGAGCGTCGCGGCGTACCAGAGAATGTTCGTGCCGAGCTGTTTCTCCCAATGCGAGCGGACCGCCGTGCTCAGGTAGTAGGCGCTCGCGACAAAATAGAAGTCCTCCTCCTTGTCGAACGGCACCGTCCACGTCGCCCAGCACGAGCCAAGGTCCACATTCTTCCGGAATTCCTCCGGGACCTCGTAGCTTCTGAGATCGATCAGACCGATCCCATCGACCTCGAGCAGATGCTGCAGCAGATCGTCTTCGCCGAGCACCTTCTTCTCGTACATCAAAACGCCAAGCAATGTTGCCTGCCGTTCGGCATCGCTTTGCAGCAGCTCGAGCAGGCGCTCGTTCGCAGCCATGAGGTCGTCAATCTTCACCAGATTGGCCTCAACCAGGGCCGCGCCGAGCGTCCGGTTGGCGCGCATGAGCAGTGATCGGTGTTCCGACATGTCTTCGAACGCTTGCCTAAACCGCCGGCGAAGGCGACTCCTTTTCGCGGATGCGGAGCGCGCGCACCCGCTTTGACAATTCCCGCTGCAACTCCGGGATCCCGGCGCCGGTGAGGCAGGAAATCTCCATGACCACGGTGCGTCGGCGGCGTTTGAAGCGGGCGAGTTTCGCCGCCGCTTCGGGCAGGTCCATCTTGTTCGCAACGATCAACCTCGGCTTCTTCGCCAACGCGGGGTCGTAGAGCTTCAGCTCGCGCAGCAGCGTCGCGCAATCGTCAATCGGGTCCCGAGCATCGCTGCCGGCCATGTCAAGCAACAGGACAAGCAACCGGCAGCGCTCGATATGGCGCAAGAAACGGTGCCCCAGCCCGCGATCTTCGCTGGCGCCGGCAACCAGCCCTGGTATGTCCGCAATCTGCAGCCGGTCCTTCTTTTCCACATTCTCGTCGAAGTCGCAGACGCCGACCTGCGGTTGCAGCGTGGTGAAGGGATACGGTGCGGTCCGCGGGCGCGCATTGGTCAGCAGCGCAATCAGCGAAGATTTGCCCGCGTTCGGAAACCCGACGAGCCCGACATCCGCGATGCTCTTCAACACAAGCCGGTAGACCCCGCGCTCGCCCGGCTGGCCCGGGTTGGCGCGCCGCGGGGCACGGTTCGTCGATGACTTGAAATGTGTGTTGCCCCATCCGCCATTGCCGCCCTTGCACAGCACAACCCGCTGTCCGTCCCCGGTGATCTCTGCAGCCGTCTTCCCGGTCGCCTCGTCGATGACCACCGTGCCCAGCGGCAGCTTCAGCACCACGGACCGGCCTTCGCGACCGGTGCAGTCCGTGCCCCGCCCGTGACCGCCATGCGCCGCTTTGCAGTGCGGCCTGTATTTGCAGTCGATGAGATTGTTCGTGTCGTCATCGCCCACCAGGACGACATCGCCGCCCCGGCCGCCGTCGCCGCCGTTGGGTCCGCCCCAGGGCTCGAATTTTTCACGGCGGAAGCTGACGCACCCGCGCCCGCCATCGCCCGCCTGCACCTTGATGACACATTCATCGACAAACATGTGGAGGTCATTGTGCAGAAAGCCCGTCCATTGCCAATCCCCGGTTGACACTTCTTTTGCAGCCGCCTTAGCTCGCCCTCTTTCGCACATGATTTCCTGGATCCAACGCTCCTTCCAGCACCACTTCCGAACGGTCTTCGCCATCCTGCTGGCGGTGACGATCGTCTCGTTCATCTTCACCATCGGCGCTTCCCCGGGCATCGGCCGCGCGGGACCCAAGACCTACTCCCAGTTGTTCTTCGGCCACGATCTGGGCAAGCAGGGTACGAACGACAATCTTTATGGGGACGCCGCGCTCAGCATTCAATTGCAGGCGGGCTACATGGCAGCCGAAAGCTCCCAGGTGCAGGAATTCGGCCTGCAGCGCACGGCCGCACTGGCCATGGCCGACCAGCTCAAGCTCCCCTCCCCAACCCGCGACGAACTGGCCAACTACATCCGCGGTCTCCAAAGTTTCACCGGCCCCGACGGCCAGTTCGATGCCAATCGTTACGCCGCCTTTCGCGACAATCTGAAGACGAATCCCCGCCTTTCCGAAGCCAGCATCTCCCGCGTCCTGAGCGACGATGTGCGGATCGCAAAGGCACGCCAGCTCATCGCCGGCCCAGGCTATGTCCTGCCTGGAGAAGTCAGGGCTCAGTTGCTTCGCGCGGACACCGCTTGGACCATCGCTGTCGCAACGGCCGACTATGCGGCGTTCAAGCCCGAAATTCCTGTCAGCGAGGATGCACTCAAGCGTTTCTTCGACGAGAAGGCATTCAACTACACCATTTCGCCGCGGGTCGGTGTCGACTACGTGGAATACCGCACCGATGAAATCATCGGCGGCATCAAGCTGACTCCGGCCGATGTGCGCACCTACTATGACGAGAATCCGACGCGCTTCCCGAAGCCATCGGAACCCAAGACTGAGAGCGGAAAGCAGCCTGCCCAGCCGGATGCCGCAAAACCGGCCAATCCCGAGGCGGATTTCGCCGCTGTCCAGCCCCAGGTCGAACAGGCCCTCAAAACGGAGCGTGCCGAGCGCATGGCCGCAAAGGCGGCCGCCGATCTCACCGTCGCGATCTACGAGCAGAAGCTTCAGCCGCACACACCCGATTTCGCCGACTTTCTTGCCAAGAACAAACTCACGCTCAAATCCGCTCCGCCATTCGACCCGCAGAATGTGCCGGCTGGTCTCGGCTGGAGTTCGCAGGTCATCGAACTGGCTGAGCAGCTCTCTGCGGAACACGCCGTTTCTGACGCTGTGGCGGCTCCTGCAGGAAGCGTGGTGCTTTTCTGGCGCGAAACGCTTCCGTCCTATCAGCCGGCTCTCGCGCAGGTCCGCGACCGGGTTGTGGCCGACTACAAGGAGAATGAACGCCTCAACGCGTTCATCGAGGCGGGTCGTACGCTTCGCGGTCAGATTGAATCGCGCCTGAAGGCAGGCGAGCCATTTGAAAAGGCCGCCGCTGCCGGTCCGATCAAGCTCACCATCACGGATTATCCCGCGTTCATTCGCCGCCAGCCCCCGAAGGGACTGGAGCAATCCCCCGCGTTGGCCGCCCTTGAGCGCCTGGACCAGGGCCAGCTTTCCGATATGATCCGGAATGGAGACCAGGGGCTGTTTGTATACGTGCGGGGGAAGAAAGGTCCCGACCTGGCGGAAACAAGCCCTCAATTCGCATCGACGCAATCGCAGCTCGCCCAACTGACGACCAGCCTCAACGAGAACCTGATTCTCGGTGAGCTCGTCGAGCGCGAGTTGAAGAAGAATGCGCCGGCTGCCCCGCGCTGATGAGGCCGCCGCCGGGCGGCAACCGGAACCGTTGATCCCGTCCTGGCAGCCGCCGGTCCAAGACTGCTCAACCTTGTGGCATGCGATGGCAGACTCCGGCACGCCGTCGTTGCCATGCCCACCCGTTCCCTGTTCGCCAGCCATTCGGACGCCTGCCCGCAAATCGCGATGCAGGCGCATGGTTGTCTTCTGAAACTTTCCGCATTGCCCGGCGTCACATCTGCAAGACACTCAATCTTCGCCGTCGGTTTACATCTCCGACGGTGGTTTTTGAAAATTGCCAACTATTGACCCGTCGAGTGTGTTCTGGAACCAATTGCATGCCCGTTTCGCTGCCTTTTCGGCTTTGTCATCAAAGAATCATCCCTGCCATGTTGAACCGCATCCGTCTTTCCATCGCTGCAATCAGTCTGCTCGCCGGTCTTTGCCTTCCGGTCTGCGCCCAAGATGCGTTGCCGCCAGCCGCCCAGGCTGCGCCGGCTCCGGCGACGACCCCAGCGGTCGCTCCACTGACGCTTGAGGACTGCGTCCAGCGTGCGCTTCAACACGGATTCGACGTCGAGATCCAACGTTACAATAAGACCTATGCGAAAGATGCCGTCGACGTCGCGCGCGGAAACTTCGACCCGACAATCGCGCTGAACGGATCGCAAAGCCATTCCAACTCGGGCCCCGTGGGCGGCTTCCCCGGCGTCCGGACGGATGCACGCGACGCGCGCCTGTCGGCAACCGAGCTGCTCAAGACCGGCACGACGGTCAATGTCACCACCGACCTCACCCGCTCTGCACAGAATCCCGCCTCGATCTCCAGTTTCTATAATCCCGTTTACAACTCGGATCTCACGGTGACCGTCACCCAACCGCTCCTCCGGGGCGCCGGCACCGCCGTCACGACAGCCGCTTTGAATATAGCCAGGATCGGCCAGACCCGAGCCGGATTCGATTTCCGCGCGCAGACCCTCAATATCGTCCAGCAAACCGAGACAGACTACTACAATCTCGTGGGCGCGCGGGAGCAGTTGCTTGTCTTCCGGGTGTCGCTTGATCTCGCGAATCGGCTTCTCGACGAGGCTCAGGCCAAGAAGACGGTCGGCACGGCAACGGACATCGATGTCCTGCAGGCCCAGGTCGGAGTCGCCAACGCCCGCAGCAACGTCATCTCGGCGGAAAAGTCAGTCAAGGATGCGTCCGACGCGATCCTGGCCCTGATCGGCCGGTTCGAGCTCGATGCGCCCTTGGGCGACGCAAAATTTGAAGACTTCAACGGTCAGCTGCCGGTGATCGAATCATCCTACCAGCTGGCGCTGCACAATCAGCCCGACTACATCTCGGCCAAAATGCAGCTCGATCAGATGCAGCTCGATCTCGCGGTCGCCAGGAACGGGTTGAAGCCCACGGTCAACGTCGACGGCATCCTCGGGTTCAACGGGCGGCGCGGGAGCAGCTTCGACGCATTCGACAGCGCTGCCGGTCGCGACAACAATTCCTGGGAGGTCGACGTCACGGTGAGCTATCCTTGGGGCCGTGTTAGCGACAAGGCGCGCTATCGGCAAAGCTTCGGTCTTCTCAGCCAGCAGACGCTCGCCGTCCGGCAGCTCGAACAGAGCATTCTGGTGCAGGTCCGTTCCGCGGTCCGGGCAGTCGAAACCAATGGCGAAAAGGTGAAGATTGCGGCGCTCTCCGCGGAATTCAGCGCGAAACAATACGATCTCGAGAATGCTCGGTTCTCGGCCGGCCTCGCGACGAGCCGCGATGTCCTGCAAACACAGGCCGACCTGCAGAATGCCCGCGTCGCCGAGTTGCAGGCCCGGATCACGCTGCAGAACTCGATCTCCGCCCTGCACCGCCTGGAAGGCAGCTCCCTCGAACGGTATCACCTCGCGCTGCCCGAATAGCCGCCGGTCCGGCCGTTCATCCGCTGCCGATCGTCTTGGCGAGCCTCCGCGTGCGATCGCCTGTTCCGATCGCGACATCGAATCGCACTGCCGGAGCCGGACGCGGCCCAGCTACGAATCCGTCAGCCTTCGGAGCACCGGCAATCGGGAGATGGGCCTTCTGGCATTTCCATCCGCCGTCGCGCTTGCTCCGGGGACGTTGCCCGTTAGTCATTGGCCCTACCGATCATGTCCTCCACCGTATTCACCATCGCCAACCAGAAAGGCGGCGTGGGCAAGACCACAACAGCCGTCAATCTCGCCGCCGCACTCGCCGAACGGAAGATCCACACGCTGCTCGTCGATCTCGATCCACAGGCCAACGCAACCAGTGCGGTCGGAATTGAAAAACAGGAGGGGCGCAGCCTTTACGGGCCCTTGCACGGCGAAGGCACCGCGCTCGAGATGATCACGCCCACGGCGTACGAGCATCTCGCCCTGATCCCGTCGGAGGTCGATCTGGCCGCGATCGAGATGGAGCTCGCCGAGAAGGAGAATTACCTGCTGCGCCTCCGGCAGACGCTCCAGCCGATTCGCGATTCCGGCGGTTTTCGCGCCATCATCATCGACTGTCCGCCAGCGCTCGGCATGCTCTCCATGAACAGCCTCGCCGCAGCGGATCACCTGCTCATCGCCCTGCAATGCGAGTACATGGCGCTCGAGGGCCTGGGCCAGATCCTCAAGCTGGTGGAGCGCCTGAAGACTGCCGGCGTCAATGGCAGCCTCGACATCGGCGGAGTCGTCATGACGATGTATGACGTCCGCACCAACCTCTCGCGCCAGGTTGTTGAGGAGGTGAGGAGGCATCTTGCCGACAAAGTCTTCGAGAGCGTCATCCCGCGCACGGTGCGCCTCAGCGAAGCGCCAAGCTTCGGCAAGCCGATCTTCCAATACGACCCCATGAGTCCCGGGTCCACCGCCTACCGCAACCTGGCCAAGGAGGTCATCGCGCGGTTCGGGCTGGGTTCGTAGCCGAAATGACATCCACGCTCACCAAATACCGCCACGTCTTCCTCGTCGGCCTGCAGAGCAACCTGGTTTACCGGTGGAATTTCCTCATTCGTGGAATCTTTTCCATGGTGCGTCTGGCCGTCGTGTTCATCCTCTGGGGCGCCGCCTATGCCGGTGTCACCCAGATCGGGGGCTATTCGCTCGGGCAGACCTTTACGTACTTCACGGCCTTGATCGCCCTGCAATTCATGATCGGCGCCTTCAATGAGGATTACCAGATCGGCGAGGAGATCCGCAACGGCCTCATCAACCAGTTCCTGCTCAAACCGATCAATTACTACGTTTACCGATTCACCGTCTTCCTCGCTGCGCGCGCGGTTTCCGGAATTCTTGTTTTCGTTCCATTGGCGATCATCAGCCCGTTCCTCTGGTCCCACCTCACCCTGCCGGGCGAACTCTGGCGCCCGCTGCTCCTCGTGCCCGCGCTCCTGCTTGCGGCACTGCTCCAGTTCACCCTCGCGTTCTGCTTCGGACTGCTTGCGTTCTGGTTTCTTGAGATCCAGGGGTTCGTCATTCTCTCATTCGCCGCGGAGACCATGCTCAGCGGACAGATCTTTCCGCTCGATCTGCTGCCGCCGGCCCTCTTCCACATCGCGCAACTGCTGCCGTTCTATTACATGATGTACTTTCCGGCGGCAATCCTGACAGGCCGGATCGACCTGCCCACGGCGTTGCACGGATTCATCTTCCAGGCTGCCTGGGTTGTGGTGCTCCTCATCGCGAGCCGTTTCATCTGGTTGTCCGGTCTGCGCAAACACACCGCGGTCGGAGGCTGAACACGATGAACCTCCGCCAATATCTCCGCATCTGGCTCGCCTGCGTCCGGTACTCACTGGTCCGCACCATGATGTTTCGGTTTGATTTCTTCCTCTGGTCGGCCGTGGAACTCGCCTGGATGGGAGTCAATGTGCTGCTTGTCGAAGTGATCTACCGGCACACGAACTCGGTGGCCGGCTGGAGCAAATACGAGATGCTTCTGCTGGTCGGCACATCGATGCTGATCCAGCGCCTGCTCATGGGGTTCTTTTGGAGCAATCTGTTCGAAATGGGGCGCAACGTTCGCACCGGCGCCTTCGACTTCTACCTCGCGCAGCCCGGCAATCCCCTGTTCATGGTGTCGACGCGCAAGCTGGATCCCGACGGACTCGCCAACACCGTCGTGGCCGGGGCGGTCGTCTGTTATGCGGCGCATCGCCTCGGACTGCATCCCGGTTTCACCGGCATTCTGCTTTACCTCGCCCTGGTCGCCTGCGGACTGATCATCCACTACAGTCTGTTCCTGCTCACCATTTCGACGACATTCTGGATCATCAAGACCGAGGGCATCGAGGGAAGTTACTTCACGATTGTCGATTTCTCGCGCCTGCCGCGGGAGGCATTCCGGGGGTTTGCAAGCGTCCTGCTGGTCTATTTTCTGCCCGCGGTTGTGGTGAGCAACGTCCCCGCGAACTCGCTGATCCACGGCTTCCGCCCCGCCTACGCTCTTTGGCTCGCCGCAGCGAGCGTCGCGTGGTTCACACTCGCCGTCTTCGTGTTCAACCGGGGCCTGCGGCGCTACGCCAGCGCGAGCTCGTGATGGCCGCCGTTGACGAGGCAACGGGGTTGAGCCATTCGTTCCCATTCCGCGCAATCGGACTTTGTCCTCCCACCCGCCGTGCCTGATATCAGCCTGCCTTCACTCGACCGCCTGCAAACGCGCCTCGGCTACACGTTCCGCGAGCCGGCCCTGCTCCAGCGCGCGCTGACCCACATGTCGTTTCTCCAGGATTTTCCGTCAGCCGCTCCGGGCAATCAACGGCTGGAGTTTCTGGGCGATTCCGTGCTTCAGCTGGTTCTTTCCGAGGCTTTGTTCGCACTGTACCCGGAGGAGCGCGAAGGCCCGTTGAGCAAGCGTCGCTCGGCCCTCGCAAAGGGACGTTTTCTCAGCCTGCTTGCCCGCGAACTCGAACTCGATTCCGAGCTGCGGCTTGGTCAGAGTGAGGAACACACCGGCGGACGGCAGCGCGCATCGATTCTCGAGGACGCATTCGAGGCGGTTGTCGGGGCGCTCTATCTCGACAGCGATCTGGTCACTGCGAGACGCGTGGTGCTCGCCTGGTACGGTCCATTGCCCGAGCGGCTCACCGCATTGCTCGGCGACGAAAATCCCAAGGGCCGCCTGCAGGAACTCCTTCAGCCCGCCCACGGCAACAATGCGTTGCGCTACGAGGTCGCGCGCACCGAAGGATCACCGCATGAACCCGAGTATGAGGTGAATGTCTATTTGCACGACACGCTGTTGGGCACCGGCCGAGGCGGCTCCAAGAAGCTCGCGGAGGAGGCGGCAGCCCGCGCCGCGCTCCCGACACTGGAGGCGGAACGGGCCGGGCGCTAGCCGAGGTATCCTGGAGACGCGCCGCCCACGTCGCGTATTCCCGGGGCGGACGCGACGTGGGCGTCGCGTCTCCAAACCACCGAATGCAACTTCCGCCGTTCTCCTGCAGGCAACATTTGGCATTCGTCGCATCGTGAACATCACTTAGCATCGGTTCCTCGCCTGTTTCTGGACAACGGACCATTCACTCATGCAGTTCACCGCGACACTTCAGCGCTTCAAGCATACCGGGGTCTGCCCGGCCGCCCGCGCCGCCGTGCTGTCGACACTGCTCCAGGACCAACCCGCCCCGGTCTGGCTCGTCATCGTCGAGGACCCACGCGTCGCCGAGCAACTGGCCGAGGATCTCATGTTTTTTCACGGGGCTTCCGAAAACGCCCCGCCGCTGGAGGTGCGCATTTTTCCGGAGTCGCTCGCCGACAGCCGCGACATGCGCGAGGCATTCACGGCGTCCAGCGACCGCCTGATCGTGCTTTCAAAACTTCGCGCGCGGCGGTCGCTTGCATCCGGCAACCCCCCGATCGCAGGAACACTCGCCGTCGTCACGACTCCCGCGGCGCTTGTCCAACCGGTCCCGACCTTGAGCGAATTCGCAGGCAACGAGTTCGCGCTTTGCCGGGGTCAGGCGCAACCGTTCCAGGAGCTTGTGGCACAACTCCGCGGATTCGACTACGACTCGGAGGCCATTTGCGAGGCACCCGGACAATACGCAGTCCGCGGCGGAATCATCGACGTCTATCCGGTCACCGCCAGCCAGCCGTTCCGATTGGATTTCTTCGGCGATGAGATCGAGGACATTCGCGCACTCGATCCGGTTACGCAGCGTTCGGGCGAACGCGTGGAACGGATCACACTCTCAGCCTCGCCCCGGTTGCAGCTCGCGCCGTCGCTCACCGGTATTGCCGACTATCTCAACCCGTCGACTCGGGCGGTTTTTGTCGAACCTGCCGCGCTGGAAGAAGCGTTCAGCCTGATCGCGCGGGAATCGGCGACAAGCGTTGCAGGGAACCAGCCGGCCGCGCCATTCGTGATTGAGCCCATCCTTGCCCGCTGCGCCGCGGCTGTGGCTTTGAGCGATCTGGACGAGGCCTCGGCACTGTTCGACGGCGTCCAACAGGAGCAGACCTGGGACACAGAAAGCCTGGCACACCACCGGCAATATCCTGAAGCCGCGCTCGTGGCGCATGAACGCCTGCAGGTTGAGGAGGAGGCGCGACACCGGTTCTTCCGGGAGGTGGCGCGTTGGCAACAGGAGGGCTACGCAGTGGGTTTTGCCGTTGCGAAGGACGGCGAGGAAACGAGGGTCCGGGAGCTCCTCGAGGCCGGGCCGGAATTCCGGCAGCTGCGCCCGCGCTTTTTGCGCAGCTCGATCAACGAAGGCTTCCGGGCCACCTACCGTGCGGCGGCGGCCGGCACCGGGATGGCGACACTCGCGTTGGCCCGGCAATCCCGCGGCTACGTCCTGGTGTCCGAAACCGAGATCTTCGGACGCGAGCGGCCCCGGCGCCCGGGGCTGCATCGCCGGGCCGTCGCCGTTCCGTCGCAAATCGACCAGCTGCTCGACTTCTCCGAGCTGGTCGAGGGCGACTTTGTCGTTCACCTGCAACATGGCATCGCGGTGTTCCGCGGCCTGGCCAAGCTCGAAACCGCGGCCGGCGCCCGCGAAGTCATTTCGCTGGAGTTTGACGACAAGGTGACGCTGCACGTTCCGCTGCAGGAGGCGCACCTGGTGTCGCGCTACGTCGGCCTCGCGAAGGCCCGCCCCCAGCTCGGCCGCGTCGGCACCGGCCGCTGGGAAAAGACGCGCGCCGCCGCGCAGCACGCCACGCTCGACCTTGCCGCCCAATTGCTGGAGGTCCAGGCCCGGCGCGCGGCCGAACCCGGCTACGCGTTTTCGCCCGACACGGCCTGGCAGCGCGCGTTCGAGGCCTCGTTCCCGTTCGCCGAGACGCCCGACCAGCTCCGGGCAATCACCGAGACCAAGGGCGACATGGAGCAGAGCCGGCCGATGGACAGGCTCGTGTGCGGCGATGTCGGTTTCGGCAAAACCGAAGTCGCCATCCGCGCCGCGTTCAAGTCCGTCATGAGTGGCAGGCAGGTCGCCTTCCTCGTGCCAACGACCGTCCTGGCCCAGCAACACCTCAACACGTTCCGCGAGCGCATGGCCGGCTATCCGGTCGCGATCGAGATGCTCAGCCGGTTTCGCACCCCCCGCGAGCAGCGCCGGATTCTCGCCGCAACAGCCAAGGGCGAGGTTGACATTCTGATCGGCACGCATCGTCTGATACAGCGCGACGTTGCCTTCAAGGATCTGGGATTGGTGGTTGTCGACGAGGAACAGCGCTTCGGCGTCAAACACAAGGAGGTGTTCAAGCAGTGGCGCGCCCATGTCGACGTGCTGTCGATGAGCGCTACTCCGATCCCACGAACGCTCTACCTGGCTCTCACCGGCGCCCGCGACCTGAGCGTCATCGAATCCGCCCCGGCAGACCGCCATCCGATCCAGACCATTGTCAAAACCTACGACGAGGCGTTCGTGGTCGCGGCAATCCGGCATGAAATTCGACGCGGCGGCCAGGTCTTCTATCTTCACAACCGCGTCATGACGATCGACGGCGTCGCCCGGCGCCTGCGCGAGCTGCTTCCCGATGTCAGCATCGCCGTCGGCCACGGGCAGCTCGGGGAGGATCGTCTGGAGCGTGTCATGACCGACTTCGTTGCCGGACGCCACCAAGTCCTGGTCTGCACAACCATCATCGAGAGCGGCCTGGATATTCCCAACTGCAACACGATCCTGATCGAGGGGGCCGATCGATTCGGCCTCTCCCAGCTCTACCAACTGCGCGGACGCGTTGGACGGTTCAAACACCAGGCCTATGCCTATCTGCTGCTGCATCGCCACACGCGGCTCCTGGACATCGCACGGCAACGCCTCAACGCGCTTCGCCACCATAATCAACTCGGCGCCGGCTTCCGGATTGCGATGCGGGACCTGGAGCTGCGGGGCGCCGGCAACCTGCTGGGCCCCGAGCAAAGCGGGCACATCGCCGGTGTCGGATTCGAGCTGTACTGCCAGCTTCTGAGGCAGAGCATCGCGCGGCTCAAGGGCGACCGCGGTGCCGCCGCCATCCGCGCAGCGGTCCGGCTCGACTTCGTTTTTGTCGGGGAGGGCGCGCCTGCCGCCGATCGCCGCCGCTATGAGGACGGTTACACGGTCCTGCGCGATGCCGAGCTTGCGGAGAGCGAATGCCCGATGATCCAGGCTCGAATTCCATTCGGCTACATCGGAGAGACCCGGCTTCGCATCGATTTCTACCGGAGGCTGGCTCTGGCCGAAAACCCCGAGCAGCTCCGCGCAACCGAAGGCGAGCTCCGCGACCGCTTCGGCAAATTGCCCGACGAGGTGCGTGCTCTCTTGTTGGTCACGGAGATTCGCATCCGGGCGGAACAAAAGCAGGTTCTGGCCGTCGAAACGGAAGCCAGTCGCCTCAAATGCCTGCGGAGCGTGGGGCAGCGGAGCGGCTTTGTTTTGGTCGGAAAAAGGTTTCCCCGCTTGACCGCCCCCCGTCCGCTCCTAAGGTTGCGCGAAATCATCGCCTTTCTAATCAACCTGCCGGAATCATGATGTACCGTCGCCTCGCTGTTGCCAGCGCGTCGCTTATCCTAGCCTCCACGCTCTTCCTCCGAGCCCAGGAAAAGACGCCTTCGGCGGTCCGGGATGGGCTGGACCTGCGGTTTGCCGACGGCATCGCCGCGATCGTTGAGGACAAGGTCATTACCGTCGAAGACATCCGCCGTGAGATCACTCCGCTGATTCCCAGCCTTCAGAAGGACGCCCGGAACGAGAAGGAGTTCAATGAGAAGCTCGAGGCCCTTCAGGACGACATCATCCAGAACCTCATCGACCGCGTCCTGATCGTCAAAGAATTCAACAAGCCGAAGGACGGCGACGAGAAGAACAAACGCCAGGTCCCGGCCAGCATCGTCGACAATCAGATCGCGGAGATCCAGATCACGCAGTTTGACGGGGATCGCTCCAAGTTTCTCGCCTATCTCCGTTCGCGCGGCATGACCCTGCGTGATTTTCGCAAGGAACAGGAAGAGGACATCATCTACAATTACATGCGGCAGCAGCAGCACAAGTCGCAGAGTTTTGTCAGCCCCGTCAAAGTGGAAGCCTACTACAAGGAGAACAAGGACCGGTTTTATCAGGAGGATTCCGCCCTGCTGCGCGTGATCCAGTTCACGCGGCCCAACGGCGAAACGGATGCCCTGCTCGAGGGCAAGGCACAGGCCGTTCTGGCAAAGTTCCACACCGGCGAGTCGTTTGCCGAACTTGCCCGGGAATTCAGCCAGGACACCCGCCGGAACAAGGGCGGCGATTGGGGCTGGACCAAACGCTCCGACATGCGGAAGGAATTCAGCGACGTGCTTTTCAATCTCAAGAAGGGCGAAGCAAGCCAGCCGATCCTCACCCCGGAGGGTTGTTTCCTGCTCTATGTCGAGGATCGCAAGTATGCGGGCATCCAATCGCTCAGCGAGGTGCGCGATGAGATCGAGCGCATCATCGCCCAACAGATGACACGGCAATCGCAGGAACGCTGGCTCGAACGTCTCCGCCGGAACGGCTACGTGAAGATGTTCTGACGAGGAATCGGCTCAAGGGATTGCAGGCTCCCGAGTGGAGAAATTTTTCTTTTCCTCATTGATCCTGACCGGATCATGACTGCTGTGGATGATCACGGCACTGACTCGTCTCTTCGGCTCTGCGATCTCGCAGTGGGCGAACGCCCGCAGGAGCGACTCGAACGTTTTGGAGCCGCTGCGCTGAGCGACACGGAACTCCTCGCGATGCTCCTGCGCAGCGGCAGCCGGGGCATGAACGTGCTTTCCATCGCCTCCCGAATCGTCAAGGAAGCGGGCTCGCTCGCCGGGCTGGTCGCATGGAGCGAGGCCGATTTCCGACGCCTCAAAGGCATCGGTCGCATCAAAGCCCTGCAATTGGTCGCCATGATGGAGGTGGCGCGCCGGGTACTCGGACAGCAGCAGGGCGAGGCTCCACTGCTGAGCCGGCCCGAGCTCGTTTGCTCCTATTTTCAGCCGATCGTCACCGGCCTGGCGGTCGAAAAGCTCTGGGTTCTCTGTCTTAACCGCAAGAACCGGTTGATCAAGTGCGTTGAAGTCACCTCGGGCACGGCGACCGGCAGCCTTGTCCATCCCCGCGAGGTCTTTCGATCTGCGATCCGCGAAGCCGCAACCACCGTCATCTGCGTGCACAACCACCCGAGCGGCGACCCGGCTCCCAGTTCCGCCGACATCCAGGTCACGCGGAGGCTCCGTGAGGCGGCAGTCGCCGTCGACATCGAACTCGCCGATCACCTGATCCTCGGCAACAAGTCCGCCGATCCCGCCGGTCGCGGCTACTATAGTTTCCGCGAGGCCGGGCTGCTTTGACGACCTGCATCCGCGTCGAATCCATGGCGTGGCCGTCGCGACCGCAGCAAACGCGGACGATGTCGGCTCGCCCGCGCTTGATGGTTACCGGCTACCTTGGCGGTGGTTTTCGCTGTCCGCTTCGCGTCGGATCTGGCGCCTGACTGACGCCGCATTCGCCTTGCCGCCGGCGCTGCGCGCGCATAACCGTTGCCCTCTGCCATGAACATCCAGCCGAGCAAGGAAGCCTTTCTGCGTTTGTGCGAACAAGGAAACGTCGTGCCCGTCTATGCCGACTTGATGGCCGACTTTGAAACCCCGGTTTCCGCGTACGCCAAACTCAAAGGATCAGGCCCGGCCTACCTCCTCGAATCGATCGAGGGTGGTGACACGGTGTCCCGCTACAGCTTCATCGGCTGCCGGCCCCGTAAGGTCTTTGCGTGTTTTTCGGAATTCACGGAAATTCGTGAGCCCGGCCAGCCCACGCGCAGGATTCCGACACCGTCCGATCCGCTGAAACTGATCGAGGCCGAAATCTCCGGCTACCGCCCCGTGCCGGTTCCGAGCATGCCGCGGTTCATGGGCGGCGCCGTGGGTTACCTCGGCTACGAATATATTCATCGCGTCGAGTCGACGGTGCCCGAGGCGGCACGCGACGAGCTCGGCATCCCGCTCGTCTACTTCATGCTGTCGGACACGCTCCTGATGTTCGACCGGGCGAAACAGACGCTGCGCCTGTGCGTCAACGCCCATGTTCCGCCCGAGGGTGGATCGCCGCAGGCCGCGCATGCGACCTACGACGCGGCAGTAACGGCTTTGCATAGCCTGTATGCCCTGCTGAAGCAGCCCCGGGAACTCATCTCCGCTCCGCTGGCGGATCCGCCGCGAATCGAGATTCCTTCCTCCAATTTCACGCGGGCCGCGTTCGAGAGGATGGTTGAAGACTCAAAGGAGTACATTCGCGCGGGAGACATCATCCAGGTGGTGCTCGCGCAACGCTTCGTGCGGGACTTCGCGAAGACCCCGCTCGATCTCTACCGCGCGCTGCGCACGGTGAACCCGTCGCCGTACATGTTCATCATCGACACCGGCGATTTTGCGCTCGTCGGAGCCTCGCCCGAGGTGCATGTGCGTCTGACGGATGGCCGAGTGGAGATCCGCCCCATCGCGGGCACGCGGCCCCGGGGCGCTGGCGCGAGTGAAGATGTGGCACTTGAAAAGGAATTGCTCGCAGACGAAAAAGAGCGCGCCGAGCATCTCATGTTGGTCGATCTGGCTCGCAACGACATCGGTCGGGTTTGCAGCTTCGGAAGCGTCACGGTGCCGGAATTCATGACGATCGAGCGCTATTCCCACGTCATGCACATCGTGTCTCAGGTTGAAGGCCGCATCGCGCCGGACAAGAACGCCTTTGATCTGATGCGGGCGACGTTCCCAGCGGGAACCGTGAGCGGAGCTCCGAAGATCCGGGCGATGCAGATCATTGCAGAACAGGAGAAACTGCAGCGCGGGTTTTACGCCGGCGCGCTGGGATATTTCAGCTACGACGGCAATCTGGATTCGTGCATCACCCTGCGCACCGCGCTGGTCAAGGACGGCAAGGTGTACATTCAGGCGGGAGGCGGCATCGTCGCCGACTCGGTGCCCGCGTCGGAGTACCAGGAAAGCGTCAACAAAGCCTCCGCTCTTCTGAAGGCGGTGGCGATCGCGGAAGAGCTCTGAGCCGGATTGATTCGGCGTGAGTTGTGGGTCAGCGGCAGCGTGCCGCGGGCTTTGGCGGAAAGGACCGGCGGACTCAGCCCCGATAACTGTCGCTGAGAATTTCGCTTCGTGCGGAGCAGCGCGCGTTCGGCGCCGCGCCCCGTACCCGCTGACGGACCGGCATGGTTTGCGCATCGCGGGGACGTATTATGATTAGCGATATTCGGGGATCATCATATAAGCTCCGTTTATACATACTAGTAATTTGGCTCAAGTTCCTTGTCTATGCGTCTTACTATCGGAATCACTTACCTCCATGGCACCATATACGACATTTTCCCGCCGTCCCGGCGCTGACTTCGCAGCTGACGCGGCCCAGGCGCAGGCAGAGGTGCTACAACCGCCGCCGCCCGACTCCCCGCCTTCGTTCCTTGAGAAGCCGGACCTACGCACCGTGGAACCCGATCCCCTGGAGCGAAGCAGCCTGCAACTCTACCTCCAGGAGATTTCCAAGACTCCCCTCTTGACGATCGCCGAGGAGATTCAACTGGCGCGGCGCATCCGCCGTGGAGATCGCGATGCCCGCAATCTGATGATCAAGGCGAACCTCCGCCTCGTCGTTAAGATCGCCCACGACTACAAGGACTTTGGACTGCCCCTTCTCGATCTGATCAGCGAAGGAAACATCGGGCTCATCAAAGCCGTTGAGCGATTCGATCCGCGCAAAGGCGGCAAGCTTAGCACCTATGCGGCCTGGTGGATCAAACAATCCATCAAGCGCGCCCTGGCGAACCAGTCGAAGACCATCCGCCTGCCGGTGCACCTCGTCGACAAGATTTCCAAGATGCGCCGGGCAGCCATGGCCCTGACCGAGGAGCTTGGACGGGAGCCCGACGACGAGGAGCTCGCGATGGAGTTGGGCGTCCCCGTGAACAAGATCGCCCACCTCAAGTCAGTCAGCATTCGTCCGGCATCCCTCGACGCCCCGATCGGCGAAGACGGTGATTCCGCCACGTTCGGCGAAATCGTCGGCGACGAAAACGCCGTGAGTCCCTATGAAAACGTCCGCGACCGAAATCTGAAATCCGACCTCGACCGGATGATCGACTCGCTCGACAAGCGCGAGGCCGATATCTTGCGCATGCGTTTCGGCATCGATGGCCACGACGAACTCACGCTCGAGGAAGTCGGCCGCAAATTCAAAGTCACCCGCGAGCGGGTGCGCCAGCTTCAGAATCTCGCTCTACAGAAGATCCGCAAGCTCATGGCCCGCAATGAAGCGCAGCGGAGCATGGAAGAGATCGAGCAGGACGAACGCCTGCGCAAGCGCATGGAAGTCCTTCGCGAGTTTTTTGAGAGCAAGGCGGCAAGGAAGCCCGCGAAAGCCTGATCGCAGGGTGAAGTTCGTTCGCCCGCGAATTGGCCACGATGGCGGAGGCGGAAGGGCTCTACCAGGCCCGGCGCTATCCCGAGGCATGCGCGGCCTATGAAGCGCTGATCGCTGCCGATCCATCCAACGCCGCCGCAGTTGCTCGAAGCGAGCCAGCGCGTGAGCCAATCAGCAGCCGCTCACTGAAGCTGTATGCTGAAGCGCCCGGCCGACTGGAGCCGGCAAGGCTCCGACCGGCGCTCCGCCTTTTTTCTCGCGCCCGCCCGCTCCGTGCCTCTCGCTCTTGGTGATGGGATCAGCCCGCCTCGATTTTCTCGATCTGCTTCGCGACAGCGCCGCCAACGCTCGCTTCCTCAAGCTTACGCTCGGCCGCTACCGCGGCTCCGACAGCACGCTGCGCAATCTTTATGTCCGCCCGGTTGTCCTGCGCGCGGGTCCCCACTGGTCATTCGTCTGGCGACATGCCACGCGCGACATTACCAAGAACCACCCGCCGGCGGACGCTCTGGTGCAGATCGAAGGTCTTCTTGGCGGCGATTTCGGCACGGCGAACCTTTTCACGACGACGCAGGACGCCCAGCTCGAATTTCTTCCCGACGGGAGCGCGACCATCAAACTCATCGCCCACGAGACAGCGGCCCCTCCCTCGGAAAAGCACGACCGCGCGAAGGAACGCGCGATCGGTTCCGAAGCACCCTGGCTGCAGGCGCTCGGGGTGACGACCCCGGCTGGCGCCGTCCGCGAGGGCATGGCTTCCAAGTTCAAACAGATCAATCGTTTCGTCGAATTGCTTGCCCCGCTCCTGAAAGATGCTCCCCTGCCGCACGACCGCCCGGTCGAGGTGGCAGACATGGGGTGCGGCAAGGGATATCTGACCTTTGCGATCTGGCAATACCTTCAACAGGGCGGACAGCGGTCCGTCCATGTTCGCGGTGTCGAACAACGCGCCGAGCTCGTCGAACTCTGCAACCGCGCCGCACAGTCATGCGATTGCCGCGGGCTTGAGTTCGCGGCAGGGACGATCTCGGACACGCCGATCGAGACCCTCGATGTGCTGATCGCCCTGCACGCATGCGATACTGCCACTGATGATGCAATCGCACGCGGCATCGCCGCCAAGGCGGGCCTCATCGTGGTGGCTCCGTGCTGCCACAAGGAGCTGAGTCCGCAACTCGCGGCTCCTGCAGTTCTGGCGCCCGCATTGCGCCACGGTATCTTCCACGAGCGTCAGGCGGAATTCGTCACGGATGCGCTGCGCACGCTGCTGCTCGAATGGGCGGGCTATGCAACGCGGGCCTTTGAGTTCATCTCAACAGAGCACACCGCCAAGAATCTCATGATCACGGCGGTGCGTCGCGACGCGGCGCCCGATCGCGAGGCTGCCGCCGCCCGTGTCCGGGAATTCGCCGCCTTCTACGGCATCCGCGCTCAGAGGCTCGCCGGTCACCTCGAGTTTCCGCTCGCGCAATGAACTGGGGGGACATCGACTGGACGGTGTTGGAGCGCTTGCGCGCCATGTTCCTTTCCGGCGCCGCGACCGCGGGACCGTACTGGCGGTCGGCCGACGAATTGGAGAATTACGATTTCACCTACGCCGAGCGCATCGGGTGGAAGTGGGATGCCGTCCTACATGAGCTCGATCAACGAGGATGGAGGCCATCCGGCGCGAACGGAGCCGCGGATGAACATGGCGATGCAGCGGGGCGCAATGGCAGACTCGCAGTGCTGGACTGGGGTTGCGGCAGTGGCGTGGCCGGCCGCCGCATGGTGCAATGGCTGGGAGTGGATCGGGTCGGCGTCCTGCGCCTGTGGGATCATTCGGCCCTGGCGACCGATTTCGCCGTCCAAGCCGCACGGGCGCGGTTTCCCCGTCTCGCGGTGGAACACATGACGCCTGGGTTCATTGAGGGCGATGCGCCGGTCGGCGTCCTGGTGATCAGCCACGTCTTGAACGAGCTGCCGGCCGCGGAGCTCCTGGCGTTGCGCGGGCTCGCTTCGCGCGCCGAAACCATTGTCTGGGTCGAGCCGGGCACCCAGGAGATCAGCCGGGCGCTCATTGCGGTGCGCGAACAGCTTCGCGATCGATTCCGCGTCGTCGCACCCTGCACCCATCAGCACGCATGCGGGCTGCTTGCGCCCGAAAACGCCCGGCATTGGTGCCACCATTTCGCGCCGCCTCCAGCCGGAATATTCACCGACTCGAACTGGGTGAAGTTCGGTCAGCGGGCCGGGATCGACTTGCGCAGCCTGCCCTACAGTTTTCTTGCGCTCGAACGGCGCGAATCGGGTGTCGCGGACGCTCCGTTGAGCGATTTCTCGCGCGTGCTCGGCGAACCCCGCGTCTACAAAGGCTTCGCCAAGGTTCTGAACTGCGACGCCACCGGTGTTGCAGAGCTTCTGCTGCAAAAACGCGACGCACCCGGCCTCTTCAAGCAAATGCGGCGCCCGACGCCCCCATTGATCTATCGCTGGACGCGTCTCGAACAGAAAATTGTCGGGGGAGAGCCGCTGCCGGATCCTGCCGCCGCTTGAGAATGCCCGCGCCACGCTTGACTCGTGGCGACGGGATTTGAGACTTCCGTCCCTTCCCTTTCATTCCATGAGCCAACAAACCAACAAAGTCATCAAACGTCAGCGCCGAGCCGCACTTCTCAAACGGCGAAAACAGCAAGCCAAGCTAAAGAAGACCGCCAAGGCTTGAGGCCTGGCGGTTCTCCGCGTGGCCAAGCCCCACGTGTGCGAGCTGAAGCACCGCGCCACGCCAACCGACACCGTTTCTCGGCCGCGCCCCGTTCGTCTGACACTGCAGCAAGCAACGTGTCAGATGGCGCCCTGCTCCGGTGTTGCGCGTCGTTCCAAACACGCCCGGAGCCGTGGAGTGCCTCGGCGGTCCCTGGCGCGACCCATGCGTCCCGGTGACAGGCCGCACCACCTTGCCCTTTCGCCAAAATATGCGAGCCTCAATGGCCCGCCACAATGATCACCGTCAGCCTCATCTCGCTCGGGTGCGCCAAGAACCTCGTCGATAGCGAGGTCATGGTCGGCCACCTGCTTCAGGCCGGCATGCGGGTCATCCCCGACGCGGCAGAGGCCGATGTCGTCATCGTCAACACGTGCTCGTTCATCGATTCGTCGAAGGAAGAGTCGATCGCCCACATCCTCGCGGCACATCAGCAACGCGGCCTGCGCAAACGTCGCAGCGAACAGAAGCTGATTGTCGCCGGCTGCATGGCGCAGCGGTTTTCGAAGGATCTGGCCAGTTCGATGCCCGAGGTCGACGCCTTCATCGGCCTCGATCAGATCACCCAGGTGGCGTCCATCATCGACGCAATCAAAGCCAGGCCCAGGGACACCGCGTCCGCCCCGGAGCGCTTCGTCACCCGGCGGTCCACCTTCATTCCGGATTACGACACGCCGCGTTTTCGCCTGACACCGCGGCATTTCGCCTACGTCAAGATCGCCGAAGGCTGCAATCACCCGTGCACGTTTTGCATCATTCCCCAGATCCGCGGCAGGCACCGGAGTCGGACGGTGGACAGTGTCGTTTCCGAGGCGCAGCGCCTCGTCGCGGAGGGCGTCCGGGAGCTCAATCTCATTTCACAGGACACGACGTTTTTCGGCATGGACACCTGGGAGCAGCGGCCCAATCCGCGCACGCAGGTCGACTCGACCCGTGGCGCCGCGCTCACCACGCTCCTGCGCCGGCTTCAGGCCATCGACGGTGAATTCTGGATACGCCTGCTCTACACGCATCCGGCCCACTGGAGCGACGAGCTGATCCTCACCATTGCGGAATGCCCCAAGGTTGCGCGCTACGTCGACATGCCGCTGCAGCACATCAGCAATTCCATGTTATCCGCGATGCAGCGGGAGACGGACGGTCGCTTCATCCGGGATCTGATCAGGCGCATCCGCTCCGGGATCCCCGGAATCGCCCTGCGCACGACGTTCATTGTCGGGTTTCCCGGCGAGACCGAGGCCGACGTCGACGAACTCTGTGACTTCGTGCAGGAGACGCGATTCGAACGCCTCGGGGTTTTCCGTTACTCCCAGGAAGAAGGGACGAGGGCCGCCGGGATGCCGGACCAGATTTTCAGGAAGGACAAGGACCGCCGCTGGCATCGTGTGATGGCGCTGCAGCAAACGATCGCCGCGGAAGCCGGCCGGAGGCAGATCGGCGGCACCGTCAAGGTGTTGGTCGAGGAGCCCGGAGTTGCCCGGGGCGAAGCCGATGCACCCGACATCGACGGCCGGGTTTACGTGCGTCCCGACCTGGCGGTGGGCGAATTTGCCGAAGTGAAGATCACGGGCTGCCATGGGTATGACCTGCTGGCATTGCCCAAAGGGCGCCGTCCGGCAAAATTCAAGACCGCAAAGCAGGCACAGTGACGCGACGGGCAGGTCTCCGGCGATGCCGCACGCATGGCCCGCCGCCGATCTCAGCCGCCTGTTGGCAAATGCGACATTGCCTTGGTCATGGCTGCAACAAGATCTGCAGCCGGAATCAACACCGTCCCCTTGGGCAATCCCTTTTCAATGTAGCGAACGCAGATTCCCAGCACGTTCCCGTCAGAATCGAAGACCGGACAACCCAGTGCGTCGCCGAACGAATCGGTGCTGACCAGCAGCAGCCGGTTTGGGCGCTCAATGATTCCGGTCACGGTGCTCGGTCGAACCAAGAGCACCCGCTGCAAGACTTCGCCAGCCCGTGACAGGTGGAAATAGTCCCCGAGAACCTTGGCCGCCTCCGGGGTCTCGTTCAAATTGACATACGTGAACGGCCGTCTGCCCGCCGCCGCGGCGTCGTCGGGCATCAGAAACATCAGATCGCGCGCGGGATCCTTCCCTGCAATTCTTGCCGGAATCTCTGTTCCGTCGGCCAGCCGCAGTCGCAGCGCCTTGAAATCCGTCTGCCCCAGATCGACGGACTGGTTGCTGTTGTTGAATTGGGCACGGCTTGCCTCGAAGATCGCCTTTGGATCGATCGCGCTGAACGCGGTCACGGTCAGTCCCGAATCCGCGATCATTGTCCCGTTGATGTCGATCTTCTGCTCGCTGGGCGGCATCGCGTGGTCGCCAATCACAAGGCGCATGACAATCGTGCACCGCACCCCGACAATCGTGTCGCCGAACCGGCGCGCAATCAGCCTGCCGGCGGTGGCGTCGGCCTCCGGAAGCGCGCGCGAGAGAGGAGATGCAACCGTCGCAAGAATGCCAAGAACAACAATGGAACGGACTGGGAACTTCATGACGGGAGCTGTTGAGGTTGAAGAGAGTCGGGATTCGCAGTGTCCGACAACCGCGAGAGCTTTCCCGAGCGGCGGGCGTTCTGCAAGATCTCGTCGCAGGGATTGCGCAGTGCGGCCTATCGCCGCGCGGCCGCGACATAACGATCGATGATCCCGCCGAAACTCCCGTTGCTGAAGAATACGACGACGCGGGGCGCGCTCTGGGGCGGAAGCGTATCCGCCGCCAGGCGATCCAACAGCGCATCGTTCGAAGCGAACCAGCGGGCGCGCACGCCCCGGCTCTCGAGCTGGTGCACAACCGCCTCGACGTCAAACCGTTCCTCGTCCTTGAGTTTCTCCGCCCGATTGACAGCTCCAAGCAGGACCTCGTCGGCATGGGCGAGCGCCTCGATGAAACCGGCCTGAAGGACCTTGGTGCGCGCCGTGTTGCTGCGCGGTTCAAAGGCCGCCATGAGTCGCGCGCCTGGAAACCGGGCGCGCAACGATGTCAGCGTTTCTGCCAGTGCCGTCGGATGGTGGCCGAAATCCTCGATGACCGTCAGTGCCGCCGTGCCCATCCGGATCTCCTGGCGCCGCTTTACGCCGCGAAACCGCGCGAGCGCATCGAGCCGGATTCCACGCGGATCGACCGCCGCCAGGTCCGGCTGATTTGTAACGTAATGCGTTACATCGGCGTCCGCGACCGGAGCCGCCATTGCAAGGCCGCCCGCGCATGCCGCCATGGCGGCGTTTCGGGCGTTGTAGATGCCCGGCAACGACCAGCGAACGGCCGCCCAAGGTTCCCCGCGCCATTCCAGACCGAACGTTGCGCCCGCGGGACCTTCTGAAAAGCCGGTGATGCGCAGGTCGTTTTCCGGTCCCAAACCAACGCGCACGATGCGGGTCCACGACAGCGCGCCCAACGAGCGCAGGTTCGCATCGTCGCCGTTCAACACCACGAATCCGTTGCGCGGCACGAGCCGCGTGAAATGCACGAACGTCCGCCGGTAGTCCTCAAGGTCCCGAAAGATATCCGCGTGATCGAACTCGAGGTTGTTGAGCACCGCGATTTGCGGCGCGTAGTGGATGAACTTGCTCCGCTTGTCGAAAAACGCGCTGTCGTACTCGTCGCCCTCGATCACGAACGGATCGCCGGGCGCACCGAGGTGGCTGCCCGCTGGCGGATCCTGCGGCACGCCGCCGATCAGATAGCCCGGATCGCGTCCGTTTGCGCAGAGCAGAAATGCCGTGAGCGCGGTCGTCGTCGTCTTTCCATGCGTCCCGGCGACGACAATGTTCCGGCGCTTTACGAGCACCGAGTCGTGCAACAGCGCCGGCAGCGACGTGTATGGCAGCGCACGGGTGTCAAGCAGCCACTCGACCTCCGGGTGGCCGCGGGACATCGCGTTTCCAATGACCACCAGATCCGGGGCGAGCCGGGCCAGACGAGCGGGATCGTAGCCCTCATGGATTGCGATTCCGGCCTCCGCAAGCACGGTGCTCATCGGCGGATAAACATTGGTGTCGGCGCCCAGCACCTCGTTGCCCGCAGCGCGTGCGAGGAGCGCGGCATTGCCCATCGCCGTTCCGCAGATTCCCATGAAATAGATGCGCATGAAATGATGCTATTTCTGTGCCATGCTTAAGCGCTCCGGGGTGTAGCGACCGTCTGCCATTATCGGTTGCTACTCTTCCGGCGGCGGATCTTCCGCGATCGCGACCGTTGTTTGATCAGACTCGGAACCGAAGCTGAATAGATTCTGCTGAGCCGACGCTTCTTCGCTGCCTGCCACCGACTGGGTAGGCTTTTTTTTTTGCCCCAGCAAGGCATCGAGCTGTGTCTTGGCCTTGGACTTGCCGAAGGCTTGGATGAATGCGTTGAAATAGAGTAGGCTCCAGTTGTCCTTGGTGAAGCATTCTGAGAAGAGCGGTGATCTCCTCTTGCGCTCAAAATCACCCTCGCGTTCCTCAGGGATCACCATCGTCTTGGGAACAGTCATGGACAAGTTGGAGCCGCGCTGCAGGCCACTCGTCATCGAGGTGGTGCACTCGACTTCAAACGCACGCACGACGCTGTCGCCGTCGAGCCACAACACGTCCATGTCGAGCACAGTCTTGGGATTCGTGACATCCTTGAGCTTCACTGGCTTCCCGATCGTCACGAGGTCACGCAAGTGCACGTTCTCAGCCAGGGTGTTAAACACCTCCCTTTGTTCGCGCTGGCCGATCCAGATGTCATAGCCACGATCCTGCCCGATTCTGGCCAGATAGACGATGATCTCGCTATGCCGCGTCAAGGAAAGGCGGACGTCCTCCTTGAGCATCCACGCCCCGCCACTGACCTTTCGGCCATAGATCTCCAGCGCTTCACCAATGCTCGTGCTGTCCGAGGTCAGCGAGTTCGGAAACTCCCGTGCTACGGTGTCCCACACTTCAGTAAACGTCACGCGGCCCTTCTCATGCAGGCACCGGAACACGGTCTCCTCCACCCGCTCGGTCAGCGGAACCGCCTCTAGACGCGCGGCGAATGCTTTGTCCGCGAACCACCAGAGTTTGCCTGCGGCGCCTCCAAGTCTGGCCGAAACCAGCTCAAATTCCTTGCCGATGCTCTCCTCCAATACTGTCTTGACGTCGAGGCCGGAATTCAGCGTGCCGAATAGTCCACGCTTCGCCAACACCGGGTCCACTTGGTTGATTAGAATAGTGTATGGCGTCGGCTCGGCACGCCTGGCGATGACTTCCTTGCAGGTCTCAATCACGATCCGCCGGAAACGTTCTTCGCTGACTTCCTCCATTTGCCGCGCAGGCTGCGCTGTCTTGGCAAAACGGAGATAGAAATCACCCTGGGCGCTGCCGAAGGGCTGCATCATCGCCTTGGCCGAAACCTGCCCGAGCGGCTGATGGTGGATATGTTCGTAATCGAAGCCCGCAAAAACACCGCCGCGCACGGTGGCATTGCGCACCATGAAGGTCGGATTGTGGAACGTGAGCGTGAGGTGGCGTTCCGGCCGGAGCACACGGTAGAAGCCCTGGAAGCTGTTGTTGAGCAGCGAGTGGTAGACCTCGAACGGCTTGTGTTGCCTTTCGTTGCGCACGACCTCCTGCGTCGTGATTCGCTCAGTATAGCGGAAATCCTCCTTGAGCCACGCGTTCCAAAGGTAGGACAACTCGCCGTATTGAATGGATGCGTCGTAGGGCGGATCGGTGAAGATGTAGTCCACGCACTCTTCCGGCAGTTTCTTCATCAGTTCGATGCTGTCGCCTGTCAGCACCGCGATGTCCGCCTTGCCGGAGAGGACTTCCCGCCAGTCATCCGTCAATTTCACGCCACCAAGCATCTCGTTGGACTCGTTCTTGGCGTTGATGAGACCTTGGTGGCCCACCACGGCGCTCTCAAACTTGTCCCAGACATTCGCCTCCAGAAAACGCTGGGCCGACCAATAGCTGTGCTGTGTCCACGTTGAACTGAATGCGGTCTGGTGGTTGCCTTCGCCGGGCAGGAGCGCCGGGCACATCCGCGTGCACAGGTGAATCATCGACGTGAAGGCTCCGAGCAGGAACTTCCGCAGCACTGGGCTGCTCTCCGTCTCGATCGCCTCGTAAAGCATCGCCGCCGCCCGAAGGTTGCGCTTCGTGAAAAGCTGGTCGAGCGAGTCGTAGTGCTGCTTCTCCTTGAACGGCTCGCCATCGGAATAATAGAGCCGGTTGCGAGGATACCATTCATTGATGCGCGTGCTTTCGACGTCGGCGAGGGCGTCGAGGTCCTGCTTTCGAGGTTTGCAGCCAGTCTCGCAACGGTGTTCGCAATGCGGGCAGCCTTTGTAACGGACTTCCACGGGAACGTCGCCTTCGCGCACGAAGCAATCGACGACCATCGGATGGCCGCATTTCACGCAATGGATCGTGTAAAGCTCCTCGATGTGCTTCTGCACGCGCTCCCGCACCCGTTCGAAGGCTTCCGTGAGTTTCAAAACGTTGACCGGGCGCAACGTCAGTTCTGTGATGCGGCTCGCACACGGATTCAGATCGCACACGATGGCCCGGCGTTTGCTGCGCGCGGCCTCGATGGCTGTCACGCCGCTGCCCGCAAAGGGATCGAACACCACCTCTTGTTCACGGGCATAGGCCCTGATGTGTTCGCCGACGACATTCCACGTCTTGCGCGACCAATACTTGTGCCACACGTACATCGCCGTGTGCGGCTACGGAGGAATCTGGCGGTTGATATGCTCAAACGCCGGCGGCAGAATCCTGCCGATTTTGGCATGAGAAAGTTCGCGAGGTTTCATTATGCGTCGCGGTCGATTTCCTTCAGTAATCTCCTGCACAGTTCGTATGCGGCAGCGAGGCGAATCGCTCGGGTTGCCTTTATGCCGCGAATGCCCGCGATCTCTTCGAGGGTGCGATTCATCAGGGCGGACAGTGTTCCGTATTTATCAAGGAGGGCGTTGGCACTGTCGAGCGCCGTGTAGCCCCGACCGCCGCTGCCGAGAAGGATCGCAACGATATCCGCATCCGTGCAGCTCGGGCCGCCTTGCTCCAACAACTTCCTTCCCGGTTTCATGTTTCCAGAACATACTGCATGAGTGCAGATGGCAAGCGCATCCCTCCTGCAGCAGATCCATCTGCCGACATCGCCGCCGTCCTTGGAATTTGCAAGCGGCCAACCGAACCACATTCCACCCACTGGCGCTCGCAGCCGCAAAGCCGGCACAGTTCCCTGATGGAACAGAGGCCGGGGATTGCATCGTGCAGCAAGATTTGCTCGTGTTCTCCGGTGATGAAAGACCCCCCCGGCGGGACTGCATGCCGCGAGTCGATCGTCCACGGGACCCTCGGGCCTGCGGCGCTGGTCGTCTGCGCGACGGTCCTCGCCTACCTGCCGTCCCTATCGGGAGACTTCATCTGGAACGACAGCGACTACGTGACCGCGCCGGCGCTGCGCTCGATCGGCGGATTGGTCCGCATCTGGACCGAACCCGGGGCGACCGAGCAGTATTATCCGCTCCTGCACAGCGCGTTTTGGGTGCAGCACCGGCTTTTTGGCGATCATCCGCTCGGCTACCACATCGTCACGCTGCTGTTGCACGCCGGATCCGCCGTGCTCTTTGGACTTGTCCTGCGCCTGCTGTTTCGTGACGAGAACAACCAGCAGAATCGCGGTCCCGCGAAGATCGACCGACGCGCGGCTGGAGGGAGTCGCGCACCGAAGGTCCCATTCCTGCCGCGTCCGTATGCCGGTGCCGAATGGGTCGCCGCGATGCTGTTCGCGTTGCATCCGGTGCACGTCGAATCGGTCGCCTGGATCACGGAACAGAAGAACACTCTCTCGCTCGTCTTCTACCTCGCAGCCGCCCTCGTTTACCTGCAGTTCGACGAGTCGCGGCGGCCCCGAACCTATGTCGCGGCGTTGGCGTTCTTCGTGCTTTCGCTGTGGTGCAAGACGGTCACGGTGACCCTCCCGGCGGCCTTGCTGGTCGTCCTTTGGTGGAAACGCGGGGCGCTCGGCTGGCGGCGCGATGTTCTGCCGCTGCTCCCCTGGCTCGTCCTGGGTGCGGCGGCCGGACTCTTCAGCAGCTGGGTTGAGCGCCACTACGGCGGCGCGGAGGGCGGGGAATTCGATCTGCCGTTCATGGCGAGGGGACTCGTCGCCGGCCGTGCGATCTGGTTCTACATCGGGAAACTCGTCTGGCCGTTCGACCTCAATTTCGTCTACCCGCGCTGGACGGTGGACGCCGGGATCTGGTGGCAATGGCTTTTCCCGCTCGGTGTACTCGGGCTCGCGGCCGCATTGTGGGGCCTCCGGCGGCGCACCCGCGCTCCGCTCGCCGCGTTCTTGATCTTCGCCGGCTCGCTGTTCCCGGTGCTAGGGTTTGTAAACCTCTATGGCGAACGCTACTCGTGGGTCTGGGACCATTGGCAATACCTGCCGGACCTGGGGCCGCTCGCTCTCGCCGCCGCCGGCTTGATTGCGATCTGGCAACGTGTGCCGACTCAGCTCCGGCGGCCGGGCGCAGGGCTGGCGGCAGCGCTCGTCGTGTTGCTCGGCGCGCTCACCTGGTCCCACTGCGAGATGTTTCACGACGACGAGACGCTCTACCAGATGACTCTCGCGCGGAATCCGGCCTGTTGGATGGCGCACTTCAATCTCGGCAACCTCTGGTCGAAAATGCCCGGACGTTTGAATGACGCCATCGCCCAGTATGAAGAGGCCCTGCGCCTGAAGCCGGATCACGCCAGGGCGCACTTCAATCTCGGCGTTGCATTGTCGCAATCGCCGGAACGATTGAATGATGCGGTCGCAGAGTTTGATGCGGCGCTTCGCCTCATGCCGGATCTGGCCGAGGCGCATTACAATCTTGGCCTCATCTGGTCACAGATGCCGGGACGGTTGAACGATGCCATTGCCGAGTATGAAAAGGCGCTGCGCCTGAAGCCCGATTTCGCCGACGTGCACAACAACCTGGGCAACGCCTGGTCCAGGATTCCCGGACGGCTGGACGACGCAATTGCCCAGTATCAGGCGGCGCTGCGCCTGATGCCGGATTCTGCCGAGACGCACAACAATCTCGGCTTCGCCTGGTCGCAGACGCCCGGACGGATGGACGATGCGGTTGCCCAGTACAACGCGGCGCTGCGCCTGAGACCGGGTTTTGCCGAGGCGCACAACAACCTCGGCGTTGCCCTTGCGCATTATCCCGGACGGCTGAATGACGCGATCGCCCAGTTTGAAGAGGCATTGCGCCTGAAGTCGGATTTTGCAGGGGCGCATGAAAATCTTGGCTTCGCCTGGTCGCAGACCCCGGGGCGGATCAACGAATCGATCGCCGAGTATGAAGCGGCGCTGCGTCTGAAGCCAGATTCCGCAATCGCCCATTTCAATCTGGCCAACGCCCTGTCAAAGGAGCCTTTGCGATTGAATCGCGCCATTGCCCAGTACAAGGAGGCGTTGCGTCTGAAGCCGGATCTCGCGCCGGCATGGCACAATCTCGGAGCCAGCTTCTTCCATTCGGGAGATCTGCCGGCGGCGGCCGCAGCCTTCCGCGAGGAACTTCGACTGACTCCGGATAGCCCCGCGGCCAAACAAGCGCTGGCCGCCGCGCTCCAGCAGGCCGGCGACCGTTGAATGTGTATCCCAGTGCCTGGCAGCGGCCGTTGTCAAGTGTCCGGCCTGTCCTTCCATGACGCAATGAAAGCAATCACCGCGTCGTAGCTGAGCCCGTTCGATTCAGGCTGAAACAGCCGCTGCGGTCGTAGTAGCCCTCCATACGACCGCAGCGGTCAGAACACTTACGATCAGGGACCAATCCTATGGGGTCATGCCGCTAATCTTGCGATGGACGAGATCTTAAGCGAGCTAATCACAATATAGGTCGGGCTTGGATATCCAATGGCTAGATTTCCCACCGTGTAGTTGTCTTGGCCGGAGCATCGCGTCTGTCAACGAAATAATAGCGGCATGACCCCTTGGATCGATCCCGTTGGGCTGCGTCGGTACGGTCAGCCCCTCG
>Ga0265323_10000012_pt1 | contig 108344 bp, 74 predicted proteins | sample 41225metaG_FD_193580 | JGI IMG/M metagenome (GOLD analysis project Ga0265323, IMG submission 193580) | Rhizosphere microbial communities from Carex aquatilis grown in University of Washington, Seatle, WA, United States - 4-12-25 metaG | ecosystem: Host-associated > Plants > Roots > Rhizosphere...
CCACCCTCCACGGCTCCTTTAGCTCCAGGAGGTCTCGGAAAAAACTAAGCACATGCCGGTCGGTTTCTCGCTTCATATACCCCTTTCATCACTTCCCTCGACGACCCACAATAATCAACGAAGAACCATAAATCCTATGCAAGCACCGATCAATGCACCCGATGCCACCCATTGGATTACAATAGAAATACGATAAATCGCGAATGTACTCCCTTCATCTGCGTGTCCGACGACAAGCCTGATCGCATAAGTTACTCCGGCTGCTGGAATATGCACTATGCCGTAGAAGCTACTCAAAAACCGGCTATGGTCAGCCCCACCTAACCAAGACGCGACACTACACATAATCAGCCCGACCACGACACCTGCTAAGCCACCTACAAATGCTATTCTTTTCATTGGGTTTTATGGATTCTGGCCCAGAAATTCGGATTTGCATTTGCATCCGCCCGGGCTACTGCGAACAAAATCTAGAAACTCCTTTAAATATGCCTTGGTCAGGCTCTCGGTTAGGTCTAGCCGCTGATGGCCCTTCTGAAATGGAGCCATAAAAAGAGGGTCGCCATACGAGGACGTCCCTACTTGGGTCATCACGGACCTGACGGGACGGCCGTTCGGCCCAGTAGAATCGAAATTCGTGTCATCCACTGTAGACCAGCCCATGCCAGCTTGGTTTGTTTGCGCGTTGTGTGCATATGAGTATTTTGCGGAAAGATTCCAACCCGGAACCGTGGACATGTTTGGTGTTGCGGCGAATGAGTTGAAATCTCCGTGTGCCACCCAATCCTGAAGCGGATGAAGTCCTTGTCCAAGATAGGTCAGGGCCAGGTCCGGCTGGTTCTCCGACCAACTCGTGCCGGAACACGCCTTCTTGGCTTTGGCGAGGGATTCCCGGGCATGTGCTAATCGGCTATCTTCTTCACTCTCCGAGTTTCGGTTGAAGTGCCAGGACCAGTTGCCTTCGTCAAGATAGAATGGGTCTTGATCGGAATCTACTCCGTTGTCCCAGTATCCTATAGTCTCCGCATCGTCCTCTCGAAAACCAACCTCCATTGACCAGCTCTTGGTTTTGCCTCTATGCACGTCGGCAGACCATAATCCTAATACATCTATTCGCCCAACAGGATGGTTTTCAACGAAGCAGTATAGATTATCGCTTTCTTTTTCTCCCAGTGGCTCTCTTGACAGCCACCGCCCCGTGCTGGGATTGTAATATCTCAGGCCGTAGTAATTCAGCCCGGTCTCGCTGTCGGTGTATTTCGTGGAAAACCCGAACGGCTGCGCGTTGGCCGCGGGCCCGTTGGCTTTGATGACGTTGCCGAAGGGATCGTATTCGTAGGTTGCGGTGAGGGAACCATCGGCCGCGTCGACCAGGCCGATGATGTTCCCGTTGCCGTCAAAGGCGGCAAAGCGCGACGAGGGCGTCGCGGCTCCATCTGAAGGACTGAAGGCTGAAACCTGAAGCAGCCCGCCGACGCCGCCGGCGCCCTGCATCGAACCGCTCAGGTCGAGACCCCAGGTGTAGGAGCGAGTGAGGGTGAAAGTGAGAGTGGATGGATTGACTGAGAACTCAGCGAGGAGGTTCCAGCCGTCGTAGAGGAAGCGCAGATCGGAGACCACGGACCACTGACTACCGGACCACGTCGACCCCTTCTTCTGGATGCGGCGGCCTTGGGCGTCGTAGGTGAATTCGAGCTTCTGCCGGGGCAGACCGGAAGCCTGAGCTACGACGTCCGAACGCGTTTCAACTGCGATGAGCCGGTTCTCGGCGTCCCAGGTGTAAGTCCAGCGGCCGTCCTGCGTGAGGTTTCCGTCCGCGTCGTACTCGAATGTCTCCGGTGTATGCGGCACGAAGGACTGCCGAGTTTGTGCCGTCACGGCGTCTTCGCCATTCGGACCAACGAGGTTCTTCACGCCTGTCACAGTGAACACAGGAAATTGTGAAATTACGGAATTGTCCACCACCAATTGCCGGTAGAAACGGTCGCCCTGGCGGGTCGTTGACAGCACCGTCGAGCTCCCGGCCGGGAGGGTGACGCTCACCGTGGCATCGGGCCTGGCGGTGCCGAAGACGTCAACAATGCCTGGAATCGTGCGCTGAGTGTATTCGTTGAGAAGATTGGCTGTGTAAACCTCACTCGCGAGGGCCACTGAGGACGACGCATTGCGGGAGGCCGTGCGTCGGTTGCCGATGTCGTCGAAGGAAAATGCGTAGTCGTTGCCAACGGCCACCTCGCCCGTGGACAGCTTCTTCGCCCCGGAGGTTACCTGCCCCAGCGCGTCATAGCCAAAATCCCAATGGGAGCCATCCTCGCGCGTCGCACGCGTACGCTGGTTGGCGGAGTTGTAGAGGTAGCTGAAAGCGACAGGCTGAAAGCCGGAAGCGGCCGGCATATTGCTGATCGCCGTGAGCCGATTGAGATTGTCGTAGACCTTGGTCGTGGTCAGACGCATCGAGGAGCCATTTTGGAACGTGATCGTCTCGACCAGTAGCGAGTTGGCGAGATAACCGTAGTTGGCGGAATTGGGACCCGACGTCACTGTTTGAAGGCGGGAGGCGGAGTCGTAGGAATAGCCAACAGCCGATCGCGGATAGCCAACAGCCGAGAGAGTACCAAGCCTGTCCAGCGAATCGAATCCTCGGGTGACGGCGAGGTTGGCAAGGAGGTTCGACGAGCTCACTCCAGGCAGCCCTGTGGTTCCGTAGGTCTCGTTTTGCAGCTGACCTGAAGCATGGTAAGTTCGGGTCAGGGTGCCGGAGGCATCTGCGGTGGTGAGGAGACGCCCCCGGCGGTCAAAGGATAGGGCAACGGCTGGCGTCGAATCGCTGTAGGTGGTCGAACTCAAATCGCCGGCATTGTTGTAACCATAGGCTGTCGTGACATCTCGTGCCCAGGTGCGTGTCTTCAAGCGGCCCGAGGCAAAGTAGGTGTACGTCGGGCCCTGATTGTCCGCATAGCGCTTGCTGCCCAGCCACCCGCGCAAGGGATCGTAGTTCCATGTGGTGACGGACGAGCCGGAATTCCCCGCGAAATTCTGCCAGGTGGTGAGTGTTTTGACGCGGCCCTGCGGGTCGTACGTATAAGCCTGCGGGTAGGTGCGCGCTCCTGAAGTCTTCTTCAGCAGACCGGTGGGAAAATACTCGTTGGTAACGACTCCTCCATCGGGAAACGCGGTTGTGGCCAGCCGGCCGGCGGAATCGTAGGCATAGGTCGTGATCTGGGGATCGTAGCCGTCGCCGGATTTGGTCGGGTCGGGATCGGGCGTAGTGACGGTGTGAATCTGATCGTCGTCGTAATACGTGTAGGTCGTCGTGCCTGTGCGGGTGTCGGCGGCGGTTTGCATTCGCCCGTGTGGATCGTAGGCGTAGCTTGCTGACGCGACGGTGCCAAGTGAAGGGTGACGGACAAGCGTGGTAAGCAGTCGATCATCCAGGAAAGTCTGAGTGGTAATGGTCCCATCCGGCGTTGTGGTGGTTTCGGTCCGGGCGCCGTCGCTGCCGAAGACGGTCTGCATGTGCGTTGTGAGGCCGTTCGACGGGCTCAGGTTAGGGCCATCGACGGTCTGCCACGACTGCTGGCCGTCGGCGCTCGTATCGACAATGGACACTGTGTGAGGAGTGTCAGAATTATCAGTCTCCCAAACTTCAGAGACGACGCGCTGCACCGTGGTTCCATTGGCGCCAAGACAGCGGTGGCTCGTGCGGGATACCCGGTCGGTGCCATTGTAGTCGATGATGCCATCGCGGTTCATGTCCACAGCGGTGACGATTCGCTCGCCAAGCTTGTTGTAATCGAAAAGGGTTTGTACGCCGTCCGGGTCGACCTGCCGCGACAACTGCCCTTTGGCGCTGTAGAACGAACTGGCGATGGCGCCGTCCGGATAGACGGTTTTCGATGGTCGGCCGGCAAAATCGGTATAGGATTTCACCCACTCCGTCGCCGTCGGAAGGCCGTCTGCATCCACGCCAGTGGCGGTGTCCTTTGTGAAGAAACCATTCGCGTCAACGCCGTAGTCAAAGGTGTGGGGCGCCACGGCGGTGCCGCTGACGCTCAGCCGTGAACCGTCGCGGGCGAAAACCTCGATGCTCGTTCCACCGTCCGGATTCGTGGTGGTCCGGGTGCGGCGCCCGGAGGTGGGATCGTAGGTTTCAGCAATGCCGGTCGAACGGTTCAACGCATCGCTGCGCGATGTCAGCCGGCCCGCCAGATCGTAATAATCGCACTCCCTGACGATCGCCGAGCCGTCTTCACCGATGCGGGCGATCGATGTTGTCCGGCCATCGGCGTCATATCCGATGAGGGTTGTGATGCCCGAGCGCGTGACCGATGTTTGGTGTCCGAGTGGATCGTAGCCATAGCTCGTGTAGCGACGAAAGCGGTCGCGCTCGGAGTCGAGACCGCAGCATGCGTAGCTGCGCGTGATATACGTCCCATCGCTGTAGTCGAGGCGCGTCGGGCGGGCCACCGCGTCGAACTGAGTGGCGGCCCAGCTGCTGAGAATCAGATTGCTCGCGATATCGGTCACTGTTTGGTTGATCGCCTGGCCCGCCGGGCTTGTGACAGTCACGGTCATACGTCCATCGAGGATGTCGTCGCCAGGGCCATTCAGTTGGCCGGTCTTGACCGTCGATGTAACGGTCCCATCCGTTGCGGCCAGATCGGTCGTCAGCGTTGCCGTCCCGTCGGGATTCACGACTCGGCGTCCGTAGTCTGCAAATCTGCCCGCGGCATATCGTAGCGAGTCAGTGACCAAATTGGCAGGGTCATTCCAGGCTGCGCCTGCATTTACGCACACGACGTCTGACCGGCGTCTGCAGGCATCGCCAGCCAGCGTCACGGTGCCGGACCAGTCGATCCGATAACGCCGCGCCGTTTCCTGGCCCAGTGTGCGCTCGATGGTTGTCGTGCGTGTTTCAGGCAGACCGTCCCCGTCTGTGTCGGCGATGGTGTCGTAGCTGTTCTGCGTAACGCGGCAAAGGGCCTCGTTGGTGGTCGTTGGCGGCGAATCAAGGAAGGGCCGGAGGGTTTTGAGGACCTGGCCGGAAGAGTCATAGGTATAATGCTCCCATGAGCCGTCCGGATTGATGCGCTGCTGGAGGTGACTGTAATTCGGATCCGAATTGGAGACAGTGGAATAGAATACGTACTGGGTCGTCAGCGCCGCGCCGTCCGGATCCTGCACATCTTTGACAAGTTCCTGCCCCCATGGGTAGATGTGGTAGGTACGCGCGCCTTTGCTGACGACCTGGCCCGAAGCGCCGGTCACGGTTCTTGTTTCGACGGTGTCGCCATTCGGCGCCGTGGTCGTTACCTTCGATTCGTGGCGAAGTCCGTTGCCCTGGCTGAGCGTCCACGTCGCCGTTGCGTCGTCGTAGCCGAATTCGGTGATCTTGGACATGCTGTCCCGCGCCTCGGTGATCCGAAGGCGGGTGGTGTAGCCCGACGCGGCGTCGGGATTCTCAAATCTGTAGGTGGCCAACGGTATGCCGACAACGGTGTAGATTTTGGTCACCTGGTCCTGGGCTCCAACCTGATCAAGCGCATAGAATCGCACCTCGTAGGAAGCGGCATCGAGGACGACGATATCGGCTAGCGTCTGCGGTGCCTTGACCTGGCGGAGCGCTCCCGTGGCATCGAGCACCGATTCGACTCCTCCTGCCTGGGCTGTTCCCAGTGTGAGCGAAGACGGCGTATAGGTCGATGCGGTCAGGCTGTCGGCCTCGACGTTTAGCTGGCCTGCAAAATCACCGCCCAACGTTCGCCCGAGGCCAAGCCAGAATCGGACGCTGCCATTTGCCGAACCACACCCCGTAACGTTTTCCATCTCACAAAATGGGACGGCCTCGGCCTCCACTCCGACGATCGTGTAGGTGAGATCGCGATCTGTGAACGGGGCCGTCCCGATCTTCAAGAATGTGCCGTCATCACCGATGTTGAATTCCCCGGTTTTGGTATTCACGACCTTCAAGAACTTACGGCACTCCTTCCCGTCGCCCTGGCTCGTGGTGTATTTCACATAGATCTTCCAGTCTCCGGGGCAGACCTTGAAATTGGCGGAGACGTTTACCTCGCTGAATGAGAAACTGAAAGTTCCCGGAGCACGTTGCGTGCGGTAGACTTGCTGGCTCGTTCCGGTGGACGTCTTGGAACTAGGATCCTGCAAGGCTTTCATGGCTCGCCCCTCGGCCATGTCCTCAGTATACTCATTTGTGAGCCACTGGAACACGGTGTTCGTTGGACACGTGTTCGGGGGATTCGCCGAGCTGTTCCAGATGAGCCCGCGGTTGGTGGGGCTTAGCGCGTGAGAATTGAATTCGGCATTAACAGCTTCAAGCGCAGTGCAAGTGTCGTTTCCTCCGCCAGCTGAGCTGAAGGTGTATGGGCGTCCTTGAGGGGTATTGACGCCGTTGATGATCTCCCAGTTCGTACGGACTTCTCCGGCGCTCAGTACGCCGTTCGAGTCAAAAGAGCTGGTCCCGGAATAGCTGTCGAAATACTCCCAGCCACAGGTTGCGTAGAGGATTGATGCCGTGCCCTTGATCGACTCGACGGAATATTTCCTGGGAGGATTTGAGAGAGGCCCGTATTCGGTGAAACCGACCAGTTTGGCCGTTCCGGCCAATGACGTGAATCTTGGTTTGTCAGCCGGCCCCTGTGGCTGGCTATTGGCACAGGATTGGCCTGGCGCCGACACGCTCTGGCATAAGGCAAGTCCGAGGTTCAGAACGATTGCGATGATTGGGGTTTTCATGGCAGAAGGGCTCAGCGGTTGGGTGAATCAACGTGCAGGTCGACGGCTCCGGTTGTGTCGGCGACGGCGGCCTTGGTCGGGTTGCGTCCGAGTCTGTATTCGAGTTCGCTGGGAACACCGTCGCCATCGGGGTCTTCTGCTCCGTCGGCCACCCTTGGGTTGAGTCCGTGATGGACTTCCCAGCCGTCAGGCATGCCATCGCTGTCGGAGTCGGCGAGGCCGGGATCGGTGCCGAGGACGTATTCCTCGATGTTTGTGAGACCGTCGCCATCGGGGTCGAGATTGCGCTGGTTGACCGACAGGCTCAGTCCGTGGGCCGTTTCCCAGGCATCATCGATGCCGTCGTTGTTCGCATCGACGAACAGCGGATTGTCAGTGCCGGCATAGAAATCGTCAAAATTGCCAGTTGCCGCGAGCTGCCCGGTCGCGGTGAAGAACGCCAGGTAACTCGCCGAATTGAGGCGGAAGGCCAGGTCGCTGATCACCATTGCGCCGTCCAAATAGAAGTCCCAGGTCTGGGCCGCATAGTTGAGGCGGAGCGTCAGGCGATGCCACGATGCGGCGATTCCGGTCGTGTCCACCGGCAACGCCGGTCCGACGGCCTGCCAGGCACCGGCGCCCGCGCCATCGCCGTTGAGCACCTGGATCTGCCCGATGTCTCCATTCCGCACAAAAGCCACGCGCGCGGCTTCGACGTCGAACACGGTGCTGGTGGATGGATCGGCGCCGGCGGCAGGCCGGGCCATGAAGTCAACAAAGACGATTTGTGGATTCGCGGAACCGGGGCCAAATTCCTGATTGAGCTGCGCGGCCGCTGTCCCTGACTCGAGCGCGACGGACTGTGTGCCGTGAGCAGCGGTTCTGTCGACGACGGAGGCCGTTCCCGTGGTGACTGTCCAGCCGAGCTGGCCCGCGATTGAGCCGGGCGCAAACCCTTCGGCGGATTCAAAATCGGCGGTGTAGGGAAGACCGGGCAGCAATTGGACACCCACTGGCGCCGAATCGGTCCAGACACCGGCGTTGTCGGTGGCCCGCGCGGTCAACAACGCGATTCCGGGTGCGGCATCCAACGGGATGCTCAGCGAATAGGTGTCGGGCGCCGTGAGCAGGCCGTCGCCGAGTTTTGTCGCGCCGCGGAAGAACTCCACTTTCGCAACGGTGCCATCGGAATCCGTGGCAACCGCGGAGATGGTGAGCGTGGTTGGCAGCGTGACGATGCTGTTCGGAGGAGGCACCGTGAGCGCAACTGCCGGAGGCTGGTCGAGCACGGAGGCGGTCGTTACGGTGAGTACGGCACTGGCTTTGGAGACATTGCCCGCGGCATCCTTCGCCCTCACGGTGACGTTGTACGGGGCGCCGCTTGTCAGGCCGCTGAAGTCAAATGAAGGGGACGTTGATGAACCCGCGAGAGTGCGGTTCAGGTAGATGTCGTAGCTGACGGTTCCCACATTGTCGGCCGATGCCGTCCAGGACACCGTGAAGGACGTTGCCGTGATGTTGGCCGCAGCGAGGCCGGTCGGTGGCCGCGGCTTCTTGTTGTCGGCTGCTGTGGTCACCGTGAGCGTGGCGCCGAGCACGGACACGTTGCCGGCTTTGTCGCGGGCAAAGACGGCCATGTTGTAGCTGGTGTCCGGAGACAAGCCCGAGATCGCGAGGGCCGTGGTGGCGGGCGAGCCGACGAGGGCGCCGTCGCGATACACGTCGTAGGCGGCGATGCCACCCGAGCCGCCGGTCGAAGCCTTCCACTTGAGAGTGAAGGAGGTTGCGGTGACGGCGCGGGCGACAAGCCGGGTTGGGCCGCTTGGCGGTGCTGGCAGGGTCATCACAGCGAGCGCGGTGCTTGCCGCGGAGACGTTGCCGGCGGCATCCGTGGCCCTGACCGTCAGGTTGTATCTGGTGTTTGCGGTCAGCCCGCTGAGCTCGAAGGAGGTGGCGGCGGCAGTCGACCCAACCAGCGTGCCGTTGCGGTAGATGTTATAACCGGTGACGCCGACGTTGTCGGTGGAGGCCGTCCACGAGAGGGTGAACGATGTGACTGCGACGCTGGACGCCACGAGGCCGGACGGCGCCGACGGCTTGGTGGTGTCTGGGTCGGTTTTGACCGTGAGCGGAGCGCTCGGTGCGGACACGTTGCCGGCCTTGTCGCGCGCCTTCACCGTCATGAGGTAGGAGGTCGACGGGGAAAGTAAGGAAACGTTGAAGGCGGTGGTGGTCGAGGATCCCGCGGGTGCGCCAGCCTCGTCGATTTCGTACCCGGCGACACCGCCGGTGCCGCCGGTCGCGGCGGTCCATTTCAGGGTGAACGAGGTCGCGGTGACGGCTGCCGACTTGAGCCCCGTCGGTGCGGAGGGAGCGGCGGGAGCGGCCGGAAGAGCCGCGACGAGCAGCAGCAGGGCAAGCCGTTTTGGCGTGCCGCGGACCCGGAGAACGTTGCATTTGCAGGTCAATACCCGCCGTGCGATGACGGAACGCGACCAAAGGGCGTGGGAACAGGGCAGGCTGGATGCTTTCATGGGGTGGGCGCGCTGGACGTGTGGCGGACTGTCATGCGCGGTGAAGACTTTGGACTGGTCGGAGAACAAAAAAGAGAAAATAGGAAAACGAGTAATCTCTGAACGCTGCCGCCGAAGCGACCGCAAACGAGAATTTTCCTACAACGGATAACAACACCAAGCCTACTGGCCGCTATTAGTCACGATGCCTCAAGTCGCTCGTGGCGTCGCGACATTGCTTGCTGCGCGCTACGAACCGGCGCCAGCACCGGCCGGGTTTGTAACGTAATACGTGACAAACATTGCGGCGCGGGAACCGTCCCGTCCCGCGACCAAGTCCTGTCCCGCGGCCATGTCCCCCGGCGCAAATCGCGGCGGAGATTTGTCGGCTCGCCCCTCGCTCGATTCACAACGCCCCAATTCGGGCGCCGGATCCGATCTACTGTGTTTGCGGAGCCGGCGGGCGTTGCAGCTGGCGCAGGGCGTCCACCTGCGGAGAAGAGAGAAATTCGGCGGCCTTCTCAAAATCGTGCTGGCGCAGCGCGATGCCGATGCGGGCAGGGAAGACACCCGCGCCTCTTGCGATATCAAACGTGAACGGGTAACGCAGCCTCCGAAGCGATCCGCGCAGAAGCACGACGAGCCGGCTGGCTTGATCCTCGGTGAGTGGCGTCGATATGACCTGCAGTTTCTGGGTGACGGCGTTGACCGCGAGCCATTGCACGAGATCTTCGCGATACTGCAGGTATTGGGAATTCAATGAGTCCCCGAGCAGGGTTTTGATCCCGGCATCGAGATCCTCCTGACCCCGGTCCGTCGTTTGACGAAGCACGTCGCGGGGTTCGGGAACCTGGTAACCTTCCGCCTGGAGGGCTTCGATGCTGTCGATCTTGAGGCGTTCTTTCTCGAGGAGAAGATCCTTGAACTGGTCCAGCCGGGGTCCCGACAAAGCGAGGGTCTTGAACAGGTGACCGTAGAAGAGGTCCAGATTGTCCCACGCCTGTCCGACGACCGCGGCATTGAACTCGGGGTCATCCTTCATCTTGGCCCGGAATTCCGCGATGGTATGGCGCGGCCGCTCTCCGGCATCACTTGCGAAGAGGCCGACCTGCGGCCAGCCAAATTCGTCCGTGGTTCTGTGGCTTCTCGCGGGACTGGCGGTGGTTCTCGCGGTTGCCACCGGCGCCTCGTCCTGGCTGCGGACCGGAAACACGGCCGGGGCGATCCGTGCTCCGTCGGCGGCGCCCATGTCGCTTTTCGCGACGAACGGGGCGGCGGCTGGGGAGGGTTGCCGGGTCTCATAGACGACCATGCCGGTTCCCAAGCTGGCGATGACGATTCCGGACAGGACTTTCCAGAGCGCGATTGTCGCGGTGGTGGCGCTTCCGGCCTGGGTGAGAATCCCGGGCACGATTTTGGCGACCAGGCCAGCCGGCGCCGCAATGCCCGACTGGGTTACAACGGCTGCGGCAAGGGCCGCTGACGTCGAGGTGATGCCTCGGCCGGACAGCGCTCTGCGCAACCGTTCCATCGCGCGGTCAACCCGCATCCGGGCTGCGTCGGGGCTCAGGGAAAACCGTGCGCCGACGTCTGCGAGCGGACGGTTCTCGAAGAACCGCAGGAGCACCGCCTCGCGATCGCGCTCGTTCAATGTGTCCATCGCGTCGTCAATGACCGGCCGGATCTGGTTCCAATCCGTCTCTGGGGTGTTGTCGATTTCATTCATGGTGAAAGCCTCCTGTTCATGGGTTCGGCGGCGCTGTTCGGAACGCACCGACTGCGCCGCCGCAAAGCGCGTGCTCGTGTAGAGCCAGCCCGCGATCACCCGCCGCCGCTTCAGCGACGATGCCTTGCGCGCCAGATCGGTGAAAACACGTTGCGCGACGTCGTCCGCGAGGTGCGCGTCGCCGCCGACGCGGCGCAACGCTGCGAAGTACACCAGGTTCACATGCCGCTGCACGAGTTCGGTGAACGCGTCCTCCGAGTGTTCCTCGGCGTACCGACGCAGCAATTCGGCGTCATCGATCATGGAATCGGGATTGTCACAGAAAAGCAGACGTTTGTGCAAGACGGCCGAGGCCGGGGGCAACGTATCGATTTGAGGTGTCAGCGCGAGTCCGGCGCAGCTGCACGGCCCGTCCTCCGCAGGCGTGGCGAAGGAGGATTGCGATCCGGCTGAAGTGCCGGTTTGCTGCGGCGTTGGGTTGAACGGGCATTTGCATGCGATGGCGGCGCCAGAAGTCAGCCGTGGCGGTCGGTCAGCCTACAGCAGCCGGCCGCCGCAGAAACCGAACAGATCGATGCCGAGAAATCGAATTTGTAACGTATTACGTGACAAGATGACGAATCGGGCGACGGCCGTTTGTAACGTATTACGTGACAAAGCGGGATTGAGGCAGCGCGCTCGCAGCCACGTTCCTATTCTCGCTACGGATCAATTCGAACGGCTGCAGAGCGGCTTAAATTGAACTGTAGCCGGGAACACGAACGCAGCTGCGAGCGCCAGCGAGCAGAAGGTTCGTCCACTCGCCGGCGCTCACGGCTACACTGTATCTGAAAACGCTCTATCCGACCCAGGATCGCGCATTCCGGAACATCTTCATCCACGGCGAGTCCTCGGGCCAGTCTGCGGGGTGCCAGCTCATCGCGACGGTCCTGAAGACCCGCTCCGGGTGGGGCATGAGGATTGTGACGCGACCGGTGGTCGTCGTGAGAGCGGTGATGCCGAAGGGCGAGCCGTTCGGATTGAGCGGATACGCCTCCGTGTAGATGGGGTCGTTATGGGCGCAGCAAGCCTGCGCCCCTACGGCGTCAGAAACCTGCGGCTTTGCGGTGCCGCAAGCCTGCGCCCCTACGGCGTCAGAAAACTGTGACGCTGCGGAGTGGCGGGCTTGTGCCACCGCGAGTGCCTGCTTGTTGTCGACGAAACGGGCGCAAACCAGGCCGGACTCGCTGCAGCGTTGCGCGGCGGCGGCGTCCGGGAATTCGGCGTAGCCCTCTCCGTGGGCGGTGACGAGCGGGATGACCGATCCTTCCATGCCGGCGAAGAGCATGCTGGGGCTCGGCTCGATCTTCACGGAAATGAGCCGGGCCTCAAAGCGCTCGCTGCGGTTCTGAACGAAGCGCGGCCAGTGGCCGGAACCGGGGATGATCGAGTGGAGGTTGCTCATCATCTGGCAGCCGTTGCAGACGCCGAGCGCGAAGGTGTCCTCGCGGGCGAAGAACGTGGCGAACTCGGCGCGGGCGCGGTCGTTGAAAAGGATGCTCTTGGCCCAGCCTTCGCCGGCGCCGAGCACGTCGCCATAGCTGAACCCACCGCACGCAACGAGGCCGCGGAAATCCGCGAGCCTGATGCGGCCGCTGAGGATGTCAGTCATGTGGACATCGATCGCCCCGAAGCCGGCGCGCGAGAATGCGGCGGCCATCTCGACCTCGCCGTTAACGCCCTGCTCGCGGAGAATCGCAATGGGAGGGCGATTCTCCGAAGTTCCAAGTGACAAGTTCCAAGTACCAAGGGCCGATGGCGACGTACCAGGTTCCAGGTTACAAGTTCCAGGAGCCGATGGCAAAGTTCCAAGTTCCGAGTTACAGGTTCCAGGGGAGGAGTCCTCTTGAAACTTGCTTCTTGTTACTTGGAACTTGTTTCCTGTTGCCGGGTACTTGATGTCAAAGGTGATGACGGGGGTGATGCCGGGATCGGCCGGGTCGAGCTTGAGCCGGAATTCGGATTCGGCGCAGGCGGGATTGTCGCGGAGGGCGGAGATGCGGCGGGTGACATCGGACCAGATTGCGCGGAGCGTCGAGAGATTTTCGTTGATGAGAATCGTGCCGTTCTGGCGGACGCGAAACGCGTAATCGCGGTTGAGCGCGCCGATGCGCGTCGTCGCGGTGTCGAGGCCGTTGGCGTGGAGGACGGCGTAGACGGCATCGAGATCGGAGGTCCGAACCTGGATGACTGCGCCGAGTTCCTCGGAGAAAAGCGCGGCGAAGGCAGAACCATTTTCACAGGAGAAAGCAGAGGAAGCGGAGGCCGCAAGAGGCACAGAATGCACAGAACCAACCGATCCGTCTGTTGAGTTCGTCGTACCTTCCGTGGCGGAAAATCCTGTGCCAGAGGAATCGAGACCCGGAGATTGAAGCGCAGATTCGGATCCTGGCACCTGGCACCTGGTACTCGGTCCTTGGTCCTTGGTACTTGGCACTTGGCCCTTGGCACTTGGCACTTCGGAACCGGGTTCAGCCCGTTCGACGAGTTCGACAGGCTCCCGTTCGACAAGCTCAGGGTCTGCGACACCGCAAGCAGGCTCAGGGTCTGCGACACCGCAGGCGCCCCCGGCTACAGGGAGGTCAATGTCGACGCCGACGTGGCCTGCGAAGGCCATTTCGACGGCGGTGGCGAGCAGGCCGCCGTCGGAGCGATCGTGATAGGCGAGCAGCTTCTGTTCGCGGCCGAGTTGCTGGATTGCGTTCCAGAACGCCTTGAGGTCGGCGGCGCTGTCGACGTCGGGCGTCTCGGCGCCCATCTGCGATACGGCCTGCGCGAGGATCGAGCCGCCGAGGCGGTTCTTGCCGCGGCCAAGATCGATCAGGAGGAGGACGGAGTCGCCTACGGCGGAATCTTGGGCGGAGCAAGCCTGAGCCCCTATGGCGGACGGTTGGACGCAGCAAATCTGCGCCCCTGCTACGAGGGAACGATCGTAACGCAGCTGCGGGGTGAGGCTGAGGCGGATGTCGGCCACGGAGGCAAACGCCGAAACGATGAGAGAAATTGGCGCGGTTACGCGCCTGGTCCCGCTTTCATCCTGCCACACGGTGCTCATGCTCATCGAGTCCTTGCCGACCGGAATGGTGATGCCGAGTGAGGGGCAGAGTTCCATGCCGACCGCCTGGACCGCGGCGTAAAGGTCGGCGGCGTCGCCGGGAACGGCGGGAGCGGCCATCCAGTTTGCGGAGAGATTGACCCTGCCAAGTTCGCCGATCTGGGCGGCGGCGAGATTGGTGAGGGCTTCGCCGACGGCGAGGCGGGCGGATGCAGCGGCATTGTTGACGGCGACAGGAGTTCGCTCGCCCATTGCCATGGCTTCGCCGGTGTCGACGTCGAACGCAGCGGCGGTGACGGCGCAATCTGCAACAGGCACCTGCCACGGGCCCACCATCTGATCGCGGCAGATGAGTCCGCCCAGTGTTCGGTCGCCGATCGAGATGAGGAACGTCTTGTCCGCGACGGTCGGGTGTGCGAGCACACGGCGGACGGCCTCGGCGAGGGAAAGTGAGGGTGAGAGTGAAGGTGAAAGTGAAAGTGAAAGTGAAAGTGAGGGTGAGAGTGAAAGTGGAAGGAGCGGGCGCTGGAGCGACTGTTCCGAGCGGTGCATGCGAGGCGGTTTGCCGAGCAGCATTTCGAGCGGCAGGTCGATCGGCTTGTTGCCGAAGTGAGGATCCTCGAGGACGAGGCGCTTTTCCTCGGTCGCCTCGCCGGCGATTGCGAACGGGCAGCGCTCGCGTTCGCAGAGCTGCCGGAACGTGTCGATACGGTCGGCTGGGACGGCGAGGACATAGCGTTCCTGGGCTTCGTTGCACCAGATTTCGAGCGGCGACATGCCCGGCTCGGCATTGGGAACCTTTCGAAGATCGAAATGGCCGCCGCGTCCGCCATCGTTCACCAACTCGGGCAGGGCATTGGAGATGCCGCCGGCGCCGACGTCGTGGATGAATGCGATTGGGTTGTCGGCGCCGAGCGCCCAGCAGCGGTCGATGACCTCCTGGCAGCGGCGCTGCATTTCGGCGTTGTCGCGCTGCACGCTGGCGAAATCGAGATCCTCGTGCCCGTGGCCGCTGGCCATGGAGCTGGCCGCGCCGCCGCCGAGGCCGATGAGCATTGCGGGGCCGCCGAGGATGACGAGTTTGTCGCCCGGGCGGATCTGGCCCTTCTGGACATGTTCGGCTCGGATGTTGCCGAGCCCGCCCGCGAGCATGATGGGCTTGTGGTAACCGCGCACTTCCGTGCGAAGGGCTGGGTCTTGGTTTTGGAGTTCAGGGTTCTGAGTTCTGGGTTCAGAGTTTGGCGTTTGGCGTTTGGCGTTTGGAGTTTGGGGTTCGGGGTTTGGAACTTGGACCTTGGAACTTGGAACTTCCCCGGCGGCTGGAGCCGCCGCGGCGGGTACCGCCGCCTCAAAGGTTCGGAAGTATCCATTGATATTGGGCCGGCCGAATTCGTTGTTGAAGGCGGCGCCGCCGAGCGGCCCCTCGATCATGATGTCGAGCGCGGAGACGATGCGACCGGGCCTGCCGTTGTCCGTTTCCCACGGCTGAACGGCGCCGGGGAGCTTCAAGTTGGAGACGGTGAAGCCGGTGAGGCCGGCCTTGGGTTTGGAGCCGCGGCCGGTGGCGCCCTCGTCGCGGATCTCGCCGCCGGAGCCGGTGGCGGCACCGGGGAAGGGGGAGATGGCCGTCGGGTGGTTGTGCGTCTCGACCTTGCAAAGTATGTGGATGATTTCGTCGCTGGCGACGTATTCGCCGGTGCGCGGATCGGCGTAGAAGCGGCCGCCGCGGGTGCCGGCGAGGACGGCGGCGTTGTCCTTGTATGCTGAGAGGATGCCGTCGTGGTGGAGCTGCCAGGTGTTCTTGATCATCTGGAAGAGCGAGCGGTCGCGCGGTGCGCCGTCGATATCCCAGGTGGCGTTGAAGATCTTGTGGCGGCAGTGCTCGGAGTTGGCCTGCGCGAACATCATGAGCTCGATGTCGTTCGGGTCGCGGCCGAGCGCGGTGAAATTCGTGACAAGGTAGTCGATCTCATCGTCCGCGAGGGCGAGGCCGAGCGTGCGGTTGGCAGCGACGAGCGCGGTCCGGCCCTGGGCCAGAACGGGCACGCTGGTCAGCGGCCGAGGGGTCTCGTGGCGGAAAAGGGCCTCGCAGTCGGCGAGATTGGGAAACACGACCTGCGTCATCCGGTCGTGGAGCTTGGAAGCGAGGAGTGAGGAGCGAGAATCGAGAACCTGGGAGCCGGCGGCGGCCAGCGGTTCGAGGTCGATCGTATAGGCGACGGCGCGCTCGATGCGCCTCACGCCGGCCAGACCGCAGATGTGGGCGATGTCCGTGGCCTTGGACGACCAAGGAGAGATGGTACCCGGCCGGGGCGCCACGATTTGAAGCAGCCCGGTCACGGGCGATGCGGCCCGGCTCGGGCCGTACGTCAGGAGTTTATCAAGGATGCCGCGTTCGGCGGGTGTCAGCTCATCCGCAGAATCGACCAGATGGATGAATCCAGCGCTCAGGGCGCGTGCGGGAATGCCGGCGCCGGCGAGGTCCTTGAGGAGCTTCTGGATGCGGAATTGGGAAAGGGCGGGAGAGCCACAGAGGATCAGCATGGTCGGAGGCGAAATGCTCATCAACCTGGGCCACGCGGTCAAGGAACGTGTCGGATTCAGTAGATTCGTTGCTGCGCCCATGATTTCGACAGAAAGGACCGGATTTTGTGCGGAAGGTGTGTTCGAGAAAGCCGTTGACCATTCCCCTCTGTCTCTCCGAAATCAGAGTTCTTTCCCGGCCGAACGGATGAACATCCACCCAACGCCCACGCAGAACCCGCCTGGTACCGCTGAGCTGCCCACCCATTCGCACGCATGAGCGACCCGATCCAACATGAATGCGGCGTGGCGCTTGTGCGGCTGCTCAAACCGCTGTCCTACTACCAGGAGAAATACGGGACGCCGCTGTGGGGATTCTTCAAGCTGTTCCTCTTGATGGAGAAACAGCATAACCGCGGACAGGATGGCGCGGGCGTGGCGTGTGTGAAGCTCGACGTGCCGGCGGGCGAGCCGTTCATGTTCCGCGAGCGCAACATCAAGTCCAATCCGCTCGACCGGATCTTTAAGGAGCTTCTGGAGCAGTACGCGGCCAAGGTCGCCGACGGGACCATTCATCCGGAGTTCACCGAGACAGTCAAAAAGCACTTTGATTTTGGCGCCGAGCTGTATCTTGGGCATCTGCGCTACGGCACGTCCGGGGGCTACAGCATCAGCGCGTGCCATCCGTTCTTCCGGCGCAGCCCGTGGCCGACCCGCAACCTGACGCTTGCCGGGAATTTCAACATGACCAACACGCTGGAGCTGAACGACAGCCTCATCGCGATTGGTCAGCATCCGATTTTCGCCACCGATACGCAGGCGCTGCTTGAGAAGATCGGATTCTTCCTCGATGAGGAGCACGAGGGTCTCTACAAGGCGTTGCGGGCGAGCGGACTGTCCGGTCATGAGATTTCACGGCGGATCAGCGAGGATCTCGATCTCACCCGCGTCATCACACGCGCTTCGCAGAACTGGGACGGCGGCTACACGCTGGCCGGGATGATCGGCAACGGCGACGCGTTCGTGGTGCGCGATCCATCGGGCATCCGGCCGTGCCACTATTTCCAGAACGACGAGGTCATCGCGTTCGCCTCGGAGCGCGCGCCCCTGATGACGGTCTTCGATCTCGAGGCACCGGCGGTGCATGAGGTGCAGCCCGGCCACGTCGTCGTCGTGAAGAAGAACGGCACGCTGGTCTCCACGGCATTCACCGCGCCGCTGCCGCGCGCCTCCTGTTCATTCGAACGCATCTATTTCTCCCGCGGCAACGACCTTGAAATCTACCGCGAACGCAAGGCCCTTGGCGCCCGCCTGGCCGACCAGGTGCTGGCCGCCATCGATCACGATCTGCAGAACACGGTGGTCGGTTTCATCCCCAACACTGCGGAAGTGGCCTATTACGGTCTCATGGAGGCGCTGCGCCTCCGGCGGCGCGACGAGGTGAAGACCGCAATCCTCGACGCCGCGAAGCAGGGCACGCTGGACGAGACGCTCCTCGACGATCTCATCCTGCGCAACTGGCCCCGCGCCGAAAAAGTCGTCAGCAAGGACATCAAGATCCGGACGTTCATCGGCCAGGAGAAATGGCGCAACGATCTCGCGTCCCACGTCTACGATATTTTCTACGGGTCGGTGCGTCCGACGGACAATCTGGTCGTGGTCGACGATTCGATCGTGCGCGGCACCACACTGCGCCGCTCGATCATCCGCATCCTCTCCAGGCTCCACCCGAAGAAGATCGTCATCGTTTCGACAGCGCCCCAGATCCGTTATCCCGATTGTTACGGCATCGACATGTCGGAGCTTGCCAAGTTCATCGCCTTCGAGGCGACGGTCGCCCTGCTCAAGGAACGCGGCCAGGGCGATCTGCTCGAGGAGGTGTACGGACTGTGCCGGCGCGAACTCGCGGAGCCGGGGTCCAACACGGTCAACCATGTGCGTCGGATCTACGAGCCGTTCACACCGGCGGAGATCTCGGCGAGGATTGTCGAGCTGGTTTATCCGCGCAAGATCGAGTGGAACGGCCCTGTCCAGATCATCTATCAGACGGTCGAGAATCTCCATGCAGCGGTACCGAACCACACCGGCGACTGGTATTTCACGGGCAAGTACCCGACGCCCGGCGGCTACCGGGTTGTGAATCAGGCCTACGTGAACTACTTCGAGAAACACGAGGGCCGGAGTTATTGAGCGCCGCGCCGGCCGCACGACCGCCCCATGCGCTATTACCGTCGTTCCGAGATCGATGATGCGATGCTGGACGAGCTGGCGGCGTACGATGCGGAGGTGCGTGAAATGGTCGGATCCGGCTACCGCTGGCCCGTGCGGATGCGGGACTGGGAGCTCGCGCAGATCCTGCGGGCCGTTGATGGAACGCGCCCGGCACGCGTGCTGGAGACTGGGGCCTGCAACACGTTTCTCGGCCTGTGGCTCGCGCGCCGCGCAGGCGAGGTGGTGGTCTCCGATTGTTTTGGCGCGCGGTTGCGCAAAAACATCCTGCGCCGAGTCCACCTGTGTCCGCCCAAGCCGACGGAGGCCCCGTTCGAGGCCTGGTGGCGCGTCCAGCGGGGGAGGGTGCGACTGCGGTCGGTCGACCTCACCCGCATTCCGTGGCCGGACGGCAGCTTCAACCTCGTCACGTGCGTGTCGGTACTGGAGCACATTCCGGCGTACGAGCGCGCCCTCGCGGAGATGGTGCGGGTGCTGGCTCCCGGAGGGCGACTGTTGTTGACAACCGATGTTGCGCCTGTCGCAGGACCCTATCAGGATCACGTCAGATACTTCTCGCCCGACGAGCTGCGGATCATGACGGCTCCCTACAACGTGACGCCCCCGGTCACTGCGCCCGATTTCGCGCAGGAGAACTGGTGCTACTCCCGCGGCAGGCCGGTGGTGACTGCGTTCATCGAGATCACCAAGCCCGGCAACCGGGGTGCAGCGCCTGCCTGAATTCGAACGCCATGGCCCTTTCCTACGAATCCTCCGGTGTCCGCTACGACCAGCTCGACGCGTTCAAGCGCGCCTGTCAGCGGGCGGCCGCTGCGACGGCGGGCGCGTTGACCGCCCACGGCTACCGCGAGCCCGCGGCGGTGCGCGGCGAGAGCGCCTACCTGATCGAGGCGGAGGACCATTACCTCGCTCACGTCGAGGAGGGGCTTGGGACCAAGAACCTGGCGGCCGATGCAATGCAGGCGCAGAGCGGCCGCTGCTTCTATCGCGAGATCGGAATCGATGTTGTCGCAACCATCGTCAACGACCTCGTCACCTGCGGCGCGCTCCCGATCTCGGTCGCCATGCATGCTGCGGTCGGTGATTCCGGCTGGTTTGCCGACGCGCCGCGCGCACAGCAGCTGGTGGACGGATTTGCCGAGGGCTGCCGCCAGGCCGGAGCGGTGTGGGGAGGCGGGGAGACGCCGACGCTGCGCGAGATCGTCGCGCCGTCAGCCATTGTCCTCGCGGGTTCGGCCCTCGGGCGGATCGCCCCGAAGGGCCTCCGCATCACGGGCGACGTTCGCGATGGCGATGCGATCGTTTTTCTTGCGTCGTCGGGCGTGCAGACCAACGGCCTCACGCTCTGCCGTCAGATCGCGGGCCAGCTGCCGCAGGGCTATCGGACGCCGATTGGCGACGGCCGCACCTATGGCGAAGCGCTGCTTGCTCCGTCGGTGATCTATGTCGCGTTTGTGCGCGAATGCCAGCGGCGCGGCATCAAGCTCAACTACGTGGCGCACGTCACCGGCCACGGCTGGCGGAAGCTGATGCGGCTCGACGAGCCGTTCGTGTACGAGATCACGTCCGTGCGGGCCGAGCCGGCGCTGTTCCGGTTCCTGATGGACGCCGGGCCGGTCGAACTGCGCGAAGCGTACGCGACGTTCAACATGGGCGTCGGCTTTGCCGCCTGCGTGGCTCCGGAGCTGGCGGCGGCGACGGTTGACGCTGCGCGGGAGGCCGGCTACGACGCCTGGGAGGCGGGTCGTGTGCGCAGGCAGGGGGGCCGCAAGGCGGTCGTCGTTCCGCCGCTCGGGCTGACCTTCGAGGGCGACACGCTGCAGGTGCGGTGAGGTTGGGGGCAGGGCGGGGCCGGTGATCTGTTCAGCCCGGATGCTTTGTCGATTGCGCGACGGGGGCGTCGCGTCTCCAGTGAACCATTTGAACGGCAAGGTCATTCCCCGCCGGAGACATCCGGCACGCGTCCCGGTCACTGGGGAAACCAGGGATAGTGCTTGCGCATGCAATCGGGGCAGATCCCGTGGCTGATGGCCGTCTTGCTGTGATCGGTGATGTAGTCCTCGACACGGTGCCAGACGCCGTCCTTGTCCCGGATGTTCTTGCAATAGCTGCAGATTGGCAGGAGCCCCTCGAGGGTCTTGATGTGCGCCGACGCTTCCTGCAGCGCGCGGCGCAGCCGGTTGTGCTCCTTGATGAGGCGGTCACGCTCGATCGCGTAGCGGATGGTGCGCCGCAGCAGCGCCGCGTCGAAATGCCCCTTGACGAGATAATCCTGTGCTCCCTGGGCGAGGACTCCAACGGCGGTGTCCTCATGGTCCAGCACCGTCTGGATGATGAACGGAGGACCTTCTCCTTCCGTCGCCCGTGCCGCCTTGAGCACATCCATGGCGTCGCCATCGGGCAGACGGAAATCCAGCAGCACGCAGTCGTAGGTGCCCGTGCGCAGGGCGGCCAGCCCGGACGCGCGATCCGCCGCGGTATGGATTTCACTCGTCCATTCCGGGATCCGCCCCAGCAGGCGGACGAGGCGCATGCGATCCACCTCGTCGTCGTCGATGATCAGCAGCCGGAGGGTGGCGGGCTGGGCGGGGGAGCCCGCCGGACCGGAGGGCTGCACGGCCGGGTTCGGGGCATCCGGAGGCACGGCATCGGCAGGCGGCATCCCGGGGGGCTGGTCCGTCATGGAAACTCAACTACACGCCAGAAGTGTTCGATCATCTCGACGGCCGCCAGGAAACCGCGGCCCGCATCGGACTTCACGATGAACCCCGCGATGTTGGCGGCGTAGGCGGAGGCCCGGTCCTCATCGGACTGCGAGGTGGTGAGGACGAACACGATCGCGGTGCGCAACGCCGGATCCTGGCGGATCTCCCGCAGAAATTCCAATCCATTCATCCGCGGCATGTTCAAATCCAGCAGGATGACATAGGGGCGCGAAAGCGGCGGGCGTCCGTCGCCCCCGCGCAGGACTGCAAGCGCCTCGACGCCGTCCTTCGCCGCGATGACCTCATTGGCGATCCGCCGCTGCCGGAAGCTGCGCTCGACAGCCATCAGGTCGACCTCGTCGTCGTCGACAACCAGAACGGTGACAGGATTGCGGGGCATCTGGTTATCTTGGGTGCGGAAGCGTCTTGGGCCAGGTGAAGTGGAATGCGGAACCGCGTTCCCCGCGGTTTAGAACTCCGACCGTTCCACCGTAGTGGAGGACGATGCGTTTGACAAGCGCCAGTCCGATGCCGCTTCCCTCCATCTGATCACGCGGCTTGAGGGTTTGGAACATGTCGAAGATGCGCTCGTGGTATTGGGCCGGGATTCCGGGGCCGTCATCCTCCACGGTGAACTCGTAGAAGTCCCCGAGGTCCCGTGTCGTCACCCGGATGATCCCCTCCTTCCGGTCGTGGTGCTTGACGGCATTGCCAATGAGATTGGCGAAGACCTGGTGCAGGGGTGTGAGTGCGGTCGCAAAGACGGGCTGCGGCGGGACGACCTCGATGGCGAACCCTGGTGGCGGATCGAGCAGTCCCGCGATCCGGGCGATGAGCTGCGCGACATCAACGGTGCGGATGTCCGCCTCCACCCGGCCGGCGCGGGAATATGCGAGGAGGTCGTCCAACAGGCGCTCCATGCGTTGCGTCCGCTGGCGGAGGAGCGTGAGGTGTTTGGCGCTCTCCTGGGTGAGCAGGGGCGCGAGATCCTCCTGCAACCAGAGCGACAGGCTGTCGATGGCGCGGAGCGGGGCCTTGAGGTCGTGCGAGGCGACATAGGCGAACTGCTCCAGGTCGGTGTTCGAACGCGACAGTTCGGCGGTCAGGCGCTTCTGCTCGGCCTCGTCCTGCCGCCGCTTGGTGACGTCGCGGAAACTCCAGACCCGCCCGACCGGGCACCCGTCGACCATCTGGGGTCGCGAGTGCCGCTCGACGATGCGGCCGTCCCGGAATTCCAGCACGTCAACGGCCTCAGGGCTTGGATCGGCTTCGAGCGCGGCAACCCGGGCCGCGAATGCCTCGGGATCCTTCATCTGGAGCATGACGTGTCTGAGAAGCGGCGCGGCATCGGCCGACGCGAGCAGTTCGGGGGGTACTCCCATGATCTCCATGTAACGTTCATTGTCGCTGGTGATCTTCCCCTCCCGGTTCACCGCGAGGATGCCATCGGCGGTCGATTGCAGCGTGGCCTGAAGCAGCGACAGGGACTGTCGGAGCGCTTCCTCGGCCTTCTTTCGCGCGGTGATGTCACGAAACATCAGAAGCAGGCGCCGCCGGCCGTTGCTCTCGAATCGCGCAAGACTGCAATCCAACCAGATCTCCTTGTTGAACGTGGTGACCACGTGGATTTCGGTGCGCTGGTCCTCGCCTGTGTCCAGCGCCCGTTCCGCGGCCGCCAGCAGGCCAAACTTCTTCCATGCCTCAATCTGCCTGAAATTTTGGGCGCGCGCCTGTTCGACCGTGGCCCCGATGATCGCAGGGGCGGCCTCGTTGACCAGGATGCTCGTGCCGTCGGCGTCAAACGCGAGGATGCCGATCGGGGCGGCCCCGACGAGCTTCTCGTTCAAATCCAGGGTGTCCCGCAGGCGCTCCTCCCGCTCGCGCAGGGCGTCCGCCGACCGGGACAGATCCCGAAATCGCCTGTGCTGCTGCGAAATCATGCCGAGTCCGCCCGCCACTCCCGCAGCAACCAGCAGAAGTGAGACCACAATGAGGAGCGCTCGCAATCGCCATTCCGCCATCGCCTCCGCCGTGTCGATCTTCGCGACCAAAAACCAGGGCGAGTCCGGGATCGACTCCAAGGCGGCCATCACTCTGGTACCGTTGTAGTCCACGCCTTCGACGACACCCTGCCGGCCCAGCACGGCCATGACTGCGGGCACGTCCTGCCGTGCAAGGGGAATGCGCAGGTGAAACGCCGCCGCCGGTTGTTTGCGGAGAGCGTTGAGGTACAGGACGGCATCGCCATCCCGCCGGACGAACAGGATCTCGGCGCTGCGGCTCGGCGTGGGCCAGGACTGGGTCACCGGATAGAGAAAGTCCCGTGCGTCAATCTGGAGAATGATCGCAGCGAACGGCTCCGGTCGGGTCGCCGCGGCGGCCCGATGGGAAAGGGGCGCGACCAAATCGCCGGTGGCCGATTCCGATCCTGCCTCGAGAAAAAGGTCGCCGAACACTGGGCGTTGCAGGCGGAAGGCCCGGACAACCGCGTCGGCCACGGCCGGATGCAGCGGCGCCGTTCGTCCGGTCATGGCGAGGCAGACCTGACCGTGCGCATCCACGAGCAGGATGTCCCGGTAGCGGTAGTTGTTCATCAGCGACTGGAACTCGGCCACGATGCGTGCGGTGTTCTCCGTGCCCGGCCGGGCCATCCATTGTTCCACGGCCTCTGTGATCGACGGACTTTGCGTGAACACCGAGGCATCGCCCCGCCGCTCCGCGCGCCACTGGACGATTTCGGCCACCTTCAGTTGCGCGACGCTCGTGAGGTTCGCCTCGACGTTGCGCCGCACCTCTTGCTGCTGTGAGCGGTAGTACCAGGTCCCGCCCGTGGCGAGCGCGACAAGGAGCGCGGCCGAGACCGCGGTCAACCAGCGGGGAAGGAGGTTCATGCGGCCTCAGAAAACGGTCCAGCTAAGCCTGGTTCCGGGTCGAGACCTCGATGACGTCGTGCGGGGCGGCTTCCTTCTGGCCGGCGGCCGTCACGTGCACATAACGCGCGCGCTCCCGGAGCTGCGCCAGGTTCCGGGCTCCGAGATAGCCCATGCCGGATTGCAGGCCCCCGGTGAGATTGGCGAGCACGCTGTCGATCGAACCGGAGACCTCCTTGAGCGCCTCGATTCCCTCGGCGGTGATCTTGCGCGTGGTGTCCTCCTTGTCGTGGCCGTACCGCGCCGCGGAGCCGGCTTTCATTGCGGCGAGGCTGCCCATTCCGCGGTACTGTTTGTACAGTTTGCCGTTGATTTCGAGAATCTCGCCCGGGGCCTCGCGGCAGCCCGCAAACAAACCGCCGCAGATGACGGCGTCCGCGAGGGTCAACGCCTTGACGATGTCGCCCGACTTGACGATGCCGCCGTCGGCGATGATGCGCGCGCCGCCGGCCGCGACGCCCTTCCGGCCGGCCCAGAGCGCCGTCAGCTGCGGGATGCCAACGCCGGCAACCATCCGGGTGGTGCAGATCGAGCCGGGTCCCTGGCCGATCTTGATGGCGTTGGCGCCGCAGCCGGCCAGGTATTCCGCCCCGGCGGCGCTGGTGACGTTGCCGGCGATGATCGTGAGCGCGGGAAATGCATTGCGGAGCAGCGTCACGATGTCGCCGACCCCGGCGCTGTGTCCGTGCGCCGTGGATACGGCGACGGCGTCGATTGCCTCGTCGACGAGCGCGCCGACATGGGCGACGATCTTCTTGCGGTCGAGTTCTCCGGACGACTTGCGCACGGGGGCGATCGCCGCGCCGGCCACCAGTCTGAAATTGGCGTCGCGGCTCGGCTTCCGGCGCGATTTTGCCTCGCCGACGATGCCCTCGACATCGGTGCTGGTGACCAGCCCGCGCAGATGGTCCTGGTCGTCCACAACCAGCATCTTGTTGATTCCGATGTGTTCGCTGAAAAAGGTGTCCGCGTACTTGATCGGATCGCCGCCCAGATCGCGCTCGCGGACGGTCGTCAGCCTGGCGCGCGGCGTCATCGCCTCGGTGACCTTCTTGGCGCGATACCGGTCCTTCACGATGCTTCCGGGCAGGAGCCCGGCCAGCCGGCCTTGCGCGTCGACGACGGGGAACGTGCGGAAGGCGAAGTGGCGCTGCTCGATCATCGCGAGCACGTCGCCAACCGAAAGCTTCAACGAAACCGTGATGGGATCCTGGATCAGGCCGTGAATGTGACGCTTGACGCGGGCGACCTCCTTGACCTGTTCCTTTGCCGGCATGTTGCAGTGGATCAGGCCGAGTCCGCCGTTCAGCGACATCGCGATGGCCATCCGCGACTCGGTCACGGTGTCCATGTCCGAGGAGATGATCGGAATCTGCAGCCGGAGCGTCTCGGAGAGGTTCGTCGCCAGATCGGCATCCTTGGGCAGGATTTCCGAATAGAGGGTGGCGAGCGAAACGTCGTCGTACGTCAGCGCCGTCGGAAGAAGACCGGGGAAAAACTCGTCGGCGGGCGGATAGAACTGCGGGCTGGCCGGGGATGCAATCGTGACAGGCTTAGTCATGGTTGCCATGCACGACATAAGGCGGCGCCGGAAAATCTCAACGCCAATTTTGCCCCGGACCTTCCCGGGCGCAAATTGATGTTGCACTCGCGTTCCAGAAACCCACCTTGCGCGTTGGCCAGGTCCCATGCATGGACAGGCGCGTGAACCCCGCCAGGACCGGAAGGTAGCAACGGTAACGACGTCCTGCCAGTGCCGTGGGGTGCCTGGCCGCTTTTCTCACGATCTGCAGAACCGAAGGGCGGAAGGCGGAGGAACCGCATCCGAAAACGCAGGCTGGATTTTTCAGCCATTCAGCGTTTCAGTTGTTCAGGCTTTTTCATGTCCAACACGTACCAGGTCATTGCCCGCAAATGGAGGCCGCAGACGTTCGACGACGTCGTCGGGCAGGACCACGTGGTGCGCACCCTGAAGAACGCAATCACCCGCCACCGCATTGCCCACGCCTACCTGTTTGTGGGCCCGCGTGGCACCGGCAAGACCAGCGTCGCACGGATTTTCGCGAAAGCGCTCAACTGCAGCGGCGGACCGAACGCGGATTTCGATCCCGAGGATCCGGTCTGCAAGGCCATCGCGGAGGGGTCCTGCCTCGATGTCATCGAGATCGATGGCGCGTCCAACAACGGCGTCGAACAGGTGCGCGAACTGCGCGACACCGTGCGCTATGCGCCGGCGCAGGGCCGCTTCAAGGTCTATATCATCGACGAGGTGCACATGCTCTCGTCGGCCGCATTCAACGCGCTCTTGAAGACCCTCGAGGAGCCGCCCGCGCACGTGAAGTTCGTCTTTGCCACGACCGACGTGCAAAAGGTGCTGCCGACGATCATCTCGCGCTGCCAGCGCTTCGACCTGAAGCCGATCCCCGTCGAACTGATCGTGGAGCGGCTGAGCAAGATCGCCGCGGCGGAGAAGATCATCGTGAGCCAGCCGGCGCTGGCGAGCATCGCGCGGATGGCGGACGGAGGCATGCGCGACGCACAGTCGATCTTTGACCAGATGATCTCCTTTTGCGGCAGCGACGTCAGCGAGGCGGATGTGCTCGACGTCTACGGTCTCGTCGCGGCGGAGAAGATCGCCGAGCTGGCGGGGGCGCTCGCTGCCGGCGATCACAAGAGGATTGTCGGGATTGTCGACGAGTGCGACGAGAATGGCCGCGACCTGTTCCGGTTGTTGGTGGATTTGCAGGCCTGCGTCCGCTCCGCCCTGCTCGACACCATTGCCAAGGGCGGGCAGAGCGCGGCTCTCGGCGGCACGCCGATGACCACCGAACAGCTCACGCGCCTGCTCGACGGACTGCGCGAGGGCGAGGCGGCGGTGAAACACGGCCTTGCGGAGAAGATCAATTTCGAGGTGACGCTTCTCAAGGCGGTCGAGGCGAGTCGCGCGCGGGCAATCGACAGCCTCATCAAGGAACTGTCCGCGCTTGCAGCGGAGGCTCCGGCCGGGGACGGCGAAAAAAAAAAGACCTGATGGGTCTGCTTGAGGCGCGGCTTCGCGCGCATCGGATCCAGGGTGCTCCGGATTCCGGAGACGGGCCTCCTGCCCGACGCATCGAGAAAGGGAAAGCGGCGGCTGTCGTCTCGATGGAAGCTGCCGTGCCGGAGGAGGCTGGAGCGGAGATCGCAGGACCGGAATCCAGCCAGCCGGTCGAGGGGGAATTGCCGGCGTTGGAGGATCTGGTGAAGCGGATCTCGCCGGAAGTGCTCGCGACGATGGACGAGCTGTTCCGCGCCAAGTGGACCGGCGTGAGACGGGTCAGGCCTGAGAATTTGAAGAACGGTTGAAAGCCGCTTCCCGGGCCGGCGGAGCAGACGATTTCAGCGGGTCAGGCCGGAGAGCTTGAAGAATGGCTGAAGGGCCGGGCGGGCGGTCTGAAGAACGGCTGATGGGCGGCTGGATCCCGTCGCGATTCCGTCGCGACCCCGTCGAATTGCCCCCCATCGCTCGTTGCAGATGCGTCCGCCGTCCCGGAGGCTTTGTAACGCAATACGTGACAACGGTGGATGACCGGCGTCTGTCACGTCATGTCCGGGCATGACCCGATTCGAGCGGTTCGCGCGATGATCCCGAGCCGTTGTCCCCGGTCGCCGGCAGGATCTCCACAGCGACTGCGGTCGTGTTGTCGCGGCCGGAGGCGGCCACGGCTTCCTCGACGATTCGCCGTGCAACCGGCAGTTCGACGGCGGCGGGCTCAGGCGCGCGGATGGCGTCCTCAATCCGCCGGTCGCACAGGCCGTCAACCACGCCGTCCGAACAGAATAGAAACCGGTCGCCCGGCTCGAAGCCGACGGCGCCGATGTGCGGATCGATGATCTGGTTGCCGGCGCCGAGCACCTGCTGGAGCGAGTTGCGCGCGGGATGCATCCGGTGTTCGCGCTCGCTGATGCGACCGGTGCGGCGCTGCCAGCCGGCGTGGGTGTGATCGTGCGTCAGTTGCGTGAGCCCGCCGGCGCGCGGCAGGTAGTAGATCCGACTGTCGCCCACGTGGGCGAAATAGAACCAGTCCGGCGTGAGCCAGCCGAGGCTGAGCGTGGCTCCCATCCCGGCGCACTCCTCGTAGCTGTTGCCGAGGTGGAGCAGATCGTTGTGAATGTTCGTGAAAAGCTCAGTGAGGATGTCCGCGAATCCCGAAGACAGCCCGACTGCCGCAACCTTGAAGGTGCGTGCCATGAGGCGGGTGATCCGGTCGACTGCGATGCGGCTGGCGAATTCGCCGGCCTTCGCGCCCCCCATGCCGTCGCTGACGGCGAAGATAAAGCCCGTCGGGCCAAGCGGGGCTTCGCCGATCTTGCCCAGGTGGTGCACGCCATGGCCGTCGATGGCCAGCGCGAGAAAGGCGTCTTCGTTGTTGGGCCGCACGCGCCCGCGGTCCGTCAGGCCGGACCAGCGGACGAGGCACGTCGGCAGGGGTTCTTTTTCGGGCGGAATGGCCATCGGAAAACAGCGTCGAAATGCGGCAGCTCACAGGCTCCCGGGCGGCCGGGGGGCATCGGGAGGCGGCGGAGGAGGAGAAAGTTCGGGAGCGTGGAGCAAGATCGCGAACTCGAAATCGATGATGCAGAAGCACCCCCGGTTGCGATCGTAGGTGATGTTGCGCAGCACGGCGTCCTGATGCCGCACGCCAAAGGGCAGCAAGGTGTCGTAGATTTCGCCCATGCGCTCCGGGTTGAGGCGATCGACGCGCTGGCCGCAGTTGGTCGTCACGAGCTTCAAGTGCTCCGGATCGACTTCGATCACCCGGGGGACGAAATCACAGCCCTTCTCCTCGAGGAAGCGCAGCACCCGCACTTCGTTCTCGAACCGCTCTCTCGCCATATGACCGCGGAAGGTCTTGTGCACCCGGCCGTCGAAGCCGATGCGAACCAGGGCCCGAACGGTGTCTTTGACATCATGCATGGTACGGTGCGGCCCAGTATCGCCCGCCACCGACCGGAGACAAGCGCGGGTTTGGCCTGCAGACGCGACGGCTCAGGGCAAATTCATTCTCGGCCGTCAATTTCGGGTTCCATCCGTAGGGGCGCAGACTTGCTGCGCCCACTTCCGAGGGCGCGACCAGCCTTCGCCAAGCCTACGGCGCGGCAGGCAAGATCGCGCCCCTACGACTGGGGAACACGCATCGCCGCGGCCGAGAATGAATCCGCCCTGCGCGACGGCTGTCTTTTTCCAAAAAAGAGCGCCAGCCCTTGCGGGATGGCGCTCGTAAGAGACCAGTCTGGAAAACAGCAGCTTCAGGTCGTTGGAACCAACAGGGTGGTCTTGAGAATCCGGCCGGCGACCAGATACGGGTCGGCAGCCGAGTTCGGGCGACGATCCTCAAGGTAGCCGCGGTATCCGTTCTTGATGAAGTTGACTGGCATGCGGACGGATGCACCGCGATCGGACAAGGCGTAGTTGAACTTGTCGATGGACTGCGTTTCGTGCAGGCCGGTGAGGCGCAGGTGGTTGTCCGGTCCGTACACCGCGATGTGCTCGTCGATGTGCTTGGCGAACGCGGCCATCAGGGCCTCGAAATACTTCTGTCCGCCCACCTCGCGGAGGTACTTGGTCGAGAAGTTCGTGTGCATGCCGGAGCCGTTCCAGTCGAGCGGCTGATTGTAGCGGCCGAGGATCGGCTTGCAATGCAGTTCGACGTCGACGCCGTATTGCTCGCCGATGCGCGCCATGATGTAGCGTGCGACCCACATCTGGTCGGCGGCCTTCTTGGATCCCTTGCCGAAGATCTGGTATTCCCACTGTCCCTTTGCGACCTCGGCGTTGATACCCTCGATGTTGATGCCGGCCGCGATGCAGATGTCGATGTGCTCCTCGACGATCTTGCGCGCGATACAACCGACGTTCTTGTAGCCGACGCCGGTGTAGTAAGGTCCCTGCGGGGCGGGAAAACCGCCCTCGGGGAAGCCAAGCGGAGCGCCGTTCTTGTACAGGAAATACTCCTGCTCGAAACCGAACCAGGCGTCCGCATCGTCGGGGATCGTCGCGCGTGTATTCGAGGGGTGAGGCTCGCCGTTGGGCAGCATCACCTCGTTCATGACGAGGAAGCTGTTCTTCCGCGTGCAATCGGGGAAGAGCGCGACCGGCTTGAGGATACAGTCCGAGCTCTTGCCCTCGGCCTGCTGCGTCGAGCTTCCGTCGAAGCCCCAAACGGGGGCGTCGGCAAGCGTAAACGCGGCGACATCGCCGTCTACGATCTTGGTCTTGCTACGGAGACTGGCGACGGGAGTGTAACCGTCGAGCCAGATGTATTCGAGTTTGATTCTAGCCATGTTTGGATACGGATGTGGATGTTGATAGGGCGCGCTAACTCCTCTGGCCGGACGCGAACATCGAAGCTGAACTGGACCGGCCAAATGAAAATCTTGAGGCAAAGAGCACCAACCATGCCATTGATAAAGAAAAGCTCAGGGACGGCTTGAAGGACTCAGCGCGCATGAATTCACGCTTGATAAGTAATCGATAACCGATGTGTCAACGATTTCGCTGTCCATGTTTCCTGGATGAGATTAACGGGGCATTCTGAAAGGTTGCTGAATCAGACCGAGTTTCTCCGGCCGCTGTCGCAAAGCATCAATGATCGATTTTGTGCCAAACCTTTTGCAAGCACTTACGAGAGTCCCTACGAAAACGTGGAGCAATTCGGCAATCTGCTGGAACGCATTCAAGATTAGCACGTGAAATGCCAAGCGCAGGTTTCGTATGAATTCTGTTCATAAATGGCCAGTTTCCGGCGGCGCGACTGGCACGGCGACTGATGCAGCTGTGGATGTTTGCCCAGCCGGGGTCCATTCGGTCGGCGAATGGGTGCTTGTCATCCTTGTGCTCGGGAACCTGGCGTGGACTGCAATGTGTCTCGGCGGTTTCCGCCCGGAGACGATGGTGGTCGCGAGCGCGGTGAACGCGGCGACATTTGCGTTGTGGCTGGCGATGAGTGTCTGGCGCCGGGGCCGGTTCGAACTGCGCGGCGCGGCGCTGGCAACGCTGCCTTTCCTGGTTTATGGCGCTGTGAGCGCCGGGTGGCTGACGCCGGTGCCCTGGATGGGATGGCAGGATTGGCTGCGGTGGGCGCAGATGGCTGCGGTGTTTTGGGTTGTCCTGCACGGCATTCGCTCGGCGCGCGCACAGGAAGTGTTGTTCGTTGGACTCGCGGCGCTCGGTGTTGTGGCCGTTTGCATGGCGGTCTATCAGCGGGTGTCCGATCCGGCGTGGCTGATGATGGGGCGGAGCCAGTCCCCGCAGTTCTTTGGACGCTCGAGCGGTTTCTTCGGAATTCCGAACAGCCTGGCGGCGTTGCTCAACATGCTGCTTCCGCCGATGGTGGCGCTGGCCTTGCAGCGCGGCGCGGGCGCGATGCAGCGCGTGATTTGCGGCTACCTGGCGGCCCTGTTCGCTGCCGGGGTGTTGCTGACGGTGAGTCGTGGCGCCTGGCTTTCGCTTGGCCTTGTGCTGGCCGCGTGGCCGCTGCTGGCGTTTCGCGACACCGCGCGCCGCTGGCGGTGGAGTTTGTCAGTTGCGGTGCTGCTTGTGGGCATCGCCGCGCTTCTGTACCTGGGTGTCCCGGCAGCCCGTGCGCGCATCGACAGCCTGGTGCAGCACCAGGGCGAGCGCTCGAGAGCTGTCTTGTGGCGGGCCGGATGGGGATTGGTACGGGAGAAGCCGCTGCTGGGAACGGGTGCGGGCTCGTACGGAGTGCTCTTCGAGCGCCATCGACCGGGACATTTCGGGGATGACCCGCGCTGGGCGCACAACGACTATCTCAACACGCTCAGCGACTACGGCCTGCTCGGCTTTCTGCTTTCATTTGGCGCCGCGGCGCTCTTCCTTGGGCAGTTGCGGAGGGCCATTCAGGCGGAACACGGATCTGCATCTGCCGGTGGAACGGTTGGACGAATGCGGGCGATTCGTTCCGGGCTCGCCATCGGACTGCTCGCATTCGCGCTGCAGCTCCTCGTCGATTTCAACCTCAAGATCCCAGCACTGGCCCAGATCGCCGCTGTTGCAGCCGCGCTTGTGATTTCGCAGTCTGAAGCGGGCCAGTCGCGGCGTCCTGTGGGTTTCGTTCGCGTGCCATGGTTCGCCGGCGCGATAGTGGCGTTGCTGGTGGTCGTTGCGATTCCCCTGCGTCTGATTCCGCTCTGCCGGGCCGAGGCGCTGCGATACGGGGCGCGGGAGGAAATGGAGCACCTGGTGCGGCATCCGGCGGCCGACGGGGACGGCGTGCGGGTGTTGGGGGCGGTGCGGGTTCGCCTGGGCGCGGCTGTGCAGCTCGACCCGCGCAACGGGCAGGCGTGGGCGGACCTGGCGGACGCGATTGTTTTCGAAGCCCAGTTTGACCGGACAAAATCGGCGGCACTCGGAAAGGAGGCGGAGATCGCCGCGACCCAGGCGCTGGACTGCTCACAGGCGGTGCCCGAGTTCTGGGTGTGGCGTGCGCAGGCGTTCGATCTGCAGGGACGGTGGCGCGATGGCTGGGCCGATTTTGTGCGCGCCATCGCGCTGGCGCCCAAGCGTTCGGACCTCTGGTGCTACTATGCTTATCACCTCAGTTTTCGCGATTTGGACAGCGCCAGGGCGGCCCTGGCGACCTGCTTAGAACTTGACCCTTGGAATGCGGCGGCCCTAACTTTGCAGAAACATTTGGATAACAATCGGTCCTAATCGGCGTGGGCCGGCCTCACCTGTAAACTGATATGAAAGCACGGCTTTTTGCGATGTTGGTGCTTGGAATCGCTGCGATTTGTCTGGCTCCGAACACAAATGGACAGCAGGCGACTCCAGTTCCCGGCCAAACTCAGATTCAGGCCCAGATCAAGGCTGCCAGGGTGGTGGGGCAGGTGACCGTCACACGCGCGAATGCGAGCGTTCTGACGCTGCACAACAACGACCCGCTTTTGCAGGGCGACATCGTGGTGACTGCAAAGGCATCCAGCGTGGTGCTCGTGTTCTCGAATGGCTCCACCGTGAGCCTCGGCCAGGATTCGAAAGTGTCGGTCGATGAATTTTCGCAGGACCCGTTCGACGAGAATACCAAGGTGGCGGATCTCAAGGAGGAACCGACCACGTCGCATACGAAGTTGAAACTGACGTACGGTGAACTCGTCGGCAATGTGAAGAAGTTGAGGGGTGCCTCGACGTTCCAGGTTAGCACTCCTGTCGGAGCCGCAGGCATTCGCGGCACGACCTTCCAGTTGGTCTATCACCCCTCTGGAACGGGACAGGCATTCTTCTCGCTCAGCACGCTGACCGGAGAGGTCATTTTCCAGCCCGCGTCGGGTGCTCCGATCCCGGTTGGCACAAGCAACGAAGTGAACATCCAGGTGACGATCAACGATGCAACCGGACAGATCGAGTCGGTGCAGGTCACAACGCAGGCCATCTCCGACGGGGCCAGCCAGGCAATTCAGCAGGCGGTCACACAGTCGATCCAGGCCCTCGATCAGACGACATTCGCCGCCGTCTTGCAGGCGGCGCAGACTCAGCAGCAGCAACAGCAACAGCAGCAACAGCAGCAGCAACAGCAACAGACGACCCCCGGAGACGGCCAGAGCGGCTGATCGGGTGCCGCGGCTTGGCCATTTTGCGCCGGGAAACGGCGGCAGATTCGGGTGTATTGACGCTTAACCTCAGGAACCGTGGCGAAATCCAAGACCCACGTCGGCTGGCGGTATCTGTTGCTCCTGCCGATCCCCTTGTTCTGCTGCCTGGCGGCACATTTCGGGTGGTTTCAGTTTCTCGAAGAACGTTCGATCGACTGGCGTTTCCGATATCGGGGTGAGATCGCGGCGCCCGTCAAGGTGGTGTACGTCGATATTGATCCGCGGACCATCGACGAGATCGGCAACTGGCCCTGGAGCCGCAGCTATTTCGCGCGGCTGTCCGACGTGCTGGTCAACGTGGCTCACGTGCGTGCGATCGGCTTCGATTTCGTCCTCTCCGCGATCGGGCATGCTGAATCAGCCGATCTCAAGAAGGTGGCCGAGGGCGATCTCGCATTTGCCAAGTTCCTCTATCCGAATCCGGGCCCCCCCGTGGTGTTGGGGGCGTCGTTCACCGGTCAGGAATTTCGCACGGCAGAGAACAAGATCTCGCATCGCAGCCTGCCGCTCGTCGCCAACGGGCTCGGCGATCTTTCGACGATTGAGCCGCCTGAGTTGACGACGCTGCGGGTTCGCGGGAAGGATTGGTCGCCGCACAACATCGGGCTGATTGACACCTGGGAAGGCGGCACGCGGACCGTGCCGCTTTGGACTCCGACCAGCACGGTCACGTTTTACCACACGGCGGTCCAGTTGGCGCGCCTCTATTGGGGGATGCCGGTGGGCAGCATCAAAGTGGCCGGCGACTCTCTGGATTTTGTCTGGCCCGACGGGCGTGTGCAGGCGCATGTGCCATTGCGCGACGGGCAAATGCTCGACGTGACCTGGTTCTCGAAATGGGAGTCGGACTACAATCCGCGCGAAAGTTTTTCGATCGTGTACAGTTTCGCGGAAATGCTGCGCTCGGAGGTTCCGAATGAACGCGAGACCGCAGAGAAATATTTCGCCCAGGAGGTGTGGAAGGACGCGGTTGTGCTGGTCGGTCCGGTCGATCCACTGATGCAGGACGTCAGTCCGACGTCGATGGATGACTCGCGCGTGCCGCGCGTCGGGGTTCACGGGAACCTTTTGAAAACAATCGTTTCCGGGTTGTATCTGCGCCGGGTGCCCGAATGGGCCGGAGCGCTGATCATCCTCGTTCTGACGGCGATGGTTGCAGGACTGGTCATTTCCGGCGGCTCGCGGGGCATCGTGACAAAGATCGAGGCGGTGGTCGTTGCGGCGCTTTACGCGGCGGTGACATTTCAATTGTTCCAGAAGTTTCATCTCGTGCTTCCGCTGACGTATCCGCTCGACTCCGCCTTCGCGACGAGTTTCGTGGCGCTCATCTGGCAGGTGCTGGAGGAGCAGAAGCAGAAGGGGCGGATCAAAGGCATGTTCGGAACCTACGTGTCTCCGCAGGTGGTCGACCGGATGATCGAGTCGGGACAGAACCCACAGCTGGGCGGCCACGACGAGGTGATCACGCCCTATTTTAGCGACATCCAGAGCTTCTCCTCGTTCTCCGAATTGCTTCCATCGTCGAAGCTCGGCGAGCTGCTCAACGAATACCTCACGGTATGCACGGACCTGGTGACCGCGAATGGCGGCACGCTTGACAAGTACATCGGCGACGCGGTGGTCGCGATGTTTGGCGCCCCGCTGCCGCTGCCGGATCATGCGTACCGGGCCGCGCTCACCTCCCAGCTGGTGCACCGGCAGCTTGCCGTGCTGCGCGAGAAATGGAAGGGCGAGAAGGACAAGTGGCCCGACCTCGTGCACCGCATGCACACGCGCATCGGACTCAACACCGGCCTCGCCATGATCGGCAACATGGGCTCCCACACGCGGTTCAATTACACGATGATGGGCGACAACGTGAATCTCGCGGCGCGCATGGAGTCCGGGGCAAAGAGCTGGGGCGCCTACACGATGTGCACCGAGACCGCCTGGCAGGAATGCGAGGCCCACGGCGCGGGCAAGATCGTCTTTCGACCGCTTGGCCGGATTGTGGTCAAGGGCCGCTCGAAGGCGGTGCCGATCCACGAGATTGTCGGACTCAAGGAGGACGTGACGGACATGACGCGCGAGTGCATCGGTGTTTTCGCGCAGGGATTGGAGAAATACTACGCGCGCGATTTCGCAGGCGCCGTGGCGTTGTTCAAACGCAGCGCCGAACTGGAGCCGCGCATCCCGAAGCGCGATCCGGGAATCGTCAGCAATCCGTCGCTCGTTTACATCGGCATTTCCGGGCACTTCCAGGATGATCCGCCTCCCGAGAACTGGAACGGCGTCTACGAGATGAAGGAGAAATAGAAGCCCGGAGCACGAAGCCCGGCGGGAACCTATTTCAGGATCATTTCCTTCACCGAGCGGCCGGCGGGGATCATCGGCAGCACGTGCTCCGTGTATGGCACGACAACGTCGAGCACGTAGGGCCCGTCGTGGTCGAGCATCTCCTGGATCGCGTCGCGCAACTCGCTCTTCTTGATCACGCGGCGCCCCTTCACGCCGAATCCCGCCGCGATCTGTACGAAGTCCGGGTAGAGCGCATCCGGGTTGTCCGGGCTGCCAATGTTCTTCACGTCGCCCAGGATCGTGTTGCCGCGCACGGAGTCGTAGAAGCGGTCCTCCCACTGAACGACCATGCCGAGGTGCTGGTTGTTCAGAATCATCGCCTTTGCCGCGATCTTCTCGATCTTTGCGGTGGCGAGTTCCTGGACGTTCATCAGGAAGGAACCATCGCCGTCGATGTCGATGACCTGGCGGTTTGGGCAGCCGACCTTTGCGCCGAGTGCAGCAGGATAACCGAAGCCCATAGCGCCGAGCCCGAGCGAACTGATGAAATTGCGCGGCTGGATGAAGTTGTAGTACTGCGCGGACCACATCTGGTGCTGGCCGACCCCGGTGGCGATGATGGCATCGCCCCGCGTGAGCTCGAAGAGGGTCTTCACGGCCTCCTGTGGCTGGATGTGGCGGCTCTCCTCGTAGCGAAACGGATTGTCGCGCTTCCAGGCGAGAACCTGTTCGTGCCAGGCCTTCATGTCGGGCGCGGTGAAGTTCGCCGCGGCAAGCAGTTGATTCAGGCGGCCGATGGCATGCTTGAGGTCGGAGCAGATGGCGTGCTGGACGCGCTTGTTCTTGTTGTGTTCCGAGGCGTCAATGTCGATGTGGACGATCCGGGCATGCGGGGCGAACGTGTGGACGTCGCCGGTGATGCGGTCGTCGAAGCGCGCGCCGAGCACGAGCAGCAGGTCGCTCTGGTCCACCGCCCAGTTGCCGTAGGCCGAACCGTGCATTCCGAACCACTTCATTGAAAGCGGATGGTTTTCTGGAAACGCACCCAGCCCCATGAGTGTCGTGGCCACCGGAATCCGTGTGCGCTCCACAAAGGCGAGCAGGTCCTCGTGGGCGCCGGCGGAGATGACCCCGCCGCCGACGTAGAGCATCGGGCGCCTCGCTTCGCTGATCAGCTGGATGATCTGCCGGAGCTGTTCGTCGCTGGCGTTGGCCGTCGCAGTGGCGTAGGCGCTGCGGAACTCGACGTCCTGGGGATAGACGGGCGTGAATTTCGCCTGCTGCACGTCCTTGGGAATGTCGATCACGACCGGCCCGGGGCGTCCACTCCGTGCGAGATGAAACGCCTCCTTGAACACGCGCGGCAGGTCATGGACGTTGAGGACCAGATAGCTATGCTTCACCACCGGCAGCGTCAGGCCGAAGAAATCCGTCTCCTGAAACGCCATCTTGCCGATGTACTTCGAGTACACCTGGCCCGTGATCGCAACGAGCGGGATCGAGTCCATGTACGCATCGGCGATCGCGGATACGAGGTTGGTGGCGCCGGGACCGCTCGTGGCCATGCAGACGCCAACACGCCCCGTGGCACGCGCATATCCATCGGCTGCAAAGCCGCCGCCCTGTTCGTGGCGCGGGAGGACCACGCGGACCTTTCCCGAGCGGGCAAACGACTGGTGCAGTTCGAGAGAGCTGCCGCCCGGATAGGCAAAGATCACATCAACCCCCTCGCGAACAAGGCACTCGACGACGGCATCCGCGCCTTTCATTTCCGGGCCGGGTTGCGTGGCAGGCTGGGCGGTGGTCGGGTGTGTCTTTGTCATGGTTTCAGGGGGAAAAGGCAGTCACTAAAGACAAGCGATTTCCGGAGTGGCAAGCTCGGTTTTCCAAGGTTCGGGAGTGCGCGGGCCTTCTGTGCGCACCGCTGGCCGGCATTCTGCCCAGGGTGACTGATGCTGCAACCGCTCACATCCGGCTCGTCTTGCCGGCCGGGCGGCGCATATTGTCCCGGCATGAGTTCCGAGCCCGATCCCGTCGATCTCGTGATGCAGGCAACCGCGGCGTTTCCGCGGCGTCCGTCCTGGGACGAATATTTCATGGCAACCGCGGCGTTGATTGCGTCGCGATCCAGTTGCGAACGGCTGCATGTGGGCTGTGTGCTGGTGACCGGCGGCGACCGCAAGAACCGGATCGTGGCTGCCGGCTACAATGGTTTTCTGCCCGGGACTCCGCACACCTCGCGGCTGCGCGACGGCCATGAGCAGGCCACGGTCCACGCGGAGCAGAACGCCGTGGCGGACGCGGCGAGGCGCGGCAGCAGCGTCGAAGGCTGTGTCGCATACGTGACCCATTATCCCTGCATCAACTGCGCGAAAATTCTGGCGGCGGCGGGCATCGCCGAGGTCAAATACCACGAGGATTACAGCGACGATCCGCTGGTTTCGCAGATTCTGGAGGACGCTGGCGTCCGGATCACGAAGCTGTAGATGGTTGACGACTCCCGGCTTCCGGCAACCCTTTCCCCATGCGCGAACGCGGTAAGGCGACTCTGAGCATGGCCGGCTCGCTGCTGCTGGCCCATCCCACGATGCGCGATCCGAATTTCCACCGCACCGTTGTGATGCTTTCGGCCCACGGCGAGGATGGTGCAATGGGTCTCGTGCTCAACCGGCCGATGCGCAAGCTTCTGGGCGAACTCAACGCCGAGTTTGCAGCCAGCTCGCTTGCGGGCGTGCCGATCTACAAGGGCGGCCCGGTCCAGACGGAACAGCTCATCCTTGCAGCCTGGCAGCAGGACCCGTTCGGGGACGGTTTCAAACTCTATTTCGGCATCGATGCGAACAAGGCGGAGGCGCTGCAGAACGAGGATGGCGTGCGCTTGCGCGCCTTCCTCGGATATTCGGGATGGACCAAGGGGCAGCTTGAGAACGAGCTGCTCCACAACACCTGGGTCGTCACGCCAGTAATCGCCGAACTGATCGACCGTGAAGATGGCCAGGGGCTCTGGCGCGCGATTCTCGGGAGTCTCAGCCCCGAATGGAAGCTGCTGGCCGGCGAGCCGGAAGACCCGGGGGCAAACTGATCGTCGCCGCCCGCGCCGGATCGCATCAATTCCAGCCGCCAGGACATTTTATTTGACAGGTTCCGGGGCGCCCGGTCACTTAATCACCCCTTATGAAGGTAGTTTCCTCCCTCAAGTCCGCCAAGAAGCGTCACCCGGATTGCCAGGTGGTCCGCCGCCGCGGCAAAGTTTACGTCATCAACAAGACCGACCCCCGCTACAAGGCGCGCCAGGGTTGATCCGCAGCGATCCATTTTCCCGTGAAAACTGAAGGCCATCCCGCACTCAACAACGTCTGCTTCCTCGATGTCTCGACCGGCAAGCGTTTCCTGACAAAATCAACGATCAAGTCCGGTCGCAAGGAGACCATTGACGGGGTCGAATACTTCGTGATTCTGCGCGATGTGACCATGGATTCTCATCCGGCCTACACCGGCGAGAAGCGCCTGGTCGATACCGCCGGCCGCGTGGAGAAATTCACCACAAAGTTCAAGCGAGGGACCAAGAAGAGCGTCAACTAGGCCCGGGGCCGCAACGCGCCCACCGAGCCCTCCGGTTTGCCGGAGGGTTTTTTTGTCCGATTACCTGTTCGGGAGGGAAACGTCGTGGGCTTTGCCCATCGCGGCGCTGGAGCCGGCGTTTTGCTCGGACGCTCCGCGTGCGTTTGCCGCAATGATCGTCGTGGCGCCCGGGTTCACGAATTTCAAGCCGGCCACCTGGTCCTTCGAAAACGTCACAACCAGCGTGCTGCAGCCATGATCGCGGGCGACGGGTTGATCCGCGCGGCAGTTGTCGTAGAGATACACATCCGGCGTCAATTGCTGGAGCGGTCTGCCCAGCAGCGCCAGGACCGTGGCGCGGGTGGTGCCGGCTGTGATCGACCGGGTCTGGGTCGTCTGGGCCAGCGGATCCCAGGTGCTCACGGTGATCCGGCTGGCCCAGTAGCCGAGGGCGGAGCTGGATTGCTGGGCGGCGGACATCGGGGAGAACGCGGACGCGCTGAGCGTCGCGGCAAGGGCGGCCATCGGGAGGAGGCGGGTGTTCATGAGGATTGCAGTTTGTAGTCGAAAGTTTGGATACAAGGACGATTGCATCCGTCATTGTCAGAATACCCCGCGACGGCACAAAAGTTACGGGATTCCCGGAAGCCTCCCCGGAATTAGGCGTTCTCATGCCCGGCGCACGCGACCCAGAAACGGCACTCGTCGGCGAATTCCCGGACTGCCGCGGATTCAGGGGCGATTGCGCGCCGCATTTCATCGAAGAGCGGCGTCCAGCCGGTGGCGGCAAGATCCTCCAGCACCTCGGTCCGGGTGGGCAGATGCATGAACGTGTGGCCGCCGTGTTCGTTCGCGAAATAGCGGTCGCCGAATTCGATCAGGCGCGGATCCTCCTCGCCGCGCGCCCAGCGCCCGGCCTCGGCGGCCCAGAGCGGCTGGCGGCGGGAGTCGTCGTCGCGGTCGTGCGTCGTGAAGAGGAAGCACGCGTCCGGCCGGCACACGGCGCGGATTTCCCGCAGCGCCTGCCTGCGGTCGTCCCGGCCCGGGATCTGCATCAGCCCGTTGAACATGAACAGCGCCCCGGCAAAGCCCTCCTCCTCCCGCAGGCCGCCTGATGCCCCGCCGGCGTCGGTGGCCGACGCAGTCGCCTCCCCGGACGGTTTGTCACGTAATACGTTACATCGGGTTTCCGGCTGTTCGGGATCGCAGCGCGCGTTGACGCCATCGCCGGCAGAGGCGCCTTTGTCACGTAATACGTTACATTGGGTCAGTTGGGTCGCGTCCGCCTGGAGGAAGCGGATCGACGTGACGGCACGGAGACTGGCGAGCCGGCGCGCGTGATCGAGCAGTTCCCCGGCGAAATCGACGGCCGTGAGGTTCCGGTAGCCGAGGTCCCAGAGCCCGAACGCCACCCGGCCTGCGCCGCAGCCGACGTCCAGGAGAGGCGCGGCGCGATCCGGCAGCCAGCGTTCGATCAGCAGGCGTTCCGATGCCCAGAGCCCGAGCTGGTGCGCGGCGCGGGCGTAGTGCAGCGCGACCGTGCTTTCGTTGAAGCTGTCCTGGACGGTGGTGGAAGTGATCTTCTCCAAGGCGAAGGCCGTCGTGCTACCGTTGTTTCCGCCACGCGGCGATGAACATCCCGTTCGCCCCCAGGTCCTGCGGCCAGAGCTGAATCGGAGTCGGGGAGCCGCAGCCGGCAAGTTCCTGCGCCGGGCCGGCGTCTGTCCGGATCGAAAGAGCGCCGGCCGGGAATGCGGCGACGGGTTCCAGTTCGGGATGATTCGCGGAGAACCCGGCGACGACGCCGGCCGTTTCCGCCCGGCTGAGCGTACAAACGGCGTAGAGGAGGCGGCCGCCGGGATTCAGCGCACCCGCGACGTGATCGAGCAGCTGCCGCTGGACGGCGGCGAGCTCGTGCACATCCGACGGCAAAACGGTCCAGCGGGCGTGCGGAGTGCGCTGCCAGGTGCCGATGCCGCTGCACGGGGCGTCGACCAGGATGCCGTCGAAGCGCGTCCGGGTCGGCGGCTGAGGGCCGCCGTTCCAGGCGACGGCGCGATAGTTGAACATCCCGGCGCGCGCCGCCCGCTGCTTCAAGACCTGCAGCCGGCGAAGCGAGCGGTCGCTGGCCCAGACGAGCCCCTTGTTCCGCATCAGGTCGGCGAGGTGCAGCGTCTTGCCACCCTCGCCGGCGCAGGCGTCCCACCACGTTTCGCCGGGTTGCGGGTTGCAGGCGTGGCCGACCAGCTGCGAGGCCAGATCCTGGATCTCGAACTGGCCGTGCTGGAATTCGTCGGTGAGGAACAGATCGCGCGGGCCGGCGTAGCGAAAGGCGGTCGCGGCGGGGGCCGTCGCCCCGGAGACTGTATCCGTCCGCACGGATACTTGCGCCGGCCCGCAATCGCCGAGGGTGCCGGGGAGCGATCCGGCGAACTGGCTCCGGGCGCGGATCCACAGGGCCGGATCGCGTTGCAGGCTCCGCAACCAGGCGTCGGGGATGGCGTCCATCTCGGCCGCGAGCCACTCCGGCACCGCGCGGGCGGCGAGGGCCTCGGACTTGATCGCCGCGGGATTGGCGTCGAAGCGCGCCTGCCAGCCCAGCGCCGCCTCCACGCGCCGCTGCGGCGACGCCTTCGGGTCGAGCCAGTTCAGCCAGCGGAAGTACGCGGCGATTGCGCGGGCGATCGCCCTGCGTTCAGCCGGGGCGAGATCGCGGCGGGGCGCCAGCTCCCGGCGGAGAACGGAGTCGGCCGTCGCGCGGGGCGACACCAGTGCGAGAATGCGCGCGGCGCGGTTGAGGGTGGAGGAGGCGGACATCAGTCCTTCACGAAATACCGGTGGAATCCGAAATGAAAGAGAAGAATCGACCCGGCGAAGCGCGGCGGCCACCGGTGAGAAACAAAAAGCCGGAAGCTTGGGAGCCTCCGGCTTTGAAGGGATGCGGTGCGCGAAGGGACGCGCCCTGGCAGCGGTGTCCTACTGCTGTGCGGGCGCTTGCGCGGCCGCCGGCGCAGCTTCGGGGGCGGCCGGGGCCGCCGGTTGCGCGGCTTGTTGCTCGCGTTCCTTCATTGCGGCGCGGCGCGAAAGGCGGACCTTGCCGGAACGCTCGTCGATGCCGATGCACTTGACCCAGATCATATCGCCTTCCTTGACGACATCCTCGGTGCGGCGCACGCGGAAGTCGGCGAGTTCGGAGATATGGACGAGGCCTTCCTTGCCGGGCATGCATTCGACGAACGCGCCGAACTCCTTGGTGCCGGTCACGCGGCCCTGATAGGTCTTGCCCATCTCGATCTGGGCGCCTCCGCCGCAGATTGCGTCGACTTCCTGGACGGCGCGGGCCATCGCGTCGGCATTGTTCGAGTAGATGTAAACCTTGCCGGAATCGTCCTCGGCGATGTCGATCTGCGCACCGGTGGTCTCCGTGATGCGGCGGATCGTCTTGCCGCCGGGGCCGATGAGCAGGCCGATCTTCTCGGGATCGATCTGGATCGTCTGGATGCGCGGCGCGTACTGGCTGAGCTGCTTGCGAGGCTCGGGCAGGGCCGCGAGCATCTTGCGCAGAATCTCGATCCGGGCCTCGCGGGCCTGCATGATGGCCTTCTTGGCGATCTCGATCGGCAGGCCGTTGATCTTGAGGTCGAGCTGGAAGCCGGTGATGCCCTCGGTCGTGCCCGCGAGCTTGAAGTCCATGTCGCCGAAATGATCCTCTTCGCCGAGGATGTCGGTGATGGTGACCCAGCGGGAGATTGCGCCGGAGGCGTCGTTTTCCGTGATCAGGCCGCAGGAGATTCCCGCGACGGGTGCGACGATCGGAACGCCGGCATCCATGAGCGAAAGGCAGCCGCCGCAGATCGACGCCATCGAGGTCGAGCCGTTGGAGGCCATGATCTCCGAGGTGACGCGGATCGAGTAGGGGAACACATCCTCCGGCGGAACCACCGGGAGGAGCGAACGCTCGGCGAGCGCGCCGTGGCCGATCTCGCGGCGGCCCGGACCGCTGGTGCGGCCGGTTTCACCGGTGGAGAACGGCGGGAAGTTGTAGTGGAGAATGAAGCTCTTGGACTTCGCGCCGCCGGTGATTGCGTCGAGCTCCTGCGCCTCCTTCGTGGGCCCGAGCGTCGTGATGACGAGGCCCTGCGTGTCGCCGCGCTGGAAGATCGCGGAGCCGTGCACGCGGGGGAGCACGCCGACTTCGCAGGTGATCGGTCGGAGCGACAGCGCATCGCGCTGGTCGGCCCGCACGCCCTTTTCGAGGACGGAGTGCCGGTAGGCCTTGTATTGCAGGTCCTCGAACACGATTGCGATGTCGTGGGCCTCGAATTTGCCTTCGCCGAGCTCGGCGAGAAGCGCGGCCCTGGCTTCCTCCTTCAGGGCGTCGACGTTGGCCTGGCGGACCTGCTTTTCCTTGCCGAAGATCGCATCGGACATCTTCGGGCCGGCGACACGCTCAATGATGGCGCGCGCCTCGGGCTTCGCCGTCACGGCGTTGAACGCAGCCTTGGGCTTGCCCGCGACGGCGACAAGTTCCTTGATCGCCGCGATGACCGGCTGGATGGCCTTGTGGGCGAATTCGAGGGCCTCGATGAAGCGGGCCTCGGGAAGCTGATCGGCCGAACCTTCGATCATCAGCATGTCCTTTTCGTTGCCGACGTAGATCAGGTCGAGGTTCGACTGGAACATCTGCTCGATCGACGGATTGGCGACGAACTGCCCGTCGATCTGGCCGATGCGAAGCGCGGCAATCGGGCCGGCCCACGGAATGTCGGAAAGGGCGAGCGCCGCAGACGCGCCGTTGACCATGGAGATGTCGGACTCATGCGCCTGGTCGGCGGACAGAAGGATGCCGATGATCTGCACCTCGTTGAGAAAACCGCTCGGGAAAAGCGGGCGGCACGGGCGGTCGCACAGGCGCGACGTGAGGATTTCCTTCTCGGAGGGGCGGCCTTCGCGGCGGAAGAAGCCGCCCGGAAAGCGGCCTGCGGCGGCGTATTTTTCGCGGTAGTCGACGGTGAGCGGGAAATAGTCCTGGCCGGGCTTGACGGTCGAGGCGACCGTGGCGGACACGAAGACAGTGGTTTCACCGACGGTCACCGTGACGGCGCCATTGGCGAATTTTGCGAGCGTTCCGGTGGCGAACTTGATGTCAAGTCCGGGGACGGTAACAGTATGTTTCTGATTCATGGGTCGGATGGTTTGCCCGCTCTCGCTGCGTTCGCGCGTCATGCGCGGCCGGCAGGAGGGACGAGGCTGTTGCTTGCGCCGCACGGCTCAGCCGTTCCCGGCGCGCGGGATCTCAACGGTTCTTAACCGGATTTCGCTCCCTCCATCCCTGACCGCGAGAGATTTCAGCTTGGCGCCCTGGCGGTGGAGCGGCCTGGTCTGAAGTCGCTGAACGCGGCGAATGCCACGCGTCCCACCTGATTCACAGCGGCAAACGGAAATGTCCCGGGTCGAAAGGCGAGGGTCGGAAATGACGCCGGGCGGTCCGCGGATCGGGCCGCCCGGCGAGGAAACTGGTTACTTGCGCAGGCTGAGACGCTGCAGCAGGTCGTTGTATTTGGTCAGGTCGTGCCGCTTCAGATAATCGAGAAGCTTGCGACGGCGGCTGGCCATCTGGAGAAGGCCGCGGCGGCTGTGGAAGTCCTTGCGATGTCCCCGCAGATGCTCGGTCAGATGATTGATCCGCGCGGTCAGCAGGGCGATCTGGACGTCGCAGGAGCCGGTGTCCTTCTCGTGCACTTTGTACTGGGTGATGATTTCAGCTTTGGCGATCGACATGGTCTTGTGTGGGTTGCACGACTGTAGGAAGCCTTGCGGCTTCGCGCCATCCGCTCTTGGCAACCTGCCTCGAGCCGATGGCACCGTTTCAACCCCGCCGGAGCGGCGGGGCCAGTCATGGTGGCAACCCGCAACCGACGGGCTGCCACTAACGCAAGGGGACAGTATCCGGCACGCCGGCAGGCGGCGCAAGGGAAATTTTCCGTGCTGGCCTGGATATTTCATGGAGACGCGACGCCCTCGTCGCATACCTCCTTCGAAAACGCGACGAGGGCGTCGCGTCTCCAAAACACAGCCTGCGTTACCGGGCCAGTCTCAGTGTGCTAATATCGGTTCGGATCGTTCGTGTTTGCGACGATTTTGCATCCTCGACGGTAAAACCGGACAGCCAAGTAGCGCCAGTCTTCGACTGGCGGGAATCGCCGGTCACAGACCGGCGCCACCTTCGGTTGCGGCGGAGCCGGGCTAAGAGATATCGCGTCAGCCCGCCCGGAAGTTGATTTGTTGCACCTCTTCGCAGCCGGGCAGCTTCTTGACCTTCTCCAGAATCGGCTCGCGATGCATGAAGAGCTCGTTGCGGACGACACTGTGCGAGACGAGGACCAGAAGGGTTCTGCCGCGTTCGATGCGCACCGGGTGGGAGTATGCGGCATTGGCTTCGCCGACGATTTCCGGCCAGTGGTCGCGGATCGTCTGCTCGCAGGAGTGCCGGCCGACCTGATATTTGACGAGCAGCGTCTCGATCAACGGGGCAACTCCAATGGTCGGCCGCCGATGCATCCTGCGCGGTTCGGTGAACGGGATGCCGCGAAACTCGCCGATCAACTCCTGGGCGCCTTTGCTGAACTCCTGGGGCTCGTCAGGCATGGGTTTGTTGGGCCATCTGTCTAATATTCACCGGATCGCAGTCCGCGCCAACGTCTCAGGATGGCGAGGTTCTCCCTCAGCGCCCTCGACAGACCTGAGGCCCCGCGCCCGCCGATGGGCTTGCGGAACGGGTTGGCGCAACTGCATCACGGCTCGCCGGGAGGCTCGCCCTCCACTTTTTCCTGCGGAGAAGGCCGTGTTCGGTTTATGGGTGGTTCCCGTCTCCATTCCTCTTCATAGAGCCGGCTGTAGCGCACGAATGCTCCGAACGCAGTGGCCCAGGCGATGTAGAAGCCCGGGTAGCCATCGAGAAAACCGCGCTTGATCACGTAGGCCCGAAAGAACCGCCAGCCGGGCCGGAACACAGCCGTGAAGAACGAGAACCGTCCGCCGCGAGCCTTCTGCTGCGCCACGAACAGATCCGCGAACGTGTTGAACTTCGCCACATGACTGCTCAGCGAAGGAAACGAATAGTGGTGGAGATCGCCCGACAACGTGGCCACGGGCCCGCCGGCCTCAACCTTCTCGTGCACGAATTCGTCGCCGCCCCATCGGGCGCGGGAGCGGTGAAAAAGCCGCACGCAGCGGTCCGGATACCAGTCGCCGTGGAGGATCCAGCGGTCGATGAACCATACTTTGCGCGGAAACCGCGCGCCCGCGAAGCGATCGAAGTCTTTTCTCTGGAAGAACGCCGTGATCTCCGCCTTGAGCGCCAAGGACACTTCTTCATCCGCGTCAAGCGCGAGCGCCCAGGGCTGGGTCGCCTTCGACAGCGCGAGGTTCTTCGTGTCGCGGTATCCGCGCCATCCGGACTCGAACACCACCGCGCCGTGTTCGGTGGCCACCGCCTTGCTGTCGTCGGTCGTGTCATTGAGGAGCACGACGATTTCCGGTACCCATCCGCGAACGCTCCCGAGGCACCGCGGCAGATTGCGGGCTTCGTTGCGGGCGACGACGACGACCGACAGCGGGATTGGGGCGGAGTTGTCCACGACCGTGAACTAATGACCGCTAATATCCGGCGAGAGAATCAAAAACTGGCGGACACCCGACGCTTGTCATGTCCGCGATTGAGGAGCTCAATTGGCAATCCGGATGAAATCGGCGATTGGAGATCCCATCCATTTTGAATCGGTCCGCCCGTCGAGCGAAAGCGCCTGGTCATGAACCGCGCGTTTCTCACTCGTTACGCGTGGGTTTCGATTTTCGCCGCCCTGCTGACGATGGGCCTGAAGACGGTTGCGTGGTACGTCACCGGTTCGGTGGGATTGCTGTCGGAGGCGGTCGAGTCGATCGTCAACCTGGCCGGCGGGATCATGGCGTTGACCATGCTCACCGTGGCGGCACGGCCGCCCGATGACGAGCATGCGTACGGCCATGGCAAGGCGGAGTATTTCTCAAGCGGCGTCGAAGGTACGTTGATTCTCCTCGCGGCAGGCAGCATCGGGTGGGCGGCGGTGGCGCGGCTGATCGCGCCCAAGCCGCTGGCGGCGATCGGCGCGGGCCTTGCGGTGGCGGTGGTGGCCTCGTTGGTGAACCTGGGAGTCGCGCTGCTTTTGTTGCGGACTTCGCGGAAGTACGACTCGATCACGCTTGAAGCCAATGCCCAGCATCTGCTCACCGACGTGTGGACCTCGGTCGGTGTGGTGCTCGGTGTTGGCGCCGCATCGCTGACCGGTTGGGGTTGGCTGGATCCTGTGGTGGCGCTGATCGTTGCGGCGAACATCATCTGGACCGGCGTGAAGATCGTGCGGCGCTCCGTCGCCGGCCTCATGGACCAGGCCATCCCGTCGGGGGACTTGGCCGCGATCCAGGGGAGGCTGGATGTCTATCGACGCGACGGGGTCCAGTTCCACGCCCTGATCACCCGGCAGGCTGGAGCGCAGAAGTTTGTTTCCGTGCATGTGCTCGTTGCGGGCGACTGGACGGTCCGGCGCGGTCATCAATTGCTCGAACGGATCGAAGCGGACATCCGGCGCGCGGTGCCGGCGGCGCTCGTCTTCACACACCTGGAACCGCTGGACGATCCTGCCTCCTGGGCGGACGAAAAGCTCGAGCGCCCCGCACCCGGGCAGCTTTAGGTCAGGCCCAACGCGGACCGGGCGATCTGGACCAGGTAGCCGCAGGAACGCCATGCGCGGACGAGCGCTTTCTTTGCATCGTCCGTGCGAAGCAGCACCAGGCTGAGCAGGGCCAGCAGCCCCAGGCCGATGACCTTTCCCGCATTGGCCGCGAGCCGCGATCCGAGATAGGCGGCTGCGGACTCTCCAGCCTGGCGTCGCTCGGTCACGCGGGCAACCACGCGGGATCGGGCCGAGTCGAACGCATGCCTCGCGGCGTAGCGAAACGTGGTGCGCGACGCCGGCATCTGGTGCAGCGCCTTTGCCGCGGGCGCGAACCAGATCTCGGCGCCCGCCGCGCGCAGGCGGCGGAGGAATTCGGTTTCCTCACCGCCGAAGAACCGGCCGCCCTGGCGGCCAAGCGAGGTGGAGAAATTGCCGTGGGCGGCAAAAACCCAGCGCGGCAGCGCGAGACTTGCACCCATCGGATTCTGGTCCGGACGGAGCGGGCCGGCGTCCGGCCGAAAGGCTAGCGGAGCATGCCATTCGGCGATCCAATCGGGACGCCCTTCCGGGAAGACCGGCACAACTTCGCCGCCGACGGCGCCGATGCGCCTGCTCGGGTCGGCTGCCAGCGGGGCCACGAGTTCGCGGATCCAGCCGGGGCCGATCCGGATGTCGTCGTCGGCGAGGACCAGGATGTCGCCGCGCATCTCGGCGATCGCGCGGTTGCGCCCGTGGGAGAGACCCTGGCGGGTTTCCAGGATCCAGCGCGGCGCGGGCCGGGCGGCGGCGAAGGATTCGACGACGTCCCGGGTGTGGTCCCGCGAGTTGTTGTCGACCACGAGCACCTCGAAGCGTTCGCCGGGATAATCCTGATTCGCGAGGTCCGCCAGCGTCTGACGGAGCGCTTCCGCCCGGTTGTAGGTCGGGACGGCGACGGTGACGAACGGAGGGAATGGCACCGGGTCGCTCATCGCGTGAGAAGCCGGAGCGCGGCCCAGACCCAGCCGCTGGGCAGGTGGCCGCCGCGAATCCGCTGCAGGCTGAGCGCGCGATTGAGCACGGCGGGACGCTCGGGGAAACGGCGGCCATAGGCGAGCGCGCTGCGACCGGTGAAAAAGCGGGCCAGCCAGCGGCCGAGCCGTGGGTGCGAGGCAAACTGCTCGCGGGCGATGCGCAAACGCAGGAGATGGGTCAGCCGCAGCATCCGCGGCCACTCGGCCTCCGTCCACTGACCCGGGGACACCCGGTAGAACGCGCCGACGGCGCGCACCACTTCGACCGGTCCGGACGAGGCAAGCCGGTACCAGAATTCGCAGTCGGCCAGCGGTCCCCAGAGCGGATCGAAGCCGCCCAGCCGCAGGCCCAGTTCCCGCGGGAACAGCACGCCGGGAAACGGCGTGAACGAGCTCTTGAGAAAACAGGCCGGGGGATACGGGCGGATGCCCGGGTGAGCGCCGGGGCGCGGCAGGTCCGGAGCCGCCGCTCCCTGGACGGTCCGGGTGCACACCGCGCTGACTCCCGCCCGAAGGCGCGGGAGCACCGTGTCGAGATACCACGGATACAGCGTGTCGTCGTCGTGCAGGATCATCACCCAGCGGCCGCGCGCCCGCTGGAGACAACGGTTCCAGTTGCCGACGGGTCCGAGCGGCGGGCGGTTCAGAAACAGTGAGAACCGGTCGGCGGGAAACTCCGCGACGACCCCGGCAGTCTCCGGCAGGCCGCCGTCATCGCAGACGACAACCTCGTAATCGTAACCGCCGGTCTGCGCCGCGAGGCTCGCAAGCGTCTCGCGAAGGAGTGCCGGACGACGGTAGGCCGGCACGCCGAAGGAGATCAGCGGTGCGGTGCGGCGGAGGCCGGCGACCGGGGGTTCGTCGAGCGGCGGAAGGCTCATGACGCGGATGCCGGGCCGGCGAGCTGGGTGCGGATTGCGGCGAACACCTGCTCAACCGTCAGGTTGCGCACGCAGTAATTGCGATACGAATCACCCGGCACGCACTGTCCGGGGGCGACGCAGGTGGTGCAGGGCAACGGGGGTTGCAGCTGGATGTGACCCTGCCCGGGCGGGGCGAACACCACCGGATTTTGCGAGCCGAGCAGCGCAACGACGCGCGTTCCCACCGCGGCGGCGACATGCATGGGACCGCTGTCGTGGCAGAGCACGAGGTCGGCAAGCGACGCCAGCGCGGCCAGCTGCGACACGGTGAGCCTGCTGTCGATCACCGCTGGGGAACGTTTGGCGAGGCGGGCGATCTCCGCCACAAGGGCCTGCTCGTTCGGTGCGCCGACAACGGCGACCCGAACGCCCGGTTCGGTCCCCGCAAGATCGCAGATCCGCGCAAAGCGGTCGGGCGGCCAGATCCGGAAGGCGCTGCGCGATCCGGGATGGATGAGCAGGAGCCGCGTCCCGCCCTCCGGCGCCGCGCCAAAATGTCGAACCAGCAAATTCCTGGCAAAGGAGACGTCCGTTTCCCTCGGCGTGAGGCGGACATCGCGCGTGACGACGGGCACGTCCGCAGCCGCGAGCAGCGAGAGAAAATACTCGGTGATGTGACGCCGTTCATGCCGGTCCGGCGGATCGTGAATCCGGTGGGTGTAGAACCGGCCGAAGCGCGGCTGCGGGCCCTCGTGCCAGACGGTGGCTCGGAACGGCGCGCCGCTGAAACGCGCGAGGCAGGCGGTCCGCTCGTTGTTGTCGAAATCGAAGACGTGGGTGAAACGCGCCTGCCGCAGCTGCCGGAGGAAGCGCGGCCAGTCGCGGGCTCGCCGCGGAAGAATTGTCGCGGTGTTGACGTCCGGGTTCATGTCCAGCACGCCGGCATACGCTTCCTCGACCAGCGCCGCGAGATGTGCCTGAGGCCAATGCAGGCGCAGGTTGCGGAGAACGGAGCCGAGCAGCACGACGTCGCCGAGGTAGCGGCGGCGGATCACGAGGACGCGTTGTTCGACGGGGGGCGGCATGGCGCAGGGCGTGGGAATTACACCCGCCGACAGCGGTCCGGGTCAAGCGCTCCCGGGCACGGCACGGTTGAGAATGGAAATCGGGACGTTGCCCGCTGGTTTACTCACGCGGGGGGCGCCAGGCGTACAGGGCGGCTGGGACCGGTGTCGGTTCCCGGGTGCGAAGATCCCGCCTGACGAAGCGGACGAGATTCTCGAATGGCTTCGAGGAACGATGCGCCATCCAGCAGAGCATCCGCCACCCTCGCGGCAGCCGTGCGTCGAGTTCAGCCTCTGCTGAAACCACGTTCGGCGCGCGTGCCACGCGTTTGCGGGAGTAATGCAGGCACCGATGCAGAATCCGCATGCGCTGAAAGGTCGTCAGATGGTTGCCGGCGCCGCTGCAGAGGAACTCGAGGTAGCGGGACGTGATGCGCAGGCTTTCCTCGGGACCGACGTGGCTCTGCCGGTTCTGGACCGTCTGCTGGCCGGAATGCACCCGGAAGGAACAGAGCGGCTCCGGGTCGAAGACCAGATCGCCGGTCAGGAGAAGATGAAACCAGAATTCCAAATCGACCAGCTGCTTCAGCTGCGGATCGAATCCACGGCCGGCGGGCGCGCGGCGAAAAAGCACTGCGGACGGTTCGCCGATCAGGTTTCCATCGTTCCACAGGCAACGGGCGACGACGTCCCGTCCCTGCAGGAGCCCCGGAGTCTGCAGATGATTCCAGATTCCAACGGGCCGGGATTCCTCGTCGATCACGAGCCGCGCGGAGGCGGCGAGCACGGCACCCGGGTTGTCTTCCAGATGCGATACAAGGCGTCCGAGGGAGTGACGAAAGGCGAGGCAGTCGTCGGCAAAGAGAAACTTCACATACGTGCCGCGGGCCTGGCGCAGGCTCCAGTTCCAGTTCCCGACCATTCCGACGTTTGATTCGTGGATGTGAACGCGGATTCGCCGGTCGCGTTCGGCGTAACGGCGGATCACCTCGGCGGATCCGTCGCTTGAAGCGTCATCGCTGACGATGAGCTCAAAATCGGTGAAATCCTGGCTGAGCACCGACTCGATCGCCGTGGGCAGAAACCGGGCGTAGTTGTACGTCGGGATCAGGACGCTGACTGAGGGAATCTCTGGCATCGAGGTTGACCCCGCATTGGGAAGCCGGCGGAAACCAGGGACCCGTGCGGCGCCTCAGGATGAGGCTGCGCCATGCTGGCGGTCGTACAGCGACCGATACAGGGCGTTGCCGGCGTAGAGCGACGCATGGTTGCCTTCGGCGACGATCCGGCCCTCGTCGAAGACGAGGATTAGCGAGGCGTCGCGGATGGTGCTGAAACGGTGGGCGATGATGATGACGGTCTTGCCGGTCACGAGCTTCTTCAGCGCGGCCTGGATCGCGGCCTCGCTCTGGGAATCGAGGGCCGACGTGGCTTCGTCGAGGATGAGGATCGGGGCGTTGCGCAGGAAGGCGCGGGCGAGCGCGAGGCGCTGCTTCTGGCCGCCGGAAAGCCGGGCGCCGCGCTCGCCGACAATCGTGTCGTAGCCGAGCCCACCGTCGAGGTTGAGGATGAAATCGTGCGCGAAGGCGTCACGGGCGGCCTGTTCGACCTCGGCGCGCGTGGCGTCTTGACGGCCGAGGAGGATGTTTTCGTAGATGGATTCGTTGAACAGAACCGGATCCTGCGAAACGATGGCGATGTTCTTCCGGAGGTCGGCGAGCCGCAGGCGGCGGAGGTCGTTGCCGTCGATGGAGATCGAGCCTGCGGTGACTTCATAGAAGCGGGGAACGAGATTGGCGAAGGTCGTCTTGCCAGCGCCGCTGGGGCCGACAAGCGCGCAGACCGTCCCGGCGGGGATGTTGGCCTTGACGTCGCGGAGGACGGGTTCGCCGGGCTTGTAGGCGAAGGTGACGTGATCGAAGGCGATGTCGCCGCGGACACGGCCGATATTCACGGGGTCGGCGGGGTCAGTGATGAGAACGGGCTCGTTGAGGACTTCTTCCAGCCGGGTGAGCGAGGCTTCGCCGCGTTTCAGCTCATTGTTGATCGCGCCGAGTTTCTTGATCGGATCGTAGCTGAGGAACAGTGCTGCCAGAATGCCGAGAAAGCTCCCGCTGTGGACGTTGTAACGGTAGGCGTAGACGAATGTGATCGAGATGCCGAATGCGGCGAGAATCTCGATGGACGGAGCCAGCATCTGGGCGTATTTGACGACCTTCATCTGGGCCCGAACGATCACCGCACTGAGCTTTGCAAACCGGCCGACCTCATATTTCTCAAGACCAAATGCGCGCACTTCCGTCGCGGCGGCGAGATTCTCCGTAAAGCGACTGGTGATCGTGCCCGCCTGAGCCTGCAGGTGAATCGCGCGTGCGAGCATCTTTTTCCCCACATAACGAATCGGGAAGATGGCGAGGGGAACCGTCAGCAGGCAGACGAGCACCATCAACAGTCCCTGTTCGCTGTAGGCGATGATTGCGACGGCCGCCAACGTGCTGATCAACGTGGTTGGCTGCTTGATGAGGTCATTGGCGACGATCGTCAGCGTCGTTTGCAGCTGGTTGGTGTCGCCAAGTCCGCGTGCAATCAACTCTCCGCTTGGGAGCTTCTGGAAGAATCCGAGCGGCAGACATTGCAGCTTCCGGAAGTAATCAAGCCGGATCTGTTCCAGTATCCGTATCCCGGCGTGTTGAATCAGGTAGGTGTTCAGATAGCCCGCCACCCCGCGGATGACAAAAATAACAGGTAGCCAGAGGGCGATCGCCCAGATCTGCCAGAAAGTCAGCTTCGGCCGGGGCGGGGTCGGGGCGGGTGGCGGCGTGTTCGCCGGAGTCTCCGCCAGTTTCGGCTGGCTGACCCCGAACAGGCGGTCGAAAAAGGCGTCGAGATCGAACCATTTCGTGTGGAGTGCCGCGGCCGAGCCTGGTGACGGGGTGGGGTCGGATATCAGGACCCGCGGGATGACGTATTTGATCATCAGCGGCATGCCGAGACCACCGACAGCGCCATAAAGAATGCCGCAGAGGACACCGGCGATCAGGGCGAGCCGCACCGTTCGCAGGTACTTGAAGTAGGGTATGAAACGGCGCATGTAATTCAGTGTCGCGTTGCGAGGCTACAGGGCCAAGTCAATCTTTCGAGGACCTCACATCAAGCGCGTCCCGAAGCCCGTCGCCGAGGAAATTCAGCGAGAACAGCGTGAGCGAGAAGACGATGCCCGGGAAGATCAGCATCCAGGGATATTCCTCCATGCTGGCCGCGCCGTCCTTGATCAACACGCCCCAGGAGCTCATCGGCGGCTGCACACCCAGTCCGAGGAAGCTGAGAAACGCCTCGATGAGCATGACCGACGGGACCGTCAGCGTCGTGTAGACGATGATCGGCCCGAGAACGTTGGGGAGAATGTGGCGGAAAAGGATGCGCCGCCGTCCGAAGCCGAGCACCTGGGCGGCCTCGACGAATTCCATGCGTTTGACGGTCATGACCTGTCCCCGGACGATGCGCGCCATTGTCAGCCATTCGACCGCGCCGATGGCGACGAAGAGCAGGATGATGTTCCGGCCGACAAAAACCATCAGCAGGATTACGAAGAGGGTGAACGGCAGGGAGTACAGGATGTCGACGACGCGCATCATCGCGGCGTCCACGATGCCGCCGACAAACCCGGCCACGGCCCCGTAGACGACGCCAATGGTCAGGGCGACGATGCTCGCGCTCAGTCCCACGGCCAGGGAGATGCGCCCGCCATAAAGAATGCGGATGAGAAGATCGTGGCCGAGTTGGTCGGTCCCCAGCCAGTTCCGCGCCGATGGAGGCGAGAATGTCCGGTTGAGGGCAATCTCTTCGTAGCCGTACGGGCTGAACCACGGTCCGACGATGCATGCGAGGGCGACCAGGACCAACGCGCAGCCGCCGAACACCGCGAGCCGGTTCTTGCGCAAACGGAGCCACGCATCGTGGCCTGGCGAGTGGCCGCGATCAACGGGTTCGTTGGCGACTGGAGTTGGGGTCGGCATTTCTTATCGCGGATGACACGGATCAGCACGGATGGATACCGGTGAAGTTGTACGACTTGGAGGGCGGCGCGCTGTCACGGTCAAGGGTAGCGCCGGTCTTTGACCGGCGATTTCGCCTGCCCATTGTCGTCCGTCCTCTGGCATCTGGTTTCTCCTATTCCAATCGCACCTTCGGATTCATCCACGCCTGTGCGATGTCGGCGAGGAGGTTGAGAACGATGAGAAGCGCGGCGTACAGGATGACGGTGCCGAGAACCAGCGTGTAGTCGCGGTTGCCGGCGCTGGTCACGAATTCGCGGCCGAGGCCCGGAATCTGGAAAATGGTCTCGATCACGAACGATCCGGTGAGAATGCCGGCGATTGCCGGACCGAGGTAGGAAACCACCGGCAGCAGTCCGCCGCGCAGGGCGTGCTTGAAAATCACGCGCATCTCCGAGGCGCCCTTTGCCCGCGCCGTGCGGATGTAGTCCTGGTTCAGGACTTCCAGCATTCCGCCGCGGGTGAGACGGGAGATCGGGGCGGCGTAGGCGATTCCGAGGACCAGCGAGGGCAGGATGCGGTCCGTCGCGGAGTACCATCCGGACGCGTCGAACCAGCCGAGATGGATCGCAAAGGCCAGCACGCAGAGCGGTCCGATCACGAACGACGGCACGGAGAGGCCGATCATTCCGATCGCGGAGGCCAGGTAGTCGACCCAGGTGTTGCGGCGGACGGCCGCGAGAATTCCAAGCGAAAGTCCGAGCGCGAGCGCAACGCCAAGCGACCAGAGCCCGAGCTCGATGGAAACGGGGAGCTTGTCGCCGAGGATCTCGTTCACAGTGCGGTTGGAGTACTTGAATGAAGGGCCGAAATCCCCGTGCAGGAGGCTGCCGACGTAGGAGAAGTACTGGCGGTACAGGGGCTGGTTGAGACCGTAGTGGGCCTCCAGGTTGCGCAGGATCTCCCTGGGCACCGCGCGTTCGGCGGTGAACGGTCCACCCGGCACAAAGCGCACCATGAAAAACGTGGCGGTGATGATGACGTACAGCGCGAGGACCGACTGCAGCAGGCGCGAGGTGATGAAACGCAGCATGGCGTGCGACTCAGAGTGAACGGGAATGCCACCCGGAGACGAGGAAACTTTTTCCGGGCCCGGGCTTCTCATGCGATGCGCCGAGACGGCGCATCGCATGAGAAACCCGGGCCTATTCCCCGCTGAACCGGTAGCCGATACCCGATTCGGTGCGGAAGAACCGCGGCTCGTTGGGTACATCCTCGAGCTTCTGCCGCAGATGCGCCATGTAGACGCGCAGGTAATGCGTCTGCTCCTCGGCCTTCGGACCCCACAGCTCGCGCAGAATCTGCCGGTGCGTGAGCACCTTGCCGCGATGGACGAGCAGCAGGCGCAGCAGGGAGTATTCCTTGGCGGTCAGCCGGACTTCCGCGCCGCCTTTCGACACGAATCGCCGGGCAAAATCGACCTCGACGGATCCAAATCGCACCGCGCTGGACTCTTCTGCGGACTGCGCGCGCCGCTGTATCGCGCGGAGACGGGCAAGCAGCTCGCCGGTGGCAAATGGTTTGGTCAGATAGTCGTCGGCGCCCACGTCGAGCGCTGCGATCTTGTCGGCCTCCGCTCCGCGCACCGAGAGAATCAACACCGGAACCTGGCTCCATTCGCGCAGGCGTTTGAGCACCTCAACTCCTGGAAGATCCGGCAGACCCAGGTCGAGAATGATGACATCGGGGCGGCGAAAAGCGGCCTCGTTCAGGCCAAGCTGGCCGTTCTCGGCTTCGCGGACGGCGTAACCGGCGGCCTCCAAGGTAACGCGGAGCAACCGTCGGATCTGCACCTCGTCGTCGATGACGAGAACCTCGGCACGGGGGGATTCGGCGCTCATTCGGACGGCACGCTACCATGGCGATCGAACGGAAGAAACAACGTAAAGCAGGCTCCTCCGCCGGGCCGGTTGGACGCCTCGGCCCGGCCGTTGTGCGCCTCGACAAAACCCCGGACGATGGAAAGTCCAAGTCCGAGTCCGCCGGCCTTGTCCGGCTGGCCTCGATAAAACTTGTCGAACAGCCGCGGCAGTTGCGCTTCGCTGAGACCCGGGCCGTCGTCGGCCACTGCCAGCCAGACCTGCCCGGACGCGACTCCGGCAGTGATTGTAATGCCAGAGCCGGGTGGGGTGTACACGCAGGCGTTGTGAATCAGGTTGACCAACGCCTGTTGCATGAGGGCGAAATCGAGGCGCACCAGCGGAAGTCCGTCCGGGAGTTCCATGTGCATCGGGCGGTTCTGTCGCATTTCAGTGGTGGCTTCGAGCGCGGCGTTCACAAGGTCGGACAGATCGGTCCAGTCGAGGCGCAAGCTCAGGGTGCCGGACTCGAGCCGGGTCATGTCCAGAAGATTGTCCACCAGGCGGCGCAGACGGCGCAGCGCCGTGCGCAACTCGCCGACCACGGCTTGCGCGGGTCCATCCGTGCCGGCGGCGAGGTTTTCGGTGGCCGTCATCATCACGGCAAGCGGGGTTTTCATCTCGTGGGAAACGCTGTCGAGCAGCGTGCGATGCAGCCGCTCAGAGGCTTCGGTCAGGCGCGCCGTTTCGCCGGCCGCGCGCAGCTGTTCGCGTTCCAGTGCCAGGGCGATCTGCGAGGCGAAGGTGTCGAGCAGGTCGCGCTGCTGGAGCGAGAGCGTGCTTTCCTCCGGAGGCTTCACGCCCATCACGCCGAGCGCACGGTCGCCTGCAACCAGCGGGAGGTAGAACGCCTCGGCGGCGGGCAGGGTGTCGGTGAAGCGCCCGGCCGTCTTGCGGTTGCGAAACGCCCAGGTCGCGACGCTCAGTTCCTTCTCGTCGGCAACGTAGGTCGCGGCGGAATGCAGCAGCAGCCGTCCAGTCTGGGCGGGATCCTCCGTGAGAACCACCAGGCGCACGCCGAAAAGTTCCTGCATCTGCTCCATTGCGTTGCGCAGCACCTCGTCGGCGGACCGGGCGGCGGCGATTGCGCGGGTCAGGTGGTAGAGCGCCGTGGCGCGCTGCTCGCGCTGCCGTTCCACGCGCTCCTGCGCCCGCAGCCGTCCGGTGAGCCGGCCGGTGACGAGCGCGACCACGAAGAAGATTCCGAACATCAGCCCGTCCTCGAATTTGTCGATGCGGAACGTGAAGATCGGCGGGATGAACAGAAAATTCCAGGTCAGGGCGCTGAGACTTGCTGCGAGCAGGATTGGCCCCTGGCCCACGAACAAGCCGAGCACAATGACCGCGGTGAGAAAGAACATGGAGACCGCGGAATAACCGACCAGCGGTTTGGCGATCAGCGCAGCCAGGGCCACGCCGAGCACGGTCAGCAGCGCCGTGGCATATTCCTTCGGTCGCGACGTCGCGGAGACATTCCATTCCCGCCAGCGATTGCGGCCGGTGCGCGGTTCGGCGGGCACGATGTAGACGTCGATCTGGCCGCTCCGGCGGATGACGCGGTCGGCAAGCGAGCCGCCCTTGAGCAGGTCGACCACGGGATGTCGCCGCGACTTGCCGAGCACAATCTGGCTGACGTTGTGCTGCTGGGCGACGCGGACGAGGGCGCCGGCCAGGTCGCGGCCGGGCACAACGACAATCTCAGCGCCCAGTTCGCGCGCCAGGGTCAGGTTCTCCTCAAGTTGCTTCTGTTCCGCCGGGGTCAGGGCAAGCGCCGGCTCGACGTTCACGGCGAGCCATGGAGCGTCGAGCGCGTAGGCCATGCGGCGGGTCCAGCGGATCAGCCGGGTCGAGAACGGGCTCGGGCCGACGGCCACGAGCAGGCGCTCCCCGCTGCGCCAGATGGCGCTGATCTGGCGGTCGCCCCGGATCTCGCGGAGCTGTTTGTCCACCCGCTCGGCGGTCAGCCGCAGGGCGAGTTCGCGCAGGGCGGTGAGGTTGCTTTCCTTGAAAAAATTGTCGGCGGCGACAGCGGCGCGATCGCCCAGGTAGACCTTGCCCTCCGCGAGCCGCTCCCGGAGCTGTTCGGGCGTGAGATCCACCAATTGGATACCGGAGGCGGCCTCGATCATCGAATCGGGCACGGTTTCGCGCACGGCGATGCCGGTGATCTGCCGCACGGTGTCGGCGCGGCTTTCGATGTGCTGGACGTTGAGGGTCGTGAAGACGTCGATGCCGGCGACGAGCAGCTCCTCGACATCCTGCCATCGCTTGACGTGCCGCGATCCGGCTGCGTTCGTGTGCGCGAGTTCATCGACCACCGCAATCCGCGGCTTCCGGGCAAGCACGGCCTCCAGATCCAGTTCGGCCAGCTGCGTGCCGTGATAGGCGACCACCTTGCGCGGGATGACCGGCAGTCCGTCGAGCAGGTGCTGGGTTTCCTCGCGCCCATGGGTCTCGACGAGTGCGATGGCGACGTCAATGCCCTCGGCGTGGGCCTTGCGCGCCGCCTGCAACATCGCGTAGGTCTTGCCCACGCCCGGCGCCATGCCGAAGAATATCTTCAGCCGGCCGCGCGATTCCTTCGCCTCAGCCTGTTTCAGCGAGGCGAGCAGGGCGTCGGGATCGGGGCGGGTTGGATCGGACATGCCGGGAGGAATGATGATTGGGGCGCAGGGCGGGCGCAAGCCATGCTCGCTGCGGCATTCTGGCCGCGGCTGTTGCCAAATTCAAATGAATGGCGGAAACGGAGTATTTTCAAACCCTGGCGTTCGGCGCGCCGGATCATGGGTTGAGCGAACGGGGGTTTTGCGGGGGTGGCGGCCAGCCTGCCCGCGATCCGCCGGAGGTCTGCCCGCCGAGGAGACCGAGGACATAGCCGGTGAGCAGGGCGGCAAGCGCCACGAGCACGTAGGCCAGCGGGCGCACGCGGTCCTCGTCGTGGCCGGGTGAGAACGATGCTTTCACGGGGATCTCCCTCCCGGGGCTGGTCGGATTATTTTCCGGACGGAATCTCATCGAGTGCGAGGTTGAGCAAGAGCACATTGACGCGCGGCTCGCCGAGAACGCCGAAATCGCGATCCTCGGTGTGCGCCGCAACGACGGCCTGGACCGCGGCCAGCGGAAGGTGGCGCGCCCGGGCGACGCGCTGCGCCTGGATCGCGGCATTCGCCGTGCTGATGTGCGGATCGAGTCCGCTTGCTGAGGACGTGACGGCATCGGCCGGCACGGGGGCGTCGTCGGCGAGGCCGTTGGCCGTTCGATAGGCGGCGACGGCGGCCTTGATGCTGTCGGACAGCTTCTGGCTGGTGGGTCCGAGGTTGGTTCCGGAGGAATTCGTGGCGTCATAGCCGGTGCCCGCGGCGGAGGCGCGCGGCTGAAAATTTCCGTCGCTGGAGAAGTTCTGCGCGAGCAGCGCCGAGCCGCGCACCGCGCCATTCCTGTCGACGATCAGGCTGCCGTTGGCCCTTGCAGGGAACAGCGCCTGCGCCCCGGCCCACACGGCAAGCGGATACGCGCCGCAGAGCAGGACTACCAGCACGGCGGTAAGCAGAAGCGAGGTCTTAAGTTCGAAAAATAAGGCTTTCATGAAGAGTAGCGCCGGTCCGCGACAGGCGTCTTGGGTTTCGTGAGTTCGCGATCTATTCGCCGGCCCGAGACCGGCGCTGCTGGATCATACGAGATGGGCGGCATTGATGAGAACATCGACGAGCTTGATGCCGATGAAGGGAATGAGAATGCCTCCGAAGCCATAGATGAAGAGGTTGCGGCGGAGCATGGCGGCGGCGCCGATCGGCCGGTAGGCCACGCCGCGCAGCGCGAGCGGAATCAGCGCGACGATGATGAGCGCGTTGAAGATGACGGCGCTCAGAATGGCGCTCAACGGGGACGCCAGTCCCATGATGTTGAGCGGCGCAATCGCGGGGAACACGCCGACCAACATCGCGGGGATGATGGCGAAATATTTAGCCACGTCGTTGGCGATGCTGAAGGTGGTGAGCGAGCCGCGCGTGATGAGGAGTTGTTTGCCGATCTCGACGATATCGAGCAGCTTGGTCGGGTTCGAGTCGAGGTCGACCATGTTGCCCGCCTCCTTGGCCGCCTGCGTACCGGTGTTCATGGCCACGCCGACATCGGCCTGCGCGAGCGCCGGCGCGTCGTTGGTGCCGTCGCCGGTCATGGCGACCAGGTGCCCGGCGCTCTGCTCCTCGCGGATGCGGCGGAGCTTCATCTCCGGAGTGGCCTGAGCGAGGTAGTCGTCCACGCCGGATTCGGCGGCGATGGCGGCGGCGGTGAGCGCGTTGTCGCCGGTGATCATCACGGTGCGGATGCCCATGGCGCGGAGCTGCGCGAACCGCTCCTTGATTCCGCCCTTCACGACGTCCTTGAGATGGATGACACCCAGCACCTCGCGCCCTTCGGCGACGACGAGCGGCGTGCCGCCGTCGCGCGCAATTGCGTCGACCGCCGCGGCGGCAGCCTGCGGATAAGCGCCCCCCTGAGTCTGGACCCAGGCCCGGACATTCTCGGCTGCGCCCTTGCGGATCGAACGTGCCGGCTGCCCGTCGAACGCGGCGAGGTCCACGCCGCTCATCCGGGTCTGGGCAGTGAACGGCACGAACTGGGCGTTCGGCGCGCCGAGATCCCGGGCGCGGAGATTGAACTTCTCCTTGGCCAGCACGACGATGCTTCGCCCCTCGGGCGTCTCGTCGGCCAGCGACGCGAGTTGCGCGGCGTCGGCGAGGCGGGCCAGCGCCACGCCGGGCGCGGGAACAAACTCGGCTGCCATGCGGTTGCCAAGGGTGATGGTGCCTGTCTTGTCGAGCAGCAGCACATCGATGTCGCCGGCGGCCTCGACGGCGCGGCCGCTCATTGCGAGAACGTTTCGCTGGAGCAGGCGGTCCATGCCCGCGATGCCGATGGCGCTGAGCAGGCCGCCAATGGTCGTGGGAATGAGGCAGACCAGGAGCGCGATCAACGCCGTGATGGAAAACCCGACGCCCGCATAGAGGCCGTAGGGCTTGAGCGTGATGATGACCAGCAGGAAGATGAACGTAAGCGCGGAGAGCAGGATTGTGAGGGCGATTTCGTTGGGCGTCTTCTGGCGTTTCGCTCCCTCGACCAGGCTGATCATGTGATCGAGGAAACCCTCGCCGGGGTCGGCGGTGATGCGGATGAGCAGCTGGTCGGAGAGCACCCGCGTGCCGCCGGTCACGGCGCAGCGGTCGCCGCCGGCCTCCCGGATAACCGGAGCTGATTCGCCGGTAATTGCCGACTCGTCCACCGAGGCCGCCCCCTCAACGACATCGCCGTCGCCGGGAATCTGTTCTCCGGCGACCACGCGCACGACGTCGCCCTTGCGCAGCTCCGTGGCATCGACCTGTTCGAAGCTGCCGTCCTTGCGGCGGCGCTGGGCGACGAGTTGCCGGCGCGATGCGCGGAGCGCGCGCGCCTGGGCCTTGCCGCGGCCCTCGGCCACGGCTTCGGCAAAATTCGCGAAAAGCACCGTGAAGAGCAGCCAGAGGGCGATCTGCAGGACGTAACCGAACGGTTCTTTCGTGGTGAAGAGCTGGAAAAAGGTGAGAATCGCGCCGACCAGCGTGACGAACATCACCGGATTCTTAATCTGATGGCGGGGATGGAGCTTCCGGAAGGAATCGGCAACCGCCTTGAGCAGGATTTCGCGATCGAAGAGGGAGACAGCCTTGGTGGACATGGCAGAAGTGGTGGAACGTGGAACGGCAGGACTCAAAAGAGGGCGCCGGCGTGCATCAGGTAGTGTTCGACGACCGGACCCATCGCTAGAGCTGGCAAAAACGTTAGGGCGCCGACCAACAAGACCGTGCCGATGAGCAGGGCGATGAACGTGAATCCTTCGCATTGGAACGTCCCCGCGCTCGCCGGGATGAGTTTCTTGCTCGCGAGGTTGCCGGCCAGCGCAAGGATGGGGACAATCATGAGGAAGCGTCCGAACAACATCGCCAGCCCTGTCGTGGTGTCCCAGTGTATCTCATTGCCGCTGAGTCCGGCGAAGGCGCTTCCATTGTTGCCGACGCACGAGCTGAAGGCATAGAGGATTTCGCTGAATCCGTGCGGGCCGGCGTTGTTCAGCGCCGCCTTGCCCCAATCGGCGACGGCGGCCCAGGCAGTGAATGAGAGAATGGTCGTCGACAGCACCATCAGCACGATCATCACCAGCTTCACGTCGTACGCCTCGATCTTCTTGCCGAGATATTCCGGCGTGCGGCCGACCATCAGGCCGGCGATGAACACCGCCAGCACCACGAAGACGAGCATACCGTAGAGGCCGGCGCCAACGCCGCCGAAGATGACCTCGCCCGTCTGTATATTGAACATGGGCACGAGGCCGCCCAGCGGCGTGAACGAATCGTGCATGGAGTTGACCGCGCCGCACGAGGCGTCGGTCGTGACGGTGGCGAAGAGCGCAGAATTGAAAATGCCGAAGCGCACCTCCTTGCCCTCCATGTTGCCGTCGGCCGCGGCCACGCCGAGTTTTTGATGGATGGGATTGCCGACAGCCTCGGACTGCCAGGCAACGAACACGCCCGTGAGAAACAAGATGAACATCGCGCCCCAGACCGCCCAGCCGTGACGCTGGTTTTTCACGGTGCGCCCGAGATACCAGGTGAGCGCGCTCGGGATCGCGAAGATGGCGAGCATCTGGAGAAAATTGGAAAGTGGCGTGGGGTTCTCGAATGGATGGGCTGCGTTGGCGTTGACGTAGCCGCCGCCATTGGTGCCGAGCATCTTGATCGGGATCTGCGAGGCCATCGGCCCCTGCACGATGGTCTGCGTGTCCACGACCTGGTCGACCATGACCGGTTTGCCGTCAGCTGTAGCGACCGGTTTTCCCGCGTCGTCGGTCTTCTGGACTGAGGTGGTGTAAGGCTCCAATGTCTTGGCCACCGTGTAGGGCTTGAAGTTCTGGATCATGCCCTGCGAGACGAGCACCAGGGCGAGCACCAGGCAGATCGGGACAAGGACGTAATACGTGACGCGGACCACATCCACCCAGAAGTTGCCGATGGTCTGCGCGGTGTGCCGTGCAATACCGCGGACCAACGCCGCAGCGATCGCAATCCCGGTCGCCGCCGAGGTGAAATTGTGCAGCGTCAGGCCGACCATCTGCGAGAAATACGACAGAGTCGATTCGCCGCCGTAGAACTGCCAGTTGGTGTTGGTGGTAAAGCTCGCGGCGGTGTTGAAGGCGAGGTGCGGATTCACGCCGGGCAGCTTCTGCGGGTTGAACAAGGACTGAAACGGCAGCAAGTCCTGATAGCGCAGGATGAAATAGGTGAGCAGCATGCCCGCCAGGCTGAACAGAAGCATGGAAACCGTGTAACGCTGCCAGCCTTGTTCGCGCTCCGGGTCGATGCCGCACACGCGATAGGTCAGGCGCTCCAGAGGGCGGACGACGCGGTCGAGCCAGGTGCGACCGTTCGCATCGAGCACCTGCACGAGGTAGAGCCCGAGCGGCTTGGTGATCAGGAGCAGGGCGCCGATGTAGAGCGCCAGCTGGGTCCAAGAGTTGAGATTGTTCATGTGACGGACGGCGCTTTGTCACGTATTACGTTACAAAGCGGTTGGATGGGCGGCGGCGGAGCGGGTCAGAATTTCTCCGGGCGGAGCACGGCCGCGACGAGGTACACGAGGCAGGCGAGGGCGATGAGCCCGATGATGGTGGTTTCCATGGCGGAGGAAAGGTTGCGTTCCCCGAGAAGCGCGGTCAGCGCACTTTCTCGCAGAACCAGGCGAACGCGGTGGCGAGGGCGAAGAAAGCCACCGTGAGGCCGATGAAGAGCAGGTCGTTCATGGCGCGGTCCCGGATTTGTTGCGCAACGATGCGCGGGCAGGGCGGGCGGGCGCCGGCTGAGGCAAGGTGTTCATTGGCATGCCCACAGCATAGCGCAAAAACGCCGCGGCGCGTAATTAAATGCCCTGCCAAAGGCATTAAGAATTCATCAACGCGGTATCGCGTCGCGGCGGGTGCGGCACCGATTTGTCCTCGCTCGCGAGAACCAAGAAGCCGCCTGGCCTGGCCGACGAATCAACTTCCGCCCGGGCGAAAGGCGTTCACTCCCCAAGCCAGACGTACTTGTAGGGATGGTGGTCGAGCAGGGTGGGATTCCAGCCGTGAACCGATGGCTGAAGGAGGAAGACGTGTTTGTAGTAGTAGAGCGGAATGATCGGCGCGGCATCGAGGAAGACGGTCTCCGCCCGCTGCAACAGCGCATTCCGGTCCGCCGGATCCGCGGTGCGCGCGGCCTCGGCGATGAGGCGGTCGTAGACGGGACTGGACCAGCCGGTGAAATTGTTGTCGCTGTCGGATGTCCAGATGCCGAGGAACGACAGCGGATCGATGTAGTCGCCGATCCACACCGAACGAAGGATCTGATAGTTGCCGAGGCTCCGCGCATCCTGCGTGCTCTTCAATTCCTGGTTGACCAGCCGGACTTCAACACCCAGTTCCCGCCGCCACATCTCCTGCACGGCCTCGCCGATGAGCTGATGGCCCTCGGACGAATTGAACAGCAGCTCGAATGGCGGGAGACCCAGTCCGCCTGGGTGGCCGGCTTCCGCGAGCAGCCGGCGCGCCGCGGCGAAATCGCTCGGTATGCCTGGTGGCGGCGCATAGCCGTTGATCCAGGGCGGAGTGAAGGCCGCCGCGGGCAACTGGCCGCCGCGCAGGACATTCGCGACGATCGCCTGCCGGTCGACCGCCATCGCGAGGGCGCGGCGGATGCGGGGGTCGTCAAGGAACGGCTGCTTGACATTGAAACGATAGAAATACGTGCCGAGGTAAGGATCGACGCGCAGCAACTGCGGCTGGGTCCGCCGGTAAACATCGATCTTCGCAGGGGCCATCGCCTCGGTGAGGTGGATCTGCCCGGCGCGAAAGGCGCGCTCCTCGGCGTCGAGGCTGTCGATCGGATAGAAGCAGATCCCGTTCAGGCGGACCGTCGCGGCGTCCCAGTATGTCGGCGATTTCTCGACGGCGATGACCTGGTTGCGCCGCCAGGTCTTGAGCACAAACGGGCCATTGCCGACGAATCGGTCCGGGCGCGTCCACTGGGTGCTGCGCTGGTCGACGGGGCCGTAGCGCGCGATGGTCGCCACCGGCACGGGAAGCCACGCCGGGAGGCTGAGCATCGAAAGAAAATGCGGCGTCGGATATTCAAGCGTGATCCGCAGGGTTCGCTCATCGGGGGCGGCGAAGCCCACATCCTCGAAGTTCGTCAGGCGGCCGCTGCGGTAGGCCTCGGCGTTGCGCACCGGGTGGAGCATCGTTGCGTTGCTCGCCGCGAACGCCGGCGTGAGGACACGGCGAAACGAGGCGATGAAATCGGAGGCGGTGACGGGTTCGCCGTTGGACCAGCGGGCGTTGGCACGGAGATGAAACGTGTAGACACGTCCATCGGGTGAGATTTCCCAGCGTTCGGCGACGCCTGGCACCGGATGAAGGTCGACAGGGTCCTCACTGACCAGGCCCTCCAGAAGCGAGGAGAGCACATTGTATTCGCTCGTGCCGATCGCGAGGTGCGGATCGAGGTCGGGCAATTCCGCGCCGATGCCCCGATGAAGCACCTGTTCTCGATTGCCGCGCTGGACGTTGGTTTCGCGGCGAGAACAGCCGGTCGACGGAAGCCAGAGGCCGGCAATCAGAATGCAGATGACGGAGGACGGAAGCCGAAAGCCAGAAGCCAGAGGCCGAAAGCCGGAAGTTGACCTCATCAGAACCTGTTTTGTGTTTGGCCAGACCTTTGCGGCGGCTCTTGCGGGACCGTCCTACAATTTCCGGATCAATGCGACGGCATGTGCCGCAATCGCGAGTCCGCGCCCCAAGTCGCCGATGCCCTCGTTGGTCGTCGCCTTCAGGCCGACCGCGTCGACCAGCAGGCCCGTGGAATTGGCGAGAGCGAGCTTCATCTCGCCAAGCCGGGGCAGGATCATGGGCCTTTCCGCGATGACCGTGGCATCGACGTTCAGCGGCGCCCAGCCGCGCTGGCGGAGCTGGGCAACGACCTGCTGCAGCAGAAGCTGAGAATCGATGTTCTCGTATGCGGGATCCGTTGTCGGGAAGAAATGGCCGATGTCCGGCAGGCCGGCCGCACCGAGGAGCGCGTCACAAATCGCGTGAGTCAGACAATCGGCATCGGAATGTCCGTCGAGGCCGAAATCAGTGTCGAACCGGACTCCGCCGAGCACGAGCGTGCGTCCTGCGGCGATGCGGTGAATATCATATCCCTGCCCGATTCGGTATGGCATAGAATGCTTGGGTTGGAGAAATATTGATCACAATCTTCCCGTTTCAAATCGAGGGTGCCCGGGGCGACCAGGCCGGAGGGCGAATTGGGTGGTGAGGCGGTTCGCAGTGGGTCAGGCGGGCGACGGTTTCGACGCGGTGCTCTGGCTGAGAAGGAAATCCATGTATGCCAGATCGGAGGGTGCGGTCAGCTTCGGATTTGGGTGCGCATTGTCGAGCAGTGTCACGGGCACCCCAAGGCGTTCAACAGCCTGAACATCGTCGGTGATCCGCGCTCCGGAGCGTTGGACCCGTGCGTAGGCACGGACGATGAGCTCACGGGCAAAGACCTGCGGCGTCTCCATGGCCCAGAGGCGGGCGCGATCCAGCGTGGCGGTATGCGCGCGGACCGGCGCCCGCGAGTTTGTTTGCGCTTTGGCAGTGGGCGAAGGGGCGACTTGTTTGATGGTGTCGCAAACGCGGTGAGCGAGCGCGGCGGCGCCGTCCCGGCGCACGGTCCGCAGCAGCGCGGTGAGCTGTTCCGGGCGGACCAGTGGTCGCGCGCAATCGTGAATGAACACGTAATCGATATCGTCGGGCATCTCTGCCAGGGCGTTCGCCACGGAATCCTGGCGTTCGCGGCCGCCTTTGACGAACAACGCCGGCGTCGGGGCATAGCAGGAAAGTTCGAGCGACTGTCGCGCATCCCGGTAGACAATGATGAAGAAGTCCGCGACGCCGCTGGCAACGAAGGCGGCGGCTGAATAGGAGAAAACCGGCCGGCCGGCCAGCGGGGCCATGATTTTGTCATTCACGACTGCCTGCATGCGGCGGCCCAGCCCGGCGGCGAGTAGGATGGCTGCGGTGCGGCTCATTCTGAAAAGCAGGGACGGACCGCCGGGCCGTCCCCGCGTGGCGGCGCGCCCAGCGGTCGCGCCCTACCCGTTGTGCCGTTTCCGGTCATACCGTTTTGAGTTCGGCGAGAATGGCCTGGGCTGCGGCCGCCGGGTCCGAAGCCTTGAAGATGGGACGTCCCACCACGATGAAATCTGCGCCAGCATGTGCGGCCTCCGCGGGCGTCATCACGCGCGTCTGGTCGTCGCCGGCTCCGATGCCGGACGGACGAATTCCGGGTACGACCAGTCTGACCGAGTGCGGTAATTTCTTGCGCAACGGCGCGATTTCGAGCGGCGAGCAAACCAAGCCGTCCAGGCCGCTCTCGACGCCAAGCTGCGCCAGACGCAGCACCTGCGCCTCGGGCGTGGTCTTGATTCCGACCTCGTGGAGGTCGTTTTCGCCGAGCGAGGTCAGCACCGTCACGCCGAGAAGGCGCAGTTGCGGTGCGCATTGCTGTTGTGCCTTCACCGCCCGGCGCATCATCTCCCGGCCGCCCGAAGTGTGCAGGGTGAGCATCCCGATCGGAAGTTTGGCCGCCGATTCGACGGCGCGGGCCACCGTGTTCGGAATGTCATGGAGCTTGAGGTCGAGGAAGACATCGAAGCCCATGCCCGCGACTTCGCGGACGCAGTCCGGCCCGCAAGCCGAAAACATCTCGAGGCCGATCTTTGCCCAACGAACGCGTCCGCTGAGCCGCGTGAGGACGGCGGCCAGATCGCGAGGGGACGGAGCGTCGAGGACGAGGATGAGTTCGCAGGACATGCAGCAGCAACTAATGGCCATTACGCTCCTTCAGTGAAATACAAAAACAACAGCCGTGTATATTCGCGTCCGTTTGACGCTTTCACCGCACCGGGTCCGGCGAGGCAACCCGAGCGTGGCGGTGGCAGCGCGCCGCCGCGCAATCGTGGACGATACACCGGGTTGGAGTGCGCCGGGCCATGCGCACGGGATCGCGCCCGCAGCCTGAGCGATTTGAACACTTCACTTGCCCGCGGGCCACAATCTGCCTTGAATTCAATCTCCCAGTGAGCGAGCAGCGAACCGCAACGATTTTTTCGCCGGCGAAGATCAATCTTTTTCTGGCGGTCACCGGTCGGCGATCCGACGGCTTTCATGACTTGATCTCGGTCGTGGCGCCGTTGAATTTCGGCGACCAGCTGATTGCTCTGGTTGGCGGAGCCGAGCGGACCGGCCCATCGCAGTTCTCCCTGGAATGCGATGACCCCGACGTCCCGGCGGATGGCAGCAATCTGGTCTTGAAGGCGGCGAACGCGTTTGTGGCGGCGACCGGGTGGGGGGAGCCCGTGGCCTTTCGTTTGGAAAAGAGCATCCCGGTCGGTGCGGGGTTGGGCGGAGGCAGCAGCAATGCCACGTCGGCTCTGCTGGCGCTGAATCAACTGAGTGGCGCAAGGCTCGATCGCGCGCATCTCGCGGCGATCGCGGCGGCGGTCGGGTCGGACTGCCCGCTCTTCCTTGAGGGCGGCCCGGTCATCATGCGCGGACGGGGCGAGCGGATCGAGCGGTTGCCTGAGTCCGCGATGCAGAGGCTGCGCGGTCGGACGCTGCTGGTCTTCAAGCCAAGTTTTGGCGTCGGCACGCGCTGGGCATATGAACAAATCGCGGCAGGTGCTCCGCGGAGCTATCTGCCGGCGGCGGAGGCCGAAGGGCGCCTCGGCGCGTGGATTGCGGGAGTGGCCGGCGCGGCGGAGTTGCAGTTCAACAATCTGGAGCCGGTGGTCTTCCGGAAATTCCTGGCGCTTCCAGTCTTGCTGGAACGTCTGCGCAATCGTTTCGGGCTTGCGCCGGCGATGAGCGGGAGCGGAAGCGGATGCTTTGCCCTGCTGGCGCCCGGTGCTCCGATTGCGGAAATTGTCGCGGCGATCCGCGATGCCTGGGGCGCCGGGTGCTTTGTGACGCAGGCCGCGATCGACTGAGATCCGGCGTGGCCAGACGCGTTTTGGAGCGATGAAGCCGGACGAGTGTCATTCCGCGAGAGGGCGGGCTGACCACGGGTGCGGCGAGACGGCTGAAATCAGAGGTTTCGCGGTCGGAAGCAAATCCGTGTTGACCCTCCGCAGGGCTGGCGGGATAAACAGCTGCCGGCGGTTTTGTTCACCGGCCCGCACGAGTTAACCGTTCAATCGATCACGATGGATCTCCGCCCGAAACCTGAGATAGTGGTACAAGGCATCTCTGCGTCCAATGGCATCGCATTCGGGGAGATCTTTCTCTACCTGCAGACTGATCTCGAGGTGCCGGCCTACCAGGTTGATGCCGACAAGCGCGTGGAGGAGATTGCCCGATTCGATCAGGGGCTCGTGGCCACCCGCCAGCAGATCACCAAGATCAAGAACGAGGTGGAACAGAATCTGGGTCCGGATGAGGCGCGCATTTTCGACGCCCACCTGATGGTGCTCGAAGACCAGGCGCTCATCGGGGAGACGATTCGCGAATTCGAGAACACCGGGGCGAACATCGAGACGTGCTTCAACAATGTCTCAAAGCGGTACGTCAAAGCGTTTGACGAGATCAACGACGAATACCTGCGCGAGCGCGCCGGGGACATCCGCGACGTGGCGCAGCGGGTGTTGGGAAATCTCCTTGGCCAGGGCTCGCACCACCTCGGTGAGCTGGCCGAGAAGCGTGTCGTTGTCGCCAATGACATCACGCCCTCCGACGCCGCGGGCATCAACCGCAGCGCCGCCATCGGCATCGTCACCGACACAGGCAGCAAGACGAGCCACGCGGTCATCGTGGCGCGTTCGTTGAAGATCCCGGCCGTGGTTGGCGTGCGCGATCTCACGACGCGGATCAGCAGCGGCGACCGGGTTCTGGTCGACGGCTACGAAGGCGTGGTGATCGTCAATCCAACCGAGCAGACGCTGTTTCGCTATGGCCGGATCGAGACCGAGAAGAAGGGTTTCGAATCGCGCATCCGGTCTGTCAGCGGCCTGCCGTCCGAGACCCTTGACGGTGTTCACGTGACGCTGATGGCCAACCTGGAGAAGTTCGAGGAGGACAGCATCGCCCGCGATCCGCAGATCGAGGGCGTCGGCCTGTTTCGCACGGAATATCTTTATCTCAACTCGAGCCGGCTGCCGGGGGAGGAAGAGCAGTTTGCAATCTACAAGGCGGTGGCCGAAGCGTTTGCACCGCGCCCGGTGGTCATTCGCACGCTCGATGTTGGCGGCGACAAGCCGCTGGAGGGTTTTCCCGGATTGATCCATCATGAGACCAATCCATTTCTGGGCTTTCGCGCGATCCGCCTGTGCCTTGAGCACACGGAGATGTTCAAGGAACAGCTGCGGGCCATTCTCCGCGCGAGCGCCTTCGGCAGGGTGCGGATCATGTATCCGATGATTAGCGGGATGGACGAGCTTGTGCGCGCCAATGCCGTTCTCGCAGAGGCGAGGGAGGAACTCCGGAAACGCAACCTGCGTTTTGACGAGCAGATGGAGGTCGGCAGCATGATCGAGATCCCCAGCGCGGCAGCCACCGTCGACCTGCTCGCGCGCCACTGCCAGTTCTTCAGCATCGGGACCAACGACCTGATCCAGTACATGCTTGCGATCGACCGGGGCAACGACCGCATCGCCCACCTTTACGAGCCGACTCATCCGGCGGTGCTGCGGACAATCAAGTCGGTGGTGGACGGCGCCCACCGGAATCGACTGTCCGTCGCGGTCTGTGGCGAGATGGCCGGCGACCCGATCTTCACGCCGCTTCTGCTCGGCCTCGGAGTCGACGAACTGAGCATGTCGCCGCCTTCCCTGCCGGCGGTGAAATATCTCGTCCGCGCAATGAGCATGAGCGATGCGAAGCAGCTTGCGGCCGATGCGCTCGAAATGTGCGACCCGAAGGAGATCTATGCGCGGGCCGAGGAGTTCTATTCGGCCCGCGTGAAGATGGATTGATTCAGGCCCGGCCTGGCAATTCCATCCGCATGACCCGATCGCAATTGCCGCACGCCTGGGCTCCGGGCACCGGCCGAAACCCGGCGCGTTCATAGAGCGAGATGGCAGTCGTGAGAACCGAGGCCGTCTTCAGGTAGGTCTCCCGGAATCCGCGGCTGCGGGCTTCAGTCATCGCATGTTCGAACAGGCGTCGGCCGAGGCCGAGCCCGCGATAATCGGCCGCCAGGTACATCCGGCATAGCTCGCAGACGTGCGCCGATTCGCGGCGCAGCGCCACCGTGCCGATGACCGTCCGGCCGGCGAGCAACACCAGGAAGACACCGCCGCGATTCCAGTAATGACCCTCGATGTCGGTGAGATCCCGGTCAGTCGTCTTCCGGTCCGCGACAATGCTGAAATCCAACAACACCGTTGAGATCAGAGTCCAGATGCCGGCTTCGTCGCGGTTGGTGGCCCGGCGCAGGAGGTATTGATCCGGCGTGGGCGGTCGCCCGGATTTGCCCGCGTCATTTCTTCGCGTGCAAGATGATTTCATTCTCATCCGGGTCGCGAACAATGCACCCGCGGCAGACAGGCGAATCGAAAGGACCGTTGAAGACTGGCACGCCTTTGGAATTCAGGTGCGCAACCGCGACGTCAAAATCGACCACCTCCAAGCCAATGGTCGCGCCGTGGGTGCCGGCCTTGTGTGTGGCGTCAGCACCGGTGATGGCGAGCGTGCCGTCGCCAATGTCATACTCGACCCATTGATCATCCCAATTGGCGGTGACCTGAAGGCCCAGCGTGCCCTCGTAGAATGCCCGGGCACGCTTCACGTCCTTCACCGGATAGATGACAAAGGCGACATTCTTGAACAGCGGACAAGGCGGGGTTGCAGCGTTCATGGGAGGTTGGTGAATTGCGATGATCTACGGGTGATCGCGCCTCGAAAGCAATCGCGCAGGCAGATAAAACAGCGCGCGAACCAGCGCGAACACGGCGCCCAGGCACAGGCCTGCGATGCGAAACGGAAGAGCCACGAGCCACACAATCGGCGCCAGCACCAGGGCGAGAACAGCCAGCGGCCAGCAAAGGACGAGCAGGATGCACCAGGCGAAAAAGATGAGCACGATTTTCATCGCATTTCGGGGGAGCTGCGCCGTTGGAGCATCCAGGCAGGCGATTACTTTCCACTTGGGGCGGCAACCTCGACCACGATGTTTTCGCGGTCCACAGGATGCAGCACCAGCCTTTCGGGCGTCTCCCGATCGACGAATCGGTTGGCGGACAAGCGGTGGAGTTGCACGGCATCGATCGCCTCAAACTCAATGGTGAAATCGGTCCGCGAAAAGAGGAGTTCGTTCTTGAGCGCCTCGAAGTCGGGCAGCGAAGGCAGGAAGTTCACAACGGTCTTTCCGGCGTATCGATCGTGCAGCTGGCAGTGGCTGATATGCAGACGGCATTGCTGATGCAGAAGGCGTCGGGGGATCCTGAAAACGAGGATCACCGGCCGTGTGTCCGCAGGCATGACTGTTGTCGCGTCCTCGGAGTTCTGGCCGGGCAGGATGAAATCCTCGGGCTCGAAATCAAGGGACCCCAGGTGCACCCTGGCCTGGGTGACCGCGATGAAATCCTCAAGGCTGTCGGAGGTCTTCGGCGCAAAGACCTCATATTGGAACGGGACCCGGTCAGCCATGTCCGGCGCGTCATACCGGCGGACGTATTTGAAATCGTAGTCTCCCTCCACAAGCGCCATGTCCTTGCCCACGCTGATCTTGACGGATTCGGCCACGATACAAAAGGGAGAGCGCATCGCGTCGACCGCAACGACGTCGGACCGAAGCGGTCCGGCCGCGAGGAGAAGCGCGAATACAAATGCAAAGCATGCCCGGGACACGGTTCCGACAATAGCGTGGCGCACGGTTGAATTCCAGTGCGTAGTGCAGCGCATCGGCCTGCATTCGATGCCTCAGAACCGCCAGCCAGGGCGGGGCGCAGGTGGGTTCGCGCATCGCGCCACGGTTGCCGGCCTGTGAACAACTCGGTTCACTTTCCCGTTGCGGTCGCAAATTGGCCCCACTCTAGTCTGCTGCTTTACGCTGCATGCACCTTAAGGCGCTCAAGCTTCACGGCTTCAAGTCGTTCGCTGATCCCACCATCCTTCGCTTCGAACCTGGCGTCACCGCCATCGTCGGACCGAACGGATGCGGCAAGAGCAACATTGCCGACGCGATTCGGTGGGTGTTGGGAGAGCAGAGCGCCAAGGCCCTGCGCGGCGGGAAGATGCAGGATGTCATCTTCGAGGGGGCCGAGACGCGCCGGCCGCAGAACCTGTGCGAAGTTTCGCTGCTGTTGAGCGAATGCGAGCAGCAGTTGGGCACCGATTTTCACGAGGTCGAGATCGTCCGCCGCGTCACGCGCGACGGCCAGAGCGATTATCTGATCAACGGCCAGTCCTGCCGCCTGAAGGACATCCACAAGCTCTTCATGGACACCGGTGTCGGCCGCACGTCGTACTCGATCATGGCGCAGGGCCAGATCGACCAGGTGCTGTCGTCGAAGCCGGAGGAGCGCCGCGCGGTGTTCGAGGAGGCGGCGGGCATCACTCGTTACAAGAGCCAGCGGCGGGAGGCGATGGGGAAGCTCGCGCTCACCGACCAGAATCTGGCGCGCGTGACGGATGTGATCGGCGAGGTCGGCCGGCAGATCGGCAGTCTCCGCCGCCAGGCGTCCAAGGCGATCCGCTACAAGCGCCTCAGCTTCCGGCTGCGCCATCTCAGCGTGGCCCACAGCGGCTGGCAGTGGGCGCGGCTGGGCGCGACGATTGCGGCGCTCGACGCCGAGGTGGCGCGCCTGCGCGCCGCAACGGAAACCCAGCGCGCGAAGCTGGAGGTGCACCAGCGCGAGCTCGATGAAATCAAGGGCCGCCGCAGCGACGACAACGAGCGCGTGCAGGGCGCACAGCAGACGGTTTTCGATCTGCGCTCCCAGAGGGAACAGGCGGAGAATCAGGCGGGCATGGCCCGGATCAAGAAGGCCGGCCTGGAGGAGCGCATCCAATCGAGCCGCAACGACCTCGCGGAACTTGAAATGCAGCTCCGTGAGGTGAGCGCCCGGGTGGACAGCGGAGCGCAGGACAAGCAGCTTCAACTCAACCTGCTCGGGAGCTCGGACGCCGTTTTCCAGCAGCGCAATCGCGAACTGGCCATCGTCGAGGGCGAATCGAGCAAACAGGAGAATCAACTCCGGCAGGCGAAATTCGAACTGCTCCAGCTTGAGAGCGCGGTGGCCCGCCTGCGGACGGAATGCTCCGGCTACGAAGTCGACTCGAAGACCAGTGTGGTCCGCCACAGCGAGCTCGCCGGGCAGTTGGCTGAGGCGCAGCTTGCGCGGTCGGCGGCGGCGGCGCGGGCGGCGGACGAGCGTCAGCGGCTTGATGTTTCGCGAGGCGAGCAGGGCCGCGCGCACAACGAGGTGCAGGCCGCGCAACATGCGCTGGCGGAGACGACCCAGCATTTTCGCGAAGGGCAGCGAATGCTCCAGGAACTGGACCGGACCATGGCCCAGCGCACCGCGCGCCTGCGCATTCTTCAACAGCTTCGTGAGAAATGGGAGGGATTCGGCGAAGGGGCCAAGGCCCTGCTCCAGGGGCGCCTCGACAGCGTCCTGGCCGGAGGAAAGGTCGCGCCCGTCACCCAGGGGATCGAAATCAAGTCCGATTACGGGAAGGCCCTCGAAGCGCTGCTCGGCGCAGCGGTCGAGGCCATTGCCGTCGCCGAGCTTCCGGTTGCGCGCCAGATTCTGGCGCAGCTCGAGCAGCAGAAGCTTGGCAGCGCATGCCTGCAGGTTTCCCCGGCGGGTCGGGGAGCGGCGGGCGAACCCGGTTCCCGCCTTCCGGCCTTTCTCCAGCCGGCCACGGCAGCGTTGCCGGGACTCGATCCGACCCATCCGACCGCGGGTTTGCTTGCGGCCTGTTACATCGCGGAGAGCCTGGATGCATTTCTGGAATTCTGGCAGGCGAATCCGGATTTCCGCTTTCTCCTCGTCGCCTCGTTGAAGGGCGAGCTGGTGGATCAACGCGGACTGGTTTACGGGGGATATCAGAAGAAGCCGAGCGGCGGCATCGTGCAGCGCGAGATCGACCTGCGGGAGACCGCGCGCGAACTCTCGCGCGACCAGAAGGCGCACGACGAGCAGCGGAAACAGGTTGAGCGGCTTGGCACGATGCTTGCCGCCGCTGAAGCCGCTCTGGAACAGCAGCGAAAGAACGTTTTGGCGGCGACACAGCAGGTCGCCGCGGTCCAGGTCGAGGCGCGGAATGCCGATCGCGCCGCCGAGGAAGCAGCCGGCCGTTTGCAGCGGATGGAGCGCGAACTTGCCGGACTGGATGCAGCGCGCATCGAGGCGGAGCAACGTCTTGTGCGCGCGCAGGCGGGGCTGGCCGAGGCCGAGGCCCGGGTCTCGGCGGGAAGACAGGCGATCATCGCGGTTGAAGGACAGATCGCCGCGCTGCGGTCGGATCGGGATCAGAAGAAGGAGGCCCTGGCCCAGGCCCGGCTTGAACTCGCCGAGCGCCGCCAGAAGGTGGAGGTGCTTGACCGCGGCCTCGGCGAAATGGAGCGGCGCCGCATCCAGATCGACGAATTGCTCGCGCAACGCCGGCAGGAGGTCGACGTCTGGGCGGAACAGGTCGCGGGACTCGAACAGGAGTCGGTGGCCGCCCTGGCGCGGGCGGGGGAGATTGCCCGCACGCTCGTCGTGGCCCAGGAGTCGGTTGAAAGGATTCGCGGCGAACTTGTCGAGATCGAGCGCCAGATCGCCACGATTGAGCGCGACCAGCAGGGATTGCGCGCCGAGACCGAAACCGGGCAGGAGGAGCTCAGCCGGGCAGAGGTGAAGCTTGCCGAGAACCGCTCGCGCACCCAGTTCCTCACCGAGGATGTGCAGCGCGAGTTCCAATGCGATCTCGCGTCGATCGACTGGAAGCGATCGCTCTGGCACTCCGAGGACGATCCGCCGGATCTCAAACCGCTCGATCTCGACGACGACGAGGATGCGGATGAGAAGGCACCGGCCGCGGAGGGTGATGCGCAGCAGGCTGAGGCGGATCGGAAGCCCCGGGCGAAACCGCGCAAGCTGAGGATCCGCCAGAAGGGCGAACCGACCGAGGCCGATCTGGCCGCGCTGGATCAGACCAATTGGGAGGACGTCAAGGCTGCGGCAGACGCGTTGCGCCAGCGTCTGAGCGGCATGGGAGCGGTCAACCTGATCGCCATCGAGGAGTATGCCGAGCTGCGCCAGCGCTACGATTTTCTCAAGGCGCAGAGCGATGATCTTTCCACGGCAAAGGCCGAACTGCTCAAGGCGATCGACGAGATCAACCGCGCATCGCAGAAGCAGTTCGCGGTCACCTTCGAGCAGGTCCGGAAAAACTTTGAGTATACGTTTCAGACGCTCTTCGGCGGCGGCCACGCGCACCTGGAGCTCATCCAGGCGGAGGACATCCTGGAGAGCGGCATCGAGATCGTCGCCCAGCCGCCCGGCACGCGCCTGAAGGGCATTTCGCTGCTCTCCGGCGGTCAGAAGACACTGACTGCGGTCGCGCTGCTGTTTGCCCTGTACATGGTGAAGCCGTCGCCGTTCTGCCTGCTGGACGAACTCGACGCGCCGCTCGACGAGTCGAACATCGGGCGCTTCACAACCCTGCTGAAGCATTTCACGAAGGACTCGCAGTTCCTGATCATCACGCACAACAAGCGCACGATCGCCGCCACGAATGCCGTGTACGGTGTGACGATGGAGGAACGCGGGGTCTCAAAGACCGTCTCGATGCGGTTCAATCACGAGCGCGGCGAGACCGAGGTGCTCGCCGACACCGTTGCCGATGCCGTTCGCCAGGCGCGGCCGGCGGGACTCGAGCCGTCGTCGGGCGCGCCTGCGGCGGTCGCCGCCCCGTAGCCGGACCTCCCTGCCTTGCTATTTCGCGGCGGCGAGGTGTCGGACCATCACGGGCGTCACATCGACCAGCGGCGAACCTGGCGTGAGGTCGACCGGCGATTCCACGATGACATCGACGCCAGCCGGTGAACAGGCTGCGGGCGCCAGTTTCAAATGCAGCCTGGCAGCGTGGGGTTGCCGCTGCGAGCGTTTCGTGGGGTCCGGTCCGGACCACCGGAACGGCGATTCACAAGCGTGCCGTCCCCGGGAAGGCTCACGTGATCAGGTCGGGCGGCACGTTGGCGAGGGCTTCCTCGATCGTGGTGGTGCCCAGCTTCACCTTCAGCATCGAATCCTGGTGAAGGGTCTTCATGCCGTCGCGCATCGCGATGCGTTTGATCTGGGCCGTCTCGATCTCCTTGTTGATGGCCGCGGTCAGCTCCTCGCTGTTGATCATGAGCTCATGGATGCCGACGCGGCCCTTGTATCCGTTTCCACCGCACAGGTGGCAGCCATGCGGATTGGCCCGGAAGATCTGGCCGCTCCAGCCGAGGGCCTTTTCGAGCAGCGCCTTTTCCCGGTCCTTCGGATCGTAGGGCTGCTTGCAGTTCTTGCAGACGCGGCGCAGGAGGCGCTGTGCGCAGACGCAGACCAACGAGGCTGAGATGTTGAACGGCTCGGCGCCCATCTCGGTGAAGCGGGCGATCGTCGAGGGCGCGTCGTTGGTGTGGAGCGTGGAGACGAGGAGGTGGCCCGTGAGCGCGGCCTCCATGGCGATCTCGGCGGTCTCCTTGTCGCGGATCTCTCCGACGAGAATCACGTCGGGATCCATGCGCAGGTAGCAGCGCAGGGCGCGCGCAAACGTCAGGCCGATCGGGCGGCTCATCTGCATCTGGTTGATCCCGGCAAGCGTATACTCGATCGGATCCTCGGCGGTCTGGATGTTGACGTCCGGCGTGTTGACCTCGGACAGCGCGGAGTAAAGCGTCATGGACTTGCCCGAACCGGTCGGCCCGCAGTGCAGGATCATCCCATAGGGCTGCCGGATGCATTCGCGGTACTTGGCGAGATTCTCCTCGGAGAAGCCGAGGGCGGTGAGCGGCAGCGTGCTCTTCTGCTTGTCGAGGATTCGCATGACCACCTTTTCGCCGAAATTCATCGGGCCGGTGGCGACGCGAAGGTCGATGTCGATGTTCTTCTTTGTGTATTTCTTGAAGACGATGCGGCCGTCCTGCGGCAGCCGGCGCTCCGCAATGTCGAGGTTGCACATGATCTTGAGGCGGGTCACGAGCGAGGTCGCGACCTGTTTCGGCAGGCGCAGCTTCTCCTGGCAGAGTCCGTCGATCCGGTAGCGGATCAGCAGTTCCTTCTCGAGCGGCTCGACGTGGATGTCCGACGCCCCGCTGATGTAGGCGTCTTCGATGATCCGGTTCGCGAGCTGGATGATCGGGCCGGAATCCTCGCTTTCGAGCTCCTCGGCCTTTATTTCGCCACCCTCGGCTGTGTAGGCGGTGCCGATGAGTTCCGCGACCTCCGCAATGTCGACCTCGCTCTCGCCCGTTACCGGGCCCTTGGGCAGCTCCTTGAAGTACTTCTTGATGAGCTGCTCGATGAGCGTGGCAGGGGCGACCCTCACCTCGTCGATTGCCATCTCGCAGGCCTGCTGGAACGCCTCACGCTTCGCATAGTCGAGCGGGTTGGGCATCAGCACTGAGACCGTATTGTTGCCAGTCTTCTTGACCGGAAAGACCCCCTCGCGCCGGATGATCGCATCGCCGATGACCTCGACCAGCTTTTCGTCGATCTCCAGATCCTCGATTTTCGTTACGAGCGGAAGATCGGAAAACTTCGCGACGAACTTGGCCGTGTCCTCCGCGCTGAGCTGGAATTTCGGATCCAGCATGCGCTGCATCAGCGTGGAGGAGTACTCAGCGACTTCCTGGAGGAGGGCCAGATCCTTCTGCTCGAACTGCCCGTTGGTCCCGGCGTAAATCTCCTTGTTGAGCAGCTGAATCGCTCCGATCACGATATTGGCCTTCAGCGGCACCGTGAGCATCGAATGCACCTCGAAGCCGGTGCTCATCTTCTTCAGCGCGAGGGCCTCCGGCCCATTGCCGGTGAAGAACAGCGGCTGGCCGGTCTCGATGACCTTGCCAACGTTGCCGGTGCCCTTCGGCAGCGACATTTGGAGCAGTTTGTCGGCCGCCTGCTTAAACTGCTGCTCCTTGGCCTTGTCACTTCCCCACAAGGTGGGCGAGTAGTAGACGTGACGGAAATAGATCTGTTCGCCCTCAACCAGATACAGCGTCATCGACTGGCACTGCAGCTGGTCGACGACCTTTGTTGCGGTGAGTTCAATGACCGAGCTGAGATCCTCGCGACTGGGCGTCGGCTTGGAAAGGATCTTGAGAAGGAGCGACCGACGCAGCTGGCCGGAAAGGGTGGGGGCGGGCATAAATGGATTGGCAAGGCGCCCTGCGCGCTGACGGGCTTATTCTTGAATTGCCACGGTGGCAGGTGCCTCGCAATGAGAAAGAAGGCCCCAACCCCGACATTTTGTTCAATCGACCTGCGACCATGCTGAACTGGCTCAGACGATTTCTGGAAGCGGACGGGATGCCGTCCACGCCGGCGGCGCAGCGTGGCTCCGAGGGCGAGCGCCTCGCGGCCGAGTTCCTGCACGGGCGCGCGGGCTACGAGATTATCGCCCGGAACTGGCGCAATCCGCGTGAACGACGGGAGGAGATCGACCTCGTCTGCCGCGACGGCGCCGTGCTGGTGTTTGTCGAGGTGAAGACCCGTTCAGCCGACGCCATGGTTCCGGGATTCTTTGCGGTCGACCGGCGAAAGAAGCGCGCGTTGCGGCGCGCCATCCACGCATACCTCACACAGCTCCGCGTTCGACCGCGGACGTTCCGCTTCGACGTGACCGAGGTCATCCTCGGTGGAAACACACCGCCGCAAGTGCTGCATTTCCAGAACGTGTCGCTGTTTCCCAAGGGATACCACGTGTTGCGATAAAGCCTGCCGGGAATGCCCGGCCGGCTCTCACTTTGACTTTCGGCGGGTGCATCCCGATAGTGGTGGTTCGCATGCCCGATTCTCAACGTCACCCGTTTTTGCAGGGGCTGAGCCGGTATCGCGGGGCGCCTCCGACCGTGGTCGTGATCTTCGGCGCCTCCGGCGACCTGACGGCGCGCAAGCTGCTGCCCGCAATCTACAATCTCAGTCACGACAACCTGCTGCCACCCGATTTCTACCTGATCGGCTTCGGGCGCAAGCCGGTCCCGGACGACGCATTCCGCCTCCATACGGAAGCGGCGGTCAAGGAGTTCTCGCGCCGGGAGCCAAATCCGGACGCGTGGAGCCGCGTCGGGCGCAACACATTTTACCTCACCGGCGGGTATGACGAGCGCGCCGCTTACGATCGACTGCATGCGCAGATACAGAAACTTGAGGCGCAGACCGGCCGCGAACTGCAGTCGCTTTTCTATATTTCCACACCGCCCACGGTGTTTAAGCCGATTCTGGAGAATCTCGGCGCGTCTGGTCTGGCCCGACGGCACCTGGGATTGCCGGTGCAATCGAAGGTGGTCATCGAGAAGCCGTTCGGGCGCGATCTGGCGTCGGCGCAGGAGCTCAATCGCACGATTGCCGGGGTCTTTCAGGAGCCGCAGGTGTTCCGCATCGATCATTACCTCGGCAAGGAAACCGTGCAGGACCTCCTCGTTCAGAGATTTGCCAACGCGATCTTTGAACCCCTGTGGAACCGGAATTTCGTCGAATGTGTCCAGATCACCGTGGCCGAGGATGGGGGCGTCGGTGCGCGTGCAGGCTACTATGAGCAGAGTGGCTGCATGCGCGACATGATCCAGAATCATACCATGCAGCTCCTCGCGCTCACCGCGATGGAGCCGCCCGTGTCGCTCGACGCTGAGGCGATCCGCGACGAGAAGGTGAAGCTCCTCCGGGCGATCCAGCCCCTGGCCGCCGGGCCTGGGGGGGATGTCGCACGGGCGCAATACTCCGCCGGCCTGGTGGCCGGAAAGCCCGAGCCTGGTTACCGGGAAGAGAAGGGCATCAATCCGCAGTCGACCACGGAGACCTTTGTGGCGCTTCGCATTGCCATCAACAACTGGCGGTGGGCGGGTGTGCCATTCTACCTGCGTTCGGGAAAGCGCATGGCGCGACGCGTCACGGAGATCGCCATCCAGTTCAAATGCCCGCCGGGAACTCTGTTTGCGGGGACGGGGCTGTTCGATCTCGCTGCGAACACGCTGGCGTTTCAGATCCAGCCGGACGAAGGCAGCACCGTGTTGCTCAACGCCAAGATCCCGGGGCTCGAAACGCGGACACAGCCGGTGAAGATGCATTTCCGCTACGCGACGACCTTTGGCTCGAACACGCCCGAGGCTTACGAACGTCTTGTCCTTGACGCGATGATTGGCGACGGAACGCTCTTCATTCGCGGCGACGAGACGGAGGCGTCCTGGCGATTGATCACCCCCGTGTTGGAGCACTGGCAGGCACAGCCAGAGGATGGATTCGACAGCTATCCGGCGGGCTCGTGGGGCCCGAAGTCGGCCGAAGCACTGCTCGCGGCGCGCGGGCACGAGTGGCGGAAACCCTAGCGCCGCGAGGCGGCGCAGATCCCAAAATCCAAATCCCAAACTCCAAGGAAGTTCCAATGGTCGATTTCAGAAACCACAGACCGGGCTCGTCCGGAATTCGAGACGTTGGGGCTTCCATTGAACCTGGAATTTGTTTGGCGTTTGGGATTTGGCCTTTGGAATTTGGAGTCTGGGAATCGGGATTTTGTCCGCATGAGCCCTGTCTTTGAAGCTCTTCCCGGCATCGAGGTTCCTGTCGGTGACATCGCGCGGAGCCTGGCCCGTCTGTGGGACGGCGAGGCGACGGACGGGATCGGTACGCCGTCGGAGTTTCGGGCCTCGCAGATGAACCTTGTCCTTCATGTCGGATTGCCGACGACGCCGTCTGACGGCCTGGCGCAGTTTGACGCTGCGCTCCGGTTCGCGCAGCGATATCCGGCGCGGATCATCGTGCTCTGCCCTCGTGCCGAGGGTGGCGCGGACCTCACGATGCGCGCCAAGATCTACAGCGAGTGTTTCATCGGACGGTCGCAGCGGGAGATGAGCTGCATCGAGGCGGTGATTCTGACGTATCCACAGGAGAGCCGGCAGTATCTGGAGGACCAGGTATCGATCATCATCGAGGCTGATCTGCCCATCTATTATTGGGTTCACCGCATGTCACAGGTGCACAGGATCGCGACCTATCGATGGCTCCTGCGCAACTCGAACCGCTTCCTTGTGGACACCGCGATCTCGACGCCTGATGTCCGGACCTTTGCGTGGCCGCGGCCCGATGGGTTTCGCGACCTGGTCCATGCGCGACTCCTGCCGGTCCGTCAGTCGATCGGGCAGTTTTTGAGCGCCTATGCTCCCCGTACGATTGTGAATGGTCTTCGGAATGTTGGGGCGGCGGGCGGTACCGGATTCGATGCGGAGGCTCGGGTGCTCCTCGATTGGACTCGGACCCGGCTCGAAGCATGTGGCGCGCCGGCGCAGGATGGACCGATGTATGCGCCAACGAAAGTCGAGCCGGGAGCGGCTGTGTCGCTTGAACTGACCTTCGACTATGATGACGGGCGGAGTTTCTTGTGGCGGGCCGATTTTGTCCGGTGCAGTTCGTATATTCGAAGCACGATTGGCGGTGGATGCCAGACGTTGCCGATGAGCACCGGATTGCTCAGCACAGAGGCCGCTCTGAGCGAGGGGATCTTCCTCTGAATCGTGTTTAGGCCCTGTCCCTTTCAGAAGGCGGATTGGAATGAGTCAATATGCCGAAGAAGCTGGAGTTTCGCGTTGAGTGGCCGACCGGAGGTGATTTGATTTCATTTCATGGCTGACGACGATCCGACCCGGAAGGTTCCTATGGAAGCTTCTGGTGAAGCCGACCGGGACCGGACAGTAAGGGTTCTGGCGGTTGGTCAGATGGTCTTCGGGCGCTATCGCCTCGAGGTTTTGGCGGGTCGCGGCGGCATGGGTGTGGTGTGGCGGGCGCGGGATGAGGAGCTCGGCGAGACGGTGGCGCTCAAGTTTCTTCCCGAGGTTGTGGCGCGCGATCCGGTGGCGATCGATGAGCTAAAGGAAGAAACCCGCCGGGCCCGGCGCCTGACGCATCCAAACATCGTCCGCATCCATGACTTTGTACGGGATGAGATGCTGGCTGCCGTTTCGATGGAATATGTCGACGGAACCACGCTGGGGCAACTGCGGCTGCAGCAGCCGGACAAGGTGTTTAGCGTCGATATCCTGGGCCCGCTGGCTGCGCAATTGTGCGCTGCGATCGACTATGCCCACAACACCGCGAAGGTGGTGCACCGGGATTTGAAGCCGGCGAACCTGCTCGTGACGCGCGATGGCGAACTGAAGGTGACGGATTTTGGGATCGCGCGCAGTCTGACCGAAACCCACACCCGACTGACTGGCAAGACCACTGGTGGCACGAGCGGCACGCTGCTCTACATGAGCCCGCAGCAGCTTCTCGGGCAGAAGCCAACGGCGGCCGACGACATTTATGCACTTGGTGCGACGCTGTGCGAGTTGCTCACGACAAAGCCCCCGTTCCATCGCGGCGATGCGCATACACTGATGCTGCAGATCCGCGAGAAGCCGCCGCTGGCGCTTACAGAACAACGGGCGGAACTCGGTCTTCCTGGAGCGCAGATTCCTGCGGAATGGGAGCAAACGATCGCAGCCTGCCTGGCAAAAGATCCGGAGAGGCGGCCTCGGAGCGCCCTGGAAGTGGCGCAGCGGCTGGGCCTGGAGGGACTCATGCCGGTTGCTCGTTCCGGCGGCGGAATGGGCCGCCAGTGGGCGGCGCAGGCGGCTCCGGGCGGCAATCCGCAAGCGGTCGCGAATTCGTCGCCGCCGAAGCCGGTCATCCTGCCTTCCGCCCCCCGCGGGGTGGTCCGTCAGTCGGTGCCGCGCCTGGGACAGGAGGCACCGCGCCAGGATCCGCAGGCGATCGCCGGCCCTCCGGCGCCCAAGCAGGGCATCCTTCCCGCAGCTCCCCGCGGAACTGTCCCGGAGGCACGGCGGCGCCACGGCGCCCGATGGATTGTCGCCGCGTCAGTTCTTGTCGCCGCCAGTCTCGGAGGCTGGTACTTCATGGCCAACCGGTCTCCGTCGGAACCCAACGTTGTCCCACTCGCCGATGTTCGCGGCGGGGTCATTGTCAAAACAGACCCGGCCGGCGCTGAAGTCCGGGTTGGCGCGGTTGCGGTTGAGACTTCGCCATTGACCCTCAAGGAGCAGAAGCCGGGCCGCTATCCGGTGCACATCCGGATGGCGCGCTACAACGACTGGGACGGCGAGGTGGAGGTGAAGCAGAACGAGTTCGCCGAAGTCAATGTGACGCTTGTGCGGAGCACCGGCACCCTTCGTTTGACGAGCGAACCGTCCGAGCTGGACTACGAAGTGAAAGGCGAAGTGACGAAGCAGGGAAAGACGCCTGGGCAGTACGTCGTGCCTACAGGCGCCTATACGGTTGTCTTCAAGCGGGAGGGATGGCCGGATCAGACGCAGACGGTCGAAGTGACGGCCCGCGGCACGTTTGATGTGGCGGGCAAGTTCGCCCCCGGGACCCTGGTTGTGACGAGCGAGCCGACGGGTGCTGCCGTAGTATCGGCGGACGGCACCGAAGCGGGCCACACACCGTGGAAGAGCGAGCAGTCGCCGGGCGAGTATTCCTACGAGCTCAGGCTGGACGGCTACGAGTCGGCGGAGGTGAGCGGAACGGTGCGTGCCGGGGAGGAGACTGCGCTGAGCGGAACGCTGCAGAAGTCCTCCGCCGTGAAGGTGGGGCAGGCGTGGACCGTGCCGGACCTGGGAATCGAAATGGTTCCGATCGAAGCCGGTACCTTCACGATGGGCAGCCCGGCGGACGAAGCGGATCGCGATGCGGATGAAGGGCCCCAGACCAAGGTCACCATCTCCAAGGCTTTCTGGCTGGGAAAATGCGAACTGACGCAGGGCCAATGGCAGGCGATCATGGGGACCACCCTGGCGCAGCAGCGGGACAAGTTTGACAAGAACGCCGAACTCCATGGGGAGGGTCCGAATGACCCGATCTATTTCGTCTCCTGGAACGAGGCGACGGAGTTTTGCAGGAAGCTGACGGAACGGGAGCGGGCCGCGCAACGCCTGCCGGATGGCTATGCCTACACGCTGCCGACGGAGGCGCAGTGGGAATATGCCTGCCGGGCAGGCACGTCCGGGCCGTTTTCAGGTGCGATTGACGATCTTGCCTGGTGCGAGGCGAACAGCGGTGGCACGGCTCACGAAGTGGGTGGAAAGCAGGCAAATGCCTGGGGTCTGAATGACATGCACGGCAATGTCTGGGAATGGTGTCTGGACTGGAAGGCAGCGTATCCGGGAGGTGAGGTCACCGATTATGCCGGACCCGATTCCGGGACGGATCGCGTGAACCGGGGTGGAAGCTGGTCGTTCGCGGCGCGGTCCTGCCGTTCTGCGTACCGGGACGCTGATGCGCCCGACTACCGCTATGTCGGCCTCGGATTTCGCGTCGCGCTGGCGCCGGCGTCCGAATAGGCGCCGGAGGCGGCCGGTCCGTGCCGATAGGAGATGATGGATTTGAATTGAAGTCGGTCCCTCCAGTCTGGTCATTCTCTGGAGGCCGCCGCATTCTCGACGCGCAAACACTATCCGCACCATGGCACTTGAAGTCATCGGACCGCATCCGTTCGAACGCGATGCGCTCGGTCACCAGATGACCCGCATTGGAACCATCTTTCCGTTCCGGCTGATTCTGGTCACCCTTCCGGGGATTCATGCCCAGCAGCGGATCGAGTTCATCGACCGCCTGAACGCGGCGCGAAGCGCTGACGGCCAGCCGCCGCTTACGGAGGCGGAAATTGAGGCGGAATTCGCGGGTTCGGTGGATTTGATCTTCGACACCAATCATATCCTGATCCGCCCCGACCCGGAGCACATGGACCTGGCGCTTGCGGCGGACGAGTTGTTGCAGGGGCTGGTCTCGAAACGCGACATCAAGTTCCTTTTCGTGATGGATCGGAAGGTCCGTGATGCGATCAAGGCGCATGGCGAGTGCTGGCGCATCAGTCAGATGCCGCAGTCGCACGAGGACATCCGGCGCCTCATCGAGAATGCGAAGGTGGCCATTCACGAGCAGCCTGTCTATTACTTCAACAAGTTCACTGGGTCGCGCTACCTGTCGTGCGGGGAATTCGGCCGGCTCGATCAGCTGAACGATGAAAGCCTGGCGCGACAGATGAGGGAGATCACAGTCTACTGCTCCCGCCACAACCGGTCCGGATACCCCGAGGTCGACTTCTTCGCCGCGGATCCGACGCGGTTTGGCGCCGCCAGCTTCCGGGCGCTGGATATCGCGCGCCTGCCGGCGGACGAGCTGCGCGAGACATACCGGCACCTGCGAAATCTGTTCCGGGACGCGGTCGGGCCGGATTTCCGGCAGGACGACGTTCAGCGGGAAGTCTGGCGGAGCCGGATGCTGAGCACGCTCCTGTCGCGGCGCGACCAGACCATCAACGAGGACGTTTTGCGCGACCTCAGCCCGGAGTTCTTCATGCACGTGGAATGGCTGCCCGGCGGACGATTCGAGGAGGGCGAGTTCATTCCCGATCCGCTTTTCGACGAGGCCGACCGAAATCCGGCGGACGAGCAGCTCCTGCGGTTGTGCGATCCGACGGTCCGCGGCTTCATTTTCAATTTCATCCGGGAATACGGCGCGCTCGAGTATGTCAATGTTGGCAGGATCGTCGAATCCCTCTCAAAGGAGCGGCCGCTGGTGCGCGGCCGGCGCGGGGTCTATCTTGCCGAGTTGCAGCCCCGGGGGGCGGCGGTCCCGATGGTCCGATTCATCCGGTTTCAGAAGTGGGGGATCCGCGAACGCCTGGACGAGGGCAAGTCGCTTCTCCAGGCAATGCTCGAGAGCGAGGAGTACACGGACTATGTGCTCGACCGGCGCCTCGGGGTCCTGCAGCTCGGCATGAACGTGCCCGCAGGACTCAGCCTGCAGAGGACCCGCGATCGCTACACCGGAAACAACAGCGAGGTGGCCGGGCGCCTCATTCCAGCGCTCTATTTCGAACGCGACTATCTGCATGGCCTGGCGACGGACAAGCTTCCTCTGGCAAAATACCTCAAGGCCAGCTATGCCGACCGCCTTGCCTGGCTGCTCGGCCGGGCGGCCGCGGCCAACATGATCACCGGTCGCGCCCTCGAGGGCACGAAGGAGGTTCTCTTTGATGACGGGGACGAGGTGATCATCGAAAGCGCGACGACCGGACTGCCCGACCGGCTGGTGGTGGCCGACCCGAGCGGGGCATTCTCGGACTATCAACGCAGCTTGATCGAGGTTGCGCCCGTCTACGCCCGGCCGGTCAACGTCCGGGCGGGTTGGATGCCCGACGCGCGCGAGTTCGCCGAAACCTATCTCGAAGCGTTCAAGGCCGGTTTTCTGCACGTCCAGGGGGACTACCGGAAGCACCGGCGGGCGTTCGATACGCTGTTCAAGCATTGCTTCTATGACACCGCCGGCAGCTTCGCCTACCGCTGGGAATGCGTGCTGCGGCGGCTCGATCAGACGGATGCCGACGTTGTGACCCGCTGCATCCGCCGCCATATCGCAGTGCTCGACGACGGAGGTCGTGGCTGAGGCGGTTGGCGCCGCCGCGCGCGGAACGTCCTCCTCCTATCGCCGGCCTTTCGCGAGGATTGCCTCGATCTGGTCCATGATCGAATTCATCCGGGCGACGAGCGCGCGGTAGGGCGCAGGCGTGGCGAGGTCCACCCCGGCGCGCTTCACGAGATCATAGGGATGGTCCGACGCACCCGCCTTGAGCATGCCGAGATAGGTGTCCACCACGCCGGGTTCGTTGCGGAGGATGCGTTCGGCAAATGCCTGGGACGCGGCGATCGAGGTCGCATACTGGTAGACGTAATAGTCGCGATAGAAATGCGGAATGTAGGCCCATTCGATCGTGACCAGGTCGTCGATCTTCACGATCCCTCCGGTGTCGCCGTGATAGCGGCGCAGGAGGTCGCCGTAGATCGCGCTGAGCTGTTCGCCGGAGAGGGAATTGCCCTTTTCGACCTGCTCGTGGATCGCGAGCTCGAACTCCGCGAACATCGCCTGGCGGAAAAACGTGGCGCGGAGGTTTTCCAGGGCCGACCCGAGGTAATAGAGCCGCTCCGAATCGCTTCCCGCGGTCTTCAGCACGTGGTCGAGCAGCAGGGTCTCGTTGAGCGTGGAGGCGATCTCGGCGACGAAGATGCTGTATTGAGACGTCGGATACGGCTGGGCCCGGTTGGCGAGCAGCGAATGGAGGCCGTGGCCCCATTCGTGGGCGAGGGTGGAGACCGACTCGTAGTCATCGTTGTAGTTCATCAGCACGAAGGGATGGACATCGTAGGCCGCGCCGTTCTCGTAGGCTCCGGCGGTCTTGCCGGGCCGGGGATCGTAGTCCGTGAAGCGGCCATTGACGCTTGCGGCGAATTGCGCGACGTAGCCGGGGCCGAGGGGCTGGAGTGCGGCGAGCACGAGCTGCTTTCCATCCGCGAGCGGGAACGACTTGTCGAGCTTCACAATCGGGGGATAGATGTCCCAGTAGTGCAGGTCGGGGATGCCAAGCATGCGGCCGCGCAACCGGAAGTAGCGGTGGAGTGCCGGCAGGTTGGCGTTCGTTTCGGAAATCAGGGTGCGGTAGACCGACTCGGGAATGTCGTCGCCGGCCAGCGCGGCTGCGAGCGAACTGGGATATTTGCGGACGCTGGCCCCGAACCAGTCGGTCTTGACCTGCGAATAGAGCGAGACGCCAAACGTCCGTTCGTAATTGCGAAAGGTCTTCCAGAATGCCTCGAACACGGCCTTTCGGTCCGCACGGTTGGGCGCCGCCCTCCATTTCGTGTAGCCGGACTGGTCAAGCCGGGCCTCGGTGCCGTCGGAGAGCTTGATGGTCGGCCATTGGATGTCGGCGTTGGCCAGGATGCCGTACAGCGAGACGGGCGCATCGGTGATCAGGCTGGAGGCTGAGAGCACGCCCTCGGCTTCGGCCCCCAGCGTGTGCGGCGCGCTTCGCAGCACCTCCATGATGGGGAAGCGGTACGGAGCGAGCCCCGGGTCCGCTGCGAGGAAGGTCCGCAGCTTTGCCTCGCCGACGACGAGCAGCTCGGGATTCATGAAACTGGTCGCGCGGGAGAATTCCGTCCCGAGAAGATCCGCCTCCTGGTTGAGCTCGAGAGCGCCCGAGTCCCGCGTGTTCACATCGCGTTTGAGCGACGTGTAGACTGCCATCCGGTCGAACTCCTTGTGCAGCCCGTCGATGAAATCCATCGCTTCGCGGAGCCTGGCGGCGCTCTCGCCAAGGCGACCCTCGTACGCCTTGATTTTCGGGATTTCCGCAGCGATGTGGTCTTTTGCGGCGCGCCACGCGGCGTCGTCCCTGTAGAGCAGTCCAAGATCCCACGTGGCGGACGGATCGGCAGGATGTTGGGCCGGCCCGGCGGCCGGCATCGGGGTGGCAGCAAGGATCCCAGAAATCATGAGAGCGGCAGGAAGTCGGTGAAGGTGCATGTTTTGAAGCACCAAGCTTGACGCAAAAGTCAGCCGGAACCAATGGGAAACGGCGATTTTCCGGACGGCATGGGAGTCCGTCGCAACGCGGATGGCCGACAAAAATACAGACTTTCACCTTGCCTGCGGGCAAGGCAATCTCGACCCTGCTTGTCCCCCCGGAAACCATCCTTTTACCCCCGGGCGCAATCAAACGATTCGTCTATGAAATCCTATCAACCTGCGGACATTCGCAACTTCGCGATCGTCGGTCATGCGACCTCCGGCAAGACCATGCTGGCGGAAGCCATGCTCATGTGCGGTGGCGTCATCCACCGCATGGGCGGCATCGTGCAGGGATCGACGGTCTCCGATTATCATGTGGGCGAGCAGCAGCGGCAGATCTCGATCCACGCAACGCCGCTCAGCCTGGAATGGCAGGGGCGCAGGCTCAATGCCCTGGACACGCCGGGGTATCTCGATTTCAGCAGCGAGGCGCTCAACGCCCTCCGTGTGGTCGACATCGCGGTGGTGGTGATCAACGCCGGGCACGGGATCGGGGTTGGCACGGAGATGATGTGGGATTACGCGACGCAGTTCGGGATTCCAAAGATCATTGTCATCAATGCGCTCGACAAGGAGAATGTCGACTTCGACATCCTGCTCGAGGAGATCCGCGAGCGCTTCGGCACCCAGGTCTTTCCGATGCAGGTGCCGGTGAACCCGGGCCCGGGATTCAACCAGGTGCTCGACGTGCTGCGCAGCGAGATCTGCACCTACGCAGCCGACTGCTCGGGCAAATACGAGGAAGTCCCCGTCACGGGCGAGATGAAGACGCGCGTCGAGGCCATGCACAAGGAACTCATCGAGCACATCGCGGAATCCGACGACACGCTGCTGGAAAAGTACTTTGCCGAGGGCAGCCTGTCCGAGGATACCCTGCGGACGGGCATCCATCCCGCCGTGCAGAAGCAGGTGTTCATCCCCCTGTTCTGCACCTCGGGGGAGACCAACGTCGGCGTCGCGCGGCTGCTCGATTTCATCGGCCGGTTCGGTTCGTCGCCCGTCGACCGTGCGACGGCGGAGGCGACCGACGCGTCGGGCCAGCCCTGCCAGGTCAGCCTCACGGGCAAGAACCCGGTGGCGTTCTCGTTCAAGACGCTCACCGACCCGCAGAGCGGAGACCTTTCGATCTTCCGGGTCTATTCCGGCGATGTCCACACCGGGATGGATCTGTACAACAGCGATCGCCGCGTCAGCGAGCGCATCGGCCAGCTGTACCGCCTGAACGGCAAGGCCCGCACGCCGGTCGACGTGCTTTCGGCCGGCGACATCGGTGCGGCCGTGAAACTCCGGGATACCCACACTGGCAACACCCTGTGCGATTCCCACCACAGCGTCGTGCTGCCCAAGGTCAATTATCCCAAGCCCTACACCCAGGCTGCGCTGAAGCTGAATTCGCGGGGCGATGAGGACAAGCTTGCCGCGGGGCTTTCCGCCCTGCACGAGGAGGATCCGGCGTTCGAATCCCGCGTCGACGGCGAACTCCACCAGACGATCATCTCGGCCCAGGGCGAGCTGCACCTCGAGGTGCTGTTCGAGCGCCTCAAGCGCCGTTACAAGATCGACATCGAACTCATCCCGGTGCGCATCCGTTTCCGCGAGACCATCCGCAACAAGGCCGAGTCGAAGTACCGGCACAAGAAGCAGACGGGTGGTGCGGGCCAGTTCGCCGAGGTGTGGATGCGCATCGAGCCGGCTCCGCGCGACAGCGGCGTCGAGTTCACCGAGTCGCTGAGCGGCCAGAACGTCGACCGGGTGTTCGTGCCGTCCGTGGAGAAGGGCGTCATGTCCGCCTGCACGGAGGGCATTCTCGCCGGATACCGCGTGGTCGACACGAAGATCGACTTCTACGACGGCAAGATGCACCCGGTGGACTCGAAGGACATCGCATTCCAGATCGCCGGCTACTTTGCGTTCAAGGAGGCGTTTCTCAACGCCCGGCCATGCCTGCTCGAGCCGATCCACGAACTCGAGATCAAGGTGCCCGACGACTGCCTCGGCAAGATCGTCGGCGACCTGTCCGGGCGTCGCGGCAAGATTCTCGGCATGGACAACGCGGGCCGGCTTCAGGTCGTGAAGGCCCTCGTGCCCGCGGCGGAGCTTCATCACTACGGCACGGTCGTGCGCTCGCTCACCGGCGGCCGCGGCCTCCACGGCGAGAAGTTCAGCCACTATGAGGAGATGCCGCCCGAATTCGAGCGCAAGGTTGTCGAAGAGGCCAAGGCGGCGAAGGCCGCGGCGGCGGCCGAGCACGGGCATTAGGGCGGTCTGGGAAGACCCGACGGCGCGCTTGGGCGGGGTGCTGACCTCCGCGTCCGACGCGCCTCCGGAACACGACGTCTCAACCGGATGGTTCCCGGCGCGAAACGCCCGGGCGCCGACCGGCCGCGGGCGTCGTCCCTCCCTGCAGTTGCTTTCTGTGAGCGGTGAGGCCAGCATGGAAGCGTGATCGCGTCGGTCCAGTTCAAGCATTTCAAGGCGCTGGCGAGCGTGCGCCGCCATCGGGGCGACGTGCGCCGGCTGGAGGCGGATTTCCCGCACGGATTCGGCAGGATGGCTCGGGGATCTGCGGGCCTGGAGGGTGAATGCCTTGGAAAGGGAATCCGGGGACGCGTCTACGCTTGATACGCTGCCGCCATCTTTGGCATAACCTTTCTTTCGTCCATTCATGCCCCCCCCGAAATCCTCAGCGCGCTCGCTGGCCAGCCTGCTGGTGGCGCAAGCCCAGGTCACGTTCAATTGCAGCGCGGCGAGTCTGGCCCTGTTCGCTCTGGTGCAGTTCCGGGGCGTGATTCCGGACACGGACAAGGATGGCATCAAGGCGCTGTTGAACGCGCTGCTGGTCCTGCCGCTGGTGGCGTTTGCGCCGTTGTCCGGCTGGGTGAATGACCGGTTCTCGAAGAGCATGGTGCTCAGCGTGTCGATGGCGGGCCAATGCCTCATTCTGATGCTGCTGGCGCTGGTGCTCTGGCTGCACCTTCTGTGGGCGGCGATCGGGTGCGTGTTTCTCCTCGCGCTGCAGACGACGGTTTTTGCCCCGGCAAAACGGGCGATCCTGATCGAGCTGGTGGAGCCGGCAAAGCTCTCGCGCGCCGTTGGTCTGATGGAGATGCTGTCCGTGACGGCCATTCTGCTGGGCGGATTTGGCGGTGCGCGCCTGTTCGATCACTGGACGGTGACGGCGGCTGCAGCGACCGCATCCGGAGGGGGGATTGCCGCGATCAACCCCGTGTCGGCGGCGGCGGATCCGTGGCACGGTGCATTGGTGACGACGCTGGTTCTGATCGGATGTTCCGCGCTGTCGTGGGCCGTTTTTCTGCTGGTGAAACGGACCCCGCAGCAGTCGACCGAACGCTTTTCCCCGCGGTTGTTCGTGCGGCATGGAACCCAGTTTCTCGAGCTGTGGCGGGCCCGCCCGATCTTCCGGGCGGTACTCGGGATCATGTTCTTCTACGGCCTGGGCGCCTATGTCTACCTGCTGGCGCTGCAGATTGGAGCGGATGCCTTCGAAAACGGCGTCGGCTCCGTGTCGCGCACCGGCCTGATGCTGCTCATCATCGGCGCCGGGACGATGTTGGGCAATGGCACGGCCGGGATCCTCTCGCGCCGGGCGGTGGAACTGGGTCTGATTCCGCTCGGGGGAGCGCTGCTTTCGGGGTCGTTGCTGGCGCTCGGCCTCACCGCCCATGAAGCGGGTGTGGCCTTCCATGTCTGGCTGGCGGTGGCCGGGTTTGCTTCCGGGCTGTTCCTCGTCCCGCTTTACGCGTTCATCCAGCAGGAGGCGGGCGATCACCGGCGCGGGCGGATGCTGGCCGGCGTGGGATTGCTGGACAGCCTGGCCGGACTCGCCGGCAGCGGGGCGTTTTACCTGATTGCCGCGGACCGCACCTTGGATCTGAGCCCATCGACGCAATTCCTGCTCCTCGCCGGAATCACGTTTGCGGGGCTGGTCTATGCATTGCGCCATACCTCCTATCACCTGGTCAGCCTGGTGCTGCGCGGACTGAGCGCGCTGTTTTACCGGGTGCGGGTGATCGGGGCGGAAAACCTGCCTGTGACTGGCGGCGCCCTGGTGATCTGCAATCACGTCTCGTACATCGATGCGCTGATCCTCCAGGTCGCGTTGCCCCGCCGGGCCTGGTTCCTCGCGCTCACCGGGACGATGCCGCCCGCCTGGCTTCGGGTTGCGTTGCGGGCGACCGGGGTGCGGTTGGTCGGCAATCGGCGCGCGAGGGCCGCGGCGAAGCGGGCCGGCGATTGGCTGAAATCCGGAGATCTGGTCTGCGTGTTTCCGGAGGTTAACATCAGCCGCTCCGGCGTGGTGATGGAGATTCGCAAGGACTTCGAACTGATCGCGCACACGGCGAAGGTGCCGGTCGTGCCGGTGTTCCTCGACCGGTTGTGGAGCCGGATGTTCTCCTTCTCCGGACAGAAATATTTCTGGAAGCAGCATCATCACCGCCTGCCGTGTCCGGTCACCGTCACCATCGGGCGGCCGCTGCCGGGCGAGCAGATCAATTCGATCGCGGTGCGAAAGGCATTGATGGACCTGGGGGAGGGCGCATTCAGCGAACGGCCCGAGCTTCTTGGAAATCTCGGCCGGGAGTGCGTGCGATCGCTGGCCCGCCGCCCCTGGGAGACGCAGATCGTCGACTGCACCGGCGTGCCCACCCCGACCAAGGCCGGCAAGCTGCTCGCGGTCTCGGCGGCGCTGTCGCGCCGGTTGAAGATTACGATACCGGATCGCCGCGTCGGGATCGTCCTGCCGCCGGGCACCGGGTGTTGCGTGGCGAATCTCGCCGTGCTGCTGGCCGGCAAGATTCCGGTCAATCTCAACTTCACCGCGGGCCGGGCCGCGATCGAGTCGAGCCTCCGGCTTGGGGAGGTGACAACGGTGCTCTCCGCCGAGGCGGTTCGGGCCAGGGTCCCCAATTTTCCGTGGCCGGAAAAGACACTGGATCTGCGGTGCGAGATTCTCGCATGCGGCAAACCCGCGATCTTCAAATGGCTTGCCGCGGCCTGGCTCCTCCCGGGCAAGTTGATCGCGAATCTTCTCGGCGTCCCCCACGAAGGGGGCCGGGAAGAGGCGGGCCTGCTGTTCACCAGCGGCACGGCGGGCGAGCCCAAGGGCGTGCCGCTCTCCCACCGCAACATCCTTGGCAATTGCGCCCAGATTTCCGCAACCGGCATCCTTCCCAAGGAGGAGACCCTGCTGGGCTGCCTGCCGATCTTCCACAGCATGGGGTTCACGGCGACGCTCTGGTATCCAATCCTGCGCGGCTGCCGCGTCGTGACGATCCCAAGCCCGCTCGACACGCGGAAGATGGCGGAGGTGATCGCCTCGGAAAAGGTCACGGTCCTGGTCGGCGCGCCGACCTTCCTCCGGCCGCTGCTTAGAAAGACCACGCGCGAGGAGATGCGTGGGCTGCGCTTTGCGATGTCCGGGGCCGAGAAGATGCCGGTGGAACTCCATGAGGCCTTCCGGGACAAGCTCGGCATCGAACTGCTGCAGGGTTACGGACTCACGGAGACAACGCCGGTGACGAACATAAACATGCCCGAGCCGCTCAAGAAGATCCGCGGCGGCGAATCCCATCGCGGCCACCGGCTTGGCTCGGTGGGCAGGTTGTTGCCCGGCATGACCGCCCGAATCGTCGATGCCGACACCGGCGAAGAGCTGCCGCTGACCGCGACCGGCATCGTCTGGTTCCGCGGAGCCAATGTTTTCGACGGCTATTTGTGCGACGAACGGAAGACGCGGGCCGTATTGAAGGACGGGTGGTTTGCGACCGGCGACCTGGGCCGCTTCGACGAGGACGGGTTTCTCTACATCGAGGGCCGCGTCTCACGCTTCTCCAAGATCGGCGGAGAAATGGTGCCGCATGGCACGGTGGAGCAGAAGATCCTGGAAGCCTACCAGATCGATCAGAACGACGGGCCCCAGATTGTGGTCGTCGGCGTGCCCGATTCCGCGAAAGGCGAGGCCATCGTTCTCCTGACGGCGATCGCAATCAACAGCGACGAGTTGCGCGAGCGCCTGTTCAATGCCGGCCTGCCGAACCTGTGGATTCCGAAGATCGTCCGCCACGTCGAGCACATCCCCCTGCTCGGCTCGGGCAAGACCGATTTCCGGGGCTGTCAGCGGCTCGCGATGGAAGTGGCCCGGTGATCGGGCGGTTTCCAGCCGAGGCCGTCACGCGTGCAATGCGGGCGGTGCGCCTGCGGGAGCCGGTGCTGGCTCCTTTGCCGCGCACGGAAGCTCCAGGGTGAACGTCGCGCCGCGGCCGGGGCCATCGCTCTCCCCTTTGAGCGTACCGCCCATCTCCTGCGCCGCGAGCGCTGCCGAATGCAGGCCGAAGCCGTGGCCGTCTTTGCGGGTGGTGAAGCCGTGGGAGAAGATGCGGGAGAGGTTTTCGGCCGGAATGCCGATGCCGTTGTCGGTGATGATGAAACGGACCATGTCGCCGGCAGGCTCGATCCGCAGGGTCAGGCGGCGATTCACCTGGGGGCCGTCGTCGAGCGCATATTTTGCATTGCGGATGACATTGATCAGAATCTGGAGGACCTTGTGGCGCTCCACCCGGACGACCGGCGCAGGGCGGAAATCGCGGACGACCTCGATGTCGTGCCGCGTGAGCGCGGAGGAGTTCATGCGCAGCGCATCCTCGAAAAGATCGACCGGAGGGAGCATCTCCACGACGCCAATCACCTTGGCGTAACTCTGCTGCATGCTGACGATGTCCTTGATGTGATCGACATTGTTCCGCAGCGATCGGAGCTCGGAGAGGAATCGCTGCTGCTCTCCGTTCAGGTGGTCGGCCAGGGTGTCGAGATAGGGCAGGATGCGCTGGCCGCGGGGATCGCCTGTCAGAAACGCGCCGAGGTCGCCGGCGTGTTCGTGCAGGAGCGCACTGAGCTTGGCAACGCTGCCGACCCGCGAGTGATTGAGACTCTCAGCGAGGATGTTGACCGAGACATTGACGCTGTTGAGCACATTGCCGACGTTATGGAGCACGCCGGTCGCCACCTCGGCCATTCCCGCGACACGGGAGGCATCCATGAGGTTCTTGTAGGTCTCCGCCAGTTCCTGATCGGTCCGCTTGCGGGCGGTGATGTCTTCCAGAATCGCGATTTCCTGGATGACCTTGCCGGCATCATCGCGCACGACGGCCACGGAAAGCCGTCCCCAGACGAGCCGGCTGTTCTTGAGGACGAAACGCTTCTCCAGCGTGTAGCTGTCCGCCTGGCCGGATTCGATCTGGCACTGCATTTCGCGGTGCCGCGGCAGATCCTCCGGATGGGTCAGCTCGGTGAGCAGGGCATGATCCGGAACGCTGGCCGACGGCAAATCGAGAATCCGGCGAAATGTGGCGTTGAAATGGTGCTCGTTTCCGAGATCGGTGCGCTTCCATGAGACGCCGACCGGAGCGTGTTCGAAAATGAGCCGGAACAGCATCTCGCGCTGCCGCAGCTCCTCTTCCGTATACTTGAGGTCGGTCATGTTCTTGCTGATGCCGAACGTGCCGATGATCGTCCCGGCCTCGTCCCGCAACGGCATCTTCGAGGTCAGCGACCAGCTCACGCGGCCGTCGGGAAAGATCTCCTTCTCCACCATGCCGATGATCGGCTGGCCAGTGCGGATGATCGCCTGCTCGCCTTCGAATGCCGGTTGCGCGTGCTCGGCGGCGAAAAAGTCAAAATCGGTCTTGCCGATCATTTCGTCCGCGCTCGTCAGGCCGAACGTAAAGGCCTGAGACTCGCTGCACCTGATGAAGCGCGACTGGGTGTCCTTGAAATACACGGAGTCGGGCACCGAACGCATGAAGACATCCATGAAGCTGCGTTCGCGCTGGAGTTTGTTCTCGGCAATTTCGCGTTGGGCGGCTTCGTCGCGCAGCTGGTCTTTGGCCTGGGCCAGCCCCGCAGTTGCGGCGCGCGCGTCTTCCTCCAGGCCGGCGATGCGGCCGGCGAGTTGCCGGGCGCGGAGTCGCTGGGGCCGGGCTGCAAAATGGTAGACGGCTGCGCCAGTGAGCAGCATCAGGATCACCGTCGACACCAGCCCCGCGCAATCCAGTTGCGACGGAAGGACCGCCCACAGGAAATCGGTGGAGCCAAGCGGCTGGATCGGAAGGGCGATCATCGGTCGGAGAATTGCGGGAGTCACACGGCCATCGGCACAACATTGTTGTTGGCAGGCTCGCTCAGGGCCTTGCCGCTAATCTGCCGCCGGAGGGCCGCGATCAACTCGATCAGCGCAACGGGCTTGGAAATGTAATCATTCATGCCCGCCGCCAGGCAGACCTCGCGGTCCCCCTGCATCGCATTGGCGGTCATTGCGATGATCTGCACCGGCACCGGCCAGGTTGCATTGCCCGCGGCTTCCTCGGCCCGGATCAGGCGGGTGGCCTCGAAACCATCCATCTGAGGCATCTGGCAGTCCATCAGGATGACACGGTAGGGTTTCTGATGCAGGGCGTGCAGGACATCCCGCCCGTCGCCCACAAGGTCTGCCGACAATCCCAGCTTCTTCAGCTGCAACTGCGCGACTTTCTGGTTCACCGCATTGTCCTCGGCCACGAGAATCGGGACCGTCTCGGCTGCGGCGACGAAAGGCGTGACGACCGGATCGGAGGGCACACCCTGGTCGTCCGCGCGATGGTCGGGTTCGGCCGGCCGGTTGGCGTCCCGGTGCGTCCCGCGCATCACGGAGGCAAGACAGTGGACCAAGTGGGAATGCTTGATCGGTTTGACAAGACAAGCGTCGAGGCCGTGCTGGGCGCGTCCTTCGGAATTCAGCCGGTCGCCCATCGAGGTCAGCATGACCAGGCGCGGCGGACGGGTCAGTTTTGCAATCTGAATGGCGTCTGCGACCATCAAACCGTCCATGTCCGGCATTTGCATGTCGAGCAGCACGAGATCGAAGGGTTGCCGGGTCGTGTCCGCGGTGCGGACTGCGTCAATCGCCGCTGGCCCGTCGGCAACCGCCACATTGACCACGCCCCACCGGTCGAGGCGGTGATGAAGCACTTTCCGGTTGGTTTCGTTGTCGTCGACGATCAACGCGCGCAATCCCTGCAGGCTCGCCTGCTCGGCGGCATTGAAACTTTCCGTGATCGACTGTTTGGGGAACGAAACGGCGAAGCAAAAGACCGAACCTTTCCCGATACAGCTGCGGACGGTGATGTTGCCGCCCATGGTTTCGACGATTCGTCGGGAGATGGCGAGGCCGAGCCCGGTGCCACCATAGCGCCGGGTGGTCGAATCGTCGGCCTGCGTGAACGGCTGGAACAGGTGCGTGATAACCTCGGGCGCGATGCCGATCCCGGTGTCATGAACCTCGAAACGCAATTCTGCGGCGATGTCATCCTGCCGGTCGATCGAGACGTCGAGGAAGACCTCGCCGTGTTCAGTGAACTTGATGGCGTTGCCAACGAGGTTGAGAAGCACCTGGCGCAGGCGTAGCGGGTCGCCCCGCAGCAAGGTTGGAACGTCCTCTCCAACCTGCGTGATGAGCTCCAGCCTCTTCTGGCTTGCGCGCGCGGCATGCAGCTCGACGGCGCTCTCAACCACTTCCCAGAGATCGAAATCGATCGTCTCAAGGGTCAGCCGGCCGGCCTCGATCTTCGAAAAGTCGAGGATGTCGTTCAGAATGCTCATCAACGTTTCGCTGCTGTTGCGAAGCGTTTCTGCGAAATCCCGTTGCTCGCTGGAAAGGTCCGTTTCCAGCAGAAGATTCGCCATGCCCAGGATGCCATTCATGGGGGTGCGGATCTCGTGGCTCATGTTGGCAAGGAACGCGCTCTTGGAACGGTTGGCGGCCTCGGCTGCCCGCTGGGCGGCCTGGGCGTCCTCCTCGGCGCGTTTGCGTTCGAGGATTTCCTCGCGCAGCTCCGTGGTGCGGTCCGCCACCGCCCGTTGCAGCGTCTCCAGTTGCAGGCGGGACTGCTGGAGCAGGTGCCATTTCTCGGTCAGGGCGAGGCTGAGTTGCAGGACCTCGACGTTGTCGAACGGCTTCTTGAGAATCACCAGGCGATCGGACTGGCCGATCTTTGCGATCAGATCCTCCCAGGAATAGTCCGAGTAGGCGCTGCAAATCACAATCTGCAGATCCGGTTCGACTTGCCACAATCGCAGGGTGGTTTCGAGTCCGTCGAGACCCGGCGGCATCCGCATGTCGACAAAGGCGAGCGCGTAGGGCCGGCAGGCCGCCGCCGCCTTGCGCACCAGTTCCACGCCATCGAGACCCTGGTAGGCTGAATCGACACTGAACACGGCGGAGCGGTTGGGTTTCGACGTTTCCCCAAAGATGTCAGCCTCAGCCTGCGCCAACAGATCGCCCCCATCCACGGGCTTGAGGATCTTCTGGAAGTCCTCGTGGATGGCCCGGTTGTCGTCAATGATAAGAATCCGGCGGTTCCTATCGGCGGGATTTGGGGTCATGGATGAGTCACTGCATGCGAAGGTTGCCTTGCAGTTGGATACATGGCGTGGTGGGCCTCAACACCATTATATCGGCAATCCCGGACCGAACTATAAGGCCAAATCCCAGGACTGCGGGGGCGCAGAACCTCAATGTCGGTGCAGGACCAGCGGCAGCCAGATCGCGGCAGCCAATGACAGCTGCCAGACGCCGAATGCAGACATCGCTCCACCGGCAATCCGGTTGATCCAACGGAGCCTGCCGTCGTCAAGATGGTGGCGGAAAGTGCCGGCGAGCATCGTGAGCGTGAGCCACCAGAGCGTCGAGCCGATGAACACCCCAAGGATCAATTCCAGCCCGCCGCTCTTCCAGTCCACATCGAGGGCGGCGAACGCGCTGGTGAATGCGATGATGACCATCGGGTTCGTAAGCGTCAGCACGTACGTGGAGAAGAACGCCTCGCGCAAGCGACCGACCGGCAGCTCGGCCGCCGCCGGCCTCCGGGGGGTGCTGGCGCGCATCGTGCCCACGCCGAGAACGACCAGAAAGAGCCCGCCGATCAGGTGGAGCCAGACACTATGTCCGATGAGGAAGCCAACGACCGCGGTAACTCCGGCCGCAGCAAGGGCGGCATACGTCGTGTCAGCCGCCGCCGCACCCAGTCCGGACACAAAGCCGACGCGGCGGCCGTCCGCCAACGAGCGCCGCAGGCAGAGCAAGTTGATGGGTCCGACAGGCGCCGCAAGAGCGAAGCCGATGAGCAGGCCTTTCAGCAGATGCTCCATTCTCAGTTGGGGTATCTGTCAAGGTCCTCAGCGCACGCGCTCAGCTGGCGCCGGCCGGCGGCAGATCGACGTATCGGCTGATGGACGTGACGGCGAAGTCGTGCTCGTTTCCGCCGGATTTTACCTTGATGAGGTCGCCGGATTTCTTGCCGAGGAGCGCGAGGCCGAGCGGTGTCTTGTAGGAGATGATCTGGTGCTCGGGATCGCCATCCCACAGGCCCAGCACCGTGTAGCGCACATTCTCCCCGGTGACGGTGTTGCGAAGGCTCACAACGCTGCCGACGCTGATCTGCTCAACGCTTGCCTCTGTGAAATCCGTGATCCGCGCACGGGCGAAATCCCGTTCGAGCTGGGACTTCTGCGCCATGAGCAGCTGTTGGTCCTGCTTGGCCATCTTGTATTCGGCGTTCTCGCGCAGATCGCCGTGTTCGCGCGCAGACGCGATCGCGCGGGAGTTCTCCGGAATGCGCTTGGTGACGATCAAATCGTATTCCTGGCGTTTCCGATCGAAGCTTTCGCGCGAAACAAAGAGCTGCTCGCTCGCGGCGTCGCTTTCGCCGGACACCAGGGATTGGATCGAGGGGAAGATCTTGATGAACCGGGCGAGCAGCGATTTCTTCGTCAACTCCTCAAAGCCCTGGTTCAGCAGGAGCGTGTTGGCGAGGTCGCGCGCCGTCTCGGGATCGGCCGTCGCCAGCAGATCGGAGACCAGGTCCGTATCGTCGCTGAGGATCTCGGCAAGAGGAATGCGCCGCGTTCCGGCGGATTGCAGTGCCTCGTAATCGATTGCGAAGAAGATCGCGCTGAACAGGCGGGGGGTGATCAGTTCGTTCAGGAGTTTGGCGAACTTCTTCGACTGGCGGTTCTTCACGACCCATAGCAGGACCGGGGCGCGCAGGTTCTGCTCGGTCTGCCAGCGCTTCAACACCGCGGCGAGTTCCGCGGCATGGTCGTTCTCCACGAGGAAATTGATGCATTCGGTCGTGAACTTGCCCTGGCTGGTCTTGAGCAGCAGGAAGGCGAGGTCCTTCCAGTCAAGAGGATGGGCGTCCTTGATCAGCTCAAGAAACCGCGTCTGGAAGTGGACGGGTATCTTCTCCGCGATATCGGGAAGCCTGCGGGTGTCCGCAACGAGTTCCCCAAGGCTGGGTTGGAGCGTGGCAACGTCAGCCCCGAGGGCCTTGGCCAGTTCGTCGCGCACGGCGGCTCCAAACAACCGCTCGGCGGGATGAAGCTGGTTGCTGTCCCGGATCGCCTCGGCGAGACCGTTGAGCACGGGAAGCAGGTCGTCGGCAGTCTTTTTGGCGGCGACGGTAATCAGTTCCTCGGCGAGCTGGATGCGGCGTCGCGCCGACCGGGTGTTGTTGAATTGCTCGACGATCTCGTCCTCGGCGGCAACGGGCTCGTCGCGCAGCACGTAGCATTCGGTCTTCTTGGCGGGCACTGCGATCCGCGGATCGCGTGCGACCAGCTTCTTGGTCGCGGACCACCACTTCTTGAATCGTTCCTCGCCCAGGACCTGCTCGAGGATGATCTCAAGATCGATGGCGGTCGTGGCCTTGTTGGGAAAGGCGGCCAGGGTCTCCACAACCAGCTGGACCGGCTTCTGGTCGATGAGCTCGGCAATCTTCTCCGGCTCGATCTCATGGCGGACGAGAAGATGCTTCGGTGGCAGGACATCGAGCGTCGTGACGCAAAACGCCGGATCCATCCGGTGCTTTGCCTTGCCCTTGAAATCGATCACCAGTTTCTGGTCCGTTTCATCGTATTCCTGAATCTGACCGAAACCCCAGCTCCGGTGGACGCAATAGGCACCTGGTTCCATGGCCTCGAGTCTGGCTTTGGACGCCTTGAGCGACGGATTTTTGGCGATGAGCGCTTGAACGGCTTCGGAATTCATAAGTACGATGTGACAGGCGTGAAACGATGAGTTGAGTCGAGAATGGGATGGATTGTCAAACTGTGTATCTTAACATCGCGGAAATGAGGCCCTTGCCGGTTCAATCGACAGTCAATGCATGGACGTGTTCGGCCGTGCTGCTCGAACGCTGGTTGCGGGAGCGCGGCCGGGTCGACACCCTGTTGGAGGACGCCGGTCATGAATCGGCGGCCGCACTCCTCCGCGATGCGCAGTCTTCGGCGGGAAAACGATTTGCGGGCGGGCTCGCCATCAACGCGACGTCTGCAGTCATGAACGACCGGCAGGAACGCGCACGGTGCCAGCACCTCCTGTTCGGTGCGATTCGGAATTTCGGGCGCCTGGACTTTCTTCTTGGAACACTGATTCCGCAGGCGCCGCGCGCGCGATTGCGGGCGGTCCTCCTTATTGCGGGCTTTGAACTTATTGAAGCGGGTGCGGCACCTGCCGGAGCCGGACAGGAGGCGCAGATTGTCCACCACGCCGTCAGCAAGGCGAAATTGCTGCTCAGCGCGCCGGAAGTGCGGCTGGTCAACGCGGTCCTCCGCAAGCTTTCCCGCGAGCCGGGGCTGCACGCGGCACCTCCGGCACCGGGGGCGGGCGCAATGGAACTTGCCAGGTATTTCTCGCATCCGGAATGGCTCGTGTGGCGTTGGCTGGCGCAGTTCGGAGCCGGTGCAACCTGTCAATTGTTGCGGTGGAATCAGACGCCTCCGCCCGTCTATGCCCGCTGGCGCGGCCGGCCTGCCGAGGGTGCGCCCACAGGCGGGCCGCAATCGCAGGCGCCCGGAGGCGCCCGGGACCGCGGCGGTGCAGAGGCGGCCCCGGATGCTGGAATCGACCGTCCGGAGTTTCTTCAGGCGACGTCGTGGCCGGGATTCCATGTTGTCCCCGCAGGCCGCTGGCCTGCCATCGAGTCGCTGTTGGCCGAAGGCGCCCTCTATCTTCAGGATCCCGCAACAGCGATCGCGCCCCAGTTGCTCGATCCCAGGGCAGGGGAAACGGTCGTCGACCTCTGTGCCGCGCCGGGCGGCAAGAGCCTCTTGCTGGCGGACCTTTTGGAAGCGCAAACGAGGCGCGCGGGTCCCGGCGGTGAGCCGGGCCGCGTCGTTGCGGTCGATTTGCCGGACAGCCGTCGGATTGAGCGACTGAAGCAGAACCTTGCAAAAGCCAGAATCACGGATGTCGTGCTCGTGCAAGCCGACGTGCTCGAGCTGACTCCGCGGCTGCTCAAGGAGCATGGTCTGCCGTCCCGGTTCCCCGCGATCCTGCTCGACGTGCCCTGCTCGAATACCGGTGTCATGCGCCACAGGGTCGACGTGAAGTGGCGGCTGCGCGAGTCGGACATCGCGAAGCATGCCGGGCAACAGCTCGCGCTGCTCAACGCGGCATCGCGGCTCTTGCTGCCGGGCGGGCGGCTGGTTTACAGCACCTGCAGTCTGGAACCTGAGGAGAACGAGGGCGTGGTTGAGGCGTTTCTCAAGGCATCGCGCGGCGCGTTCGCGCTGGAGCAGACGCGGCACAGCTGGCCCTGGGATGCGGGTTGTGACGGAGCCGGCGCATTTCTCCTCCGGCGGACCGCCGGCGGGTGAGCAGTACGCAGTCGTTTTCGATGACGCAACAACTGCCGGCAGAAACGCCATCCGCAAATGCCACGACCGTGAACGGGACCTTGTCCTTTTGAGTGTGCTTTCGCAGCCAGCTCAATACTACCTCGGAACTGTTATGGCGTTTGCTCCACCATTGCTCATAAATCCAGGTGCCTACAGCGGTGAGGAGCTCCGGACACTCGGAAAGCTGCCTGACCTCGATTTTCATGGCCGGCGTGAATCTGCCGGGACGTCAAACATGCGCCATGCGTCACAGGCCTGCGGCGCAGGGCGACTGCTGGCGCGCTGGCGAATTCGGGGTTGGGAGAAACCACTATCGCACCGGTGACAGTCTCGCTGGGTTGATCGCAATTGAAACGACGCGCTGGCTCGGCGGGTTCCCTATTTCAACGAAACCTGACCAACGATCATCAATCCCGTGTTGCGCGTCCCATCCCCGCCGGGCGCCGGTGCGGGAGATTCGTATGGCTGCGTTTTGGTTGTCTTGTCGTACCTTCTGCCTGCGGCGACCTTGTCAGCCATTTGGACCCAGGCCTCCATGACCTGCGCCTCGCTGCAGACAGCGGCGCCCCTGGCGGTGACGGAATAGGTATTGGCGTCGAGCCTTCTGGCCTCGAGGGAGATCGTTCCGCCGATCCAGCGTTGATCCCTGACGACAATCGGCTCGCTGGAAATGTTGAAGCATGCGCCGAGGACGCAGAGTCCGAACAGAACAGAAGCAGCCGCCAGGAAAAGGACCGCGCGAGCCGGAGTTTTCATTTTGGTGAGACGTTCAGGACGATCAATAATTTCGCAGGCACGATCTCCTGCGTCAACAGGAGGCGTGACCGTTATCCTCGTTGGGCGGCGCCGTGTTCGGCGGCCAGCCAACTATTTCAAGGTCTTCAACGCCTCACGCCAGAATTCGGCGTTTTTCTCGCTCGCTTCCGCACTCTCTTCGAGCTTGCTCTGCTGCTCCGCCGAAAGCTTTGGGAGCTTCGCAGCGAGGATATGCAGGATGACTGCCTGCTCTTCGGTTACCGACACCAGACATTGGGTGAGGGACTTGATTATGTCTTTGGTTTGTTTGTCCATGGAAATTGATAAATCCGAGTCAGCCTTGACGTCAAAGGCCTGGGTTGAGGGCTGCGGCCGTGCTGCCGCCCGAGCAGAATGCGCACGCGCGGGGCGTGACCGACGGCCGGATTGGCAGGGACGCCTTTCCCGGCGGAGTTTCAAAACTTTTCCCGCGCGACCGTTTCATCTGGCGTAGTGACTTTCCCATCCAATCAGACCGTCAATGCGTGATCAACCTCGATTTGGTGGATTCTGCCCATCTCTGCGTAATTTCCCCGCTTTGGAGCGCCAGCGTCCAGACATGAAAGTCTCGAGGCCTGCTTCACGGTAGCAAAGCACGCAAGACGCGGTTTTTGTCGGCGACGGGATGAAACTTGTAGCCCGAAGGCGCCTGCCCCGGAACCGGCCTCGGCGCGGCCGGCTACAACGATCCGCTGTTTCCTGGGAGCCTCATCACCAAAACGAGTTTTGGCCCCTTCATTCCTCGTCTGTCAACAGATCCTCGACTCGGAACAGTTGCTCGGCTCGCCGAACGTGCAGGACGATCGCGCGGCCAGCATCCGTGCGGTAGCACAGCCAACAGGGCTTGCGCGAAGGCCGACGTGCCCTCCATAGCTTTAGCGACGGAGGGACCCGTACGCCGGGTGGTGTGGGAGCCGGAGGCGAATTACCTCCGGCTGCCCGATTGGGCTCTATATCAATTCGTGAGAACAACATAGAGCACAATCGTACAGATCGGAATCATGAGGGATATTGCTGAAGGCCCCCCTCTGTCCTTCCGCAAATTGCTGATGACCGTTAATACCAATCCGACCACCACGAGCACACCGATAGGAATGCCGACAACAACCAACATCGGTTCAAAGACGAATACTGCGGCGATCCCCATCTTGGATAGGAATAGGCACGACAGCGAGACCCCAAGCAGTGCGATCGCGTAGCAGATGATACTAGCGTAAGCCAGACGAGCGGTGCTTGTTCTACGCGCGGCCGCTCTATCAACAGGTGAGCCGGAATAGGAGGTAGGCGATTGACGTCTGGCCTCAAAACACCGTCTGCACATCGTCGCTTGGGATATTCTGTCGAATATGCCATACCGTTCTCCGCAGACTGGGCATGAGAGCTGCATTATTATGCCGAACGCTACCGACCTGCGATGCCGGGAGGTGGCGCGACGGGTGCTTCCGCAGCCGGCGTGCCGCTGGCCGGAGTCTGCAGCGGCGGCTGGTGTGTGCCCGGCATGGGAGTGAACTGACGGGGTGAAAGTCCTCGATGCAAGATACCAATGAGAACAAAAGCATTAGACGAAGGCAACTGCGCGGCCGCGAGGCCGGGTGGGAAAGAAGCCGGAGT